>Ga0102924_1002365_pt1 | contig 20642 bp, 12 predicted proteins | sample PaiPotPPM11metaG_FD_80116 | JGI IMG/M metagenome (GOLD analysis project Ga0102924, IMG submission 80116) | Iron sulfur acid spring bacterial and archeal communities from Banff, Canada, to study Microbial Dark Matter (Phase II) - Paint Pots PPM... ...
TCTTTTCCCATGAGCCATGCGATGCGCCTTCCCTTGAACGCAGTCGCGGGAACGGGAGCGGCGATCAGAAACATGCCGCGCTGGCGGAGATCTTCACAGGTGGCCTCAATATCATCGGTAGCGAGTAGCGCAGACCTCCGTCTTTGAGGTCTGCGGCTCGTTCTTTATGATGCCGAATGGCTGGCAGCCGTCGGCGCGCCCTGCGGCAGGCGAGCGCCAGGCAGCGAAAATCTGCGTCGCGCCATTCGCTGCCCAGTTTGAGCAGCCGCACGGTGACGAAAAAGAAGTGATCGGAAAGAAAAGGTCGACGCAGCCGTGACACGGCGCTAGAATACCGCACCGGAACCCTCATGACCAGACAAGCCGCAGACCTCAAAAAACGGCGGTCTGCGCTACCGGCTGCGGCAAAGCCCGCCTCGGCGGGCGCCATCATGTGGCCCAGGGCGTAAGCCGTGGGAAAAGAGGGGAGTGCAGACTCCCAGCCCCACCAGGGGCGGCATCATGCGGGGGAATACGGCGCCCCTAACGGGGCTTAAGAGAGGATTTTCGCAACTCTACCCCACGGCTAATCGCCGTGGGCCACATGCTATCGCCGCTAGCGCGGCTCAAGGGGTCGGAGACGCTTATTTTAACGCCTACGCAGGAATCCATGCAGTACCTTGCTACGACTTCTCCTTTATCAACTTATAAGCTGTTGATTCTAAATGTAAGCCGCTGAAACCGCTTGACAAATATAAACGTATGAGTTAATGTAAATAAAGTAATAATTCTGCCACCAGGGTCACCATGGATGCTCCAAACCCAATCCGTCCGGTAAGCCTTTTGCGGATCGCCGCCAGCCGAGGAAGCGCCAATAAGTCAGCCGGGAGGTTGTCAGCCCGGGGGAAGCGAGATGCTGCTTTGGATTGTCCTTTGGTCTTCGCACGGATTCTGACGGAAATGGACCCTGCAGCTCATGGAGTTATCCGCAAGCCCTGGAAGGCCATGAATCCAAATGAACCCAATGAACTTAATGTCCATGCTACCAGAAAGATACAGACCGAAGGCGGGAAACGAACCCAATTCCATCATCCTGTGCGCTATCAATCACTTAGGTAAAATTTTGGGTGGTTTTTGGACAAAATCAAACCAAAGTGTTCAGGAGCTATTGCAGATTCGGGTTTTTAAGGCTTTTTTACCATTTTGGACGCGGAGTAGCCGAAAGATTTCATTTGCTATAATCCTGAATTCAAGAATCAAGCATCTGCGGACCAAGTGGCTATGAGGCATTCTTGGTAGCCTGATCGCCCCTATCAAGGTGTTATTTGTTTCTCGAAATTCAAAACCAGATCAGGACAAGGTTTTGCCAGGCTGTCCAGGCAGTATTTGGACTAGAAGTTGCCGAGCCATCGCTCGGGTTCCCGCCAAACGCAGAATTGGGCGAGATTTCTATCACTTCCTGCTTCGAGCTGGCCAAGCAACTGCGACAAGCGCCGCGTAAGATTGCGGAGCAGATTCTTCCCAAGCTCCTGCCCATTGACGGAGTCGATCGGGTGGCGATTGCCGGCGGCGGGTATGTCAACTTCTTTCTTGACCGCGCCCGGCTGACCAAAGGACTATTCCGGCTGAGATCGGGGCTGGCAGCGAAGCCGGCGGAATCCACCCCTGTGAAGGCCGGGAAAATTCTGGTGGAACATACCAGCATTAACCCCAACAAAGCTGCACACATAGGCCACCTGCGCAATGCCGTTCTGGGTGACACGTTCGCGCGGCTGCTCAAGTTCCGTGGCCACCCGGTGGAAATCCAGAACTACATTGATAATACAGGCGTTCAGGTTGCCGACGTGGTGGTGGGTTTTGCGCGTCTTGAAAACAAAGGCCCCGAGGCGGTTCGCAGCCTCGTCCGCGACACCTCAACCAGGTTTGATTACTACTGCTGGGACCTTTACGCGCGAGTCTTCCAGCGTTACGAGACCGATCCTGACTTGGCGGCCTTCAGGTCCACGGCTCTTAAGGCCATCGAGGAAGACAAAGGCGATCTGGCCGAGCTTGCGGAAATTGTGTCTTCTGAAATTTCCCGCATCCACCTGGAAACGATGCTGCGCATCAATGTGCGTTATCAGCTTCTGGTGCAGGAGAGCGAAATCCTGCGGCTAAACTTCTGGAAGTCGGCCTTCGAGCTGATGAAGGAAAAAGGAGCCATTCGCCTTGAGGAGTCCGGCAAAAACAAGGGTTGCTGGGTGATGGCGCTGCCAAGTCCGGAAGGCAAAAACGGTGATCCAGACACACCGAACGATAACGAAGAGGATGTGAAAGTTATCGTTCGTTCCAATGGCACCGTGACTTACGTGGGGAAGGACATTGCCTACCACCTCTGGAAGTTTGGTCTTCTGGGAAGGGACTTCGGCTACAAGCCGTTTTACAGGTACGCCGACGGTCAAACCGTTTGGCGGACGGCCCTTGAGGGTGACCCGGACCCGCCTACATTCGGGAACGCGAATGAGGCCTTCGCGGTCATTGATACGCGCCAGTCCTATGTCCAGGATGTAGTCCGGGAAGCGTTACGCGCATTGGGTTATACCGCCCAATCTGACCGGCTTCACCACTTTGCTTATGAAGTTGTGGGGCTTTCGCCGCGTTGTGCCCAGGAACTGAGTCTCGAGCTTTCGGCTAAGGACCAGGAACGGAGCTATATCGAAGTCTCTGGTCGCCGGGGACTGGGCATCAAGGCGGACGATCTCATCGACAGGCTCATCGAAAAGGCGCTACAGGAAGTTCAGGCTCGAGAACCGTCGTCTGATGTTCAGGAGCGACAGGCTTCTGCCCGCATGATTGCGGTCAGCGCCTTGCGGTACTTCCTGGTTAAGTATACGCGGCGGACCATTATCGCCTTCGATTTCAAGGACGCCTTGGCATTCGAAGGGGAGACCGGCCCTTATCTCCAGTACACCGCCGTCCGCGCCATGAATATCTTCCATAAATTCAATGAGATTCATTCGAATTTTGAGCCCCGGCGTCTGTTGGAGGCGGTGAACGCGACTCAGCTCCTGTCCTCCTTGACCGGTGAGGGGGGTGACGATTTTTGGGATCTGGTTCTGCTTGCGGCGCAATTGGAAATGGTTGTAGATCAATCGATTGCCGCTGAGGAGCCGGCTATCCTCGCCAAATATTCATTCCGTTTCGCACAAGCCTTCAACAATTTCTACCATCACCATCGCATCCTCCAGGAGCCAAGTTTAACCCGCCAACAATTCCTCCTTGTGATCGTCCATCTTGCTCTGAGGACTTTGGAGCAAGCTCTTGCCCTGATGGGCATCGAAATTCCCGCCAGGATGTAGGCCGGATTGAGGCACTCTTCCCTCATCTTGCAGGATTCACAAGCCGATATATTTCTTAGGGGGCGGATCGGTAGTGGGTCAGTTTGCTGTAGCGGCGCTCTATGAGCGCCGAAAACTGTTGAGAAATAAAGTTCGGCGGTCACAGCCCGCTACAGCAACCAAACTGCGCCACTACCGGTGGATCACTTCACTTGCAAGCCGGTGTTGAAGTATTTATACTATGGTAACCATCCGAAAGCCGGGTGAGTATATTATTGATAACCTGCGGCAAGTGACGAAGTGTCTGTAGAACCCTGACGGGACTTCCGATCAGGCTGCCGGAGCGCCAATATATGCCTCATTGCAGTTCTCTTCGCTCGCCAGGTCGGTTGCTTTTGAAGCATTCTCAAGACACGCAGCCGAAGGATTTGGCCGCCGCTTCGTCAAATCCCATTCGAACCGTATATTTCAACACCAAGACCCACAGTCCGAATCTGGGCCGGGGCTCATTCAGGCTCCTCTTTGGGCTCTTGGCAGCGCTGCTGGCGGCCACAAGTCTGTACGCAGTCCCGGCGCGGCAAGCGGGCCTGGACCGCCAACTCCCTCTTCTCACAACCGCCCGGGAAGTTCATGAATTAACCATGAAGGCGGCAAAATCCGGTTATCCGGTGCTGCTTCGTGGCGTCGTCACATTCCAAAATCGCCAACACCTGTTTATCCAGGACGCCACCGGGGGTGTATGGATCAATCAGCAAGGTAAGGATTTGGGATTCAAGCCCGGTGAATTGCTTGAGGTCCAGGGCGTCACTGCGGACCCTGAATTTGCGCCGGAGGTTGCCAGCCCCAAGTTTAAGGTGCTTGGTACAGCGCCCTTTCCCAAGCCCCGGCAAGCCTCATGGGATGAGTTGACTTCGACGGCGGATGATAGCCTTTGGGTGGCGGTCTCCGGGATCGTCCACTCTGTTACCTTGCGGGACCATCAAGCGGCTATCGATCTGGCAGTGAACGGGGGCCGGATTCCGGTGATTGTTGCGCTTGGCGCTGGACCGCTCCCATCGAATCTGGTCGATTCAGAAGTCCGCATGGATGGCGTGTGTGGGGCGGACTATAACCAGAAGATGCAGTTAGTCGGAGCACGCCTCTTTGTCCCAAGTATTCAGCAGGTCCACATCGAGACTTCAGCTCCAGCAAAACCGTTTGCTCTACCCGCCCAGCCGATTGCCAGTGTCTTCCAGTTCGGACAGGGACGGTGGCCCATCCATCGCGTCCACATCCGGGGTGTCGTCACCGGCCAAGTCCTGGGGGGATCACTTTTCGTCAAGGATTCTACGCAGGGCCTGTACGTTCAGACCAGGCAGCCCACCTCGGCATTGCCGGGCGACTTGGTAGACGTTCTCGGATTCCCAACTCTGGACGGGATGGCGCCGGGATTAGAGGACTCGGTTTTCCGGGTCACAGGCCGGGGCGCCGTTCCACCACCCGTTCGGATTGCCGCCTCGCAAGCTCTGAGCGGCTTGTATAACGCGGAACTTGTGCAAATGGATGGCACGCTCGAAGGGAGCTTCAGCGCCGCGCGGGAGCGAATTCTGGTATTGAAATCGGGGGATACGGCCTTTCACACCTTACTCAGTGTGGGAAAATCGGGAACGGAACAAATCGACCTTCGTGATGGAAGCCGTCTGAGGGTGACGGGAATCTGTCTTGTCCACAGCGAAGAAAATCATCGTCCCGTCTCATTCATTTTGGTATTGAGGACGCCGGCCGATGTCACCATCCTCAGCCGTGCGCCTTGGTGGAACTTCCGGCATGTTTTGTGGATCCTGGCCTGTGTTTTCTTAATCTCATTGTTTTGCTTTGCCTGGGTGGCCATTCTCCGCCGCCGGGTCCAACAGCAAACCCAGATCATCCGTACCACGCTGGAATCCACGGCGGACGGAATTCTGGTGGTCGATTCTCAGGGGAGGATCGTCAGCTATAACCGGAAATTCGTGGGAATGTGGCGCATTCCGGATGCGGTCCTGGCAACACGGGAAATGAACACCGTCTGCAAGTACGTTCAGGATGAACTGAAGAACCCGGAGGTGGTTCTTGCACGGTTTAAGCCCTTTGAGGAGCAGACTGATCTCCAAGCGGATGACCTGATCGAGTTCAAGGACGGCCGGATCTTCGAGCGGCATTCAGAACCGTTGCGGTTGTGGGGGAGGAATGTGGGACGAGTCTCGGCCTTCCGGGACGTCACGGAACGGAAGAGCGCGGAAGAAGCTCTTCGAACCTCCGAAGAGCGGTACCGGGTGCTCTTTGAGCGGAACCTCGCCGGGGTCTATCGCACGACTTTGGAAGGCCGCATCCTGGATGTGAATGACGCTTGCGCTCGGATCTTTGGCTTTAGCTCCAGAGAGGAAATCCTGAGCCAACCTGTCACCAGCATGTATCAATCGGATACTGACCGGGAAGCTTTCCTGGAGCTTATGAAAAAGCAACGGACCGTCGCAAATTATGAGAGCCAGTTCCGCAAGGTGGACGGAAGTCCGGTTTGGGTTCTCGAGAATGCAAGTCTCACCCAAGGAAAAAACGGCGAGTGGCTGATGGAAGGAACGCTGATCGACATCACGGCGAGGAAGAAAGCTGAGCGTGATATCCTCAAAGCAAAAGAAGCTGCCGAGATGGCCAATCGCGCCAAGAGCGAATTCTTGGCCAATATGAGCCACGAGATTCGCACTCCGATGAACGGCATTCTGGGCATGACTGAGCTGGCTTTGCAAACCAGTCTCGACGCGGAGCAGCGCGAATATCTATCCCTTGTCAAATCCTCGGCCGACTCCCTCTTGACCGTTATTAATGACGTTCTCGACTTCTCTAAGATCGAAGCGGGAAAGCTTGATTTGGACCCTGTTGAATTCAACTTGCGCGAGAATTTGAATGAGACCCTGAAAACGTTGACTTTCCGCGCCTACTCGAAAGGATTGGAATTGATTGGCGAAGTCCGGCCTGAAGTTCCCCCCACCGTGATTGGTGACCCGGTCCGAATCCGCCAAATCCTCCTCAACCTTCTGGCGAACGCCGTGAAGTTCACAGAACAGGGAGAGATTGTCGCAACGGCCGCCATCCAAGAAGAGGATGATTCGACCGTACTGGTCCATTTTTCGGTCCGTGACACAGGCATTGGGATCCCACGGGAAAAGCAGCGACTGATCTTTGAGGCCTTTTCGCAGGCGGACAGCTCCACCACCAGAAAATATGGAGGAACCGGGCTTGGCCTGACCATCTCGTCCCGCTTGGTTCAGATGATGGGTGGCAAAATCTGGGTCGAAAGCGAACCGGGGAGGGGCAGCACTTTTCACTTTACTGTCCGGTTAGAAAAGGGAGCCGAGGATCTGCTGTCAGATACTGCTTCCCGGGAGTGTATGGACTTCCGGAATCTGAAGGTTTTGGTGGTTGACGACAATGCTACCAACCGCAGGGTTCTTGAAGACACTTTAAAGCAATGGGAAGTCAAGGTTCAGGTGGAATCCAGTGCGCCTCGCGCGTTCAGAGCCCTGCAAAGGGAAAATAAGCAAGGCGAGGGGTTTGATGTGGTGCTCACGGACGCCAACATGCCCGAGATGGATGGGTTTGAGCTGGCTGAGCTGATTCGGCGGGACCCCGGCGCAGGCCACACCCAGATCGTTCTCCTGACCTCAAGCAGGCATGAAGCAGCCGCGGAACGTTGCCGGAATATTGGTTTCGCTGCTTATTTGACCAAGCCCGTTTCACAACTGGAGCTGAAGGCAGCCCTTCTCCAATCATCCAGTTTGGTTTTGCAGGCAAAAGCCAGTAGCCCGGTCGTGATGAGCCCTTCACCGCCGGAGGCGAGAGGCGTCGAGCCTGCTGGTCAGCGGGAAGGACCGGACCCCCAAGATGGAAAATTACGGATTCTCTTGGCGGAGGACAATGCCGTCAACCAGACTCTTGCCATTCGGTACCTTCTCAAGTTGGGTCACCATCCCACCGTCGTGAATAATGGCCGGGAAGCGGTGGAAGCCGTGTTCAAAGGCCAATTTGATCTGGTGCTGATGGACGTACAAATGCCGCACATGGATGGACTGGAAGCCACTGCGGCCATCCGTGAATGGGAAAATAAAAACGGAGGACACATCCCCATTGTTGCCATGACGGCGCACGCCATGACCGGAGACCGGGAACGGTGTCTGGATGCGGGAATGGATGAATATGTAACCAAGCCGATTGAAAGGCAGAGGCTGAGCGCGGCCATTTGCGCCGCGATCAGCAAGTACAGCCCGGAAGATCCGGCTTGCAGAGCGGAGGACGAAAAAGTGGAACTTCAAGAAATGCTGGCGTTGTTTGACGGTGATGAAGAGTTGCTTGCCGAAGTGGCGGGACTGTTCCTGGAACTTTACCCCCGGCAATTGAAGGAAATCCGGACCGCCATCGTCAATGGGGATGGTAGGACTTTGGAACGGACGGCTCACAGCCTCAAAGGGGCGGCGGCAAACTTTGGCGCCCACGACGTGGCCTCCTGCGCGCTGCGCCTGGAACAGATGGGCCGGGATGGCCACTTGCAAGACGCGGAAAGCACAAATCGGGAGCTCGAAACCGCGCTCGAGCGGCTGGCCGCCGCGTTAGCGGCGATTGGAGTCCGCACCCGGGGTTAACCTCGCGCGGTCCGTGGCTCAATCAACCCTTAAGTTGGAGGGATCGATGGAAGAATCCAAGTTTACCGGCCGGATGCTGGTGGTGGACGACGAAGAAGCCGTCTGCAATATTCTCTGCCAGAAATTTTCCCAGGAGGGCTTTGATTGCAAGGCTTGCTTGAGCGGCGAGGCCGCACTGTCCCTTCTTCAAACTGAGAAGTTTGACGTCATCATTTCCGACCTCAGAATGCCTGGAATCTCCGGACTTGAGCTGGTGGCCCGGGCCCGCGAAATCGACTCCCAAGCGGCTTTCCTAGTCGTGACCGGAGAGACTGACGTCAAAACTGGCATCGAAGCCATGAAGCAGGGCGCGTCGGATTACATTACCAAGCCCTTCCAGTTGCAATCGGTCTCCCGCCGGGTGCGCCGCGCCCTGGAGAAGAAGCGGTTGGAGTTGGAGCTCGAAAATTACCGGAAGCGGCTGGAGGAAATGGTCGAGGAACGCACCCAGCAATTGGCGCAAGCCCTTCGCCGCATTGAAGCGACCTACGATGAAACGCTGGCTGCTTTGGGTGGGGCGCTCGATCTGCGGGATTCAGGCACTGCCGGCCACTCGAGCCGTGTCACGCACTACTGCATTCGCATTGCCCAGGAGATGGGCTGCTCGAAAGACCTGCTGCGCGAGCTCACGCGGGGAGCTTACCTTCATGATATCGGCAAAATCGGGATCCCCGATGGGATTCTGCTGAAGGATGACGACCTCACCAAAGGGGAACGCGCCGTAATGCAAGCCCATGTCGAAATCGGATACCGCCTGGTAAGCCGTATCGCTTTTCTCGCGCCCGCCGCGGAGATTGTTCTCTCCCACCAGGAACACTTCGACGGATGTGGCTATCCGCGCCGGCTTGCCGGAAAACAGATTCCGCTGGGCGCCAGAATCTTTGCCGTTGCGGACGCGCTGGATGCGATCACCTCTGATCGCCCCTACCGCAAGGCGAGGAGCCTTGCCGAAGCGAAGCAAGAAATTGAGCGTCAATCTGGTAAGCAATTTGATCCGGATGTCATTCGGGTATTTCTATCTCTTCCGGATAGCGTCTGGGAGAGCATCCGCAAGGAACACCAGGCGAGCACCGATCCCCCCCGGACGGTTCTCGGGGGCAACACCGAATCTGATCTTAAAGAGCTTCTTTCCCACCTTAAGATTCAAAAGACCTCGTGAAGTTTCCGAGCTAGACATCCAACGTGGCGCGGGCTGCATTCAGTGCTGAGAGGATCTCGCGCTTGCCCTTCGCATTCACGGCCTGAAGCGGCAGGCGCGGATAGCCGCCCGAATAGCCCATCAGGGTCAATGCGGCCTTGATGCCGGGCACTCCATACGCTCCGCTGATGGGTTGAACCAGCGGCGTCAGGTTCCGCTGAAGTTCTTCGGCCCGCTTGTACTGGCGTTTCACGAAGGCGTCATAAATGCCAATGCAAAGCTCCGGCACGAAATTCGCAGGGCCCAGCACCCCACCCGCAGCCCCTGCGCGGAGCGCCTCCAGCAAGCGGCTGGGTGAGCCGCAAAGCACGCGGAAGTTTTCCGGGACGATGCGAAGCACGGAGCGGAGGAATTTCATGTCACCTGAGCTCTCTTTCAGGCCGATGATGTTCGGATGGCGGGAAAGATGATGGATGGTTTCCGCCTCGATGTTGATTCCTGAAAACTGAGGAATCGAGTAAATGATCAAAGGTCGGCTGAGTTTGTCCGCCAGAGCGCGGTAATGCCGGATCAAGACCTCCGAACGCATCACCGGCTTGTAATAGGCGGGCGGCAAGAGGAGCAGCGCGTCAGCGCCGCGCTGAATTGCCTCGTTGCTCAGTTGAAGAGTGGCTGCCGTGGACTCGAGGCCGGTACCGGCAATAACCAGCTCCGGCGGTTTTATGATGTTCCGGGCTACTTCCACCAGCCGCAGTCGCTCGTTTTCCGCGAGGTAGGGCGCTTCGCCGGTTGAGCCGGACACTACGACTCCGCCCAGACCCATCGCGGCGTAGCGCTCAAGATTCGAGCGGAACATCCCTTCATCGAGTTTTCCGTTCTTGTCAAACGGGCTGACGACCGCCGGGTAAATTCCCTTGAGATGATTGATGGTCTGAGTTCGATTCATAGGCCTCAATTAAGCAGAAACAAGAGATAAAAGATAAGAGATAAGCGCCTAATACAAACGCACGAAGTCGGATGACATTAGCTGTAAGCTCTCTCTTCCCGCGTTTGTATTAGATAAACAGTCCTGCAGCGTCGGGACTTGTCTCTCGTCACTTGCCTTTGTTCACTTGCCACTCGTCACTGTCCTTGCTTCCTGCGATTCGAGCTTCAGACGATCTTCCTGATAGAGCTCCTGCAGGCTCATCACGCTCACGCCCTTTTCTTTCCGGGCCCGGATTCCGTTCACGGCCGCTGCGGCCGCGGCAAGCGTGGTGATGCACGGCAATCCGCGTTGGATCGCGGCGCGGCGAATGGCTCTCTCATCAAAGCGCGAGGCCAGCCCCAGCGGGCTGTTAATGATTAAATCGATTTTCCCGCTTTTGATGGAGTCCACGATGTTGGGGCGGCCCTCGTTGACTTTGTAAACCTGATCGACGGCGACGCCTCCGGCACGAAGATGCGACGCCGTGCCGCGGGTGGCAATGATCTTGAATCCCAGCCGGACGAGGTCCCGCGCCATGTCGAGGACATAAGCCTTGTCATGATCGTTCACGGAAACGAAGACGCATCCTGACGATGGCAACTTCTGCCCGGCCGCAAGCTGGGCCTTTGCAAAGGCCATGCCGAAGCTGTCCGCCGAACCCATTACTTCACCGGTGGACTTCATCTCCGGCCCCAGGATCGAATCCGCCCCGGGCAGCTTCAGGAAAGGGAACACGGGTGACTTCACAAAGTAATAGTTGAGTCGGAGTTCACCGGGCAACCCGAACGAAGCAAGCGGCGCGCCCACCATCAGCCGCGCCGCGATCTTCGCCAGCGGCACGCCGGTGGCTTTGCTCACGTAAGGCACGGTGCGCGAAGCGCGCGGGTTCACTTCCAGCACGTACACCTGGCCGTTCTGGATGGCGTACTGCACGTTCATCAATCCAATCACGCGCAGCTCGCGGGCCAGCCGCACCGTCTGCTCCCGGAGGACTTGAAGCTGGCCCTCCGGAATCTGAACTGCCGGCAATACGCAGGAGCTGTCTCCCGAGTGGATACCGGCTTCCTCAATGTGGCTCATGATGCCGGCAATCACCACGTCTTTGCCGTCCGACAAAGCGTCTACGTCCACCTCGGTGGCGTTTTCGAGAAAGCGATCCACCAGGACGGGAAATGCGCGGTGAAGTTCCTCGGCGCGGCGAACGTAATCCGCCAGGGTCGCTTCATCATAGGCGATCACCATCGCCCGGCCGCCCAGCACGTAGGAAGGCCGCACCAGCACGGGATAACCAATTTCACGAGCAATGGAAAGCGCTTCTTCCACATTCATGGCCGAGCCGTTTTCCGGCTGGGCGATGCCCATCCGCGCGAGCAGCGCTCCGAAATGGCGGCGGTCCTCAGCCAGTTCGATCGATTCCGGCGATGTTCCGATGATCGGCACGCCCGCATGCTTCAATTGGCGCGCCAGATTGAGCGGCGTCTGCCCTCCGAACTGCACGATGACGCCCTCGGGCTTTTCCTCTTCGACAATGGCCATGACGTCTTCAAACGTCAGCGGCTCAAAATACAACCGGTCCGAGGTGTCGTAATCCGTGGAGACGGTCTCCGGGTTGCAGTTCACCATGATGGTCTCAAATCCGTCTTCTTTGAGAGCATAGGAAGCATGAACGCAGCAATAATCGAATTCAATCCCCTGGCCGATGCGGTTGGGTCCGCTGCCCAGGATCATGATCTTGCGGCGCGCGGTGGGTTCCGCTTCATCTTCGCTTTCGTAGGTCGAATAGAGATAGGGCGTGAAAGACTCGAACTCAGCAGCGCACGTATCGACGCGCTTGAAAACCGGGCGGACACTCAACTCCAGCCGGCGGCCGCGAACCCGGTCCGCCGTGGTTGCCCACAACTCCGCCAGTTCGATGTCTGAAAATCCCATGCGCTTGGCCGCGGTCAGAACCGGCGCAGGCGCATCCTCAATTTGGAAACGCCGCAATTCTTCCTTCATCTCCAGGATTTGCTGGATCTGGTCCAGAAACCACGGATCGATCTTGGTGACTTCGGCCACCTGCTCCAGGCTTTGCCCCGAGCTCAATGCGAAGAAGATGTCCCAAAGGCGCTCGGGATGTGGTGTTGCCAAGCGGCGCTTGAGCTGTTCGGGGTCTTTGGGAGGAGTTGGATTTTTGCGGCCGGTCTCGAGCGAGCGGATGCCCTTGAGCAGCGCCTGCTTGAACGTGCGGCCGATGGCCATCACCTCGCCCACCGACTTCATCTGCGTGCCGAGCGTGTGGTCCGCATCGGGAAATTTCTCCTGCGCCCATTTAGGGATCTTCACGACCACGTAATCAATCACCGGCTCAAAGCACGATGGCGTTTTCTTGGTAATGTCATTGGGAATTTCGTCCAGGCGGTAGCCCACGGCCAGTCGCGCGGCAATCTTGGCGATAGGGAATCCTGTAGCCTTGGAAGCGAGAGCCGAGCTGCGAGAAACGCGCGGGTTCATTTCAATCACCACCATGCGGCCGGTGGCCGGATCGACGGCGAATTGAATGTTGGAGCCGCCGGTCTCGACACCCACGGCGCGGATCACGGCGAACGCGGCGTCGCGCATGATCTGATATTCCTTGTCGGTCAGCGTCTGTATGGGCGCCACAGTGATGGAGTCGCCGGTGTGGACGCCCATCGGATCGAAGTTTTCAATGGAGCAGATCACCACGGCATTGTCGGCGTGATCGCGCATCACTTCCAGCTCGAATTCCTTCCAGCCCAGGACGGATTCCTCCACCAGCACTTCGTGAATGGGGCTGATCTCAATCCCGGTGCAAACGATCTCCTCAAATTCCTCGCGATTGTAAGCAATGCCGGAGCCTGACCCGCCCAATGTAAACGAGGGGCGAATGATGATGGGGAAGCCGATCTGATCGGCGGCTTGCAATGCCGACTGAAGATTGTTCACCAACTGGCTGCGCGGCACGTCGAGGCCGATCTTCGCCATCAAATCTTTGAACCAGAGGCGGTCCTCCGCCATCTTGATGGCTTCAAGCGATGCGCCAATCAGCCGCACGTTGTGTTTTTCAAGAATGCCCTTTTCCGCAAGCTCCACGGCCAGGTTCAACGCCGTCTGTCCGCCCACGGTCGGCAGAATGGCATCGGGCTTTTCGCGCTCCAAGATCGCGTCGAGATACTCCACGGTGAGCGGCTCCACGTAGGTGCGGTCGGCAAATTCGGGATCGGTCATGATGGTGGCCGGGTTCGAATTCACCAGCACCACTTTGTAACCTTCGGCGCGCAAAGCTTTGCACGCCTGCGAACCGGAATAATCAAACTCGCACGCCTGGCCAATGATAATGGGCCCGGAACCGATGATCAGGATTTTGCGAATGTCAGTGCGTTTGGGCATTGATGCTTTCGGTTTCCGGCATACGTCCGTCCTCAGGTTCTAGTTTTGCCTGTGCGTCCTCCGCGAGCTTTTCCAGTTCGGAACGGCGCTTCTTGATGATCTCGACCCGGGAAAGTGCTGCGCCAGCCGCTGAATATCCTTGGATTACGCTCGTCCGCCCTCGGTCTTCCTGAACACCTCTGGATACGAGGTGATACCGTCGTAGTTCCAGGTATTCGTCGGCAGCGTTGTAGAATCTGACCACGGCTTCACTTGCTTGTTCACTCAGTTCTCCCAGCTTGGAAGCGTTGCCCTCGTAGACAAGGAACGGTCTTCGCCTGAAGGAAAGCGCCCGACCGCTGGCCGCCAGGCTGTAATTGGGATCAGACAGTACTGCCTCATCTGTCTTTAGCTCGAAAGATACGAATCCGGCGATCTCCTGTCGAAGTGAAGTTGCCAGCGATCGCTTCTGCCTCTCTCGCTCTTCCTCGCGCGCCTTTTGCTGATCCTCGATTTGAATCATTACGGCGAGGAAGGCTATTAAGCCAACAAACAGCACCACCCAATCGGCGAGTGGAAGTCCGCCAATTGACTTTATCCCTCCCCTGTAAAGCTCCACGAAACCCCCTATCCCAACCAGAAGCACAATGGCGCCGACGATCTGCCATTTAGATAAAGCGCTTGACTGTTTGGATCGCTTGCCTTCCAACGCTTAGCTCCTCAGCCTTGCAAAATCGCTGCAAAACTTATTGTCAGGGCACAGCTTCAGCCGCGCCGCGCACCCTCACCCACCGCTTCGCGGTCCCCCCTCTCCCTTCGAGGGAGAGGGCCGTGTAAAGAAGGCATGTTCCACTTTGCACTTCCCTCTCCCTAAAAGGGAGAGGGAAGTTTCATCTGCTTGGCCGCTTTCGCCATTCCTCCATCATGGTTACAAAGCTGCCGAACAAGTAGGCCGAATCGTGGGGGCCGGGAGAGGCTTCCGGGTGGTATTGTACGCTGAACAGGGGCAGCGACTTATGCCGCAGCCCTTCCAGCGTCTGATCGTTCAGGTTGATGTGGGTGAACGTGACCTCACTTGCCTTTAGCGAATCGGGATCAACCGAAAAACCGTGATTCTGGGCGGTGATTTCAACCTTCTGGGTTTCCAGGTTCAAGACCGGGTGATTGCCTCCGTGATGCCCGAACTTGAGCTTGAAAGTCTTGCCGCCGAGAGCGAGTCCGATGATCTGGTGTCCAAGGCAGATGCCAAAGACCGGCACGTGTCCGGCCAGTTCCCGAACGTTGCGCACGGCATATTCGACCGGTTCCGGGTCACCCGGGCCGTTGGAAAGAAACACTCCATCCGGCTTTAATTCCATTACCTCGCTGGCTGGCGTATCCGCCGGAACCACGGTCACGTGGCAGCCGCAATCGACGAGGCTGCGCAGGATGTTGTGTTTGATGCCGAAGTCGTAAGCCGCCACGTGGAAGCGGGATTCTGGCGGCGGCTCTCCGGCGGCGCTAAAAATATCGCGCGAAGCTTCCGACCACTCATAGCGGTTTCGAGTGCTGACTTTCGACGCGAGGTCCAAGCCCACCATACTGGGCGCGGACTTTGCCTTCTTCACCAGGCGTGCTTCGTCGAGGTCCGTGGTGGAAAGAACACCTTGCATGGCCCCATGGCGGCGAAGATGGCGGACCAGGGCGCGCGTGTCAATTTCCGAGATGGCGGGCAGACCAAATCCTGCCAGAAACTCACCCGCCTCCTCACAGGATCGCCAACTGCTTGCGAGCGCACTCAGTTCCCTTACCACCAAACCCTCGGCAAAGGGGCGCACGGATTCGCTATCCAACGGATTCGTCCCGTAGTTGCCGATGTGGGGATACGTGAGGATGACAATTTGTCCCGCATAGGAGGGGTCGGTGAGTATTTCCTGATAGCCGGACAGAGATGTGTTGAAAACGACTTCTCCGGAGCGTTCAACCGCGGCGCCATGACCCCGTCCGCGAAATACGGTCCCATCTTCCAAGGCAAGAATTGCTTCCATCAGGAGTCCGTCCGATCCTGAGATTTCATGGAACGTTGACTTCAGGTGTTAAAGCCCAACTCAGCATTTCCCGATCCCGAGCGGGTTAAAACTTTGCCCTTCCCACTGCAGCCGTTCCAATCGCAGTTCCTTCAGACTGTTGTTCCCTGTTGCCGTCTGGCACACTTTTGCCTCCAGGGGAAAACCCCGTTCGGAGCCGCGCAGGATGATGCGAGTGTCAAATGCGGGCGAGGGATGATCGCTCGCGGGCCGAAGCCGGGCTATTCCAGATAACCGATCTGACTAAAGGGCCAGTAGCTGAATACCGCCTTGCCGTAGATAAACCTCCGGTCCACGGTCCCCCACACGCGGCTATCATTGGAAGACTCCCGATGGTCGCCTAGAACAAAGTAATGACCGGGCTGGACGTACACGGCCGGATAATTATCATGGTCCAGATAGCTCGCCGGCAGGAAAGATTCCTTCAGCCGCTTGCCATTGATATAAACCTGTCCGTCCCGGATGCTCACCCACTCCCCGGGCAAGCCTACCACCCGCTTGATAAAGGATTTTGTTGGATCGAGCGGGTAGAAGAAGACCACAATGTCAAAGCGGTGAATCGGCTCAAACCGGTAAAGAAACTTATTGATGAAAATCCGCTCGTGGTTTGAAAGCTCCGGCATCATACTGGTCCCTTCCACCTGCACCGGCTGGTAGAAGAAGACGATGACAATAAATGCCAGGAGCAGCGAGAGGATGAGATCCCGCAGCCAATACCGTGTGTCAAAAAACCTTTGCCGCCGGTATGCCAGGGGCGGGCGGCTCTCAGAAGCGGTGAACTCAGGACTCAACTTTCTTCGCATATCCTAATGATCGCACTATTTTTATACCATACTTCAGCCTGATGAGACCATAGGACCGACGCGATGGCTGGGTCAATCCGTTGTAGCGGGGCGCCTGCCACACCGCCACGGCAAGCAAACTCCAGCAGCAAAAATGCGCCATTATCTGGACCCGGCCAGGTAGACTGATGTAAGTCCAAGAAGCTTATGTCATTGGCAACAAACAAATTGCGGTATGGGCTCATCATCCCGGCCCTGAACGAGGCCAGCTCGATTGGCAACCTCCTGGCAGCGATGCCTCGCTACCTGTTCGATCAGATCCTGGTGGTGGATAACGGCAGTACGGACTCGACGGCCGAGGTGGCTCGCGCCGCGGGGGCTGAAGTCATTCGAGAGCCACGCCGTGGTTACGGAAGGGCCTGCTGGACCGGCCTCACAGCGCTCCGGCAGGAGGTCAGCGCCGTTGCCTTCATTGACGCTGATCTGTCAGACGATCCCGCCGATCTCGAACAGCTCCTGAGCGTATTGGAATCGGGTGGCTGGGACCTGGTGATCGGATCCCGTCTGCTGGGCGGGGCGGATCCGGGATCGCTCACCTGGCTCCAACGCTTCGGCAACTGGCTTTCAACACTTCTGATTCGCTGGGTTTGGGGAGTCAAATTTACGGACCTTGGTCCGCTTCGCGTGATCAGGCGGCAATCGCTGGACCGGCTAGCCCTTCGGGACAGGGACTTTGGCTGGACGGTCGAGATGCAGGCTCGGGCCGCGCAGCTTAGGCTGAGGGTTACGGAGATTCCCGTTCGCTACCGGCGACGGCGCAGCGGCCAATCAAAAATATCGGGCACGCTTCGGGGCAGTCTTCGCGCTGGCGTGAAGATCCTCTGGACTATCTACGGATGCTGGCGCCGGGGACGGGAAATTAAACACTGAGGCAGCCGGCAGGCCGCAGGAAGACTATCCGAAATTATCGCGGGCCTTTTCCGAAGCGCGCTTCTGGAGGGGCTTGTTATCGACGCGGAGGGTTGGAGCCAGCGATTCAAGCATCTTGCGCTGTTCACGGTTTAGGCGCGTGGGAATGACCACGTGGAGCTTCACGTAGAGATCGCCCCGGCCGTGGTTCTCAACGCTGGGCAGTCCCATGCCGCGCATGCGGAACACCGTGCTTGGCTGAGTGCCTTCGGGAATTCGCAGCCGTTCCTGGCCGTGAAGAGTGGGAACCTTGATGTCCGCCCCAATTGCCGCCTGGACAATGGAGACCGGGATGGTGCAGTAGAGATCCTTGCCCCGCCGCTCAAAGATGGGATGCTCGCGAACCCTGAGCACCACGTAGAGATCTCCGGATGATCCGCCGTGGATGCCCGCCTCGCCTTCGCCGCTCACACGGAGGCGCATCCCGTCTTCAACCCCCGGCGGAATCTTGATCCCCAGCACCCGCTCCTCGCGCACGCGCCCTTCGCCATTACAGTGAGGGCAAGCCTCCTTGATAATCTGCCCTACGCCACGGCACTGCGGGCAGGTCTGGGTGAGGGTGAAGAAGCCCTGTTGCTGGCGAACCTGTCCCCGGCCGGCGCAAAGGGGGCAGGTGATGGGCTGCGTACCTTTCTTGGCTCCCCGCCCGCCGCAATCGGGACAAGATTCCCAACGTGGAATTTTGATTTTGGTTTCTAGGCCCTCGGCCGCTTCCCCGAAAGAGATTTCAAGGTCGTAGCGCAAATCGGAACCGCGATTGGGTTGGCCGCGGCGGGCGCCTTTGGATCCGAAGATATCTCCAAAGCCGAAGAAGTCACCGAAGATGTCCCCGAAATCGGCAAAGATGGTAGAGGAGAAATCCGGAGCGCCGGTTCCCTGAGAGCTTACCCCTTGGTGGCCATAGCGGTCATACGCGGCACGCTTCTGCCCATCCGCAAGGACGCTGTAAGACTCTGTAATCTCCTTAAACTTCTCCGTGGCCTCGGCGGCGGTTTCCGGATTGCGGTCAGGGTGGTATTGCAGCGCCAGCTTGCGGTAGGCGCTTTTGATTTCCTGGTCCGTGGCATTCCGCGGGACGCCCAGGACCTCATAATAATCTCGCTTGTGGTTCAAACCGGTCAACCTCGATAGCCCGCGCCGTCCCGCGTCCCTTTCAGGGAATCCCGCGCTGACAGTCACGGGAGAATCATTCAGACTTGTCTCCGGGCGCAGAGGAGGGCGCGGCGGCGCTTTCCGCGTGGGGCCGCACGGCTACCTTCACGATAGCAGGGCGGATTAGCCGGTGCTTTAGCTTGTATCCGCGTTGCAACTCCTCGACGATTTCCTGGTCGTGATGCATCGTCGATTCGACCATCTCCACGGCTTGATGGAAGTGCGGGTCAAAGTGTTTGCCTACCGTTTCAACTGGCTTGACGCCCGCCCGTTCCAGAACATCCATCAAGCCTTTATAGATGAGCTCAATGCCCTGGTAGAACTGCGCGGGAACGCTGGCGTCACGGTGCTTGAGGGCCCGTTCAAATCCATCGAGGGTCGGCAGCAAGGCTCGAATCAAGTCAAACGTGGCGTGCTGCAGGAATTCTTCCTTTTCCCGCTGCATCCGCTTACGGAAATTTTCAAGCTCTGCCTGCTTCCGCAGCAGACGGTCCACCAACTCTTGTTTTTCGATTTGCGCCTGGTGGTAGGCCGCGGCCAAATCAGGGGGAGGATTTCCCCCCTCTGCGGCCTGCCCGGCCTCAGCTTGCCGGTTCTGGGATTCAGGTTCCTCTTCCGCCCAGGACCCGGACGGCGGCGCGGTTTCCTTCTCGTCTTTCATATCTTTCTTCGCGATCCTTTGAAAAATTTCGGCCCGGACGCAAACGACCCGGTTGAATACTCTGCCTCCAGCCCCCGGTTTACAGGCAGCAAACCCAAAGGCGCAGCACAATTTCCTACAAGGGCCTTTAGTTGGCGCTCAACAGCCTGCTGGTGAGCTGAGAAACGTACGCTACCATCGTGATCGCATAGTCATACTCCATTCGCGTCGGCCCGATGACGCCGAGCGCTCCCACGGCACGGTTGCGGTAATGGTAAGGAGCCAGGATGAAGGTGCATTGGCGCATCTCATGGTGAGGGTTTTCGCGGCCGATCAATGCCTGGACTCCCAGCCTCGGGGTTTCCAGGCAGGCGCCCAGGATACGAACCACCTTGATCTTTTGCTCGATCGCAGCCAGTAACTCCCCCACGTGCCCGGTCTCGGCAAAGCCGGGTTGTTCCAGAATTCGGGTCGCTCCACCCACGAACAGCATGGCCGATTCTTCTTCTGCCAGCGCCCCCCACATGAAAAGCGTTGCCACGTTTTTCACCAGGCGGTCCGTGAAGGCTTGCATCTCCTCCATGCGCTTCATCATCTCCAGACGGATGGTGCGCAGGGACCATCCGCGGAATTCGGAGTTCAGAAAATCCGCGGTCCGGTCGAGCTCCTCCTGGGAAACATCTTCGTCCAGATGGATCACTTTGTTTTCGATTAAGTCGGGTTTGGAGACGATCACGGCGAGTACGCGCCGTTCCGGCAACCTGACGAACTTGACCTGTTCCAGAAGTTTTTCTTCAAGCGCGGGCGCCAGCACAACACCCAGATTTTTTGAAACCTCCGAAAGAATATGGGAGATGCGCTCCATCATTTTGTCCACCGGACCGCCTTCGACGCTCAGGCGCTCCTGGATATAGCGTTGGATTTCAGGATCAAGGGTTGTGGCTTGCGTCACGCTATCGACGTATAGGCGATAAGCCTTATCCGTGGGCACACGTCCGGCTGAGGTGTGTGGCTGGCGTAGGTATCCGCGCGCTTCAAGCTCCACCATGACGTTACGAATCGTGGCCGAGCTAAGCGGTTCCCCGAATTGCTCCGAGAGAATCTTCGATCCCACCGGCTGGCCGCTTGCCACATACTGACGAATGATCATGGCCAGAAGATCCCGTTCCCGCTTTTCCAGGTCGTGGCCGTCCATTAGCTACCTAACTCGCCTTCTTTCAAACAATTAGAGGGTTCACTCAATAATAATTCTAGCGGGATCGCGGGGTGGTGTCAAGGATGCGCAAGGATCGGTAGTGTCTCAGTTTGCTGTAGCGGCGCTCTATGAGCGCTGGAAGGTGTTGATAAATAAAATTCGGCGGTACAGACCGCCGTTACAGCAACCAACTGCACCACTGCCCAAATGCTGGCGGCGTGGGGGGCCAGTCCAGTTATTTGGAAAATACGAATCGCCCGCCGGAAACGCGGGGCAGGCGGGATGATTGAGCTGGTTTGTAATCGGGGTATGTTTTCAGAACCAATCGCTGCGGTAAGCGATCCACCAACTTACCACGATGATTGGAAAAGTTGCCA
>Ga0102924_1002366_pt1 | contig 20633 bp, 22 predicted proteins | sample PaiPotPPM11metaG_FD_80116 | JGI IMG/M metagenome (GOLD analysis project Ga0102924, IMG submission 80116) | Iron sulfur acid spring bacterial and archeal communities from Banff, Canada, to study Microbial Dark Matter (Phase II) - Paint Pots PPM... ...
CGCAGCGCATCCTGCCGTGCGACTGGGATCAGCTCGTGCTCGATCCAAGTGTCACGGCCTTGTTGAAAAACGACTTCCAGTCGTTCTTCCAGCGCGAACAGTGGTTCAAGAAGATGCGGCTGCCCTTCCGCCGTGGCTACCTCCTCCACGGACCTCCTGGCAACGGCAAGAGCACGGCAGTTCGTGCGATGCTGACCAGCGGAAAGCTTGCAGCTTACACCCTTCGACTCTTTGACTCACGCACCGACGACGAGGACCTGGAACGTGTCTTTGAACAAGCCATCAACCATGCCCCAGCGATGATTCTTCTCGAGGATATTGACCGTGCTTTTCCACGCACCGGCGAGTCGAAAGGCAAAGTCAGTCTCCAACAGCTGTTGAATTGCCTCGACGGCGTTGCGACCGGTGAAGGAATTGTGACGGTCGCCACGGCCAATGAGCCGACGATCCTCGATCCGGCAGTTCTGAAAAGGCCAGGCCGCTTCGATCGCGTCGTTCATTTCCCCAATCCATCCGCTGTGCTCCGCCGCGAGTACTTCTGCCGGATGCACGAGCAGTTTCTGGCGGCAGATCTCGACTCCGTAGTTTCCGACTCCGAGGACTTTTCCTTTGCCCAACTCCGCGAGGCCTACATTATGGCGGGGCAGCTCGCCTTTGAAGGCAATCGTGAGATTTGCATGACGGATCTCTCCTCAGGAGTTCGTTCGATGCGAGAGACTTCCCAACTCTCCTCCAAGAGAAGCAACCACGCGGGATTTGTTCGCTCATTATGTTGAAGACAACTTCCCGATTCCTCGACAGGTGCGCAGAGTGGATATATGAGGATATTGGAGCTGCCAACCATGGAGACCCTGTCCATCGAGCCGTTGTGTAGCACCTGCTTTAAGACCTCAGCTAATCTCTCTGGGATCAGGAGCATCCTCTTTGCTGAACCCGGCCAGATGCGTTCGCGTAAAGTTGTGTCGCGGTCGAACGCCCGTTCCGCGGGGAAATACCCCAGCTGGAAGATGGGACGGATGATGCACTGGGAGTCCAGCAATGAGCTAAACGCTTTCAGGCTCCTGGATTGCGATCCGAACGTCACGAGCTATAGTGAGCAACCGTGTCGGATCGCGTACGTGATGGAGGGAGTGGAAAGGATCCATTATCCCGACATCCTGGTTACAACGACGGGAGGAAAACAGCTGTGGGAGGTCAAGCCCCGCGCCAACGCCCTCGACCCCGAGGTACTCGAGAGGGCCGTCTTCCTTTCCCGCGTTCTTCCGAGGTGGGGCTACGAGTACCGGACCATATTGGCCGAAGACATCGCAAGACAGCCGCGCCTGGGCAACGCGAACCTCCTCCTCAGCCTGGGCAAACGCCCAGTGAGTGACTGCGAATGGGAAAATGCCCGACGGACCATGGCAGAGCAGGGGTCCTTGGTCTGGTCGGAGGCTTGCGCTGGCAACTATGGCACGAGGGGGCGGGAGATCCTTTGCGGCCTTGTACTTAGGGGCGTATTGATTATCGACATGAATGTTCCGATCTCACCCGTTACCGAATTTATCGTCGCGAAAGGAGGGCTTTAGGATGGCAACTGCTTGTTTCGAACAAGGCACAATTGTCCAGATCGAAGGGAACCAACATCGCCTCTCCCGCAAGATCGCCAACTGCTGGCAACTGGAGCACTCAAAGACCGGACGGATTGTTGAGTATACGCAGCGGGATTTGTTGCGCATGACTGCAGAGCAGACCCTGACCTTTCCCGGTAGCGTATCTGTATTTAGAGGTCGGCCTGCCAGCCGCGATCTGTCCACGACGGACCTCGAATTGGCCAAGTTGCGACGCAGCTATGTCCTCGCAGTTCTTGATATACCCAATTCCCGCATACCGTTGGAAGAAGCCATCCACGGCGCCTGGAAGAGACTCAAATCGCCCGAGAAGGTTCCGGGATGGGTCAGTGTCTATTGGTGGAAACGCAACTTCCTGAGCGCGAAAGGCGACGCTCGTGCCCTGGTTAACAACGGCCGTAGCAGAGGCAACCGATATGGCCGGTACCCGGCTGCCGTTATCGAGTTCTGCGAACAGTCCATATCGGCCAAGTATCTGAGCCGAACCCGCAACAGCATTCAGCAGACACTTGAAGATGCGCTGCGTCGGGTGAAGAAAGAGAACGAACTACGTCCTGCCTGCGATGCGCTGCCGATGCCGACGCGGCGGCTGATTGCCGGAATGATTGCGAATATACCGGCGTTTGACAAACATGCTGCCCGGTATGGGCACGACTCCGCTGTCAAAGCGTTCCGCGGTGTGACAGGTCACTCAGTGACCCAGGCTCCGCTCGAACGGGCGGAGATCGACCATACGCTGCTCGACCTGATGGTCGTAGACGATCAATCTGGCTTGCCGCTGGGACGGCCTTCGGTGACTGCCTGCATCGACTGCTACACGCGGTGCATTCTTGGAATCTACATCGGATTCAATCCGCCCAGCTACCAGTCCGTTGCGGCCTGTCTCAAAGACTGCTTCCTGCCGAAGGTCAATCTTCAACGAGACTACCCCGGCATCGCGAATGAATGGCCGGCGTATGGCGTGATGCATAACCTGGTGGTCGACGGTGGTCTCGAGTTCTACTCTGCAAGTCTCGAACAGGTCTGCCTATCGCTCAACATCAACTGGATCGCTGCTCCTCGGCGTACCCCATGGTTCAAGGGCAAGATCGAGCGCTTCCTTGGGACTATGAATCGAGCCGTTGCCCATGGAGTCCCCGGTACCACGTTCAGCAACATCTTCGAAAAGGGGGACTACAATCCAGCGAAACATGCAATCGTTACTCTCTCGACCCTGCGCAAGGTCGTCCGCATGTGGATTGCCGACGTCTACCATCAGCAGGTTCACCGATCGCTGCAGACGACCCCAGCCAAGATGTGGACATCGAGCATCAGGCCCGAGGAGATCCGTCTTCCGGACGAGACGACGCAGCTTGATGTTGTCATGGGGCGTGTGGAATCACGCTCCTTGACCCATAAGGGTATCGAATTTGAGGGCCTGTTCTATAACTCGCCTGAACTGATAGAACTGCAGCGCAAGGAAGGGAAGAAGCTCACAGTCGAGATTCGTGTCAATGAAAGCGATATCGGCTCAATCTATGTATTGTCGCCAAAGACCTCGAAACCATACGCCGTGCCGGCGTTGGACAGTGAGTACGCCAGCGGAATCAGCCTGTGGCAGCACAAGGTCATCAAGAACTATCAAAGACAGCACTTCGATAGGGAGGATGGTGTCGACGGCTGGTTGCAAGCAAAGAGCGAGATCTCCCGTTTGATCGATGAGAGCCTCAAGCTCAAACGCATGAGGACGCACAAACGCATTGCTCGCTACCGAGAGACTCCTGAGCAGGCACCTGCGAAGGCGGAGGCGATCAAGCCTGTCAAAACTCGCTCGCAGACTCTGACAAGTGCGACGGCAGAAAGTTCCACGGCGGACCATATCTCCTCGATTGGCGCACAAGAGCAGCCCGGTACGCCGCTGCAGGAATGGGCAATACCCGTCACCCGGCCGCGCTTCAAGGCAGAAATGAGAGACATCTATGAAGACCAATAACTCCGCCAGCATCGTCGAACGGATGGTCATTCCGCATACGGCCTTCGCCGGCGCACGCCAAAGAATCGAGCAGTGCTTTGCATTCTCGGCTGCGAAGGCCGAGGCCGAAGGGCTGGCCATTGTCGGTGAATCTGGCACGGGCAAGACCAGCGTATTGAAGAGCTTTCAATCCAATCACCTGCCCACGCGCGGTCCCGACGGGATGGAGATCCCGATCCTCTATGCTTCGGTTCCACCCATGCCGACAGTCAAGAGCCTCGCCGGCGTCATGCTCGCTGCTCTCAACGCGCCCGACTGCGAGCGAGGCACCGAGAATGAGAAGTCGAGACGGCTGCGGGTCCTGATGCGAGAAACCGGAACACGCATGGTGATGATCGATGAGTTCCAGCATTTCTACGATCGAGGGAAGCGGCAGATCATGCTTCACGTTGCCGACTGGCTCAAGGTTTTGATCGATGAGACGCGTTCGACGCTGGTCGTAGCAGGGCTCCCATCCTGCCGGGTGGTTATTAATGAGAACGAGCAACTCGCCAGGCGCTTTATGGCTTCAATTCAACTGCCGCGATTCTCCTGGACTGATCCGGTGCAGCGCGGAGAGTTCATTTCGATCCTTGAGGAGTACCACAATCAGATCGCCAAAGACTTCAAGGTGCCGGCACTCCACTCGGACGAGATGGCCTTTCGCTTCTTCCTGGCCACGGGAGGGCTGATGGGGTATCTTTCGAAGCTGCTGCGGACGACTCTGCGGGATGCGGCCGATCGGAAGAGGACTTCTATTACCCTCGAAGACCTGAATATCGCCCACGCACGATCGATGTGGTTTGATCCGACCGTTCAAGAACAACTGAAGCCGTTTCAGCGTGGCTTCCGAGTTGAAGCGACAGTAGATGCGCTCAATCGCGCCAGCAGGGTTGGAACGATCACCGAGCCTCCTCAGATGCCGACGCGGCGACGAGTCGGAGTACGTAAGGCAGAATCCATCAACTCTGCCCTGGTGACCGCGTGAGAACACACCGAGAGCCGGGCTTACGCGGAGAGCCCCATGAATGATCTGCTCTTAGTCCGCCACGCTGAGCCCTACCCGACCGAAAGCCTCCTTGGCTACATACTGCGTTTATGCGAAGAGAATGGCTACGAGTCACTACGTGACATTTACGCCCTCGCATCTATGAACCCGAAAGACGTCAGAAAGTCGGTCGCGGAGCTCAGAAAACTTTCGGCGGTCACAAACTGGCCGGCAGAGAATCTGGATACAATTGCCTACTCATCCCCGGTGGGGTTGCCGCGGTGGTCACGGCTTCTCGGCCACCCAGTGTTGCCGCAGGATCTGAATCTGACGCACCCTCAGTTTTGCCCGCTTTGTGTTCGCGAGCGTGGATTTCTGGAAGCACATTGGGAACTCTCCCTGATGGAGGCCTGCCCGGTTCATCAATGCAGTTTGCTGAGATTTTGCCCGGTGTGTAATCGTCGTATTCGCTGGCTGAGGCCAGGATTACTCGTTTGCGATTGCGGTGGCGACCTATCTAACCCTGACCTATTGCCTATTCCGGATGCCGAAGCCAGTCTGCTGGACATTGTGAGAAGAAGGGCATTGTCCGGACCGGGCGACTTGAACGCCATCAGTGGATCTCCGGAATATGAGCTCACGCAGATGAGTTTGTCATCGATGCTTCTCACAATCCGCACGATCGGTAAGTACAGGATGATTGCAGATGGAGCGAAGGAGTTGAATAGTCGTGCTGGAATTGTCTCAGCCGCCTCTCGAGTGTTCGACAGTTGGCCGGGGAACTTCTTGATCTTAGTGGAAGACCTGAACCGGTTGAAGCTAGTTCGCGCCGGGTGTGGGGCGGGGAAGCAGTTTGGCGGCGTCTATCGATGCATGTTTCAAACGAAAGCTCCAGGAGGGCCAAACCACGCTGATTTCCTTGGCAGCTTTTCTGGACTTCGCCGTGGACAGCTTGGCGCGTGGCTGGGCAAGTGGCCTGCTGAGGCTTTTGTTCGTACTGACCGTCCGATCCCTTTATTCTCGTCGCGATCTACTCTTGGAGAATCTCGCCCTGCGGCAACAACTTGGCGTCTTGAGGAAGCGGCATGCGCGGGTTCGGTTCTCCGATTCCGATAGGCTGTTCTGGACCGCCTTGCTGCGGCTTTGGTCTAAATGGAAACAAGCATTGGTTCTCGTGCATCCAGAAACGGTCGTTCGTTGGCACCGCGCCGGATTCAAGCTTTATTGGAAATGGATATCAGGGTATCGCGCTCGCTCGGGTAGAAGGTGCGTGAGCAAGGAAGTGAAGGAACTGATCTTCCGCATGGCAGGCGAGAACTCAACGTGGGGAGCGCCCAGGATTCACGGGGAGCTGAAGATGCTTGGCTTCGACATCTCGGAGCGAACGGTACTGCGCTGGATGAGGAAGGCACCCAGGAATCCTGAGCCGGCGAAGCGCACGCTGATTTGGCAACCCTATTCAAAGAGATCGGCGATGCGACGGACGAACTGAAAAAGCTTCATGCTGAGGAATCCTAGGCGACTCAGGCCTGCTCAGTCTTGACAATAGGCTCTTCTCCATCGGCAGCAAACGTGCGACCGGCGAAGGGCGCACGTATCCATGTTAGCCAGCACACGTAGATAAAGGCTGAGGCAAGACGCCGCCGGACTCAACGTCACCATCAACGTTGAGAACGATGACGGTTCGTGGTCCACAGCGCCCTGTGCCTCGCCAAAACTCCATCCGACCGAGAAATCACAAGTCTAAACGGTTAGGAGCCGCCCAATCCCCAACCCACAACCCACGATGGAAAGCTTTGAAACTAAAGGCCGATGGCGAGGCACAGCTACGGGTTGAGGCCGGTGCGCAGGCCGCGGCGGTCGTTCCACGCGAGGCGGAGGCTGCTGGATATGGGTTTGCGGCCAAGCAGGCGGACTCCGCCGAGCACCGAGCGGACGAAGGCGGGCGGCCGTCCGTCACCGGGCCAGAGCTGCGAGATTGGGCGAGGTACGCCCTGGTGATCGGGATGGAAGACGCGGTCATCCCAGGCGCGTGTACCTTCGGGGAAATCGGGATAGTAGCGGATGACGTCAAGCGTTGACTCGAAGACGCGGTACTTCAACGGCAAGGCGTAAGAGGACATGAAGTGGATGTGGCTGATGCGGTCGCGTCGGACTTCATCGACGAAGTCGTCGAAGGTGGAGGCGTGGGTGAGGTTGGCGATAGCGTTGGGCTCGACGCCATGGCGATCGCCTCCACCGATGAGGAGCTGATTCCACTTCTGCGCGAGCAGTTGGGCTTGGCGGTTTTCCTGCCAGCTGCGGAGACCGTTCAGTTCGAAAGCATGGATGAAGTGATTGCTGGTAGTGAGGAACTCATCGATGCGGGCGAGATGAAGATCTTCGCCGACCTTGTTGAGGTCCCAGATGGGGTGATTGAAGATGATGAGAACCCTGGGCTGCGCGTGAAGTTCGGCGAGGATTTCGTTGATGCGCGGGATGGACGGCTCAGAGGTGAAGTCCGTCAAGATGCGCATCCAGTGGTGGGCGGCGTTGGGTGGCAGGTTGTGGATGCCGATGTGGAATTCGGAGCCATGATAGGGCATGGTCCACTCGACGGAGATCGGGATTTGAACGGGCAAGCGGCTGGAGCGGAGTTGCAGGGGCGCGCGGATGTCGTCGTGATCGGAGAGCGAGACCAGCGCGGGAAGTGCGAGGTGGTCTTCAATCTGGCGGCGTTCGACGTCGAAGGCCTTGCGTGGAGCGAGGGGCGGGCTCCAATAGCTGGCGCGGTAGTTCAGCTCGTAGCCGTGGACCTCGCGGCAATATCGCTCGCGGTTGGCGAAGATGGGGCGGAGAACTTTGTAGTTCGTGCCCAGCACGGCGAGGTGACTGAGCGTTTCGCAGGACATGGAAGTGTGACTGTGGAGCGAGACGCCGGAGGTGAAGCCCTTTGCCGCGTCGCGTTTACGCCAGGAATACGAGATGCTGGATTGTTGCATAGCCGCCTTTGGTTTTGTCGTTGAGTCACGTCAAACCTGGCCTCAGGCGCGGTGCAGAACTTGGAACACGATGGCAGCCTCGGTGCTGTTCCCCTGCGCTGAATGGGCATGGGGATAGACGAGAGGGTCCTTCCTGGGCAGTCGTGCCAGGAAGTCTTATAACCATAAGACGTAGCTCTCGCAAAATAGTTGCGTCGACAAAGACTGATCCTCTTACCGGGGGATCAGGCTTTCGGTTTCTTAGTGGGGGGTGAGTCATATGCAGCCGGCGATTGCTCGCGGATGTCGGTGTAATGGTGGGTGTACGGCTTTTTGCGGAAGGTGGTCCAGAAGTAGTTGAGCGCGTACCGCCAGGCCATGGTGAAGGATCCCTCATGCTTGAGACGGCGCGCCGAGGAAAACATTTTGAGGCGGAGGGTCCAGCGGACCATGCCGACCTGATTCATACGCCGGGCGATGTCAGTGTCCTCGCCGTAGAAGGAGATGGAGGTGTCGAAGCCTCCAATCTTTTCCAGTGCATCGCGGCGGAGGACGAAGTTGCCACCCTGGACCATGGAGCCGGCGCGGATGATATAGCGGTTGAACCCGTAGACGAGGAGCGCGATGACGTAGAAGATTTGCACGCTGAAGCGCTGGCGGGGAGTGAGGTCGTAGTATACGAGCGGTCCGCTGAGGGTGACCAGATTGGGCTGCTCGCTGAATGCTTTGAGAGCCTTGTCGACCCACCCGGTGGTGAGGCGGGAGTCGGAGTCGACATTGGCGATGAGTTCGCCGGTGGTTGCGGCAAAGCCTGCCTGGCGGGCGAAGGTGAGCCCTTTGCGCAACTCGTCCACGACGCGCACGCCGGAGTAGCGGAGTGCAACCTCGCGTGTGCGGTCGGTGCTGGCGTTGTTGACGACGACGATCTCCACGTCATCGCCGAGTTTTTGGGCCTGGGGAAGGATGGATTCGAGACAAGCTGGGAGGTAGCCCTCCTCGTTGTAGGCCGGGATGACGAAGCTGAGGCGCATCGTGAGTTGATATTAGCCCATGATTGAAAGAGTTGAGATTCAGCTAAAGGCGATGTGCGTGAGTCCGAGTGTATACGGGAACTTGAGAGCAGCCGGGATTCGAGACGTCCGTTTTGGCTGGCCGCACACCATTGTTACCTCAGTAGCGTGCTGACTGTGAAATAGGTTTCATCGTTCGCGGAGCGAAACCACCTTACTCTTGCTTGTCCCGGTTAGTCCTCCAGGCCACCAGTTCCAATCCCCTGCGACGCGAAGCAGCGCCGGACCGATCACAATGCGTGCCAGCGTTGCGTCGATCAGAACGGCGACAGCCAGAGTAAACCCGATAATTTTTATTACGAGAAAGCTTCCGAATGTGAACGCGGCGAAGACCACGATCATGATCGCTGCCGCGCTCGTGGTCAGGCCGGCGGTCCTCGCCATGCCTTCCGGAATGGCGTCCGATTCGCTCAGTCCGCTTCTTCTGCCCTCAAGAACCCGTGCAACCAGGAACACTTCGTAGTCCATGCTGAGCCCGAAGACGATCGCGAACGCTACGATCGGCACCAGGGGGAAGACACTGCCTGTTGCCTCGGATACGCCTAGCAGCCTGCTTCCGTGTCCATCCTGAAAGACCAGAATGAGGGTACCCCGAAGACAGCGGCAAGCGAAAGGAGATTCAGAAGAATTGCCTTCACCGCAACGAAGAGAGAGCGGAATCCGGCCAGCAGCGCCAAGAGCGTCGCTCCCACCACTATCGCGGCGACCCAGGGGAATCGTTCTTCGATGATCGTCTGATAATCCGCATTGAGGGCCGGAACGCCTCCTATCTCCAGGGTCGCTCCTGGTATTCCGGTAAGAGCGGGCGCGGCAACCTTTCGCAGTTCACGCACCCAATCCACTTGCTCGCGCAACGAAACCGAACTCTTGGGGAGCACCTCGAGGAGTGCCGCATGACCATCGTTGCTCAGAAAAGTACGCCGCGTCTCCCGTGAGAGATCGGTAAGGTATAGAGCTCGTCTTTCGATCTTCGAACGCTAGTCGGTGTTGCCGACGTTGCCGAAGACAGGGTTCGCGCCGGTGCCACCGCTGATGACGTTTTGAACATTGAGATTGTCGTAAGTGTTGGGCGTCATGGAACCAGGAGCGGCTAACGCTGAGATTGACGTGGACCGAATCGACTACCGTGAGCTGCCGGTCGATGCGGTCGAAGACGTTGAACTCGTTGCCCTTGTCGTGGAAGACGGCGAACTCCGGCGGGTCGAGGAAGCGGCCGGTATTCAGGGCATCGAGTTCGATGAAGTTGCCCCAGTTCTTACTGCCATAGCTGAGATCGGCGGACACGCTGGAAGACCCGAAGGTCCCGAAGGATGTGGTGACGGAGCCGGTGGGAGTGGTGACGCCCTGGCCGGAACGGGTGGTGACGACGATGACGACGCTGGTCTTTCCGCCGTACTCAGCCGGTGGCGCTCCGTCGACTACGCTCCCTGTATCGCCTTTCCCGGCCTCACGCAAACGCAGTGCGATCAGATCAATGACGCCTGGCACGGTTTTCAGGTGGATCTGTCCCACCGGTCGAAGTACGCGCAGCTCCGCATCGTTGCCGGTGCGGGCCATCGGATGCATCAAGAAAAGTCTGAAGCAATCGCCCAGGCCATTCACGATGTTTGGAGGAAGTGAAGCGCCAGAGACGTCCTTGTTGATCTGACGCCAGAATAGCGTCTTTGCGGCGGGGTCGAGTCTTGAACTCGATGCAAACGGGATCGGTGCGATCCCTTTTCGGAGTCGGGGAAGGTCACGGTCGGTAAACCATTCCCAACGACATCAAAGGAAACCGAGACACAAGAGAACGCCTGTCTTCGAATCCGCATGTGCTTGCATCCTTCAGGTTATCTTCAGCCACGTCCTCTACAATTCATTCTGAGAGCCCCGAGAGCATGCGGATCATCGCGGCGCGGAGGAGCGGCAAACCGGTAATGCAAGACCTCCGGCAGCCCTCGCTCGGCCGGCACGGATGCCAGGGAAGCAACCTTCAGGATGAGGCCGGCGAAATGGTAGTTGCTGCCTATTTTCTACGTGCAAAGGGCCCCCTCTTGGATGATGTTCCATCGACTTCTCTCCTTCTGTCTCATCGCCTGGACCTTCTCTGGGCGGTTGCCGGCGCAGGGCGCAGCATCTCAGCCTCAGCCCTCTTCTTCGCAGCCATCGTCCGACGTCCACATCCTCGCAATGACCGTCCCCGATGGCACCCCATTGCAGATCGTCCTCGACAAGGAAGTTCGGGTCAGAAAGGCCGGGGAACGGATTACCGGGCGCGTGATGCAGCCCGTCTATGTTTTCGACCATCTGGTCATTCCCGTTGGCACTGTAGCCACCGGCCACATCGCCTCGATTGCCCCGGTTCCGGGCCGCACCCGCGCACTGGACGCACTAAATGAGGACTTCACACCGGCCCACAAACTTACTGTCGCCTTCGAGGAGCTCATCCTGCCCGACGGCCGCCGTCTCAGCCTCCATGCCACCGTGGTTCCCGGGTCTGGACAGGTCATTCGCCTGGTAACCGCGGACCAGCAGAAACAAAACGCCGTGAAGGATGCCGCTGGCCAGAAGATGGATCAGGTCCGCGCGCAGTGGAACAGCGCCATGAAGCAAGTGGAGTCGCCGGGTAAGACGCACCTCGTCACGCGCTATATCGTCGCCCAGCTTCCCATACATCCACAATATATTGATGCAGGAGCGCTCTACTCCGCGGAACTCACCGAGCCGCTCGATTTTGGCAGCGAATTCGTCTCCGCCGACACGCTGGCTGCGATGGGCACCCCGCCTTCACCCGGAAGCCTTGTCCAAGCTGTCTTGCTGACACCGCTGAACTCGGCGACCACGACGAAGAGTGCCGACGTGGAAGCCGACCTCTCACAACCGCTTACGGACCAGGGCCGCCTCCTTCTTCCAGCCGGGACTCACCTCCGCGGCTCCGTTCTGCAGGTGCGTCCCTCGCGCAGTTTCCATCGCAACGGGCAGTTGCGCATCGTCTTCCGCGAGATCGTCCTCCCCGACGGAGCTGTGCAACAAGTGGATACGAGACTCCAGGGCATTCAATCCGACTCGGCGGACAATGACCAGCTCGATTCGGAAGGGGGCACCAGATCGATTTCTTCGAAGACCCGCTATCTCTCCACCGGCGCCTCCGTGGGCCTGGCCCTGATCGGAAGCGGAGGACGGAGAGACGTCGGAGACGCAAGCCCAATCGCCGGCGGCGCCACCGGGTTCAAGCTCATCGGTCTTATCGTCGGTATCGCCTATCGCTCTCACACCTACGGCATCCTCATGAGCGCCTACGGTGGAAGCCGCTCTATCTATAACAACTTTCTCGGAAAGGGCCGAAACATTGTCTTCCCCAAAGATACCGTGATGGAGATTGGCTTCGGCAACAGAACCACGATGCCCATGCCCGCAGCGAGTCCTGGAGAATCACGATGAAGCAGGAGATCACGCTGCCGGTGGTCTTCGCCACGCTCCTCTGCGCCGCGCTCTCTTTAGCACCGCAGAGCTTCGCGACGGCCCAGCAAGTCCAGCAGCCCAAGCCCGGCTCTTCTGGCGGATATACCTTGCACGTCGACGCTGAAGAAGTCGTCCTGAACTGCACCGTGCTCGACAACAAGGGAGAGCTCGTGAACGACCTAACCGCAGGTAACTTCAAGATATTCGAAGACAAGGGCGCTCAGACCATAATCTCTCTGCAGCATCAGGACACACCTGTTTCCATCGGCCTGGTCATCGATAACTCAGGTTCGATGAGCAACAAGCGGGCAGTCGTCGCTGCTGCGGCACTAGATCTGGTCAAGGCTTCAAACCCTCAGGACGAAACGTTTGTGATCAACTTCTCCGACCAGGCCTATCTCGACCAGGATTTCACTTCGGATCCCGGTCAACTACAGAATGGACTTTCCCATCTGAGCCTGTCCGGTGGTACCGCCCTCTACGACACAGTGGCGACCGCCGCCGACAAGATGGAGCGGTCCGCAACCCGTCCCCGGAAAGTTCTGATCGTCATTAGCGATGGGGATGACAACTCTTCGAAACTAACTTTGGAGGACACGGTCCATCGCGTTCAGGACATACAGGGCCCAATCATCTACTCCCATTGGCCTCCTCTTCGGCGGAGACAAGTCGCGCCATGCCCGGCATGACCTGCAGACGCTCTCGAACGAGACCGGAGGGATCGCCTTCTTCCCGGGGTCGCTGAAGGATATCGATTCGGTGACTGCCGAGGTTGCTCGAGATATACGAAACCAGTACGCCATCGCGTACCACTCCACGCGAGGTTCCGTAGAGGGTTATCACACCGTCAAAGTCGAGGCCCATAGCCAGGGACACGGCAAGCTGACTGTTTATACTCGGTCTGGCTATCTCGCCAAGCGATCGCGGTTCGATAACCGCTAAACCAACTCCCACGCCGTACAGCCGAGAACCAGTCGAGGCAGAATTACGAGAACTACTGATCGAGCCAAAAGCAAGGTCTGCCGAACCAGCCTGAAGCATCTTGAGAGAACGATGTCGTCTCTAGCTAGATGCGGATCACTCGATAAAAATTTGTCCGGTTGCCAAGCATTGTCGCAACTTCTCATTCTCGATAAGCAAGTCGCAAATGATCCACTGAAGAGACTCAATACACCGCCGGAGATCGGTTTCCTTCAGGAGTACCTGATCGAACAGCTTGCGGTCTTCGGGCGCGACCGATGGGTCTGACCGATTGTCTTGCATCACATCTCCTAAGGGAAGTGCCATCCACGAACTGCCTACCTGTCTCCCGTCCACCAGATCGGAGGCAGCGGTATATGGGGCAGGTGTATATTCTTCAGAAACCGGCTCAATTCCGGGGAAAACTCCTGCATAACATTCTGACCAGCCAAGCCACCGAAGGCGACGGCAGATCTCTGACCCGCGTGGGTCAGGTTATCGAAGCCGGCCGGAAGATATGCGTTGCCAATGAAACCGGCGGCTGCTGCGCCGGTGAAGTTTGAGACAGCAACGGTGGGATGGCCTCCGTCGGTTCTGTCCACGAAGCTGAAGATAAGGGCATGGCCCAGTCGCGCAGGAACGAACGTGCTTTCAGAGCGCTGATACCGGGGGTCTTCATGCAGCAGAACTGAAGTAGAGAAACGCCCGATGCTTTCGGCCCCGGTTCGCGCAAAACTGTCTCCATAGCTGCGCCCAAATGCCTCACCTCCAGAACGCCATTCGTGAGGGTAGTGGCTGGGAGGATTTGCCATTCGTATCCCGGTAGTTAAACCGTTTGTGAGGAAGCTACGAGGACCGAACGCGGGTTCTACAAAGTACTTGAACTTGCCACCCAGGTCCATCGAATATAGAGGCCGGTTAACCGAAGGCGTCAGGAATGGAATGTTCGACTGAGAGCCTTGTTGCGGAGTTGGCGAAGGGGACGGAGCATCCGGCAGGTCCGGTTCCCCGGGTGCAGAGGAGGAAGCGTAGGCAGGCGTCTGACTGTGCGCTCGCAGAGCAGATGCCGGTGAAAGAATCAAGAGCAAGACCGATAGCATCACACAAATAGTGGGAAACAATGCTTTCGGCGGGAAGGGAAGCGATGTCGATTCTGAGCTCGAGGATCGATTCCAATGGAGTCTTATGAAACGAACGTCAGCCTGTGTCATCCTGCCCTCGATATTTGGAGTTGCACCGTTCTGTTGTTTGATCGCGGAAGGAGTGAAATGCGCGTCAAGTTCGGTCAAGCGATCGTCAAGGATTGTCAACTAGAAGCGGCGGTGCCTTGACATTTCTCGACACTGCCCGCGATCGCAGAGATCTACAATGAATGCCTTGGGCGAGAAGAATCCGGGGTGAACAACGGGTGGAAACGAGCCTTCTGAGGAACCGGAAAGCGGAATCGGTCGCTGGACATATCCTGGTCGTCGACGACGATGCAGAGCTATGCAGGCTTGTGTCGCGCTTTCTGGAGGCGGAAGGATATTCCGTACAAACGGTTCAAACCAGCGGACTGGGGATAGAACGAGCACTCTCGGGAGACTATGATCTAGTCGTTCTGGATGTGATGTTGCCTGAGATGGATGGTTTTGAAGTGCTGCGCCGAATGCGAGCGAAATCCAGCACACCTGTCCTGATGCTCACGGCGCGGGGCGATGACCTCGATCGGATCCTGGGCCTGGAGATGGGAGCGGATGATTACCTGCCAAAGCCATTCAATACTCGTGAGCTATCCGCCCGCGTTCGCGCCATCCTGCGCAGGGCAAACTCCGCGAGTTCCAAAGTCGCCCTCTCAGAGGCCGGTTCCGTTCGGGTCGGCGATCTGGAACTGAACGCCGGAGCCAGGACCGTACGCTGCGGAAACGAAGCGTTGAACCTGACGACCGTTGAATTTGATCTGCTCCAGAGCTTGTTGCGATCGGCAGGATCGGTCGTGGGCCGCGAAGAGTTGACCAAGGACGTGCTCGGGCGAGAGTTCTCACCATTTGATCGGAGCATCGACACCCATGTCTGGAGTCTTCGGCGGAAAGTGGGAAACGCCTCGGATGGCAGCGAACGAATCAAGGGCATTCGTGGCGTCGGATATCTCTATGCCTTGCCCGATCGCGGCGGGAGCGACGAGCCTAAATGAAGAACCTCTTTCTCAAGATATTTCTCTGGTTTTGGATGGCATTTCTCGTTGTTGCGGTGACCCTGGCCACCGTGGTTGCGATCACTCGCTCGAACGAGACGATGATTGCCAGACTATCGCTTTATCTGCCCCTTGAAGCGAGGCATGCCGCGGATATTTATGAGCGTGAAGGCAAGACCGGCCTGAGGCATCAATTTGACCAAATTGTAGAGAGCGGGTCTATCGCGCCTTACCTCCTGGACGAAAACTGGAAGGACGTCTTGGGCCGCAATCCGCCAGCGGGTGCGGTCGAGTTCGCCAAGACCGCGAGGGAGGACGTGCCCGTCATCAGCAAACTCTCAGGATGGAACGGATTTGCGGCGCAACAAGCGATTGGAGGAAGTGGGCACAGGTACACTACGCTGGTTGTGGCGCACGGGCCATCGGCTGATGACTTGATCAAAGGACTTGGCTTCAAGACTCTATTTGGCTTGTTTGCGATTCTGTTGATCGGAGGGGCCTTTTGCTTTTGGCTCGCCCGTCATATCGCGAATCCAATAGTGCAGTTGAGCGAAGCTGCGAGCCATATTGCGGACGGCTGGCTCGATACGCGGAGCGACCAAAGCATCCGATTGCGGCATGACGAGATTGGGCGCCTGGGTGTGAGCTTCGATCGAATGGCGGAGCGAATTGAATCCCTGGTCCACGGACAGCAACGGCTGTTCGGAGATGTCTCGCATGAACTGCGTTCTCCTCTCGCCCGTCTGAGCGTGGCCGAGGGTTTGCTGCGGCAGTGTCCCCCCGAAGAGCGGACGAATTATCTGGACCGGATCGTGCTCGAAGTCGAACATCTCGATCAACTGATTGGCCAACTTCTGACGTTGGCTCGAATCGACAGCGGCGCCGACTCCAGCCGCAAGGAAAGAGTGGAGTTGAGCAGCCTGGTTCAGGAAGTTGCTGTCGATGGAAACTTCGAAGCTCAAGCTAAGTGCTGCGCCGTGAGAATCGATTCCGAGGATTTATGCGCGACGACGGGTGCGAGAGAACAACTACGTCGAGCGATCGAGAACGTAGTACGCAATGCGATCCAGTATACACAGCCCAGTACCGACGTGGAGATCACGATACGTAAGCAATACGCTCCTGCGCCTCCCAGCGCGGTCATTCAAGTACGCGATCATGGTCCAGGCGTATCCAAAGAACACCTTGAGAAGATATTTCTTGCTTTCTACCGGGTCCCAGCAATCCATGGTGAACCCACGAGCGGCGCTGGACTGGGCCTCGCGATTACCGAGCGCATTGTGCGGATGTATGGCGGAAGTGTAACCGCAACGAATGCGCTGGACGGCGGTCTCATCGTCAACGTGGAACTATCTCTCCTGGAATGAACAGCCCGCGCCCCCGTCAATTCTCAGTAGTCATAGGCGTGTGCCCTCTTGACTCTCCTCTAGTGCAAATCGCCTTAGAGTTCAGTTAGGAAGATGCCATTGGTTGAATTCGGCTCGTCAAAAGGATTCTCCAACCAGTTCCTCACTTTTTCCCCGAGCGCCTCAGCAGCATTCGGATCCAGCGCATACCGGGCTGGCCGCAGAGCGCAAGAAGACTCGTCGATATCCTCCTCCTCGGTTCGCGCCCGATCAAATAGAAGCTCCCTTCTCACCACGAATGCAGAAACTGGTGAGAGAAAATGCGACCGAGAGCGTGGATTCTCATCTGACTTAGTGCAACAGTCTCCTCGACCTTGTATTTTGACTCTGTTATCGAACGCGTGTAACTTGATGCTGGCCTGCCAGTGTCGGCTTGGATCAACCGAGGGTTGGTCATATCGTCGGACGGGGTCTAGCGCTTAGTGGTCGAATCCTTGTCGTTCCTAAATCGCATCTTCAGAGCGTTTCGATACCGTGATTTCCGGATCATGTGGCTGGGAGCGTGCGTTTCCACCATTGGTACGTTTGTGCAGCAGTTCGCACAAAGCTGGCTTGTCTATGATCTCACCAAAGACCCCTTTTACCTTGGCCTGGATCTCTTCTTGGGGCAACTGCCAATCATGCTCTTTTCTCTTGTTGGTGGTGTCTTTGCTGATCGCCTGGACAGAAAGAGGTTGCTGCTCTATTCGCAGTACATTCAGATGCTCTGCGCTTTTGTATTGACAGTGCTGTTCGCCACCCATGCTGTCAGGGTTTGGCACATTCTGACCCTATCCTTCGTTGTTGGCGTTGGGCAGTCCTTTGGTGGACCCGCCTATTCAGCGTTGTTGCCGACGCTGGTGGAACCTGAGGACCTTGCCAATGCAATTTCTATGAACACGATCCAGTTCAATCTTGCACGCATCATCGGCCCGACTCTCGGCGGCCTGGCGTACACAATCTTCGGGGCGACGTGGTGTTTCGCTCTGAACGGCATCTCCTACGTTGCTGTCATCATTTCTCTCATCGTGATCAAGGTGCAATTCGTGACACCTAAGACACAAACGTCCGTTTTGAACAGCATGAAGGAAGGGATCAGATTCATCAGAGATCGCGAAGAACTGACTCCCCTTGTTGTGCTCGCATTTTGCACTACCCTGTTTGGCTTTTCGCTAACCGGATTTCTACCGGTGATCGTTCGGACGATCTTTCACAGAGGCCCAGGGACTTACGAGCTTTTCCTGGTTTTCTCTGGCGCTGGATCGATCTGTGGAGCGCTCATAGTCGCGGCGATGGAGAAACTGAAGGGGCAAGGACGTCTCGCTGTGCTTGCCTTGGTCGCCCTTGGGCTTGCAACGGCTGGATTTGCGGTCTCTAAGTGGCTTCCAGTTTCCTGTGTCCTGATTTTCGTTGCTGGCGCGGCTGTGATGGCGTCAGCCTCTCTTATGTTGTCACTCGTTCAACTCATTATTGCTGACTCGATGCGAGGGAGGGTGATGAGCGTCTACACCCTCGCCTTTCGCGCTGGAATGCCGTTAGGAGCTTTACTTCTTGGAAAGCTGATTCCTATCCTCGGCGTTTCAGCCGCTCTTGCAAGTTTCGGTTTATCTCTGGTTGGTGTGGCCGGCTATTTTCTGATTGTAATGACGAAGGTGTCGACCTTTCAGCGGCACGTCAAATCGCGAGTGTGATCTACTGGCTGAGAACGCAGAGGAAGACGTCCTCTAAGAGCAGTTCCACGCGATGTGTTCCGGGGACGGCCGGCGGACTGAGGATCAGGTGCGTTGCCACATTGCGGTACAGTAGCGGAACACACCTCAGTTCTGAATGCTTGGGGCAAATGAAGCTAAATTACGGTCGCTCAGTTGCTTAGGGCTACGCTAAATTACGCTACTATTTGCTTTATTTTCAGAGACGTGGGAAGTCTTCGCAGGAAACTCAAATCCGCCGCGGCATATATCGCTCTAGGCTTTATTGTGCCGCCCGTCGTTCCAACCTTGACGACGCTCTCACAGTACGAAAGCGCCTTTGTTCCGCCCACTCGACGGGCTTGGAACGGCTGCCAAACGGATCACGATCACTTCCCAATAGCAGACCATCCATACCCGTCCTTACAATTCTGCTGGCTGAGTCTGCTGCCGGATCTGCTCCACATCCCGAAGTGGCGGGGTTCCAAAGAGACGGCTGTATTCGCGGGTGAACTGTGAGCGGCTCGCATACCCAACGTGATACGCCGCAGCAGACGCATCCATTGCCTCGACCAACATGAGACGTCGAGCCTCCTGCAAGCGAAGGTGCTTTTGATATTGAAGGGGGGTCATGTTGGTGAGTGTCTTGAAATGGTGGTGTAGTCCAGAAGGACTCATGTTCGTTTCCTGGGCGATAATCTTTATCGAAAACGGCCTGTCGAAGTTCTCTTTCAGCCAGAGGACGGCTTTGACGACGCCGCTGGCGTTGCTATCCGATTGTGCCATTCGCTCAAGTTGCTCACCTTGCTCGCTACGCCACAAGCGGTAGAGAATTTCCCGGTGCAACAGAGGTGCGAGTGCAGCACTGTCCTCCGGCTTTCCAAGGAGCCTGAGCAATCGGAGCACCGGATCTAGTAATTCTGGCGTCATTCTGCTAAGGAAAACACCGCGATCAGGCTTCGTCGCTCGTTGGATCTTGCCGGAGGTCCGAAGCGACGGTATCTGTTTTACGTCGAGGTCCAAGCTCATCCCGAGGAATGGCTTTGCTTTCGAGGCCGCCGTGACTCTTCCAGAGACCGGTAGATCGAGTGAAACCACCAAGTAGTGACCGGGGTCGTACGTGAAAGTTTCGTCACCCAACATGAGCTGCTTGCTTCCCTGGGCGACGATGGCGAGCGTTGGACACTGCACACCCCGACCCGGCTGCGTAGGCGACGAATAGCGAGACAGATGCAGGCCAGGAATTAGAGTAGGAAACGAGCAACCGTCGATTCGCGTATTTGCCTCGATCAAAGCTGCGAGCTCGGATGACATTGCACTGCTCCTTCAGTACATGTTCTCAGAATAGCGCGCGTGAACTCTTGATTGCGGCTCTATATCTGGAGGATCAGGCACAAAGTTTGCAGGATCAGGTACCCCGGCAAGCCCCTGCTGGAATCTCATAGAGGCAAGTCAGGAGCGCAAGAATGCCCATGAAAAGTTGTAAGGTACCGTCGTCAACATCGCATCGCCCGCAAGGAGAAACCTATGCCTGAGCTTTCGCACATCGATCCCCGGAGCGCTGCACTGCTGGTGATGGATTATCAGGTCGGTGCCCTCACCAGGCCATGACGGCTGCGCAGTCCGCCGACGCGATCGCGTGCGTGCCCGATCTGATCTCTATGGCACGAGGCGCGGGCATGATGGTGATTCATGTCGTCGTCGCATTCCGGCCCGGCCATCCCGAGGTCAGCCCCCGTAACTCCGTGTTCAGCGTGCTGAAGGCGAACGGAATGCTGGTGGCCGGGAGCGAAGGCGTCGCGATCCATCCGGCCGCAGCGGCACGAGAGGGGGAACGATCGTGGTCAAGCACCGCATCAGCCCGTTCGTTGGCACCGACCTGGAGACGCTGCTGCGCGCCAACGGCATCGACACGCTGGTGCTCGCCGGTGTCCACACCAGCGGCGTCGTGCTGTCGACCGTTCGCCACGCCGGCGATCTGGATTATCGGTTGGTCGTCGTCCGCGATTGCTGCGCCGACCCAGATGCAGAGGTGCATGCGATGCTGCTCGACATCGTCATCGCGAAGCAGGCGGCCGTCGTCACCACGGCGGAGCTCGCCGGCGCCCTGCCTGGCAGGTCTTCATGAACGAACGCGAGCGATAGACCTGGAGAAGCGTCGCCACTCCCTCACCAATCCCTTTGCTCGGCGCTTTGATCCTCGCGCTCTGCGTCCGCTTCATAAGACGGGAATGCCGGTCACTCGCGGGGGCAGGATTTGAATTTGCGGCCTTCAGGTACGAGTCCGATCGTCCCTGCATTCCCTATCGCGAGAATTATTTAAACTGATTTGCGAGACAGGACACTAGATGGCAGCGAATCTTCGGGC
>Ga0102924_1002368_pt1 | contig 20619 bp, 20 predicted proteins | sample PaiPotPPM11metaG_FD_80116 | JGI IMG/M metagenome (GOLD analysis project Ga0102924, IMG submission 80116) | Iron sulfur acid spring bacterial and archeal communities from Banff, Canada, to study Microbial Dark Matter (Phase II) - Paint Pots PPM... ...
GATTAGAAATTCAAAAAGAACGCGGTCATCGTGGACCGGCCTTCCCCACTCTTTGTCGTGATACTCGGTCATGAGCGGCTTGGTAGCCCAATGGCACCGGCGGAGCTCTTTTTCTGTTTTCTTGGGCACTGTGATCTTTCAGAGAAGTAAATCGGTGAAGTTCACGACGATTTGCCAAACGATGGATCGGTTTGCGCGGCGGAAAGACAAGCGGGGCAGAGACAGTCGCCGTAGCGCGCGCGAAGCTCACTGAGAGTCTTGCTATCGAGCTTCGCGCCTTCGCACCAGCAGCCTCCGGCGGACGAACTGCAGGAAAACTTCTCGCCGCAAACTTCGCAGATTTTCTGCGTCGGCGAATTCCCCACAGTTTGCGGGTCTGTAAAACCGGCGCTCATGTCCCACCGTCTCTTTGCCTGGAGGAGCGTGCGCTAGGAAATATGGCGCTGAACAACTTTTTCGATCTGTTCCTTGGGCACTGCCCCGACCAGCTGATCCGCCACTTGCCCGCCTTTAAAAATCAGCAGGGTCGGAATGCCGCGAATATTGAATTTCCCGGCAGCATTGACGTTCTCATCTACGTTCAACTTCACTACCTTGAGCTTGCCCAGGTGGTCCTTCGCAATTTCTTCCACCGTGGGAGTAAGCATGTGGCATGGGCGGCACCAATCGGCCCAGAAATCCACGAGCACGGGCTGCGTCTTGCTCGCTTCAATCACATCTTTGTCAAAGCTTGCATCACTGACCGCTTGAATATTTTCTGACATTTTCGCCTTTGTCCTTGTTGCGCAGTTTGGCCAGCCCAGGAGCCGTACCTTGTCTGTGCTTAGTTTTTAGATGTTCCAGCCACCCGCGGGATTCTAGACCTTTTAGCTGCTTCGTACAGCGTGACATAGGACGCCGCCGAAGTCTTCCACGAAAAATCGCGAGCCATACCATTTTTTTGAAGCGCAAGCCACGATTCGCGCGAACGATAGGTTGTTAGCGCCCAGCGGAGGCAATCGAGCAAAGCGTTCCCATCGTACGCATCGAACTTGAAACCCGTACCCTGCTGCGTGTGCGGGTCGAAATTCTGAATGGTATCGTCCAACCCACCCGTGGCGCGCACAACAGGAACCGTACCGTACCGCAAACTGTACATTTGATTCAAGCCGCACGGTTCGTAACGCGAGGGCATCAGGAAGATATCAGCCCCGGCTTGGATTTTATGTGCGAGAGCGTCGTCGTAGCCAATCTTGACTCCCACTGACGCTGGGTATGTTTGCGCCAGCAGCTTGAAGAGGTTTTCGTATTCCGGCTGCCCTGTACCTAACACCACCAGCGAGAGGTGCTCGTTCATCATCTCGCCGGCAACTTGCGCAATCAGATCGAATCCTTTTTGATCCGCGAATCGCGACACGATTCCCACGAGAGGGCGCGCTAAATCTTCCTCGGTATCGGCTGGGAGCCGAAAAGTCTTCAACAAATCTTTCTTGCAGGCTTTTTTGCCTTCCAGGTTTTGCGCCGAATAATTCTTCGCTATGAATTTGTCGGTCTCGGGATTCCAGACAGAATAGTCCACGCCATTCAGAATCCCAACCAGGCGGTCAGAGCGCTGAAGGATTACGCCCTCGAGCCCGGCGCCGTACTCCGGCGTTTGGATTTCCTTGGCATAGCGGCGGCTTACGGTGGAAAGGTAATCGGCGAAGAGCAGTCCTCCCTTTAACAAATTGATGCGGCCGTAAAATTCCAGCGCGTCGAAGGAAAAGAGGTTGGCGGGCAAGCCCGATTTGCGAAGAGCGGCCTGCGCGAAAATTCCCTGGTACGCGAGATTATGAATGGTAAGAACTACCGGCAGAGAACGCACGGCCGGGTCGTTGGCGTGCTGGGTACGCAACAGGACTGGGACCAACGCGGTTTGCCAGTCGTGGCAATGGATTATGTCGGGCAGCAGGACGCGCTTCGCAAATTCAATCGCCACTCGCGAGAACTCGGTGAACCGTTCCGCATTATCGGGGTAATCGCCGGACTTATCTCCGTAGGGATGCTCGCGCTCGAAATAGCCGGGGTCGTCAACGAAGAAATAGCGGACTCCTGCAACGGAAACTCCCTCCGCGATGGAAGGAAATCTAATTTGGTCGCCAACCGAAACCGTCACACTAGATACCAGCGTGGAAGTAATCTTGTTACCTCGGTAGCGCGGAAGCAGGACCGATACCTGGTGGCCCATTTCCACCAGAGCCTTCGGCAGAGCTTGCACTACATCGGCTAAACCGCCGGTCTTCGAGTAGGGTAGGCCTTCCGACGCCACGAATAGAATTTTCATCGGTCCTCGAACGCAATAAAAACGGTAGCGGAACGGTTCGGCTTCGTCAAGCAAGTCGGCGGGTTAGTTTTCGATCCTTCATGAATGGTTTCCACGACATTTCTTCGCCTCGCCCCGCGCAGCGTTGCTACACTCTGCATCCGCATGGCTCGACAGCGCATGGGGCAACACTTTCTCGGCGACGCCGCTTGGCGCCAGCGCATTTTAAAGATTCTTGCTCCCGGGGCAAACGAAACCTGGGTCGAGATCGGCGCGGGTCACGGAGAAATGACGCAGATGTTGGCCGCAGACCGGCGGCGAGTAGTAGCTATCGAAGCGGACTCGCGTTTGGCCGAAGACTTGCGGCAAAAAGCTAGCTCTTACCCACGCGATTGGCCTAACGTCGAGATCGTTTCTCGCGACGTGCTCACGGTTGACCTTCACGAGCTGGCCAGCGGCAGCTTCCGCGTCTATGGCAATTTGCCGTATTACATTACCTCGCCAATCCTTCATCATCTATTTGAATACGCCGGACAGATTCGTTCTATTCACATCGTGATACAGCTTGAAGTTGCCGAACGAATCGCCGCCAAGCCCGGCCGGCGTGACTACGGGTACTTGTCCGCTCTCTGCCAGTTTTATGCGAATCCCGAAATTGTGCTGCGCATTCCGCCCGGCGCATTTCGGCCCCCACCGCGGGTGCAGTCCGCGCTTGTGGGAATGACTCTGCCCGGCGAACGCGCGGAGTTAAACGTTAGCAACGAAAAGGGCTTCTTGGAATTCATTCAGGGATGTTTCGGACAGAAGCGCAAAACGCTGCGAAATAATTTGAGGCAACTCGCGCCGGACCGGAAGATCCATCAAGCGCTCGATGATTGCGGCTTGCGTCCCGATGCGCGTGCTGAACAATTAACGCTGGCCCAATTTGCGGCTTTATTCGCGAGCCTTTCCTAGTTTCGCGTTTTCCGCTTCCTGCAGATCTTCGATTACCGCGCGAAGGCGGTCGGGGAAATTGGTCATAATTCCATCAACGCCGGCTGCGATCACTCGCCGCATTTCTTCCGGGTCGTCCACGGTCCACGTAGCCACCTGCAAATCGGCTCCATGAGCTTGGTCCACCAGCTCGCGCGTAACCAGACGAGCTTTGGGACACAATTGCCGGGCACCCAGTTCGATGGCTTCTTTCACGCAGTCAGTTCCGGCTTCGTCGACGAGAAACCCCAACATGGCTGAAGGGTCCACTCTGCGCAGCGCCGCGAGCGTAGCTTGATCGAAGGAGATCACAATTGTCCGTCCGGCGTAGTCGGCCGCTTGCAACGCGGCGATCAATGAATGATGCATGCCCCAGGACGCGTCATACTTCACTTCCAGGTAAAAAATCACATCGTGCTTGCGCGCAAACTCCAAGATTTCTTCCAGAGTTGGAATGCGCTGGCCCATGTGCTCGCGGTCGTACCACATGCCGGCATCCAGGCGCCGCAATTCCGCCAAGGTGAAGTCGCGCACTTCTCCGCGCCCATTGGTAGTGCGTTCGAGGGTGGCGTCGTGGATGGCGACGAAGCGCGCGTCACGCGTGAGATGCAAGTCGGTCTCGATAAAACCGGCGCCCAATTGGACTGCACGCTCAAACGCTACAAGCGTGTTCTCCGGAGTGTGACCGGAAGCGCCGCGATGTGCGATGACCCAGGGTTTTCGCATGAACTTGGGGCTATCGTAGCAGATAACGCAGGCTTGGCTATTTGTCCTGCGGGGCTGGGTTGTGGAAGTTGCAACTGTCCCGAACCTCTCATCCGCCGCAAAAGCTGCTCAGAGGAGGGCCCTCGCACACGTGCAAATTCGTTTCCCAAATAGGACAATCCGTTGGCCAGCGAGGAAATGCCGTCAATGCCTCTACGCGAATTTTCGATTTTCTTTTACTTTCTCCTAGGCATGACGGTGTATCTCATGTCTCTGCAAGAGGATAGAAATACCCCCAATCGGGCTAAGCATATGACCCTTTGGTAAGCCGATTGCCCGCATTAATTTGGCGAACACGAGCTTCCGGTGTTGGCGGGACTTGGTGTACTGTACGCCGGAAACGTGCTGGATTTTCTGAGCACGCCGGAAGAAGTGGCAGGGCAGCAAAGTGGTTTGGTGGCAAGAGCAACAGGGTCTGTCGAAGCAACACTGCCGCAAGCAATACGCGGCAATGCACTGAGAGGATTCGACGGCAGCGGCCCTCGACCGTTCCGGCAGTCGTGAGAGCTTTCGCGCGCTCCCCAGCAGGGTGAGGCAGCGCGGTAGGTTTGATCGATAGCCGAGGCGGTTCGCGCTAAGGGAGGGGGAACGTGGCGCTGTTCGTTTTGATTATTGTCGGCGTGGTTGTCGCGCAGACTTGGCTCGACTGGCGCGACGCGCGGAAGAACTGGGTGCTACCGGACTGGGCCAAGGGCGTCGCGCTGGCCGGAGCACTTGGAGCCCTTCTTACTGCGGCGACTTCGTCCGCTTCATTCTTGATGCAGGATGCATCCGGAGGATGGGGCGGCGGCGGTTCCGGATTGTTCTGGCCCGAGCTGGGCTTCCTGCTTTGTACCATGGCCGTCGTGATCTTCGCGGTGCGGAAGAAACGAATGCGCGTGTTGCTTGCGCTGTCGGCGCTGCTGATCGCTGCCTTCTGGATCGGGATGGCCCTCTCGTCGTAGTCCGAAAATAGCCAAATATTAGTCAGATACACAGTACCCCGGCTGGCGCTACTCCAGCGCCCCTTCCCTGCCAGGCTGCTTTCCCGCCTGATTCCGTCATTCACCGGTAACCAGCCGCCATTCGCCGAAAAGCTAGAGACCCGTTTCACGTTTGCCCCTAATCTCGCTTCATGAGCAGCAACAAAGTTTCGGCGGGAGACAAGAGCGTGACAAACGTGAATCAGCGGACCACGACTTCGATTTCCGGATCAGTAGCCATCTCGGCGGCGGCAACCGTGCTTATTCTGGTGGGCCTGGTCTTCCAGGTATCCGAGCTTGGCTACGCTCATGTGCGCCCCGACAACGTCTGGCTGATTTCCGTGCTGGCGTCGAATATTTGGAATATCCTTTCGCTGCACATGAATACTGCCGCGATACACGACTTCCTTCGCTTCTGGCCGTTGCTGCTCGTAAGCCTCGGTTTCGCGATCATGTTGGCCACTCGTCAAAACAGGTCGCGTAGTTCGTCCGGCAGGCGCAGCGGAGAAACCAATGGTCTGTAAACCCAGGTCCTTCGGCTGGAGTCTCATTTTCGGATTGCTCGTCGCCGGCGCGGGAGTGGTTCTGCTGCTGGACCAGCAAGGAATTCTGGACGCCGGAAGAGTGTTTCAATATTTCTGGCCCGCGGTTTGTGTTGCGTTTGGCCTGATCTACCTGTTCCAGGGCGGCAGTCGTCGGCTGTGGGGCGGCGTTCTTCTAATCGTTGGCGTGTTTCTGGCTCTGGATAATTCGGGTAGAGTACACGTCCCTATTTGGCCGCTTATCATCATTGCCATCGGCGGCATGATGATCTGGCAAGCAATCGCTCCGCATACCAACCCTCTCACCGGAAAAGTATCCGGCTGGCGCGAACAAATCAGCCGATGGAGTGGAGGGAACTCCACGGATTCCGATTTTAACCAGGTGGCGATTCTAGGTGGATTCAAGCGTCGATTTACCGGCAAGAATTTTCGCGGCGGCACGATCCTGACGATCTGCGGAGGCTTCGACATTGATTTGCGGCAAGCAAGCATCGAAGGCGATGCAGCCGTAATCGACGCAACGTGCGCCATGGGCGGCGGAGAAATCAAAGTTCCTTCTTCCTGGGTTGTTTCCATCGAAGGCATGGGCATTATGGGCGCGTTTGTTGACGAGACAAATCAGATTCCGGCCACCGACTCGACGCCGAAGCAGCATTTGGTGGTAAAAGGCATCGCGTTCATGGGCGGCGTGGTCGTAAAGAATTAAGAAAATTGTATGCATCCGATATTCTCCCAAATTCGCCGGCTCGCTCTGTACCTTCTCGCATGGATACCGATTGCGGGAATGTTGGCTTACCTGCTTACCATTCCAGGGCGAATAACGGTTCAAGAAGCGGTGATCCTGTCGTTTCCTTTGTCGCTAGTGTATGCATTTATCTGCCTTTCTTCGTGGTACTCCTGCCGCGGGACCCCGCTTGAGAAATTTGGTTTGGGGCGCCTGATTGCGACTCAAGTAACCGCTGCGTTGATCGCCAGCATCGTCTGGGCCTTTGCCACCGAAGGCTTCGCCAGCAGTCTTTCCAGATTGCCCGCCTTCGCGGGGCTAAGCAGACGCTTTCGGCCCGAAATTCCGATAATCTTCGGGTCCGGACTTTTGCTCTACCTCCTCTCCGTCACTTTCTTCTACATCATAATTGCCGTGGATCTCTCGCGCGACGCGGAAGCGCGTGTGATGCAAGCCAGCGTTCTAGCCCGCGATGCCGAACTGAGAGCGCTGAAGGCGCAGGTAAATCCTCATTTCCTTTTTAACAGCTTGAATTCCATCAGCGCGCTAACTACTTCCGATTCCGCAAAGGCCCGCGAGATGTGCATTCTGCTGGGGGACTTTCTTCGGCGCACGCTTGGGCTCGGCGAGAAGGCCGCCATTCCGCTGGAGGAGGAACTTTCTCTGATCCATGCATTCCTGGCGGTGGAGAAAGTCAGGTTTGGAGCGCGCATTCAGATGGAAGAAAATATCGATACCCGCGCGCTGGACGTTCCGGTTCCTCCGCTCCTTCTTCAGCCGCTGGTGGAAAATGCCGTGGTGCACGGAATCGCGAATTTGGTGGAGGGCGGATGGATTCGCCTCAGCATTCAGTCACAAGACGGCGGAGATATATCGATCGTTGTAGAAAACCGCTTTGATCCGGAGGCGCCGGCGCGGCGCAGAAATGGCGTGGGGCTTGCAAACGTTCGGCAACGGCTGCAAGCGCGCTACGGAAACCGCGCCAGCTTTGCGGTGAAAGCGGAGGCTGAATCTTACCGGGTAGCCCTCACGTTTCCCGCCGAAAGGAAGTTGCAAACAACATGAATCGCGAAGCTGGACAAAAAATTCGCGCCATTATAGTTGACGACGAAGAACTGGCCCGCCAAGTGATTCGCGAATTTGTCGGCGCCCATCCTGAAATAGAATTGGTCGCCGAATGCGCCAATGGTTTCGAGGCCGTCAAATCCGTTACCGAGCTAAAGCCCGATCTGCTTTTTCTGGATATACAGATGCCCAAGCTGGATGGGTTTGAAGTGCTCGAATTGATCGGCAACGACCTGCGCGTGATTTTTGTGACCGCTTTTGACAGTTACGCGATCAAGGCCTTCGAAGTACATGCCGTGGATTATCTTTTGAAACCTTTTGGAGCGGATCGCTTCGAAGCCGCGCTGAATCGCGCTAAGGAGCGCCTCGCCGCCGGGAAATCACACCACGCCGAGATGCCTCCTGCGGAGTTGGCTGCGGCAGCGCGGCCGCCTTCGCAGTATCTGGATCGCATCGCGGTGCGCGATGGCACGCGTGTTTACATTATCCCGGTGGCAAAACTGGATTATGTGGAAGCGCAGGATGATTACGTGGCTCTGACGACCGAAGGGAAGAAACATCTGAAGCAGCAAACCATTTCCAGCCTGGAGTCTGCGCTGGATCCTTCGCGATTTCTTCGCATACATCGCTCGTTCATTGTGAATCTGGAACGCGTTGCCAAGGTTGAGCCATACGCGAAGGACACCCACGTTGCGGTGCTGTCAAACGGTGTTCAACTTCCCGTCAGCCGTGCAGGCTATGCCCGACTGCGAGCCTTCCTCGATCGATAGCTCAGCGGATATCTGCAACGCTCTAGTGCGGTGGATCGAGAATAATCTCAAAGTATTGTGCCGGACGCGTTCCCACGTTCGCGATCTGATGCTGGTCGCCCGCAGCAATAAAAGCCACCGAGCCGGGACCTAGCTTTGTGACGTTGCCCGCAATCGTCACCTGCACTTCGCCTTCGCTAACCAGGAACATCTCCTCCTGCTGATGATGATGGGCGTGTTGCGGCGAGCTTCCCTGGAGCAGGAAGACTTCGTGAACGTGAAGATGAACACCATTGCGCGTCATACCATCAAGGACGGGGCGAAAGGTCGCGTTGGCCTCTTTCTGGGAAGCTAAATCTTCGAAGCGGTAGGTATGCGATTGCAGCGTGCTTTGTCCGGAATTTCCCTTGGGCAGCACGAGAAGCGCTAGAGAGGCAAGCAGAAGCTTTTGTCTCATCGGGCTGAGTCCTCCGGTTAAATTCTAGCCGCGGACGACCGCGAGTCATAAATTTGCGGCGAGACCTGTGCGGTCTCTATTACCCCTCAGAACGCCCCTCAGAATGCAACGTTGAGCCGTGAAACATTGACCGCCGTGGCGAGCCTCGCCTTCAATATCAAAACGCTGGATTGCGACCAAACCGCGTATTTTCTTGACGAAACAGGGTCATTCCTGATACAAAAGTCGATTCTGTGCCGCAAGTTCTCGCAACTGTAGGCTCCCGCCAAGGAGTCTTTATCCGGAGGAAGATCGAATGTGCTTTTGCCGCGCCAAAGGTGTGACCGTCTGCGTAGTGGGGGCCTTTTAATGCTGACTTTGCCCTCGTTTAACCGCTCCAATTTCTGCCGCACGGCGTTGAAATCAGTTACGGGATTTTTTGTAGTGCTATTGGGCGCTGCGGCAGCTTACGCGCAAGCGCCAGGTGAAGCGCCGGGCGGAGAAGCCAATCTGAAGCTGCCCGATTTGTCGTCGGTCAATTTTCTCGGCATCGACGGCCACAAACTGCTGCTCTTCGGCATTTTGTTCTGCATTTTCGGACTGGTATTCGGCCTGGTGATTTACACGCGGCTGAAGAACCTGCCGGTGCATCGCGCCATGCGCGAAATCTCCGAGCTGATTTACGAGACCTGCAAAACCTACCTGGTTACGCAAGGAAAGTTTCTCCTGCTGCTGGAACTTTTTATCGCCGTGGTCATCGTGCTCTATTTCGGCGTGCTGCTGCATTACGAAGCGTTGCGCGTGATCATCATCTTTTTGTTCAGCGTGCTGGGGATCGCGGGCAGCTACGGCGTGGCTTGGTTTGGCATTCGCGTGAACACTTTCGCGAACTCGCGCACCGCTTTCGCTGGATTGCGCGGCAAGCCTTTCCCGCTATACCAGATTCCGCTGAAGGCGGGCATGAGCATCGGCATGATGTTGATCAGCGTCGAGCTGCTCATGATGCTTTTGATTCTTCTTTTCGTTCCCGGCGATTATGCCGGCCCTTGCTTCATCGGTTTCGCTATCGGTGAATCGTTGGGCGCGGCGGCGTTGCGAATCGCCGGCGGCATTTTCACGAAAATTGCCGACATTGGTTCAGACTTGATGAAGATCGTCTTCAAGATTAAGGAAGACGACGCCCGCAATCCCGGTGTTATTGCAGACTGCACTGGCGACAACGCGGGCGACTCCGTTGGGCCGACCGCGGACGGTTTTGAGACTTACGGCGTCACCGGCGTCGCGCTCATCACATTTATTTTGCTGGGTGTAAAGAGCCCCACCGTTCAGGTGCAACTGCTGGTGTGGATCTTCGTGATGCGCATCGCGATGTTAGTGGCCAGCGCGCTGGCATACTTTATCAACGATCTGATCGCGAAGGCTCGTTTCTTGAAAGCCGACGAGATGAATTTCGAGTCGCCGCTGACGTCGCTTGTGTGGATCACCTCCGTTATTTCCATCGTTATCACTTACGCGGTGTCGTCCGTGATTATTCCCGAGCTTGGCGGCGACCCCACCCAATGGTGGAAGCTGGCAACCATCATCTCTTGCGGAACACTCGCAGGAGCAGTGATCCCAGAGCTGGTAAAAGTTTTCACTTCTACTGAATCGCGGCACGTTCGCGAAGTGGTTTCCTCTGCGCAGGAAGGCGGCGCTTCGCTCGGTATTTTGTCGGGCTTCGTGGCGGGAAATTTTTCAGGCTATTACCTGGGACTGGCCATGGTCGGGTTGATGTCCGTTGGCTACCTGGTTAGCTTGCAAGGGCTGGGCGCGCAGATGATCGCGGCTCCCGTTTTCGCCTTCGGCTTGGTCGCATTCGGCTTTCTGGGCATGGGCCCGGTGACCATCGCCGTCGATTCTTACGGCCCGGTTACCGACAACGCGCAATCGGTTTACGAACTTTCGCAGATCGAGATCATTCCCAACATCAAGCAAGAACTGAAAAAAGACTACAACATGGATGTGAACTTCGAGCGCGCCAAGGATTTACTGGAAGCTAACGACGGCGCAGGCAACACGTTTAAGGCCACCGCTAAGCCTGTGCTGATCGGCACCGCTGTGGTAGGCGCGACCACCATGATTTTTTCGATCATCATGGCGTTGACCAACGGCATCACCGAAAACGTGGATAAGCTCTCGCTGCTGCACGCGCCATTTTTCCTCGGGCTGGTGACCGGCGGGGCGATGATCTACTGGTTCACCGGCGCTTCCACCCAGGCAGTTACTACGGGCGCTTATCGCGCGGTCGAATTCATCAAAGCCAACATCAACTTGGCCAGCGCTGAAAAAGCTTCGGTGGCGGACAGCAAGAAGGTCGTCGAAATTTGCACCAAGTACGCGCAGAAAGGCATGCTGAATATTTTTATCGCGGTGTTTTTCGCTACGCTGGCCTTCGCGTTCGTCGAACCTTTCTTCTTTATCGGTTACCTGATCTCCATCGCTATCTTCGGTCTGTACCAGGCCATCTTTATGGCCGACGCCGGAGCTGCATGGGACAACGCCAAGAAAATCGTGGAAGTCGAGCTGAAGCAAAAAGGCACGCCGCTGCATGACGCTACGGTCATCGGCGACACCGTCGGCGACCCTTTCAAGGACACATCATCCGTGGCGTTGAACCCGGTGATTAAATTCACGACGCTGTTCGGCTTGCTGGCAGTGGAGTTGGCCGTGAAGTTGACTCTCGAAACCGGCGGCACGTTGACGCACGTTCTAGCGGCTGCGTTCTTCCTGGTTTCTTTCTTTTTCGTTTACCGGTCGTTCTACGGCATGCGCATCAAGTCGGCGGAGTAACGCACAGCCAGGAGGCCCACGATGGCCCATGCGAAATTCTCAGCACGCCTGGCGCTGTGCGTTTTCCTGATCGCCAGCGTGGCGGCTGCCGCGCAGACTCCGGACGAGAAATCCTCCGCAGAAGCTGAAAAGAAGGACGTAAAGAATTTCGTTCTAACCGCGGACAAGCTGGATAAGTACGAAGCCGCGGTAAAAGCCATAAACAAAGTCCAAAAAGACAATCCCGCGATCAAAAAGCAGATGGACGACGAAGACTCGCAGAACCCCAGCATTACCATCGCAGGCAGCGTGGCGCTGATCGAAAAATATCCGCCGATAGCAAACGCGATCAAGACAGCCGGACTTACTCCCCATGATTTTGTGGTGATGACCTACACTCTGATCAACTCGGCAGCCGCGGTGCAGATGAAGAAAATGGGAACCATCAAGGAATATCCGGACACAGTGTTGTCCGAAAATATTTCTTTCGTCGATAAAAACTACGACCGCATCAAGAAGATCTACAATACCGACACCGACGCTTCCGACAAACCGCCGCAAAAGTAAGCCATCTTCCGCTCAGGGCTTTCGCTCAGGCCTTCCGCCCAGGCCTTCCGCTCAGGCTTTCACTAAACCAAGAAATTGCTTTGGGTCGTTGGCGAAGCCTGGAAAAACTGCCTTCAGATCGCGGTCGCCCATGTGCTTCGAGATAATCTCGCCCAGCACGCTACGATAATCAGTGGTCACTGCCAGATCGCGGCCCTGGTTGAGATGATCTTCGCTCAGTCCCGGCCACCGCGTGTAAACTTTCCCACCTTTAATTCCGCCGCCCATCACGAACATGCAATTTGCGTGGCCGTGGTCGGTGCCGCGATTGCCGTTTTCGTGCGCCGTGCGTCCGAATTCCGACATGCTGACGAAAACCACATCGCCCATGCGGTCGCCCATATCCTGATGGAACGCGGAAATTCCCTGTCCCAAATCCTTCAGCAGATTCGAGAGCTGGCCTTGCACGCCGCCTTCATTCACGTGATGGTCCCAACCGCCGCTGTCGAGGAACGCAACTTCCAGTCCTACATCGGCTTTAAATAGCTGGGCGATTTCTTGAAGGCTCTGCCCGAAACGGCTCTTCGGATATTGCGCGCCATTTTGCGGCTGATAGGTGTCGGGGCTAATTTTTTTCAGCTGGTCGACAGCTTCGAACGTTTCGTTTCCAACGCCGCGCATTGCGTGATCTACCGTCTGCGCGTACATCGCCTCGAAGCCGCCTTGCACAGTTTGCTGCGGGCCGTTCATTTTGAATTGCTTCAAGTCCGGAATGGCCACCGCCGGCGCGATGCCCTGCAGCGTGCGCGGAAGATAAGGTCCGAACGCAACGGCGCGAAATGGCGAAGACTTTTCTTCCGGAATCGTCTGCATCGTGCGATTCAGCCAGCCATCTTGCGTGGCCTTTAGTCCCGGCGTGCCGGATTCCATGAAATCCTGCGCGTCGAAATGTGAACGCGAAGGATCGGGCGAGCCCACCGCTTGCACGATTGCAAGTTGATTGCTTCGGAACAGCGGCATCAGCGGCTGAAGGCTGGGATGCAAGCCAAAAAAACCGTCGAGGTCGAGCGCCGCTTCCAGGCCGCCTTGTCGCGGCTGCGGAATCGCGATGGTGGGACGCATATGGTAATAATTTGGCTCGCCGAACGGGACGACCACGTTCAATCCGTCCATTGCGCCGCGCTGAAACAGCACCACCATTTTCTTTTTGTTGGGGCCTGTCGTGGCCGCCACCGCGCGTTGCAAAAACGATGGCAACGATGCCAGCCCAACCATCGCCACGCCGCCGCTTTTCAAAAAATATCGTCTGGAAATATTCATGGCATTCTCCCTGCTCACAAAACAATCGAAAAAATCTCTGGCAGCCGAGCGTTGCTAAGTATCTGTGCGGGGCGCAGCTCGCCGCGGCGAGCGTCCCGACGAAAAGCTTCCCTTCGCTAGCGCCGCTGAAACTCTGGGGCGCCGAGCACCAACCCGGCAATCAGGCCTTCATTCACCTGTTTCACCGGATCGTCCAGACTCGCCTGTAAGACCTGCGGATCGTTCAAACGCGCAGTTAGCGTCGCTCGCGTTTGGTCGCCGATCTGATTGCCCAAGAAATCATCGATAGCTTGCGCTAGGGTCGCGTTCGGGTCCCTAGCTGCTTGCGCGCCGAGCACTGACTTCAAATCCACTGTCGCGCCCGCCACTTTGTCAGTCGCAAACGAAAGCGCGAAATTCAAACGGTTCAGCAGCGCGCCGGTGTTCACCCAAGTTTCCGCTTTGTCCGAATAACCATTGGGAGTCTGGCACAGAAACAGCGGTTCTCCCATCCTGGCCACCCACTGCGAAGTCGGCAACGTAATGGTGACCTCCGCGTTCAACGCTCGCGCCGTGCTGGCCACCAGCTCATAGGGCGTCTTCACTTTCGCGCGGTAGGATTCTCTGGACCAAAACTCCGGCGAATAAATCATGGCCTTTAGAACGCTGCGGGTGTCTCCCTGCGTTGCGGAATATTCCGCGGCCATGCGCTGTACCAGCGCTTCTGGCGGGTTGTCGGATACGAAATGCCGCGCCAGTTCCGTGGAAATAAATTTCGCGGTGTTCGGATGATTCGCCAGCATCTTCAGGGCTTCTTCTCCGTCCTTTTCTCCACCATAGTTGAAGGTGCGCCCCATCACAACTTTCGCGCCCTGCGCGTGGATGCGCTCGTCGAAGAAAAACTGAGGATCTTTTCGCGGCTCACGCACGGTCCAGCCGGTTAAGCATTCGGCCATTTGAATCACGTCTCGCTGCGTGTAGCCGCCATCCACGCCGACGGTGTGCAGCTCCATCACTTCGCGGCCATAGTTTTCATTCAGCCCGCGCTCAGACTTCTTCGCGGCAGCGGCAGCAGCGCCCGCGCCCGGCGCGGACGGCGAGGTAACCGGCCCGGGAAATGTTCCCGGTGTAGGTGCCGCTCCACCCGCAAACGCTCCGCCATAGCGCGCGCGGCGCATGGCTTTCTCCGCCTCCATGCGTCGTACCGCAGCCGGATCGGCGCTCTGAAAGTTGTCTAAGTAAATCAGCATTGCCGGACTTTTTGCCGTCGCCAGCAACAAGTCTTCGAACTTGCCCATGGTGTGCGGTCGTATGGCGTCCCGCACGTAAGATGGCAGCAGCCATTTGTCTTCTGCTTTGTTCGCGAACACGTTGAAGTGGTTAAACCAAAAATCTTCCATCACGGTTTGCAACTGGCGGTTGCTGTAAATCGCGCGGTCCACCTTGGCCATGGAAAGTTCCGCCACGATGCGACCCGGCCCCTGAAGCTTTGCGAGCTGCTGCTGCGCTTTGTCCAGATTTTCGTTGCCAGTGACGATTACTTGCGATTCTGCATCGCGCCGTTTGTCTTTGATCCTTTGCTCATACTCCTCTTTGGTGATGCCTTCCTTCTTGATCACTTGGCCCGGCTGAGGATATTCCTGGATTAGTTTTTTCGCCGGCAAATTGAGAGTGGGGTATCTTTGCAGCCGCTGGTCCAGCGCGGAGTCGTCAATCGAATCGGGATGAAGTTGTTGGTCGATCCATTTTTCCAAACCCATCTTGCGAACGCGTTCCACATCGCCCGGCCTAGGCCCGTATCCGAGGCGGTTCATTGCATGCATGATGGCTTCGTCCTCGGTCAGTTCGGTGATAGGGAGCTTCCCTTTGAATTTTTTGTCCAAGGGGATGGATTTGGAATGTTCGTCAACTAACGCGCCCTGCGGAGCAGCTGAATCGGTCCCCACGCTGGCGGAATCGTCGCCCGCATTCGCATAAGGGACGCCAATCGACAGGAGCGCAGCCAATGCGAGCGTAACGCCGAGCGTTGATGCAAGAACTGCGGCGCCAGCCGGGTCGAGTCGCTTGCCCATCCGAGAGGTCGTTCGTCTCATTTGAAGAGTCATCCGAAGGTCCCCACCTGCAGATTGCACACAGATGAAAGGGCTAACCTGTTCCATCAATTTTAACCCGCGCTCTGGGCAAAAGTTGCTGGCCCGCATCCCGCGCCAGCCTAGTAGTCAACATTCCGCAAGGGCGCGAAGAGCAGAAAGCCTTACGTGGGGGACCAAGGGAAAACATACCGAGGAGCCGTGAAACGGAGGGTAAGTTCACGGGAAAATTTAGTGACCAGATCGTGCGGCGCGAAAGCCATCCAAAGTCCAAAGGTCCTGCACTTCGTCATGCCGGAGGACATAATAATTGCCGTCTTCCGCGCGAACCCGAAAATAACTCGCTTCGGGTGAATACCAGCGACCGTCGAGCTCGCTTATCTCGAAGGGCTGTCCGCCAAGCACGAAACGCGTGGGGCGTTCATCAGCGCGATGCCCTGCGTAACATTCGACACGAATTTCTCTCATCGGATCACCCTCGCACACAGCGTTCCAAGCAACGCCTATCGAAGGAACATTCCGCTTTCGCCTGGGAACTGCTCGGCACTCGCCGACTCTCTCCACTCCGCATTATACGCTGCGCCCCACAGCACAACAATTGCCGTCAGGTACATCCACAAAAGCAAACCGATTGCCGCGGCCAGGCCTCCGTAAACAACGTTGTACGGCATTTTGCGAACGTACAGACCGAACACGATGTCGACGACCCACCACAACACAGTGGCAACCGCCGCCCCCGGCAATACCTGCATATAACCTTTATGGCCCGGACGTCCGATTCGATACAAGAGCACCAGCACGATCATGGAGAGTCCGAATACCAGCCCGGCTTGAAAAATGAAGGCCAGCGCGCGAATCAGCACGGCGAGTCCAAATTGGTGAATCAGCCAGGCGCGAGCTTGCTTGCCAAAAACGGTGAAGACAATTACTACCAGCGAAGGGACAACCGTCAGCAACAGCAAGAGAAGAGAGCGCACTTGAATTCGCCAATAGCTTTGGCGGAATTCGTCGGCTTCAATGATGCGGAATCCTTCGATCAGGCCCGCCATCACCTGCGAGCCGGCCAGCAGCGTTCCTCCAAGCCCAAGTAAAAACCATTTCCACGGATGCACTCCCTTTCGCGTGAAATATTGCACTACTACGTCTTCGCTTCCCGGCGGAAGGATCACTCGCAGGCGCTCGGGCAGTTCCCTGACGGCGCCGTGAAACGAATCTCTGCTGCTCAAAATTCCCAGCACCAGAAGCAGCATGGGGAAAAATGCCAGGAACATGTTGAACGCGATCGCTTGGCTCAACGTCATGCAGTCGGGGAAAATGCGTGTAAAGCCGCGGAATAAACTGTTGAGGACTCGGTCCATGTCGTCGTCCGGCGGATTATACGAGGAGTAACCTCAAAAAGGGCGCAAATTTCAGACGAAAATAGCGGCCTTCTCAAAACTTTTGTATTCCCGACAACCGTGGCGTTCCGTTTCGGGGCAGCTCACACTTACCGGACAAATTGGGCTGGTGCCATCGCCCTGCTTGCTTGCCGCAGTACGCGGCGCGGAGTAAACTTCTTGGCAATCAAAGTTGCCTATGCATCCGATCGAAAGGACAGCATGACTACAACGCCGAAACTTACGGTTACCCGCAGCGAAGAAGCCATTCGCAAGCACAAGGAATTCATATGGCCGTCGGTGGCAAATTATTACGAGCACCCGCTCGTCGCCGATCACGCCTCCATGCAATATCTTTGGGACGTGGAAGGCAACAAGTACCTCGACTTCTTTGGCGGCATCGTCACCATCGGTGTAGGCCACTGCAATCCGAAAGTCACATCAAAAATTAACGCGCAGGTGAACAAGCTTCAGCACACTTCCACGCTGTTCCCTAACGAAGCCATCGTCGCGCTTGCGGAAAAGCTGGCGGAGATCACGCCGGGCAAATTGCGGAAGAGCTTTTTCACCAGCTCAGGCACGGAAGCGAACGAAGCGGCCATCCTTCTGGCTCGCAGCGCTAGTCCTAGTTACGACATTGTGGCGCTGCGTCACGCTTATTCGGGCGGCTCCGCGCTAGCGAAATCCGTTACCGCACAATCCGCGTGGCGCAAAGCAGGAGTCATCAGCGTCGGCGTATCGCATGCCGTGAATCCCTATTGTTACCGCTGCCCGCTGCACTTGAAATATCCGGAATGCGGCGTGGCCTGCGCCAATGATGTGGAAGGTGTCATTCAGACCACTACCAGCGGCTCGATTGCTGCGTTTATTGCCGAGCCGATTCAGGGCGTCGGCGGATTCATCACTCCTCCGCCGGAGTATTTCAAAATCGTGCACCGCATCGTAAAGAATTATGGCGGACTTTTTATTTCCGACGAAGTGCAGACGGGCTGGGGCCGCACCGGCAAAAAATGGTGGGGCATCGAGCAGTGGGAAGTCACGCCGGACATCATTACGTCCGCAAAAAGCATGGCTAATGGCGTCCCGGCGGGCGTTACAATCACCACTTCCGAGCTAGCTGGAAAATTCCAGGGGCTGAATATCGCTACGTTCGGTGGAAATCCGGTCACTTCAGTGGCTGCTCGTGCTGTGATTGAAGTGATCGAGGAAGAGAATCTTCTCGAGAATACGCATGTCGTCGGCGGCTACTTCCGCAAAAAACTCGAAGAGTTACAGCAGAAGTACCCGCTCATCGGTGACGTTCGCGGCATGGGCATGATGCAAGCCCTCGAACTCGTAAAAGACCGCCAGACCAAAGAGCCAGCCGCGCAGGAGACAAATCAAATCATGGAGCGCACACGCGCCAACGGATTGCTCGTCGGCAAAGGCGGCCTCTACAGCAACACTATCCGTATGGCTCCTCCCATGAATATTTCCAAAGCCGATGTGGACGAAGGTATTCGCCTTCTCGATAAATCTTTCAGCGAGGTCCAGAGTTAAAGGCGATTTACCGGTAGGAGTCCTCTTCGATGGCAGAAAAACACATGGAAGCCGCCATAGCAAAATCGCTGGGCAAACGCGGTATGGCTGTAGGACGTCAGGTCCCATTGGGGAACTTCCGTTTTGATATCGTCGCGTACGACAAGGCGAACCGAGTATTCAAGATTATCGAATGTAAAACAGGTTCACATGAAGCGACTCTCGGCAAAACGTTTGGCCAACTCTCTGTCTACTCAGACCGAATTGCGAGCCATGCAGACGAATTTGTCGATTCGTCCAGCAGGAAAATGGACAAGGTTCATTTCGGAAGATGGATGGAAGCAACCGATTGTGGACGCAGGATACGTATCGAATTGTACGTGGCGCTTTCGGATGCTGCTTGCAAGGATCTGGATTGTCTCCGCCGGCTGAAACGGCAAAACCCAAATGTTGGGATAATCCGATACAAGAAAGATGGTACTTGCCGATATTATGTGCGAGAACGCGGAAAGCCAAATCACGAACTAGCCAGGCCAACGCAACAACGGATAATGCTAAGTGAGTACTGGCTGACCAAGTCATCGAAATAAGCAAGTTAACGGAGTTTAACAGAATGGCGACGGCGACTAGCGCGGCTACGCTTTGCAGGAACTACATCAACGGCAAGTGGGTGGAATCGCGTTCGACGAAAATTGTCGAGCGGCGGAACCCCGCGAATACCGACGAAGTCGTAGCGCGCATCCCGCTCTCCACGCGCGAAGAAATGAAGGAGGCCATCGCGGCGGCCAAAGCTGCCTTTCCTGCTTGGCGCGAAACGCCGGCTCCAAACCGCGGAAAGATTCTTTTCAACGCCACGCGCTTGATGCAGGAACAAAAGGAAAAGCTGGCGACGCTTTTGACGCGCGAAGAAGGCAAAGCGCTGAAAGACTCACTGGGCGAAGTGCAGCGCGCCATCAACATTACGGAATTTATGGCTGGCGAAGCCCGCCGTCTGAACGGCGAAACGCTCACCAGCGAGCTTCCCAAAAATTTTTCTTACACCATCCGCCAGCCGCTAGGCGTGGTTGGCGCAATCACTCCGTGGAATTTTCCCGTGGCAATTCCTGTCTGGAAGATTGCTCCCGCTCTCGTTTGCGGCAACACCGTCGTTTTCAAGCCCGCGACGCTGACGCCTCTGACAGCTATGCGAATTGTGGAAATTTTCGAGCAGGCGGGACTTCCTCCCGGCGTCTTGAACCTGGTGATGGGCTCGGGCCGCGAGACTGGCGACGAGTTGGTGCAAAACCCGCTCGTCCACGGACTCTCTTTCACTGGCTCGAACGAGGTGGGCTGCGCGCTTTACGCTTCCGGGGCGCAACGCTTGAAGAAAATTCAGTGCGAGATGGGCGGCAAAAATCCGGTGGTAGTCCTCGCCGATGCCGATTTACAGCTCGCCATGGAATCCACGCTAGCCGGAGCGTTCGCCTCCACCGGCCAACGCTGCACCGCCACCAGCCGCGTCGTGATCGAAGAAACAGTCGCTGATCAATTTGTCGCAGCGCTCGTTGAACGTGCGAAAAAGTACGTCGTCGGTGATGGCCTGGAATCCGGCGTGGATATGGGCCCGTCCGTGGATGAAAATCAGATGAACACCGTCCTCAAGTACATCGAAATCGGCAAAAAGGAAGGCAAGCTGCTTTGCGGCGGAGAACGCCTTACCGGACCGAAATATGATCAGGGCTGGTTCGTTTCGCCCACCGTGTTCGACCACGTGCGCTCGGACAGTTCCATCGCACAGGAAGAAATTTTTGGCCCGGTGCTGAGTGTGATTCGCGTGAAGAATTTCGACGAAGCCTTGGAAGCCGCAAATTGCGTTCGCTATGGCCTTTCCAGCTCGATCTACTCTACTGACTCCAATAAGATTTTTGAGTTCGTGGACAAAATCGAAACTGGGATGACGCACGTGAACTCGCCCACCGTTGGCGGCGAAGCGCATGTCCCCTTCGGTGGGGCAAAAGATTCCAGTGTTGGTCCCCGCGAAGTGGGCCACGCCGCGATCGATTTCTACACCGACACTAAAATCGTTTACGTGGACTACACCGGCCGCAAGCGCGAATCCAGCATTTATTGATTCTTGCAAAGTTTAACGAATGACGTTTCCCCAATTATCGCTGCGCACCACAGGTTTCAAAACCGATTCGGTTGCCGGCAAGGTTGAACCGGAGAGCTTCGTCCGGCAAAGCTCCATGCTGCGCGGGCGCTCTGCTTCGCGATTGCTATATTTCTGCGTGCTCCTGACGATCCTGCTCACCGCCTCAAGCAATGCCGGCGCCCAAGGCGAGCGCGTCCACTGGAAGCCTGTGAACCTCGCCCAGATCAAGCTGGACGAAAAAACCCCGCTGGCCTTTAACGTTTATCGTCCGGACAAAAAGAAGGACTCGCACTTCGTGCTCATCTTGCTGGGACGCCGCTACATTGAGCTCGACATCAAAGCAAAGCTTGCCTAC
>Ga0102924_1002369_pt1 | contig 20618 bp, 21 predicted proteins | sample PaiPotPPM11metaG_FD_80116 | JGI IMG/M metagenome (GOLD analysis project Ga0102924, IMG submission 80116) | Iron sulfur acid spring bacterial and archeal communities from Banff, Canada, to study Microbial Dark Matter (Phase II) - Paint Pots PPM... ...
ATGTGGGGGTGGCCGTGGGGGTTGCCGGGGGAAGAGTCGAGCTCCACTCCGACGAACCTGTCGCCGAGCTCCTCCCGCAGGCGTTGGAAGCGCTCGCCGGGCGCCGTCCTGTCGCCCGTGAACCGCAGGCCGAGCACGCAGATGTCCTCGGTGGCGCAGCGTTCCTTCACGCGGGCCAGGTCGGCGTCGGAGATCCCGAGATCGCGCTTGTGGCGCTTGCTGAGCGGGAACGGGAGCGACGGCTGGCTCAGCACGGGGGCGAGGACGATGTCGTCGACCATCATGGCGAGGGCGAAGCCGCCGGTGAAGCACATGCCCACGACGCCGACACCCGGTCCGCCGCACTCCGCGTGGGCTTGGGCGGCCAGGCCGCGGAGCCAGGTCGTGACGGGACTGGTCCGCCCGGTTGCGAAGCAGGCGAACTCGCGGGAGATGCACGCCGGGCCGATGGACTCCAGCGCGTACAGGCCGGAGACGGGGCGCCCCGGCTCACCGAACAGTCGGGGGAGCACGGCGGTGCAGCCGATGGCCGCCACCCGGCGCCCGAAGTCGGCAACCTCGGGGGTGATGCCGGGGATCTCGGCGATGACGACCACGGCGGGACCGCTGCCTGTGCGGTACACGTCGCGGGTCTTGCCCTCGGCCGTGAACGTGGTGCGGCTGTAGCCCTCGAGGTCGGCCACGGCGCTCAGTGGTGCAGGGCGGCGAAGGCGGCCGTGGCGGACGCCGTCGCTTCGAGGTGCTCCACGGCGTCCTGGACGCGGACCTTGCTGAGGTCGACGACGGCGCGGGCCCGGCCGACGGTCGTGGCCGCGTGGTCGATGGTGGGGCTGCGCCGCAGGGCGCCCAGCGCCCGGTTGATCTGCTCGTACCGGCCGCGTCCCGCCCGCGCGCCCAGGTAGTAGCCGGTGGCGAGGCCGAGCAGCGCGCCGGTGCGGAACTTGGTCATTGGCCGTGTGTCTACTGCACGTCCACCGGCCGTGCATCTCGACCGAACACGTGTTCGATCAAGATGTATGATGAGCCATGGGATACCGGGGGAAGGTCGCAGATCAGGTCAGGGCGCGGGAGCTGCGGGCGGCGGGGTGGACCATGCCCGACATCGCCGCCGAGCTGGGGGTGGCGCGGAGCTCGGTGTCGCTGTGGACGCGGGGTGTGGCGTTCACGCCCGGGCGGCGTCGGGGCCGGCGGCGGGGGCCCAACGCGCTCCAGCTGCGCAAGCAGGCCGAGGTCGAGGAGCTGCTCGCGCAGGGGAGGGAGTGGATCGGCGAGCTCAGCGAGCGCGAGTTCCTGGTGGCCGGCGCCGCCCTCTACGCCGGCGAGGGCAGCAAGCGCGACGGGATGGTCGTGTTCGCCAACAGCGACCCCCGGATGATGGCGTTCTTCGCCACCTGGCTACGGACGTTCTTCGAGATCGACGAGTCGCGGCTCCGCATGAAGGTGTACCTCCACGTCGGCCTGGACCTGGACGCGGCGGTCGAGTTCTGGTCGGCGGTGACTGACGTGCCGAAGGAGCAGTTCCGAGCGCCCTATCGTGCTGTCCCCGATCCGACCATTCGGTTGACGAAGCACGTCAACGGGTGCGCGTACCTCGTGTACTGCTGCTCTCGCACCCACCGGGCGATCATGGGCCTCTCGGCGGCGCTGCTATCGTCGGTCCCGATTCCGGGGTAGCTCAATTGGCAGAGCGGCGCCCTGTTAAGGCGATGGCTGTGGGTCCGAGTCCCACCCCCGGAGCAAGCCAGCACGATGGCAGTCTCAGCCCGAAAGTCGGTCCCGGGCGGCGCGGTAGGGTCGCCGTCACCGGGCCTGTAGCTCAGTGGTCAGAGCAGGGGACTCATAATCCCTCGGTCGGTGGTTCGATCCCACCCGGGCCCACCGTAAATGCGCCTCAGTCGCGTCAGTGCGCGCTCGGCGTCCCCCAGAGCGCGGTGACGACGGCTGATGGCCGGTGTTGGTCACCTAGGCTCATCAGAGTGCCATCCGCATTCGTCACTGGGGCGAGCCGGGGAATCGGCAAGGCGATCGCTGTCCACCTCGCCCGCGCCGGCTTCGATGTCGCCTTGACCGCACGGACCGTCAACGAGGGCGAGGAACGCGAGCACTCCTCGACGTTGCGCCGGTCCGACACCTCGGCGCTCCCGGGCTCGCTGGCGTCGACAGCCGCGCTGATCGAGAGCGCCGGCGTCCGGTCCCTCACGGTTCCCGCCGACCTCACGGACCGGGCGTCGGTGGTCGCCGCGGCCGACACGGTGCGATCCCTTTGGGGACCGGTCGACGTGCTCGTCAACAACGGGCGCTACATCGGACCCGGCCACATGGACCGGTTCGAGGACACCCCCCTCGAGCTGCTGGACCTCCAGCTCGAGGCGAACGTGATGGCGCCCCTGGCCCTGACCAAGTGCGTGCTGCCCGGCATGCTCGAACGCGGCGCCGGGACCGTTGTCAACATCACCTCCGGCGCCGGCTATCACGACCCCCCCGCCCCCGCCGGCGAGGGCGGGTGGGGACTGGGCTACGCGATCAGCAAGGGTGCCCTGCACAGGGTGGCGGGCGTGCTGGCGCTCGAGCTCGGGCCGAAGGGCATCCGGGCCTACAACGTCCAGCCCGGGCTCATCGGGACCGAGCGGATGGCTCAGGACATGAAGACGTTCGGCTTCGACGCGGCCGCGGGGGCCCCGCCCGACGTCGTCGGGGCGGTGGTGGCTTGGCTGGTGACCGATCCCGCGGCCGCCGAGCCCAACGGTCGCAACCTCGAGTCCCAGGACGTCTGCAAGGAGCTCGGCCTCCTTCCCGGGTGGCCGCCCTGATTCCTGCCTATCCTTCCCCTGACCAACAGCAGCGGAGGGTGGCAACGTGCCGAGGATCGAGCCCATACCGGTCGACGAGCTGGCCGACGAGCCACGCCGGATCATCGAGGAAGGCGTTGCCCGGGGCCTGTACGCCACTCCGGTGCCGCTCCAGATCTTCGCCTACCAGACGTCGCGGCTACGGGGCACTGACGCCGCCCGCCAGGTCATGGGCCAGAAGACCCTCCTCGGCGGCCGGATCCACGAGCTGATCAGGATCCGCAGCGCCCAGCTGGGCGAGTGCCAGCCGTGCATGCAATCGCGCAAGCACGACTCGATCACCGACGAGGACGTGAGCTGCCTGCTGGCGCCCGGGCACGACCAGCTGGATCCTCAGGAGAGGATGGCCGTCGAGTTCCTCGACCTGCTGTCGGCCGATCACCACGCCATCGACGATGCGTTCTACGCCCGGCTGGGCGAGGTGTTCACGGCCGCCCAGATCGTGGAGCTCGGCTTCAGCTGCGCGCAGACGATGGGTCTGCACCGGTTTCTGCACACGCTCGACGTGTACGGCACCGACCCCCCGGTCATCGCCTACTCGGCCGACCAGGTCGACGCCGCCAAGGAGCCCACGACCGCCTGAGGCCGACGCCCTCTTGCAGGGCCGCCCGGCGATGGGTCGGGTAGCGTCGGCGGGTCGTGCAACGGCCCATTTCACCCCGCATCCCGCCCCTGGCGCCCGATGAGCTGACCGACGAGCAGCGCGAGCTGGTCGGCCGGGTCGACCTCGCTCCCTCGCTCCACATCTTCACCACCCTCGCCCGGCACCCCGCGCTCATGCGACGGTGGCTGCCGTTCGGGGGAAAGCTCCTCCGGGGCGGGACGTTGACGGCCCGAGACCGTGAGCTGGTGATCCTGCGGGTGGCGTGGCTGTGCCGCGCCGCCTACGAGTGGGCCCAACACGTCAACATCGCCAAGGCGGCGGGGCTCACGGACGAGGAGATCCTGCGAGTTCCCGGCGGTCCCGACGTCGCCGGTTGGCCCGATGACGACCAGACGCTGGTGCGGGCCGTGGACGAGCTGCACACCGACCAGTGCATCAGCGACGGCACGTGGGCGGCCCTCACCAACCGCTACACGGAGAAGCAGCTCATCGAGCTCCCCATGCTCGCCGGTCACTACGCCCTGCTCGCCGGCTGCCTGAACTCATGGGGTGTCCAGCCCGAGTCTGGTGGGCCGGCCCTGGGTCAGCTGTGACAAGGCGATGACCGGACGGCTGGCCGGCAAGACGGCAGTCGTCGTCGGTGCCGGCCAGACGCCCGGCGCCACCCTGGGCAACGGTCGCGCCACCGCCGTCGTCTTCGCCCGCGAGGGCGCCCGGCTTCTGCTGGTCGACCGCGACGGCGCCTCCGTGGAGGAGACGAGAGCGCTCATCGAGCGCGACGCCGCCAACGCTACGGCCTCGGTCGACCTCTTCGTCACCGACATCACCAGTGAATCCGCTTGCGTGGAGCTGGCGGAGGCTGCCACGGCCTCCCTCGGGCGCATCGACGTGCTCCACAACAACGTGGGCATCGGCCAAGGAGATGCCGGACCGGCGTCCGTCACGGAGTCGGCCTGGGACCGCATCTTCGACGTCAATCTGAAGGCCATGTGGCTGACGTGCAAGCACATCCTCCCGGTGATGCGGGAGCAACGCTCGGGCGCCATCGTGAACATCTCGTCGATCGCGGCTGTTGCCGCCGCCGGCTCGTTGACCGCCTACAAGGTGTCAAAGGCAGGCGTCAACGCCCTGACCCAGACGCTGGCGGTCACCAACGCCCGGTTCGGCATCCGAGCCAATGCCATCATGCCCGGCCTGATCGACACGCCCATGGGCGTCGACGCCCCAGCTCGGATGGCGGGGGTGCCTCGCGAAGAGCTCGCGCTGTCCCGGGCGAGGCTGGTGCCGCTCGGGCACCAGGGAACGGCGTGGGACGTCGCCCACGCCGCCCTCTTCCTCGCTTCCGACGAGGCGGCCTTCATCACCGGTGTGGTTCTCCCAGTCGACGGAGGTCAGTCCGCGAGGGTCGGCTGACCCATCGGCCGCTTCGGTTTCATGCGAACGCAGTAGCGTCGCCGGCGAAGAGACGCCTGGCTCGCCGCTCCAGCTCGCCCATCATCCAGTTGTGCACCCCGCCACCCAGCGAGATGCGGGCGGCTCCCGCCCCGGCGAGGGCGGCAAGAGGTTCCGACAGATTGACGTTCACAGGACGGTCGAGCTCCTTCACGACCTGCGACACCAGCGCAGGATCTCGCAAGGTGATCGGGTAGACGCAGTCGGCGCCGGCGTCGAGGTAGAGGCGGGCCCGGCGGAGCACCTCGTCCATGGCCGCGATCGGGTCGCGCTGAGGGTGGCGGATGATCGCGTCGATCCGGGCGTTTAGCACGATGCCGACTCCGCGCCGGTCCGCGGCTGCCCGGACGCCGGCGAGGTAAGCGGCCCGCTCGTCCGGGTCCAGAAGGCGGTCACCGGTGGCATGGTCGGTGTCCTCGATGTTGCACCCGATGGCGCCGGCGTCGAGCAGGGCGTCGACCAGGTCGACCGGGGCGAGATCGTAACCGCCCTCGAGGTCGGCCGTCACGGGCACGTCGACCGCGGCGGATATCTGCCGCAGCTGGGCGAAGGCGGCCTCCCGGTCGCGGTTGCCGTCGGACCCGCCGCGGGTGGCTGCCATGGCCACGCTCGAGGTGGCGACGACGGGGCTTCCGGCCGCCACCACCGCCCGGGCTCCGGCGGCGTCCCACACGTTGACGAGCAGCAGCGGCCGGCCGATCTGGTGGAGCTCACGCAGCTGCTGAGCGGCCGCGTCGAGACGGGCGATGTCGGGCATGCACATCAGACGCTATCCACGGATCGAACTCATCGCCCGGTCCCGCCGTGCAAGGCCACCAGTGGCGCGATCAGTGGCGGCCCTCGTCGGGCCTCAGCCCAGGCGTGATCGTGACCCCGATGAGCAGGCCCTCCGGGCTGAGGAGCCGCGAAACCTGCTGGCCCCACGGCTCGGTCCGGGGCCCCGTGAGCACCCGGCAGCCCGAGGCGCGTAGGTCGTTGGTAGCGGCGTCCAGATCCTCGACCTCGAACTCCACGCAGCCCTGGGGTACCGGCACCTCCGACGGCCACTCGTCAACGTCGAAGCAGGACCGCGCCGCGTCCGCGAGACGCCACAGGCCGAAGTGCTTGAGGCCATCGATGTTGCCCGTCGCCGGGTACTCCCCATCGCCCAACGGCAACCCGAGGGCGTCGCGGTAGAACGCCAAGGAGGCCTCGGGGTCCCGAACGATAGGTGCGAAACCTGCACAGAACAGTACGTTCACGGCTCTCTCCTGAGTCGGCAGTCGAAGGCTGCCATCGTCGCGCTCCAATCCTGACGGATGGGGTCATGGTGTCCGCCCTGCGAGCGCCTGCTGCACCTGCGCCAGGAGGGAACGCCCGCGCTCGCAACGGTCACTGACCCGTCGCATGACGAGCCCCCCCTTTCTGCCGAGACCCGCTCCAAGTGACGCGTAGGCGCGTCGCGCTGGTACGACAGCTGCGGGCTCGATCGTGGCGGCCGGCGGCAGGCGCAGGCGTCCCGAAGGTGCTGCGGTCTCGGCCAGCAGCAGTGTGCGCGACGATGTGATCTATGGGTACGGCTTCGGTGGCCAGGCGGCCGACGCGCCCGGTGGACGTGCCCAAGGTGGTGACAACCCTCGCCGATGGCGACCCCATCGAGGCCGTGTGGCGCAACGAGCTCGGTGGGCTGACCTTCCGGCTGGCGGCCGGTACCCGGAGAGACCGCTACGTCAAGTGGGTCGCGGCGGGTACACCGGAGATCAACCTCGAGGCAGAAGCCACGCGACTGCGCTGGATCGACGGGCGGGTACCGGTCCCTCGCCTTTTGGCCGTCGGTGCCGACCGCGAAGGGTCGTGGCTGGTCACAGAGGCCCTACCGGCCCGCTCCGCAGTGGAACCGCCATGGGTCGCGGAACCGGCGATCGCCGCGGCTGCCATTGGTGCCGGGCTTCGCGCCTTCCACGACACCCTGCCGGTCCACGGGTGTCCGTACGGCTGGGACGTGGATTCGCGTCTGCGCCGTGCTGAGGAACGGATGAGGGCGGGGGCGGGCACCGGCGACTGGTCCCCCGAGCACCGAAGTCTCGCGGTCGGCGATGCCTGGGCACGGCTCGGCTCCCCGCCCCCGATCGACCGGCTGGTCGTGTGCCACGGTGACGCGTGCGCGCCGAACACCCTCATCGGCGACGACGGTCGCTTCGCCGCTCACGTCGACCTCGGGCACCTCGGCGTGGCCGACCGGTGGGCGGACCTCGCCGTGGCCGCATGGAGCACCCAGTGGAACTACGGGGTCGGCTACGAGAGGATCGTCTACGCATCCTACGGCATCAGCGCCGACCCGGAGCGGGTCGCCTACTACCGACTCCTCTGGGACCTCGCCTGACCCTCCGGCGGCGAGTCATGTGCTCGGCGGGTAGGCGAGGTCGGATGGTCGACTTATCCTCGTGGCCGTGAAGGACCCGGTCGGCCGCCTCCGTGGGATGTGTCTGGGGCTCCCCGAGGCCTACGAGGAGGAGACCTGGGGCGAAGCAACCTTCCGTGTCCGCAAGAAGATCTTCGCCCTGGCGGCTGATCACGATGGAGTGGGTACGGTCTGCTTGAAGACGCCTCGTGAGGAGCAACTCGGCCTGCTCGCCCAGGGCGAGCCATACTTCTACCCGCGCTATGTGGGGTCGAAGGGCTGGATCGGCATCGACCTGCGGTCCGAGATCATCGACTGGACGGAGGTCGCCGACCTGGTTCGGGAAAGCTATCGGCTGGTGGCGCCCAGGAAGTTGTCGGCCGGTCTCGAATAGCCCGCCGGAGCGATGACTTCTGCGGCCAGAGTCCGTCAAAACTGGCGATGGGTCATCACGGGAGCAAGGAGACGGACGCCATGGCAAGAGTGAGCACGTACCTGAACTTCATGGGCAATGCCGAAGAAGCATTCGAGTTCTATCGAGGGCTGTTCGGCACCGACTACCTCGTGCCGATTCAGCGAATGGGAGATGTCCCAGCCGACCCGGATGGGGCGCCGCTCACCGAGGCCGAGAAGCAGATGGTGATGCACGTCGAGCTCCCGATCCTGGGGGAGCACGTGATCATGGCCACCGACATGCTGCCGTCGATGGGCCACGAGCTGAGAGTCGGTAACAACACGACGATCAACCTCGAGCCGGACACTCGCGAGGAGACCCAGCGTCTCTATGACGCGTTGTCCGCGGGGGGGAGCGAGTCATCTCCGTTGGCGGACATGTTCTGGGGCGCGACCTGGGGGACATGTCTGGACCGCTTCGGCGTGAGGTGGATGTTCAACTACAGCCCGGCCGCGTCGTAGGGCGCCCGCCACGAGATGGGCTGTGCCATCACCGGGCATGAGCCTGAGGGACCCACCGGCTGGGCGTCCCGCGGGCGCGATGTGGACGGTGCTTGACTCGGGGTCGGACATCGGGTCGAGGAGGTCGCATGCGGATCGAGGACGTCGAGTACCTGGTGGGGGGGCGCCGCTTTGTGGGGCACTTGGCCGTCGAGGATGTCGGGCGGGGCCTCCGGCCCGGCGTGCTGGTGTGTCATGAGGGACCGGGCCTCGATGATCACGCCAAAGGCCGCGCCGAGCGTCTGGCCGGCCTCGGCTATGCCGCTTTCGCCCTGGACTACCACGGCGACGGCAAGCCGCTGGCGCGGGACGAGATGATGAAACGGCTGGGGGCGCTGATGGGCCGGCCCGACGAGATGAGGGAGCTCGCCACCGCCGGTCTGGCGGTCCTGCTGGCTCAGGACGAGGTGGATCCGGCGAGGGTGGCGGCCATCGGGTACTGCTTCGGCGGGACGATGGCCCTCGAGCTGGCACGTAGCGGCGCTGATCTTGCCGCGGTCGTCGGCTTTCACTCCGGGCTCGGGACGCAACGTCCGTCCCGTGCCGGAGACATCAAGGCCGGGGTCCTGGTGTGCATCGGTGCGGACGACCCGATGGTTGGCGCCGACCAGCGGGCAGCGTTCGAACAGGAGATGCGCGACGCTGCCGTCGACTGGCGCCTGAACCTCTACGGCGGGGCGGTGCACAGCTTCACCAACCCCGAGGCCGAGCTGTCCGGGTTCCCCGGGGTGGCATATCACCAACCCACCGACGACCGATCGTGGCGGGCCATGCTGGATTTCTTCGATGAGCGGCTGGGCCCCGTGGTGATCTCGCCGTAGCCGGCGCGACACAGGTCGGGACCTGCGGACCGGTCAGCCGAGTTCTGTGGCTGTGGGCCCGAGGGGCAGCGCGGCGAGCACCTCCGAGAGCGGCGCATGATCAGCGGTGTGGGCGTCGACGTGCTCGTAGCGGAACTTCGATCCGGGCCCGACCACAAACGTGGCCCCCAGCTGGTTGACCCGCTTCCCACTCTTCATGACGCGGAAGCCGGCCCGGTGGGCGCGACGGGCACCCTTCAGGCTGCGGGGATCGAGCAGCAGCGTGGCGAAGTTGACTCTCTGGACGGCGGCGGCGCGGGCCGCCTCGCCATCGTCGTCGACCAGTACGGGGAAGGGGATGCGTTCGTCGGCGACAAAGGCCTGCGCGTACCGGACATCGCCCGTCCCGACGGCCACGATCCCGGCACCGGCCCTCGTGATCTCGTCGTAGGAGTCCCGCAACTGCGAGGCGTGTTCTCGACAGAGGAGTCAGCCGAAGTGGCGGAGAAAGACCAGGATCACCGCACGGTCAGCCCAGAACTGACCCAGGCAGTGGCTGGCGCCGTCAGTGCCCATGAGCTCGACCTGCGCCAACCGCTCCAGATCCACGTTTACAACATGCCACACCAGCCGGGTGCGAGCCGCCCGGCCAACTCACATGGTCACGTTTGATCCCATACCACCGGGAGGTGGGTCGGGCTCCGGAACAACAGGTCCCCGTCGATGTGGGCATCGGTCCGTCGAGCCTCTTCCTCGTCGAGGCGGAGGTTCGGCAGCCGGTCGAAGAGGGCGTTCAGCGCCAGCCGGGTCTCCATGCGAGCCAAGTGCATGCCCAGGCAGAGGTGGGGTCCGGTGCCGAACGACACGTGCTGCTTCGGGTCCCGAAAGATGTCGAATGCCTCCGGCCTCTCGTAGGCATCGGGGTCTCGGTTGGCCGATCCCAGCATCGCGGCGACGGTCGACCCGGCGGGGACGTCGTTCCCGGGGAGCAAGGTGGCGGTCGTGGCCACGCGAAAGGTGGCGAGCACCGGCGGCTCGTACCGCAGCCCCTCCTCGATGGCCTGGGGGATGAGCGACCGGTCGGTCCGCACGGCCTCGAGCTGGTCAGGATGGGCGAGCAACAGGTAGAGCAGGTTCCCGCTCGATCGGTAGGTGGTCTCGATGCCGGCCGGCAAGAGCATGCGCAGGAAGGAGTAGATCTCCTCCTCGTCCAGCTTCTCCCCATCGAGCTCCGCCATCACCAGATCCGTGACCAGGTCGTCCCGGGGTTCCTCCCGCCGCTGGGCGACGATGCGCGTGAGATAGGCGCGCAACTCACCGGCGCACTGGATGGCCCGCTGCCAATCGCGCGAGATGTTGATGATGCCCACCGCCCACTCCTGGAACTGTGGGTAGTCCACCTCGGGCAGACCCAGCACGCCCGCGATCACCCTGGCCGGGAACGTGAATGTGTAGTCCCGTGCCAGATCAGTCCGGCCGCGATCGGCGAACTGGTCGATGAGGTCGTCGACCACCCGCCGGACGAGGGCGTCCTCCCAACGGGCGAGGGCCGTCTGCCGGAAGGCCGAGGAGACGAGAGCGCGGTGACGGTGGTGCTCCGGCGCGTCCATTCCGACGATGATCTTGCGTCCCCATACCTCGGCCATCCCCTGGGCGATCAGAGCCGAGGAGAACGTGGCACCGTCCCGCAGGACCTTTGTCACGTCGGCGTGGCGGTAGACGACGAAGGACGGTGACACCCCCTCCAGGGGGGAGTCATGGCGGATGACGGGTGAATGCAGCCGCATGCGGGCGAACTCGGGGTATGGATCGCGCACCTCGCCTGAGGTGGTCACGTCGAAGGCCTCCACCCCGACGTTCCCCCTGCCTTCGATCATCGATGTTCCGTCGGCGTCACGCGCTGCTCCGAGTAGCCGTATGCGAACCCAGGAAGACGGCCCGGGCTATCTCAGAGTTGGTGAGGAGCTCGTTGGTGGGACCCTCGAAGCGCACCTCGCCCTTCTCCATGAATATCGCCCGATCGCACAGCTCGGCGGCGATGTTGAGGCTCTGCTCTACCAGGATCACCGCCACTCCGGTGGCCTGGATGCGGCGTACGATCTCGAGCAGTCCTTGGACCACGATCGGTGCCAAACCGAGTGAGAGCTCGTCGATGCAGAGTACCCGTGGCTCGAGCAGCAGCGCTTTGGCGAGCGCCAGCTGTTGTTGCTCGCCGCCGGAGAGGTGGCCGGCCAGCTGACCCAGCCGCCGGGCCAGGGACGGAAAGGTGTCGAGCACCACGGCCCTGCGCTCGCGCCACCACGTCCTGCGCCGGCGCACGATCAGAGCCTGCATCTCCAGGTTCTCCGCCACCGTCATGTCGGCGAACACCGCTCGGCCGCCGGTGACCAACAGGAAGCCGAGGCGTACGAGATCCTCAGCCGGAAGTCCGGTGACGTCCTGCTCGCCGAGGAACACGTATCCGCTGGCGGGACGGCTCAAGCCTGCCAACACCCGCAGCAGGGTCGACTTTCCGGCTCCGTTTGTACCCAGGAGGGCGAGGGCCTCACCGGAGCAGACGCTGAGCGAGACTCCGAACAGGACCGGTTGGGACCCGTAGCTGAAGGTGATCTCCTGGGCTCGGAGGACATGGGGCGACATCTCCGCGGTGGCCTCGCTCGTTGCGGACATCAGAAATCCGGGTGCCATGTCGCATCGGCGACCTTCCAGCACGCACATCCGCCGTTGTAGTCAACCGTCCGCCAAACTCCCCCCCCGGTCCCCGGATGCGACGGCGTGAAGTCGGCCGGTCCGGCCGTGTAGGAGAGGTCATAGTGGCCGACCTGGCTGAGTCCCGGGAGCAATCCGCTGCGACTGAGCGAGCTGTCGTGCTGGGCGGCCTGGGCAAAGATCCAGAGCAGATTGCAGGCGACGCCGCCGAAGTTCTGACCCTGGCTTTGCACCGTCGGCAGGTTGTGGCTCGTCAAGATGGCGTTGCATCGGGAGGTGGCGGCGCTGACCGGGAGCCCCGAGCTCGGCGCTCCCGTGGCCATGGGCGTGAACGAAAGCGCTCCGTTGAAGTTGGTTGGATCGGGGGCTTCGTCGGCGGACGACGTAACGGCCACCCAGTTGAAATCTGCCAGTGCGTACTTCGGGTGGTAACCCTGCGATTGGGCGAACTTCGAGAACGTCGTCACCGCCGGCGAGCCGGCCTCGACGTCGACGACGTGGCTCACGCCCGCCGCTTTGAACTGCAGTACAGCCTGCTCGGCTTGGCTCGGCGGTGGCGTGTCCGTCGGGCAGCCGTTGTCCACGATGCTCATGGCTGCGGCAGGGATTCCCACCTGGGCCATATAGGAGGCGAAGTCCGTCTTGATGTCGGGATAGCAGTCATCTTCGAGCACGCCGATCTTCTTGTAGCCGCTGAAGAACCCGGCCTGGTGGGCTCCGAAAACCAGGTTCTTGGTGGTCTGCTCGAGCGACGCCGTCGTGCTCATGAGGAAGGGGCTGTAGTGGGCGACCTCGACGGCGTCGACCGGACTGACGTCGAGAAGCGGCACCGAGTTCTGAGGCACGCAGTCACGGGCTGCCGTGGGCGTGTCCAGCGCCTCCGGGTCCAGAACGGCGAAGTCGTGGTCTTGCACGGCCTGGAGACAGACGGCGTGCTCGCTCGACTGGTCGATCGGATTCGACGGGTAGTAGGTCGCTGCGAGCTGGCGGCACTGCACTCCCCCCGACTTGTTGATGCTGTCGATGACTGCCGCGAAGTCCGCCTGTTGCACCTGCGGCGATGGCACCTGGAAGGCAGCGTTGCCCACGGATCCGGCCAGGGAGACAAGCGCGATCCCAAGCTTGATCTGGTTGCTCGTGATGCCGGTCGCCGGGCTGGCGCCGGTCGGGCAGCCGGCACCTGAAGTGTTCGGGGAAGCCTGGCCGTTGGCTCCGGGCCCGGTGGGGCCGCTGGTCGTTCCGGTGGGTGCCGGCTGCCCCTGCCCCGGCGAACCTGCCGCTGCGCCGATCGCGCCTCCGGACCCGGGCCCACCGTTGGTGAGGCCGTTGTCGTTGGATCCGGACGGGGCGGAGAGCGCCGACGAGCCCGATCCAACGGTAGACCCGCCGGAACGGGACCCGGCTGCCTGTGAGCCGGAGACCTGTCCCGTTCCGGCGGTCAGGAGCCCTCCACCGCCCGGTCCTGTCTTTGAGGGGACCAGTGCCCATGCGGCGAGAGCCACTAGCAGCAGGCCGGCGAGGCCGGCCGCCAGACGCTCACCACCGGCGGCTTGCCGGCACCACAAACGGAACTGCATGAACGGCCTCATCTCGGCCTCCCGTTGGACGCTGGTGTGCGAGCTCGCGGTCCGGACCGGGACGACTTCGTACGAGGCCTCTTCGTGCCGGGAGCGCGACCCGACCTTCCTATCGAGATGTCGTCGGTCCCGAGGTAGCTGGCGACCACGGCTGCGTCGGCACGAATCTCGCCCGGAGAGCCCTCCGCGATGACGCATCCTGTGTCCAGCGCATAGACCCGGTCACAGAGGCCCATCAAGAGCGGCATGTCGTGTTCGACGATGAGAATCGAGCAGTCGAGCTCGTCGCGGATCTGCCGGAGGAGAGGCCCGAAGGCTTCGGCGTCTCGCTGGGCGACGCCCGCCGTCGGCTCGTCGAGGAGCAGCACCTTCGGCGAAGCCGCAACCTGTGCCGCCAGATCGCAGATTCGGCGGGTCCCTGTCGACAATTCCGAGGTCAGAGTTCGGGCCCATTGCGTGAGTCCCATCCGATCGATGACGCCCTGCGCCCGGGCCCGGGTTCGGCGCTCAGTGGCGCTCGCCCACGGGGCGTGCACGAGTGAGGAGAGGAAGCCGGTGGGGTTGGCGGCGGCGAGGGCCACCTGGATCGTCTCGGTCACGGTCAGCCCGGCGAAGAGGGAAGCATCCTGGAAGCTGCGGCAGAGGCCGAAGGGTGATCGGAACTCGGGCGGGAGGTCGACGACTTCCCTCCCGTAGACCCGCACCGAGCCGCGGGCGGGGGTGAGTGTCCCCGAGATGACATTTATCAGGGTTGTCTTGCCGGCCCCATTGGGACCGATGAGCCCAACGATCTCTCCCGGTCCGACCGTGATGGCCGCGTCCTGAAGGGCGACGACGCCGCCAAAGGACACCGTCACCCCGGACACGACCAGGGGGATGTCTTCGCCCATGGCGGGACGTGCCTGGTACTCCCCGGCCAACCTGAGCATGAATCGCTCCCATGTCCGCTCGGCGGCGCCGGCGATGCCCGAGGGGTAGGCGAGGAGGATGGCGACCAAACCTCCACCTCCGAAGGCCAACTGAAATCCGAGCTGATGGCCGAAGTTGCCGAACACCGACGTGAAGAGGGGGCTCACGAAGTAGGTCATCAGGTACAGGATCACGGCGCCGGCCACCGCTCCACCCGCCGAGCCCAGCCCACCGATCACCGGCGCGGCCAGGACTGAGAGGTTCAACTCCGGCGGGAACTGTGATGCCGCCACTGTTCGCCAGGCGTCGGCCCAGAGCACGCCCCCCATGGCGGCGATGAAGCCGGACAGGCCCAGGATGGCGAGCTTCAACGTGGCGGGGGTGATCCCGAACGCGGCGGCCGCTCGCTCGTTGTCCCGCACGGCGATGCTCAAGCGGCCCGGTCCGGCCGCCCGCAACGACCGCACGCCCAGCACCACCAGGGCGAGCACGGCCAGCGCCGCGTAGTAGACGCCGATCTGCGACGAGGGGTGGCCGAGCCCGGCGATGATCGCCGGCGCCTTCAAGTCGATCCCGAACGGTTGCGACGATCCGAACCATCCCTGGCGGAACAGCCAGTCCGGCGCGATCACGGCCAACCCGAGGGTGGTGACAGCGAGCGCGAAGCCTCGGACTCGGAGGGCCGGTATACCCACCAGGACCATGATCCCGGCGCCGCACAACCCGGCCCCCACCAGCACGACCGGCAGAGACCAGCCATCTGGAATGAGGCGGGCGGCGACGAATGCGCCGACACCCACCACCGCGAAGTGGCCCAGGCTGACCTGGCCTCCCCAGCCGATGAGCACGGTGAGGGACACGGCGACGATGGCGTACACGAGCACCAGTGCCAGCTCGAACCGGTGATTCTCGCTTCGGAAGTACGGCAGAAGGGGTGCGAGAAGGGCGATCGCGAGGGCGCCGCCACCGAGCCACAGTGGCCGGCGGGCGACGATTGCCCGCGTACGGACCTCCGGGGGAACCTCCGTCGGGGATCGGTCGTGGGACACGGCGGCGTCGGAGGTGAAGGCTGTGCTGATCACCCGCCCCCGGGACAGCACGATCCCCAGGATGAGGATGAAGACCGCGACCTCGGCGGTTCCCGCTCGGTGGGTCACGGCCAAGGTGACCTGGTCGGTGATGCCGATCAAAAGCCCTCCGACGAGAGCTCCCAAGATGGAGGCAAAGCCCCCGAGGGCGGCCGCCCCCAGGGCCAGCAACAACAGATCGGGGCCGAGTGACGCTCCGCTCGCCCCCCCCAGGGCGGGCGCCTGAAGGATGGCGGCGATGGCCGCCAGACCGCCGGCAATCGCCCAGGTGACGGTGCTCACCCGGGATGTGGAGATCCCGCAGAGGCGGGCGGCATCGGGGTTGCCGGCTGCGGCCCGGATCATCTTTCCCATGACCGAGTACTTGAGGAATGCCGCCAGGGCGAGGATGAGGGCCGGGGCCAGCACCAGGGTCAAGACGTACTGGCCGCCCAACACCACACCTCCAACCCGGAGGTGGCTCTGGAAGGGGAGTGGGTAGCCCTTGGCGTTCAACCTGCTGCCATTGGGGATGAGCGCGGGCACGAGGGTCAGAGCCAGCAGGAGCTGAGCGATGCCGACGCTCAGGAGGAGGAGGGTGACGGTCGAAGTTGTCCGCGCCCTCATCCGCCGGACGAACGCTCGGTCGACGACCACACCGGTTGCCACGCCGAGGGCGACGGCGAGTGGGAACGCCTCCGCCCAACCCCAACCCCAGTCGAGCACGAACTTCGCCAGCAGCAGCGCAGGCAGGGCACCCAGTTGAGCGTGGGCCAGGTTCAGGAACCGGTTGGAGCGGAAGACCAGGACCAAACCCACCGCCAGGAGGCCGATGACCAGACCATTGAGGGCGCCCAGAACCAGCGTGCCGGCGGTCACGGTGCTTCGACCCAGCCCCTTGTCAGCGCACCGACGGTCACGGCCACGAGACCCCCCAGTCCTCGATCACAATGTCGCTCAGCCCGTAGGTAGAACGTCACTGTTTCGCAGAAAGTACATCATATGCCCAATGGGGACGCAAGGCACCTGGGGGAAGCGCTGCGGGCCGTGCCACACACCGTGCAGCGGGATGAGTCAGCTGGTCGATCCCGTCTACGCGCCGTTGGCGGACTTCATGACGGCCAGATCCGCCATCACCGAAGTCACCCCTCGAGTCTTGGCGATGGCGCGAGCATGGCCCAGATGGTGAATGTCGAAGTTGGCGGCGATCGAGTTGGAGAACCCCATCGTGTCCATGGCACCGTTGATCGACCGCTTGATGAGGCGGACGGCCCACGGATCCATCGAGGCCACCCGGGTAGCCAGTGCCATGGTCCGCTCGGTCAGCTCGGCGAGGGGAACGACCTCGTTGACCATGCCACACTGCATGGCTTCATGGGCGTTCAGACTCGAGGCCGTGAAGAGCAGCTGTTTCGCTCGTCGAGGGCCGAACTCCCATGGGTGGGCGAAGAACTCGATCCCCGGCATGCCCATGAGGACCACCGGATCGGAAAACTGGGCGTTGTTGGCGGCAACGATGAGGTCGCACGGCCAGCACAGCATCAAGCCGGCGGCAACGCACTTGCCCTGGACGGCGGCGATGGAGGGCTTGACCAGGTCCCGCCAACGCTTTGCGTAGTGGAGGTAGCCGCGCTCCTCCCAGTCGTAGTAGGTGTCGACGGTCAACTCGCCGTCGATGCGTCGGGGGCTGAGAGACGGGTCCCCCTTGCCGCTCATGTCGTGGCCGGCGGAGAAGTGTTTGCCCTCCGACCGCAAGACGATGACTCGCGCCTCACCATCGGCGTCGGCTTCGCCCCACGCCGCATCCAGCTCCCGCAGCACTTGGGGGCTCTGGGCGTTCGCCGCTTGAGGGCGGTCCAGGGTGATGGTCGCGATGCCGTCTGCGACCTGGTAGCGAACGAACTCGGCTTCCACGCGTCCCCTCCGTGCCGTCATCCCGGATCAGCCGGCCATACCGAGGCCGACGGTACCACGACGGTAGCCGGAGGGGGAAAGCATGCGCTGCCACCTGAAGCATGTCACATTCTCCGGTGGCGCACCTCTAGCCGCCTGAAATCGCCGAGCCGAGCTCCGGCTGGTCGGGTCCAGCCAGATTCCGGGCCCCCTCCATCGTCGGGTGTGCGTCGGCGCCGGTTGCCATGACGGTGGGTGGCGGCGCCGGGGCGATCAGCGTGTCCATGATGATCGTCACCACGTCCGGCACCTGCAGCATGGCGTAGCGCACGTACCCTCCCTCGAACCACCGGGGGGCCCACTCCTCGAAGGCGGCCGGCTCGAAGTGGTTGGCCACCTCGGTGCCGGCGGTCGGCCCGACGATCACCTCCGTGGCTCGTAGCCTCGGCACCTCGTTGGCAAAGCCTCGTGCGTAGGCGCTCAGGGCTGCCTTCGACGAGCCGTAGGCCACGAGGCCGGGGTACGGCATCGCCGCCGAGTCTGAGCACAGGTAGAGGGCACGACCCTCGCTTCTCTCGGCCAGCAGATGCGGGAACGCAGCTCGGGTCACCGCTGCGGCACCGAAGACATTGGTGGCGAACAGCTCGAGCCAGTCGGCGTGTTCGGTTTGCTCCAGGGCTTTGACACGACTGAGACCGGCGGCATAGACGAGGGCGTCGAGACCCCCGAGCTCCCGGGTGACGTTGGCCACGAGCTCGTCGGACGCTCCTGGGACGGTCACGTCGCACGCGACCGGTACCACCCCGGAAGGCTCCCCGAGCCGAGTCTCGCGCCGGGCTGTGGCCGCGACCGCCGCTCCCTGGGCGGCGAGCTCAACCGCCAAGCCCCGTCCGATCCCGCTCGACGCGCCGACGACGAGAACGCGGAGGCCCTGGACACTGGAAGGTGGCGAGGACAATGAGCACCCCTGATCGGAAAGCGACGTTCTCCGTCACAGCATACTGTGACTGCCGTCACCAGGGGCTCAAGCCCCGGCTCCGCACTCGCCGCGGCAGGCGGCGCGGAGTCCCATCCCGCCGAGCTCGAACGGGCCTTCCGTCCCGTCGTGGAGGTGGTCATCGAGCTCGTGACCGAAGCGGCTGAGGGGTCGACGCCCGAGCAGCTCTGGGAGTTCTGCGCCTGGGGGGTTGGGGGCGCTTCCCTCAGGCTCGGGATGACGCCGGCTGCTCACTCGAAGAGGTGCTCGAGCTCGGCGCGGGCGATCTTGCCCATGGCGTTACGGGGCAGTTCGACGAACCGCCACTGCTCCGGGACCTTGTAACGGGCCAGGTTCGCCCGGCACCGGGCATCGAGGTCGCCCGCCGTAACCGCCGCTCCGGGCGCCAGCTCCACAGCCGCGGCCACTCGCTGCCCGAGCCGGTTGTCCGCCACGCCCACGACGGCAACGCCAAGGACGCCGGGCACTTCGGCGACGACCCGCTCGACCTCGGCTGGGTAGATGTTCGCTCCGCCCCGGAGGATGAGGGCGCGACGCCGGCCGTGGACGAAGAGGTGTCCTGCCTCGTCGACTTCGCCGACGTCCCCGGTGTAGAGGACCGCCTCGCGCACCGTCTGCATGGTTGCGTCGGCATGGCCATGATATCCGAGCATGGGCCGGTAGAGCCCCGCCCACGGTCCTTCCCGTTGGGCGCGGACCGTGATCTCCCCGGTGTGACCGACCGGGAGGACCTGCCCATCGTCGCCTCTGATCTCGACGACGAGATGGGGCAGGGGCTGTCCGCTCGATCCGGGGATGGGCGCCGTCCCGAGCGGCTCGATGGTCACGATCGTGGGAACCTCGGTCATGCCGTACGTGGAGTGCACCCGTTTCCCGAAGCGCGCTTCGAACGCCTGACGGACGGATAGCGGCGTGTGGGCTCCCCCCGTCCAGACGTCTTCGAGGCTGGCGAGGTCTTCGACCGCCACGTCCGGGGCGAGGGCCAACCCGTGCAACATGGTAGGGACGCCGAACCAGGAGGTGATCTGCTCCTCCCTGATCCATGAGGCGATACCGACTGGGTCGGTACGGTCCATGATGACCTGCGTGCCCCCCGCCTGAGCGGTCAAGAGGGTGCTGGTCACCTGGAGGTTGAGAATGGTCAGCGCCGTGCAATCGCCCTTGCGGAGGTCAGCACCGTAACGGCGTTCCATCACGACCGCCGCGCCAGGGAGCAGCAGGTTGCGGTGCGAATGCACGACGCCCTTGGGCCGGCCGGTGGTCCCGCTCGTATAGGCGATCCCTGCCGCGTCGTCGAGGTCGCACACTGCTCTCCGATAGCCGCCGTCCGTCGCCGTATCCTCCCAGCAGAGGCCGCCGGTGGTGTTCGTGGCCACCGCCGGGATCTTGGTGACGGCGGACAGGGCTTCGATGTCGGTGGGACTAGTGATGACCGCGGCGGCGCCGGCGTCATCGAGGATGAACGCCTTCTCCGGCGGTGCCAGGCTTCGGTTCACCCCCAGGAAAATGGCGCCGACCCGCATGACAGCATGGAAGACGACGGCGATCTCGGTGGTGTTGGGAAGGCTCGCACCCACCACGTCGCCGCGCCGCACGCCCAAGTCCCACAGAGCCGTCGCCGCCCCATCAGCGGTCCGGTCGAGTTGCCCATAGCTCAACCGGCTGTCCGATCCGACGACCGCCTCCCGGGTCGGGTTTGCGCCGAGGGCCGGCTCGAGGACGTCGCCTACCTGGCGAGGCAGTTGCACCGGGCCCCAACCCATGGTCATGATCGAGCCAGCATATGAGCGACGCCTATGACGGACATCTCGACGGAGTCTGAAGGCAGCTTGGCCGTGGATGATGTCCCCCGGGCTCATCGACACCCCAATGGGTCGCATGGAGCTGGAGCGACAGCCCACCATGCCGGTCATGGTCGACGTCACACCGTTGAAACGCCCCGACCGGCCCCTGCCGGGACGCCCCGAGGACATCGCCATGACCGTCGCACTTGATTGCTTCCGAGGGCGCCGGATTCATCTCCGGGTGTGATATCCAGGTCGATGGCGGCCTGGTCGGTGCCGGCCGGCACATGGCCGGCGACCGCTGAGGCAGGGTGGCCGACCCGGCACCGGCTGTCCGGTTGAGCGGCGAGGCGTCGACAGCGCCTCTCAGCGCACCCGCACCGGCAGGTGGGCATACCCGGCGACGTTGGACATGTTCACACGCGCCGACCGGCTGAAGTCGACCTCATAGCGGGGCCACCGCCGCCGAATCCCTTCGAACGCGACCCGGCTTTCGAGACGCGCCAGCCAGGCGCCCAGGCAGCTGTGGGCGCCGTAGCCGAAGGCGATGGCGGTGTGCCCGCCTCTCGTAATGTCGAACTCGTCCGCCCGCTCGAAGGCTCGGGGGTCGCGGGTGGCTGATCCGGTCAGCAGCAGCGTGGGC
>Ga0102924_1002371_pt1 | contig 20606 bp, 16 predicted proteins | sample PaiPotPPM11metaG_FD_80116 | JGI IMG/M metagenome (GOLD analysis project Ga0102924, IMG submission 80116) | Iron sulfur acid spring bacterial and archeal communities from Banff, Canada, to study Microbial Dark Matter (Phase II) - Paint Pots PPM... ...
CGTGGTCCGCGAGTTATTCAAGCAGGCGGAATATCTTGTGTTGTTTTGGTGCGCTGCCACCTTCGTCGAGCGGATCGGCCGCTCACAAGCCTACTTCATCGGTGGTGTGGCCGCGGCCGCGGCGATCGTCTCAACTCTGGCGGTTTCACAAGCGGTCATCGGCGGCGCTCCTTCCGGAGTCTGGGTCAATGGGCACCCGCTGCCACGCGTCGCCGGCACGCTGGAAGGGCCAAATCAGCTTGCTGGATTTTTGGAAGCCACATTGCCGATTCTTTGGGTCTGGCCAATGCTGATCTTTGCATGGAAACCGCTGCGCAATTATGTTACTGGAGCTTCATCGGCTGCGCTCATCCTCACACAATCACGTGCCGGCATCGTGATTGCTGCGCTTAGCTATGCCGTTCTGTGGCACTTGCGGCTCGCGACTGCGCGCGCATCACTTGTCAGCATGACCATCGGCGCAGCGCTCGGCCTCGTGGTAAGCGCCGCGTGGTTCGTGCTTTGGGCACATGCGAGTTTTGCCGATATCCAACGCCTCTTTCTTTTCGCAGTCCCCGGGGAACCGGGCGGAGTGGGAACGCGCCTCCAGTTGTGGCCTGCGGCGATCGAGCTCTTCCGGCGTCATCCGATCTTCGGCGTGGGAGCCGGCAATTTCGAGATGCTCCTCCCGACCGTCGGATTGCATGGCATTCAGACGCACGCCAGCAGTCTGTGGTTGCAGACGCTTGCAGAGCAGGGTATCGTCGGCTTTGCGGCCCTCTTGGGCTTCGCGTACGTGGCAGTGCGCGAGACATTTGCGCTGCGCCGAGACTCGGCCCTGAGCCTCGCTGCTTTCCTTGCCATCGCGAGCCTGCTTGCGCATCAGCTCATTGACGATCTCTTTTTCTTCCCCAAGGTAGCGGCACTGTGCTGGCTTCTCCTGGGCATGGGAACCGCAACGGTGGTCGGTAGTGGGCATCATGATCTCAGGGTCAACGGGAAACGGCAGACACCGCTCATGTCCGACGAGGAGGCTGTAGTGCCCGCTCGCGCAGGGGCTTCCGACATTGTTCGCATGCCTCACTGAGGATCTCCGGCGGTAACCAATGAGCAATCGGAGCAGACCGGTTGGCGCAGTGGTTTTCCTTCTTATTGGGCTCCTGACGTACGCCCGGAGCGCAGTTCAAGCCCGACCAACAACCCGAGAAAGCCGGCGTTAAACTCACCGTCGCAGCTGATCGGATAGCCTATTACAGCGATGCGGCAACCATTCAAGCCCGTGGGAACGTGCGCGTGTGGGTCTCGGACGGTGTGAAAATCGAAGGCGATGCCTGCTCGATCAACATGGGCCTACGCCGCTTCGTAGTAGCCGGGCACGTGCGCTTGATGACGCCTGCAGCAACGTATGCCGGCGCTGCCTTTGCGGATTTTCTTCCGTTCCATCGCGCCTATTTTATCCCGCTTGAAGAACTCCCCGACCGCTGGACATTTCTCAACGACAATTGGGCTAACCCTGAGAAGGGTCGCGAAATGCCAGGCGACGCTTTCTTTTTGGCAGATATGAGTGACTCGCGACCATTCATCACATCGAGACGCGTAGTGATCGATCCTGAAAATTACATTCAGTTTTCGCCTGCTTCATTTGTTTTCTTCAATGCGAGTGTCGCCACGCCACCCTTGCCCTTCTATGTGAGGAATTTTTCGGATAACCCGAACTTTAGCGTCAACGCGCTCTCCGGCGCGTCTTTCGACCTTCCATATGGTTTCGCGGCGTCGCCCGCTTCGTTAGACACAGCGCACTTCCGCTACGATCCGATACGCAAAACCTATTTCTCGTTCGAACATCATTCTGTTTTCGGGCAGCAGGGATATGCGGTTTTTAGCCTCAATCCGGCCACGCAACCAGCGAAGCAGTGGAACGTGCTGTCCTATATTCCGGCGTCGTCCAACAGCGCGCTCGCCCTGAACACGCAGCTCTTCACGTTTCAATCCGGCTTGAGTCAGCCGCTGTCGTCCAACGGTTTTGCCGATCTGCAGTATATTCAAGCCTTGCGCCAGTCTGCAGTGAAATTCGAGCTGACGCAGCTTTACGACAGCCTGCTCGAACCCACGCCGCTCGGCTACTATGGCGATCCGAGCCATCCGTTTGTTCCCAATCATCCCATAATCACCGCGCTAGCATGGTCCGGATTCGATCAACGCGTAGGCTCATCTGGGTTTTCATATCGGCTCCTCTCGGGGCTGGGCCAGATGCACGACGGCTTTGGCGTTTCAGGAACGACGCTGCGCGACGTGCAGACGGTCTACGCCGGCGCCATCCTATCCTCGCCGTTGTATCGGGCGCCGTTTGGCACCGCGGCCTTCGGCTCGTACCAGTTGCAGCACGTGTGGCTCAGCTTTCCGAATAGCGTCGACTTCCAGACAGCAATTGTCAGCGACAGCAAGAGCGTTTCGAACAAGTTCTTCTTAACCGGGTCGCTGCTGCTGCAATCGGTTGTGACGAAGAACGTTGGTGAAACCGTCGCCTCGCCCAATGCGTCGACCGGGATGGTGCCGCAACCTCTCTCTCCGAACGGCTTGCCCACTGTGGGTGGCGTTGCCACGCTTTTTCCACATGTGACGAACAGCGCGCTCATCCTGACAGCGGCGGTGGCGCCGTCACCCAGTTTCCAATTCACAATCGTCGCACAAGAAAATCACTACACGCCGATACAACAGCCGTTCGTCGCCGGCCCGCCGCGTTATCAGGCGAGCGCGGATGCACGCATGCGAATTTCCAAGACGCTGTTCCTCGACATCGGCCGCTCGTATTACTTCAATTGGGCGAATCAACGCTGGTCGCCGACGTTCGCGCTGCAGGTGTCGGGGCAATGACGTGTCGTTTCGCACTCGCAGCCATCGCCGCGATCATGTTGATTGCGGGAGGAGCCGCTGCGCCGATCGTCGCCGCCGGAGATGTGACGCCGGCTCCAAGCCAACAAACCCCACCACCGGATGTGGCTGCTCCTTCTCCCACGCCGGAGCCGTTGCTGGTTAACGGCCAGGTCATAGATCTGGAGCGTGGCTATGTGGTGTTCTCAAGCGGCGACGCGTTCAAGCTCGCACCCAATGCGGCGATTGTCGATGACGCCAGCGGCGCAACTCCGACCTATAACCTAACGCCGGGCATCTTTGCAGTTGCGACGCTTGACGTCAGTAGCGGCCTGGTGCTCAGCTTGCGAACTTCCCGCCGGCCGTTACCTGCGGGAACGCCGGCAGCGCAAATACCTCGGCGCTACGTTATCGCCGCCTCATCGCCTAAGCCAAACCCGGATCTCGTTGAGCGGCGTGCCGTTTATACGAGCGTGCTCTCGAAAGCTGTGACAGTCACGGTGACCGTTGCCGTGCCGCCAGACACGCCATTCAATGACGACGTCTTCATGGCGACGGACACAAGTGGATGGAATCCGCAGGCAATCAAGATGCAGCGCCTTGACGGCCTACATTTTCGAATTCAAATGGACCTACGCGGCGGTACAGAAATTCATTACCTCTTTACCCGTGGAGCCGGGAACGACGTGGAGCGTGATCGTGCCGGCTTACAGCGCAAGCCGCGAGACCTGTTTGTGCCCGGCGGCGACTCTCAGATTGTCGACGCGACCATTTACCGCTGGGCGGATCTACCTTAGCTCCTCAGAATCCTGACCCCGCGCACCGAAATTTTCCCTATTTTTCGATAAACAGGGGCTCGACAGACTGAAGCCCGTTTCGCAAACTTAAATCCCAACCTTGACTTCTTACGAGGGCCACTGGATTATCGACGGCGACATCTGTTAGGATCTCCAGCATGTTGGCCGCTGACTTGGTCCACGAGAACGCGGCCACATGCATGAGAGCACCGGCTTGCAGGCGTTCGCGTAGTCCGTGGTCCACAAGCAATCTCAAAATCGGCGCCGCCAAATCCTCGGCATCCGGAACCAGCAAACCGGTTTCTGCGTGTACGATCGCCTCACGAACGCCGGGAACGCTAAACCCGACTGCGGCTGTTCCGCAGGCGTTTGCCTCGAGTACGGCTATACCCCAGCCCTCCATCGCCGACGGCATGACGAAAGCCCACGCGGATTGCATGAGTTCCATCTTTCGTTGTTCTGGCACGTAGCCTTCGAAGGTCACAATATCTGTGAGTTCGAGTTGCGCCGTAAGTTGCCGCAGACATGGTTCGTGATCTCCGGTTCCGGCTATATGGACGCGCAGATCGGGCACGACCTTGCGAATATCAGCCACTGCTTTGATGAGAAGATCAACGCGTTTAAAGCGCTTTAAGCGACCAACATACAGCAGCAAAGGCCGGTCGGATTTCTTGCCCGGCTTCAGTGTCCTCGACACGCCGCTGTACACTATCTGAATGGGGCGCTTCGTCATGCGTGAGGAAACAAGGTCTGCGGCTGTATCGCGCGAGATGGCGACAAATGGAACATTGCGGTAAACCACGGGCATGATCCACTCTTCCAAAGCCGTCAGTAATGACCGCATCGGCCAGCCTAGCTCTTGCGCCAGTACTTGACGACTGATCTGATACATGACGCAGATCTTTGGCTTCATCGAGAAGAGCGGGGTAAAAAATGGTATTGTGTTTTCGGAATCGATCAAAGCGTCGAATCTATTGCGAAAACGTTTCAAGTAAACAAACGGCGCAAGCAAGTACAAGCTCAACGCATTGCCAACGCGGTTAATAAGGACGCCATCAATGTACTCCTGTCGTGCCGCTCCCGCGAACCTTGACGTCAGCCATTCTACGTGATGACCCTGCGCCACCCAACGCCGCGCCATTTCATGTAGATAGAGCTCGGCGCCGCCTGCAGCCGGGTTGGCGATATCGCGCCAGTTGAAGATAAGAATGCGCAAGCGATCGTACAGCCTCATGGGGGTGGTGGGGAACATCGTGTCATAGAACGGCAAGAAATAGCGCAATGGTGAATGATGAAGACGAAGCCGAACGATTGCCGCTGCCATTTGTAGCCCGGATCGAATAACGCTGACTTTCGAGCCGACAACGTCTCGCCACGCTATCGGTGCCTCAACGATCTTCGCTTTGCGCTTTCTTAACAAGTACAAGAGGTCAACGTCGAACGCAAAGTTAGCGGTTTCTAGACCATCGAAAATGGGCCTGATGGCCGAGGCCCTAAAAACTTTAGCGCCGCACTGAGTGTCTCGAAATGGCAATCCGAACAACAGGCGAACGAGCAAGTTGAAGGCCAGACCTGCTGTCCGGCGTTTGAATGAGAGGGGCGTTAAGGCGTGTGACTCACGCAACCACCGCGACGCGATAGCGGCGTCGTTCCCCTTGAACGCAAGGCAAAGTTTATGCATTTCAACCGCGGGAAAGGCGCTATCCGCACCAACAAAGGCAACTGTCGGTGCATCGGTGAGCAGAAATCCGGCGCGCACGGCGCCACCCTTACCGACCTTTGCTCGAATCGTAACCATGCGGATGTTCGCATAGCGTCGCAACGCTGTGCGAACGACATTTTCCGTATTGTCAGTGCAGCCGTTTAGTACGACGATGATTTCTGCGTCACGAAAATGTTCGGCGTAGTCGGCGAGCGTTGGTCCTATTCGAAGCTCTTCATTATGCGCGGGTATGATTATTGAGAGATCTGATCGTGACTCAGCATCATCACGCATGAATTGGCCCCACAGCTAAAACACCGAACTGTAGCACGCCCAACGGCACGTAGCAAAAAATTAACATTGGGCGGCCGGCCTTCCTCCCAAATGTACTTTCCGGTACTCGTACTTATGTACTCCGACGTGACTGATGGCACGGAAAGTGTAATTGATCTACTGTTAGATTGATTCGAGACGCTACGCGATTGCTCGTCCAAAAGAATCCAAGTTGCTTTCAAGATCGCGCCACCGCTCGAACGGGAAGAAGAGAGCTTCTGCCTGAATCACCGCGGCGTGGGGTTCACAGCCGTATCGACCTAACGCATGCCCCCGTACGTAGTGGCGCAGCAATAACAAAAGGTCTCTTTTACGCGGCCTTACTAGCGCTCGCTGCTGTCGAAGTTGCTCCGCTTTGGTTATGCGGAGCAGTGCCGGCATTTCAGCAAGACTGGGCCTGGCCCGTCAATGCTTCACAGATCGGGCCGTTCGTCCACTCTGGATTGTCGCCATGGAGCTCTGATGGCGTCGGACGGCCCCTGATCTATCCGACACCGTGGTGGCCGTTTATGCTCGCCGGTGTTTTTTGTTACGCCCTGGGCGTGCATGGCGGCGTCGTAGCATTACTATTCCTAACCATCTTCGGAGCCTCGGCAGCTGCGGGCGCATTCGCCGGCCGGCTTGGGATCGGTCTGTTCGGCCGCCTCCTCGTGGGCGTTGCCTTTATTGCCAACGCGGTCGTGCTCAACGAGGTCCACGCCGGACACTGGATATACCTCATATCCTACGCACTGCTCCCGCTCGTTGCGTTTGGCGCATTGTCGCCGCGATCTATGCTCGGGAACTGGCTCGTACTTGGGGCGCTTGTTGGCCTTGGGGCGGGCCAACTCCAATTCTTGTTGATGGACCTCCTCGCAGTCGCAGCGCTTACGATTATATCCGTGCGGACCCACAAATTGCGCGATTTTCTGCTGATCACGGCCGTCGCCTGCGTCGTGACTGCGCCGCTATGGGTCCTCGGTTTGTTGATCGCCGGACCTAGTTACCTCAACGTCCTGAGGCCCTTGCCTCACTGGGAGATCGCGCAGAGCGCGCCGATCAGCGACGCGCTTCGCCTGCTGGGCTACATCGGCGGCTATGACCATGCATTACTCAGCCCTGCAGTGCAGTTTGTCTGGTGGTGGTTGCCGGTATTTGCGGCCGTTGGGATTTTCGCCGGCCGAAGAACGCCGACGGTGTGGGCCCTAGGCTTGTTGGCGGCCGTCGGCATTACCATCGTCTCTGGCATCCGCGGCCCTGCCGGCGAAATGTGGGCATGGCTTTTTGCGCATGTTCCGGCAGCAGCGCTTTTCCGCGAGCTCTATCACGGCACCGCGCTCGCAGCGTTTTCGATGGCGGTGCTCGCCGCGCTCGGGATCGATGCGCTGTGGCGAGAACGTCGCCCCTTGGGCTTAGCCGCCAGCTTTGTTGCCCTGGCGGCTTGTCTTCTTGTTGCACCTCGCACGTCGTGGAATATTCCAACTATTACGCTCAACCCGGTGGAGGCCAGCGCGCTCTCGGTAATAGATCAGGCACCCGGCTCTGGTCGTTATTTGGCCCTTCCTGCAGTCTATCCGATTGCTGAATCCAGCGCTGCTCCGGGCGGGGTTTCGCCGTTTGTCTTGGCCATCGGCCACCACCCGGCGGTCGGCACGCTCGTGCCGACGTACCCAACTGCATACTCATTCGCGCTGCTACGTGAGAATCGCTTGGCCGAGGCTCACGCCGTGCTCAGCAGCGAGGCAGTATCGTTCGTGCTGCGAATGCCCGAATGGAGGTCGTCTTTCGACCGCAGCCTCGAACCAAACTTACGCGGCATAGTGCTTCCGGCAACCGATCGCGATCTCACGACCGGTTCGAGATTTGAGGCATTTGGCGGGGGTGACCGCGTCGTCGTCGAGCCTTTTTCAAGGTCACCCCAATCGGCGCCCGGCACATACCGAGCGGAAGCCCGCGATCTTCGCGCTGTCGAAGACGGCCAGCAAGTCGACGTTGTCGATTCCACGGTGAGCTCGGATCCCCGCGATGCGTGGGCACGCACTGGGCTTTGGCCCGTCTTGCCGGCGTGGGCGCTTGCGCAACCCCCTGGAGTCTTCACGTTGCGACGAAGAGCAGGCCTGATTGTGCCGCCCGCTCTGATCGTTGCTGCGGCGGGGGACGGGCCCCCTCGTTCCGATTCCTGTCGCATACTGAATCGGCTCGGCGGGAACTTCGCGCTGTTCGCGTGTAGCGCGAACCCGGTCTTTAACGGGCGGCCGCCGATCATCGTTTCGTCCGCATCTCACGGCGGCCGGCCGAGCCAAGCGATGCGGCGGACGGGGGCTCTCGGCGAGGCGTTCATCGAGCAATCCAGCGACTGGCTCATCCGCGTGCGCGTCAAAGCCATGCCGGGCTCCGCAATCGTCTTGCGAGAGCGCTTCGACCCCGGGTGGGTCTGTTCGGTTGCTGGGGCGCGGCATGTTGAGGTGGACGGATATGCCAATGCTTGGGTGCTTTCCAGAGCGACCCTCGGCGAACCCGTCACGATCCGCTACGCGGCCGGTCCGCTGTTTCTCGCGCTTCTCTGCTTGTCACTTTTTAGCGTCGCAATGGCGACCAGCGTCGTTGTTATCGCCGCGATTGCGCGACTACGTTGGCGCGGCTGACGTGGCTTTGGGTTACGCCTACCGCCGCTGAGCAGCAGCGCTAGTCCGACAGTTATTGCCGAGAGCAGTGCCCAGGTTATAGCAGCGAGGCGGCTGACCGCATCCGCCACGTAGAGGAAAATCAACCGACCATCCGTCTTGGGAACGAACCAGCCGTTGTACCCGCTGTTGACGGGCACGTGCCGATCCGCGGCCAAAAAATGTCCGCGCATCCTCCACCAATCGAGGATCACGTTGCCGGTCGGCTTCGAACCATCCTTTGGAATCAAGGCGAGGGCCCAGGCGCTGTCATAGGAGACGGGCCATACAAGAAGACCGCCCGAGGTTCGCAGGGTTCCCGTGTACTCCGCGCTGGTAAGCTCTTTGTAGTCGCTTGTCGTGGCACCATCGCCCCTGGGTAGTTTCCCCTGCGAGAGCAGTGCAGACTGGATGCCAAACGGCACCTCCGTCAGGCCCTCGAGTAGGTGCAAGCCCGAGGCAAGCTTTGGATGCAGACGCACGACGACGTGATGGAGCGTTGGATCATAGCGAAGCGCGCGGTTCGCTTGCCGAATGCCGTCGATGGCAACGAGCGGTGTACCGGCGACGGTGCGGATGTCGTCGGCGCTCGGCGATGCTTGTTGCGACCACGGCGGCAAGTCCCCAGGTCCGACGCCAACCGTGAACTCGGAAACCCTTACTCGCCGTGCTCGAGCTGGACTCGGATCGAGTGATTCGATCCAAGCGCTGCGCAGCATGTAGGACGACGCCTCGAGTGGCCCTCGCGATGCATTGCCGAGATATGCGCCTAATGGGGTACTGTAGCGCTTGGGCTCGAGAGAAAACATCGTATCGAGCGCAGCCTGGACGTAGGCCGACATATCTTCGCCGTCGACCGGCTCGCCGGGACGAAGAATGCGCGAAACCTTGGCGTACCGACGAGACCGGTCCTCGAGCACCACCACCAGTCGTGCCGAACTTAGCGGTGGTGCGGTCAAGTGCAGCCAGAGCCGTGGATGTTGGGCGAGCGATGTGTCGAGCGCGCGGAGCTCGGAGAGTATCATTGGGCCGTCGCGGCCGCTATACGCGATTGATCATTCGAATCGCTCGTTCGCAAGCTCCACGTCGCCCCGCAGCAACAACGAAGCGGACTGTGCGGCGCCGACAGGTGCGCTTCGTCCTGGTCCGGCGGTGACAATAGCGAGCCAGGTTATTCCTGGGCGCAAGGTGAGGCCATGCAGCGTCATCTGGGGGCCGCCGCCAGTAACGAAAGCTGCGAAGTACGGCGTCGTCCTGAACTCGCCTATGACACGCTCCACGCGCGAGTTGCCTCTCATCTCAAAGCGCACAGATCGCATCGCATTGTCCGGCGAAACGACACCAGGAAAAACTACGTCGGCCGACCCAGACCACGGCGTGGGATTGATAAGGCCGAGCAGCGTGCGCTGGCCTTGCAAGCCAAGCCAGTCGCCCGGGCCAGGTCCCTGAACCGGAGAGCGAACAAGGCTGTCGTCGAACACGACTCGCTGGGCATTCGACCCGATTGCAAAGAGCTCGTCGGCCTTCTGAGAGTGCGGGACGGGATATGCCTTTGTGCTCCAGGAGCCGATATAATGCCGATCGCTACCGACGTGCAGTTCCAACGTGGTCGGCCCGGATCCGGTGCCGAACAGGAACTTGAACTGCTGGTCATTCGGCGGACTGAAGATGGTGTCAAGCATCGCCAGCCGCGTTAGCGCGACGGCCGAATAGTCGGCGGTCCGGCGGTCGGATTGGTTACACCGCGGGCACTGCACCGGTCGGCGCGGATCAAACGAGTCCGGGCCGCGAACCAAAGTGTGGACGTATTGTAGTATGGCGTGGTCGTTGACTTGAGAAGCGAGTATAAGAGCGCCGTGATCGCTCCACAGCTCGGTTCCGGCGAGGGCGTCCAACGCCGTTGCCGTCCCTTCGTAAAGTAACGGCGTCGGGGCAATGAAGGCGCGAGCGTCTGATGGGCCGGTGACTCGATACACGACGTTTCCGCCGAAGCGGCGGACTTCGCGCAGCCAGGCCTGCTGCCGGAAGAACTGCTGCGCTTCGGCGCGCTGAACCCTGTAGCCGAACGGCCGGTAGACAAAGCCTGTCGGATCGTCGTAAATCACAAAGTACCGTATGTTCATTTCGCGGACGAGCGCAGGCATAAGCGGTGATCGCCAGAGAGCAAGCGGGTCTGAAACGTTTGACGAGATTGCCGCAAGACCTCGGAATGGTGCGGCATTTGCAATGTCGCCGATACTGACGATCGGGTGCATGTCGGTGCCCACGAAGTACGGTCGAGACGTTGGATAAAAAGCCGTTCTGAAATATCCGGACTGCGTATCCAAGAAACGTTTGAGCTGCAGGTCTTGAGCCAGCATGGGCAGCGGTGCGAAGTTGGAAAGGCGTCTCGGATTGTATGCGTCATGCATGACAAGCGCGTACGCAACCAGCCCGACAACCAGCATGAAGGCAGCAACAGGTTTCGCGCGGCCGGGAAAGCGCAGCCGCAGCAGTGCAACCAAGCGGGTTGCGCCAAATGCCAGCGCCATGGCGTAGGCAAATGCGACGAGCGACGAAAACTTTGTGATGTCTCGAAAGATGGACATCCCCGGCAGATACACGAAAAGAAAGCGAACGACAAAACCGATGACGGTGTTGGGACCGGCAAGCACCGTAACTCCGAATGCGATGATCAGCCCCAGCGGCGGGATCCATCGTCGGCGCCACGCTGTTGCTAGCGAAGCGATGACCAACGCCGGCACTGCGAAGAAGCATGGTTCGACTGGATCGATTTTAAAGGGATCGGTTCCGGTCGCGTGGTGGTAGAATGGGAAAAACATCGCCATAGCGTGGGCCAGGTTTTCGAACGAAGATTGGCCCACGAACGACGCGAGTTGCGAATATTCTAATGGCAGTGCGAGCGGATTGAACATCAATGGCAGGAGCCAGTAGAGATTGAACACGAGCCAGAAAAGTACTGCGTATCCGGACCCTGCTGCGACGGGAGCCAGCATGCGCCAGTTGAATGACTGCCAGCGCGACAGCGCAAAGAGACCGACGACGACAAACGTGATGTACACGTATCGCACATCGTAGGTCGCCTGGAGGGTAACCAGCGCCGCCAGCGCCATCGCCCGTAATGGCGACGGCCGCGCGTAGAAGCGCATCAGCATCAGGAAAATGAAAGGCATCAGTGCATAGGCCACTAGCGATGGGACGTGGCCGCGCTCCGTCAGGCCAACGGTCCACGTATTGAACGCGAAGAACGTTACAGCGACGGCGCCCGCGATGGGAACGCGCGTGAGGCGGTAGACCAACAAGTATGGTCCGAGAATCGAGAGGGCGAGGAACGGTAACATCAATACGACGCGCTCGATCAGGTTCCAGCTCAAACCGAGTTGAGTAAGCCCACCCTCGATGCACCACAGGGGAGCGCTGGGCGACCAATAAGCGAGTGAGTAGCCGGTGTTTTCGAATTCCGCCCAGCGCAGTGGCCATGGAAAGTACGTTGCTAGTACGCTGGCGTCCTGACGCTGAAAGTCCTCTCCGGTAATCAACCCCGGCACCAACCACGCATGGTACACGCTCGCAACGAGCACTACGGGAAGGAGTACAGGCCAGTGCGTCAAGGCTCGCAGCAGGGGCGGCCGGCTGTGCCGCCTTCCATCATTTAGACGGCTGTTGATCATATGGGCTGGTGCGATTGATTCACCTGACCGCCGGACCCTCTACGATGGACTTGTCCGCGAGTGGTGCGTCAATATCAGACAAGCGATCTGTGGAGAAGTCGACGATGGCGATTTTGGTCCATTTAGCGCCGCTCTCAAACACCAACTCCGCCGAAGCATCGCGCTCGTGGCGCTCGCGCAGCGAAAACCGAGGAATGATTTCGCACGGGGAGGATGGCTGGATCGCTTATGATGGGGGACCCAAGTCATTCGAGTGAGCCTCCCTGATATACTAAAGTCAATCCGGCCAAAACCTGATACAATGTCGACGATTCTGCATTGTGCGTACAAACCTGCGTGTCCTGGAGCCCATACTGAGTGCGCGACTTCACACAGCGTATTCTTGGAGTGAGGGGCCTCAACTTTGCCTAAGAGAATCGGCGTACTATTGCTCATCGGGCTACTTTCCGCGTCGTGCCTGTTGCACCCGGTGGTTACACCTCGCGGCCCTAGTCAGAATTCGATGGTTGCGCGCGTATCAGTTGAACCCCAAGAGTACTTCGGTCCTTGTCCAGTCCACATCAGGACATCAGGCAGCATCCGCGGGGCTCCAGGCCATTCTGTTAAGTACAGATTTATCGGCAACGGTTTTCCTTGGGGTATATGGCGCTGGGGCGCCATCCCCCCGTCTGGCACGCTGCGGGTCTCCGAAGTGGCAAGCATCGATGTCGCGCACGCTGGCTACTTCTTCCGGCAGGTGTGGATAATGGTCAACGGCGGCAGGCTTGACGAGTTCTCGAACCGAGCGCTGTATACAGGCACGTGCGGCGTGCCGCCGCGGCCAAGGCGAGTCACCTGGCGGGTGGATACTCCCATGTATCAGGGGCCCTGCCCGAAAACTGTCAATTTTGCGGGATCCATTTCGGCGGAGCCGGGCACGCATGTGCGATACCGCATCATCGCCAACGGGGCGCCTTGGGGACCAGTCTACAGCGCCGACATCGGTAGCTCAGGGACACTGGCGGTTTCAGAAACGCTTGCCATCGACTCCGCACATGCCGGTTATTTCTCGCGGCAGCTTTGGGTGATGAGAAACGGCGTTGAGCCAGATGTGTACTCCAAGCAAGCGGTGTATAGCGTGAGGTGCCTGCCCGGTCGGCCGGGGCCGCATGCCAACTACACGCTCTTCGACATTTCGGCGCCGACGGAATTAGTCAATAGCGGCGATCCCAGGGTCTGCGGCGACCACGTCGTGCCAAGGCGCGCAGCAGCGTTATGCGGTGCACCGCTCGCTAACGGCCAGTTAGTGCTCGTATGGAACTGGAAGCCGGCCGGCTGCTTAAGTGGTCCATGCCGATCTAGAATTGATGGCTACCGCATCTACCAAATTCTCGGGAAGGCGCACCGCCTCATAGCAACGCAATTCGATTCCGCTCTCACCATCGCGACCTTCGCGCAAAAAGCTAGTGCAGTCGCCGGCAATTGCTACACAGTCCGGGCTTTTTTTGGTAATGACGAATCAAGTGACAGCAATGAAGTTTGCGTCAAGGCCGGCTACGGTGAGACGCTGTGCATATCGTGCTACGGCCCAAGGAGGTGATCCCGCTCGAAGCCGGAGCAGTCGGAGTAAAATTCGATCTCCTGAAACTCTCGACCGGCGTCGCAGTCTTGAAGGCGAAGTTGCAACTCGGGGGAGCGTCCGGGAGGTCCATCGTCCTCGGGACTTCTGCATAGGTGCTGTAGATCTGGCATCCGCCGCTGTGGTCGCTCGCCCGGGCGGGACCGTTCCCGCCGATCCTTATCTCGGCGTTACACAGCATGCAAGCTCGATCGATATCACCTCTGCAGTGCGTGCTTGGGTGCAAGGCGGATACCCAAACTATGGATTGGTCCTTCGTCCAACGGACCAACACGCTGCGAAATATCACGGCACGTGCTTTGCTGTCGTACGCGATCTCGCTCTCGCTATCGATTATTTCAATCCGTAATGCGTCCCGCGGAGAAAGAGTTTCAAGACCTATTTGGAAAGCACTGACGCCAGGCGCACGCACCGCGGTCGCAATCGTTTTCGTGGGAACAAACGGTGACGGCTCTCGAAGCGAGCTTGCAGCGCGCTGCGCGCGCGCCGGATCAGCCGCCGGATGGCGTCTGCCGGCCGGCGCGCCGTGACCTAACGCTGGCGAACACCAGCAACGCGAGCGAAGCCAGAATAGCCGTCGTTGTCAGCGGCGCCGACTCGCCGACCAGCACATTGGAGAGGCCGGCAACGATGATGCACGCCGTCGCGACGAAAGCCAGCACGTGTGGACGCCGTGCGTTGACGATAGCCAGATAGACTGCCGCCGATGCAATCGCGCTCGCGAGTAGCGCCGCCGGCACACCGCTCGCCTGAAAGAAAAGGAACACCGCGACCGACGTCGCGATCGGGAACGCGCCGCGCAGAGCTCGTCGTTTCATGGTCTCCGGTTCCGCCTCATGAGCACGAATGTGACAACGGTGGTCGAGAGCAGCGCCTAGAGCAAGGCGGCGAGACGGTTGAAGACATCTGCGACGTAGATGAAGACGACGCGGCCGCGGGTTTGGGGCACGAACCACCCATTGAACAGCGTGTTGACCGGAACGTGGCGGTTCGGCGGAGCGAAGTACTTGCGCAGCCTCCACCAATCAACGATGATGTTGCCGGTCGTCTCCGGGGCGTCGCTTGGCACCAATGCGACCGCCCATGCCTCGTCGTACGTGACGGGCCATACCAGCAAGCCGCCTTTCGTTCGAAGCGTTCCTGTAAACTCGGCGCTGGAAAGCTCTCGATAGTTGCGGACTTCTGCGCCCTCAGATGGACGCAACCTTCCCTCTGACAGAAGTGCGGACTGGATTCCAAATGGTTCTTCAGAGAGTTCTTCGATGAGATGCGAGTCGGAGGTAAAGCGCACGTGCAGATGGGCGACGAAGCGCCCAAGAACGGGGTCGTATGTGACATCGTTGCTTGCGTACTGGGCGCCGTCGATTGCCACCAGCGGTAAGCCGGCCAGTTCGTGCGCATCGGTGGCACGAGGAGATCGCCGCGGCGACCATGGTGGCAGGTCGGGCGGACCGATGCCGATCGAAAATTCCGACACCCGCGAGTGGGAGACGGAGGTGCCCTCAGAGGCGAGCGATTCTACCCAAGCGTCGCGCACGGCGAAAGCTGTCGATTCCAGCGGTCCCTTGAGGCTATCTCCAAGATACGCGGCTATCGGCGCGCCGTAACGATCCGGCTCGAGCGAAAACATCGAGTCGAGCGCCGGCTGAACGATAGCCGAAAGGTCTTTGCCATTGACTTGATCTCGGGGCCGCAAAATGCGCGTCAGCCGGTAGCGGGCGTGCGTTTGTGTCTCCTCTAACGAGAGCACGAGCCGGATGGGCGTCCCCGCCGGTGCACTGAAGTGCAGCCACAGCCGCGGATGCCATGCGCGAGACACACCGATCCCGCGCACTGCCGCCAGCACCGGTGCACGATCGCGGCGCGGAGTAGTCGACCTGCCAAACCGCTCGTTGGCGAGTTGGATGTCCGCGCGCAGGAGCAAGGAACCGAGTTGGTTGGCGTCCTCGGCAGCCGCGCCTCGCGGTCCCAGCACGCTGACATCAAGCCATGTCACCCCGGGCGGTAGCACGACATCGCGCAGCGTTACCCATGGCCCGCCGCCCATTAGAACCGCCTCGAGCCGTGACGGCGCACGGAGCTCCCGCAAGACACGCCTCCCTGAATCTGTCGTCAGCGCAAATCGCACTCGGCGGGCCGCGTTATCCGGCGAGGCAACGCCTGGCAAGATCAGGTCGGCTGTTTCGCGCCAAGGGCTTGGATTGATGATGCCGACTGACGCTTCGCTGGTGCTGATCGCCAACCATAAGCCAGGCCCAGGAGCCTTGACCGGCGATGGCGCGAACCTCGGGTCATCGAAATCGATTCGGTCCTCATCTGGTTTCAGCGCGAACAGCTGGCCGCGCACTGATGAATCGTCAGGCGGGTCGACGCTCCACGATCCCAAATAATAGCGATCGGCACCAACGGCTAACTGGAGCGTAGCAGGTCCGCGCGCGACGCTCTTGACGCGAAACTTGAACTGTTGCCTGCTGGGCGGACCGAAGAGCGTATCGACCATCGACTGGCGCGTTAGGGCGACCGCGGAGTATTCGATCGCGCGGCGATCAGCCTCATCTCACTCGGGGCACTCCTCAGGTTGCCGCGGATCGAACACGTCCGGCCCACGGACCGCCGAATGCACGAGCCGGAGCACCGCATGCGGGTTTACTTGCGACGCCAGGATCAGCGCGCCATGATCGCTCCAAACGTCGGTCCCAGCCAGTGCATCGAGCGCCTTTATCGTGCCGTCGTACAACACAGGTGTCGGAGCGATAAAGGCCGGCGCGTCGCTCGCGCCAACAACCTGGTAGACAACATTGTTGCCGAAACGAGCCGCTTCGCGCAGCCACGGGCGGCGTGCAAAGAAGGCGTACACTTCAGCGCGTTGCACGTTGTACTCGAACGGCCGGTAGACCCAACCTGTGGGATCGTCGTAAATCACGAAATAGCGGATGTTCATCTCGCGCATGATTGCAGGCATCAGCGGAGAGCGCCACAGCGCGAAAGGATCCGAGATTTTGGGCGAGAGGAGCGCCAGCCCGCGGAAAGCCGGCGAGTTCCCGATTTCTCCGATGTACAGGGCTGGATGGTGGTCGCTACCCACAAAGTACGGCCTCGCCGTCGGGTAGAAGGCCGTACGAAAATAACCTCGCTGGTCATCGAGAAAGCGTTTGAGACGAACGTCTTGTGCTTGCACCTGAAGCGGCGCGAAGTTGGAGAAGCGCTTCGGATTGTATGCGTCGTGCATGAGCCAGGCATATGCAGCGACGCCCAGCACGAGTGAAGCAGCGACAGCGGTTTTCGCAGGACGCCAACCGCGCAACCGCAGGAGTGCCGCCATGCGCGCCGCGCCGAGCGCCAGTGCCATCGCGTACGCGCACGCGACCAGCGACGAGAACTTCGTGATGTCTCGAAAGATAAACATCCCCGGTAGATAGGCGAAGAGAAAGCGATCAAAGGCGCCGACGATACTGCTGGGTCCGGCGAGCAGTACGACACCCACTGCAACGATGAAGGCCAGCGACGGCGTCCAGCGCCGCCGCCAGGCCAGGGCGAGAGCGGCGAAGACGAGTGTTGGCACTGCGTAGAACACCGGCTCAACGGGATCGATCTTGAATCCGTCAGTGGCCGCCGCATGGCGGTAAAACGGGAAAAACATCGCGGCGGCGTGAGTCAGATTCTCAAACGAGGAGATCCCGACGAAGGAGCCGATTTGGGTGTATTCGGTCGGCAGTTTGATTGGGTAGAAGAGCAGCGGCACAAGCCAGTACACGTTTAAAACCGTCCAAAAGAATGCAACGTACAGCGATTGGACCGCAACCGGAGAGATCCGCTGCCAACTGAATGTGCGCCAGCGTGAGAGTACAAAGAGCGCGACAAGGACCAGGGTGATGTACGTATATCGCACGTCGTACATCACCTGAAGCGTCATCAATGCAGCTACTTGTAGAGCCCGCAGCGGCGTCGGCCGCTCGTAGAATCCGAGAAGCGCGAGCAAGACGAGCGGCATGAGAGCATACGCAAGCAGCGAGGGGATATGACCTCGCTCCGTGAGTCCGATCGTCCACGTATTGATGGCAAAGAATGAAGCTGCCGCGGCGGCGGCTACGGGGGAACGCGTGAAGCGGTATGCGAGCAGGTACGGCGCGAGCACGGCAATGACCATAAACGGAAACAACCACGCCACGCGCTCGATGACGTTCCAGTCGAGCCCCAGTCGCGAGAGAGCACCGACGAGACTCCACACCGGCGCGGATGGTGACCAAAGGTCCAGCGAGTAGCCCGTGTAATCCGCTGCCGCCCAGCGCGGCGGCCACGGGAAATACGTTGCAAGCACGTTCGGGTCCGGACGCACAAAGTCTTCGCCTGTGATCAGGCTCGGCGATAACCAAGCATGGTACACACTGGCGACCAACAGCGCTAGAACGATCAGCGGCCAGTGAATGCGTGCACGCAGCAGCGCTTGCCGTATGTGCGACGATCGGTGGACCGCGCGATGGTTACCCTGCATGCGACTTACCGCGATGTGCGCCTCGCGCATACGATGAATCCGGCTGCAAATGAGGGCTTCAGCCGAAGGAGGGCATCGATGAGCGCAGCCGGGCCACTATCGACGAAACGATAGCCCTCAATCGATTGGATGCGAAGACCGCAGTCTGCCAGCAGTTCCTTGAGCGCCGGCAGCGTGAAGATCTTGAGGTGTCCCTGAGTCGGGGTACCTTGGCCGAGCCATTTGGTCATTCGCCCCATGTTCCGCTTCAGCGACGTTTCGGTGAAGATGGGCTGAATGCCGAGCAGCAGCAGCGCACGATTAGGAAAGTATGCGAGGTTCGGCGTGGTTAGGATCGCGAGCCCGTCGGGGTGCAGCGTGCGCCGGACCTCTTCGAGCAAGCGATCGGTATTGATTACGTGCTCAAGGACTTAGCCGCATGTAACTACGTCGAAGGAATCATTCTCAAACGGCAACACAACCGATGCGTCGCACACCTGCCCCTCGAACCCCAAGTTGCGGATGTACTCTACCGCGTTCGGCGCAATATCGGTCCCTACGAGCCGCGCTGAAGGCAGCACTTCGGCGAACGCGACCAGGTTGCGCCCAAAGCGACAGCCGACGTCGAGCAATGACCGTGCATCGCGAGGGATCTTTCTGACCATACGGCGTACGCGGTCGAATTCGAACGACTCTGTGGCACGAGTCACGTACTGCTCGTAAAACGTGGCAGGTGCGGCGATTGTGTGCACCGGCTCTTCAGACAGAGGCTTTCTCCGGCGTTGCGCTTAAGATCAATACGAATATAAAACGGAATGTGGTCGCTCGCTAAGCTGTGTCGGGATGCGTAATGATCACCGATTTTTACGACTTCGTCTCGTTGCAAACCTTCGTTGTCCGTTCGTGCCGAGCGCTTCCGCATCTCGAAGGTATCTCGAAGGTAGTGGAACAGGCCGTTTGCTGAAGCGAGTCTGCGCCTCGTTGTGCGTCTGCGTACTCGCTCACGCGTGCGCAGCGCCCACTAGAGGAGTGTCGGGTGTAACTGCGGTTGTCGAGCCCGCGACGCAATACAGCCCATGCCCTGTCTTCATGAAGACGGTTGGGATCATTACGGGCTCGCCAAGTTCGCCTGTCACCTACCGATTCATCGGGAATGGTCTACCGTGGAGCCCGCCTCACCACAGCATCATCCCGTCCTCTGGAGTGCTCAAAGTCATCGAAAGATCGAGGGTTGACAAGGCACAAGCTGGCTTCTTCTTCCGGCAAGTGTGGGTTATCGTTGACGGGGGCGCCCTCGACAAGTTTTCCAACCGGACCTTATATATAAATACATGCGGCGCGCCTCTGACTCTCGCCACGACCGTCGATCCCACCACATGCGCCGACCACGTCGAACCACGGACAGCTGGTGCGTTTTGTGGCGCGGCGCTTGCTGCTGGGCACCCCATGTTCATCTGGAGTTCGGGTCCAGACAGCTGCAAGGGCGGCGCGTGCAAGGCGCCCGTCGACGGTTACAGCATCTACCAAGTGAGCGGAAAGTCAGAGCATCTCGTCGCCACCCAAACGAATCCGAGGCTGACGGTCGCGGCCCTGGCTGAGAAAGCCAGCGCTCTCACCGGCAATTGCTATGTTGTGCGGGCGTTTCGGGGCACCGACGAGTCGCCCGAGAGCAACCAGCTGTGCGTCCGCCCCGCTCGCGGCGAAACGCTCATGCGCGTCGCCCTGAAGCCCGTCATGACGCGTCACGGAGTGGGCGACAACGCCATCGTTTTGTTCGATCTGAGCACGCTGTCTGGCGCCGCGATCTGGAACGCGAGGTTGGAATTTGCTGGAGGGCCTGCTGGGCGGCGCCTCATTTCATTTGAGTCTTGCATCGCCACCGTCGATTTGGCGACCGCCGATACGCGTGAGCATTCAGTAGAATCCGTGCCGTACGCTACCTACGTCAACGTTAACAGCTCGACACCAACCGACGTGACGTCGGCTGTGCGAGCGTGGGTGCAAGGAACCCGCCCGAACTACGGTTTCGTCCTTCGAGCACCCGAGATCAGTGCCGCAAAGAGCGACCGGATGTGTCGCTCGTTCGAAGGCAAATCCACACTCGCGATCGACTACCTCAACTTGTGATGGAGGCGAAGCAAAGCGCGGCGTGCGGCTAAAATCGCTCCTGGAGCCGCTCTGGCAAGATGCCTTTTACGTTGAACTCTCGACATATCGTCGAGCTCGCCATTGGGCTGCAGGGCCTCAAACATGCGCCACCTGGGATGCGGCGATCATCGTCGCTGGCGAAAAACCACTCGACGGCGGCCCCACGCATGGCGGTCGTTGCCGGGCCGCTGCAAGAATCCGGCTGACGCCTTGGTAGGCTTCGAACTCGACCGCTATCCGGACTTTCTGCTTCAACGTGCGCATTCGCATATGGGGATCATTACGAACGCGGGGTGGATTGCGAAGCGGCTCGTCTCCTCGTACGTCAGGATCTTTGGGATTCCCGAGATTGGGCTGCATCTTCGCGTACGCGA
>Ga0102924_1002373_pt1 | contig 20601 bp, 18 predicted proteins | sample PaiPotPPM11metaG_FD_80116 | JGI IMG/M metagenome (GOLD analysis project Ga0102924, IMG submission 80116) | Iron sulfur acid spring bacterial and archeal communities from Banff, Canada, to study Microbial Dark Matter (Phase II) - Paint Pots PPM... ...
ACTTCGATGAATACTGGCGCTTCCACCTCGCCCGCGAGCACCAGCGGCTCTACCCCGGCACCACACAAGGCCAGTACACGCTCGGGGCCTGATCCCCTCACTCGAAACGAGCCGCACCCATCGGCGACTTGCAGGTACGGGCTGCGGTCATGGTGCCAGCGCTTCCGTTCCGCGCGGCGGCCGCAGGGATGAGGTGGGCGACCGGCCGGATCGGGCCGTGGGCCTGGGCCGTCGTGGCGGTGGCTGCGGCCGGCGGTTTCTACTGGTTCTGCCAGCAGCCGCCCGAGCGCCGCGAGCGAATCACCGAGGTTGCCGGGCAGGTCAGCAGCCACGTGCTCGGCGAGTACCAGAGAGCCGCCGACGCCGCGCATCAGGCACGCCTTCAGCTGCGCGCATGCATGGTGCCGTCCCCGCAGCACAGAACAACCGCCACCGCGATCATCCGGCAGCTCGCCTTGACACCCGAATCGCTCTCGGCTGCGCAGCTCGCTGAGCTGCTGGACCCCTCGGTCCGGCTGCCGGTCGCCGAACTGCGCGCCTACCTCAGGGAACACGACGGCACCGTGTTCCGCCAGGTCCGCCGCGGGGGCTTCGTGCTGGGCTCCCGCTACCAGCTCGCGAGCTGAGCCTGCGCCCGCCAGGGCGGTTATACATTTGTGACGGACGGAGCGGCACCCAGCATGCAGGTGGCTGGACTGCCCGCGGTGAGGAGGTTCGGCTGGCTGCTGATGCTCCTGGCAGGGGCATGGACCGGCACGTCCTGCCGGTCGGCAGGCCCGTCGTGCTGGATGAGTGGGGATTCCTGGACCTGGCGACGGCAACCGCCTGGTGGGTCCCGCCGGATGACCGCCCGCGGCCGGTCACCGAGCTTTACGGGCAGGCGGCCAGTTTCGTCCTGCTGGGGGCTGACGGGACCGGGAAGACGGTTGTCCTGACCGGCCTGCGCGCCCGGGAGCCCGAGGCCGTCGAGGTCAACCTCTCGGTGCTGGGCAAAGCCGAGATGCGCCGCGAGCTAGCGGATGCCGCCGCTACCGGCGCGCCGGTTTATGTCGACGCTGTCGATTCGGCTGCGCGCCTGGAACCCGCGGTGTACCGCATCTTGCAGGAACGCCTGGCCGCAGCCGAGGCCGCAAGCGTCTCGTGGCGCCTGGCCTGCCGGCCGACTGCGTGGGACACGGAGCTTGCCAGCGCGTTCGGATCCCCTGTTCGCCCGTTCCAGGAACTGAGGCTGCTCCCGCTGACCCGCGCCGCTGCCGTCGGCGTCGCAGCCGAGGAGGTCAGCGACCCGGAGGGATTCCTCAACGCTCTCGTCACGGCCGGGCTGGGACGGCTGGCCGCCTCGCCCATGCGGCTCAAGTCGGTTGCCCGCCACTGGAAGGACACCGGTGCGCTGACCGCCAGTCAGCTCGACGCGATCAGGTTCGAAGTCGATCACCTGCTGGAGGACACCAGCAGCCGGCAACCCCGGTCAAGAGTCCCCACGGACCGGCGCCGGCGCCTGGCTGGGCGCCTGGCGGCCATGACGGTATTCGGCAAGGCCACGCGCCTGAATCTCGACCCACGGCGTCTGCCCGGTGCCTTGCATGTGGGCAGCCTGCCGTCGGCTGCGGAGGCAGATGAGCCGGGCAGGCAGGTCACCCAGACCGAGTACGAGGAGGTGCTGGAAACCGCTCTGTTCGATGCCGCCAGCGACTCCGCCGTCGCTTTCCGCCACCAGCAGTACGCGGAGTTCCTGGCTGCCGAATACGTGACCGGCCGGCCGATCACCCGCGTCCAGCTGCCCGTGCTGCTGGGCATGACCGGCGACGGCACCATTCCCGGATCGCTGGCCGGGGTCGCCGCCTGGATCGCGGCGCTGTCCCCCGAACTGGCCGGAGATTTTCCCGCCGCAAACGCGCTTGCGCTGGCGAAGACGGGCGTGGAGTTCCCGCCCGCTTACCGGGCCGCCATAGTAGACAGAGTCCTCGCAGGGGCCGGGTCCGGGACCGCCGACCTCCTGCCGGGCCAGGACCTGACAACGCTGGCGCATGCCGGCCTGGAGGTCCAGCTGGCGGATCGTCTTGGCCGCGGCGTGAACCGCCCGGAGGAGTTCTGGTGGATTTCCGTGCTCGCGGCAGCAGGACGCTGCCGGGAGCTCGCAGGTGACCTCGGCCGGCTGCTCGTCGCCTCCGCCTGGCCGGCCTGGGCACGGCGGGCAGGGCTGGCCGCCCTCGTCGCTCTGGGAGACGACCAGGACTTGCTCCGCATGAAGGCTCTTGCGCGCCTGCCACCAGAGAGCGACCCTGTCGATTCCGTGCTGGCCGACGTCATCGGTGCGCTGTTTCCCAGGCTCATGGGCACCGGCGAGGCCCTCGGCGTGCTCAGGCCGCAGCGCAACACTGGCGCTGTCGGCCCGTACTACGTGCTGCTTGACGGGCTGAGCGCCAGGATCCCGGCAGCGGACATGCCCGAAGCCCTGTCGTGGGCAGCCGGCCGGGTGGACGACGGGGAGGATGCCTTCGGCAGCCTGCTTCCCCTGCTAGTCCGGCGCGGCTGGGACTACGCGGGATCACCAGGCGTGCGGGAGCCCCTCGCGCGGCTGACCGCGGGCCTGGCCAGCCACCCTGGCTGGCCGCGCTGGCCTGAGCAGGATGACCTGCCCTGGCTGGGCCAGGTCTCCGCGGAGCGGAGGGAACTGGCCGTGGCCGTGGCCGCGCACCTGGTGCCAGGCGACGCTTACAGCCTGCTCAAGCTCGGCCTGCTCGACCCGGCTGACCTCAGCTGGCTGCTCAGCGAACTCCCCCGTCTGGCGCCGCCGGCGCGGGACACCGTTGCCCGCTGCGTCTCCACGCTGGCGCAGCGCCCAGACGCGGGCGCAGCTGACCTCATCCTCGGCATGGACGCTGGCCACCCCGCCTACCCGTACACCAGGTGGCTGCGGGAACCAGTCAGCATCGATTCCGAACCAGCACGGCAGTGGCGGCGTGACCGGCAGCGCGATGCCGGCCACGCCCGCCAGCGCGAAACCCGCGCGCGCGAGCGCAGCGCCCGGCTCATGGCAGCTGTCGACGACGCCGCGCGCGACCCCGGGAGCTGGTGGCTCGTGGGCCGGTGGCTGGCAGCTGACGACATCGATAATCCCGAGGCCGTCTTCTCCCATGACCTGACCGCCCGGCCCGGATGGGACCTGCTCACCGAATCGCAGCGCCGGGACGTCATCGACCTGGGCGTCCGCTTCCTCACCCTGCATCGGCCTGAGCCGTCGAACTGGGCGGGCCGGGCCACCGTTCCAGCCGACCTGGCTGACCCGGACTGGCAGGGCGTCTACCTGCTCACCACGCTCGCCAGCCGCGACCAGGCCCGGCTGGAGTTTCTTGGCACAGCGGTATGGCAGGCGTGGGCTCCGGCGATCGTCGGCGCATGGTGCCCGGCAACTGAGGACGACGTACAGGCCCGCTGCCGGCTTGTCGACCTCATGCCGCCGGGCACACAGGAGGCCATCGCCGCCGCCGCGCTGGCCCACCTCGACGCCATCCAGGAACACGGCGCGTACCCGCAGCCATACGGGCTCTACGCGCACCTGTGTCCATCTCTTGCGCCCGGGCTCGCCGACCGGCTGCTCGACGGGACCTACCGCGACAGCCACGCCCGGGTCGTGCTGGGCATGCTGATCAAGCACGCACCGGTGACGGCGGTTACCGTGTGCCGACAGATTGCCTTCACACCGGGGGCCGACCTCGCGGCAGATGCCCGCCGCGGGCTCGCTGCGCTCAGCCCGGCCGTCCTAGTCGAAGACCTTCACGCGAACGGCACTGCGCCGGGCGAGATCGCCGAGCTCGCGCCGCACTTCGACGTCAGCCGCCTGAACGACTCTGAGCTGATCATGCTCGGCCGCATGCTGCTGGACTGCGTCCCGTTCTCCGGTGACCCGCCTGTGCGGTTCGGCGTCTTCACGCCCGAGCCAGGCTACGCGGCCCGCAGGAAGCGTGACCTTGTCCTGGCGACGCTGGCCGACCGCGGCCAGGCGAGATTTTTCGAAGAACTCGCCCGAGACCCCGACCCGGCCGGCCGCCAGACGGTCACCTGGCATCTGCGTCAGGCCAGGTCCAGGGCCATCGACATCAGCTACCCCGGCCTGCCCCCAGACCAGATGCTGCACCTGCTCGGCCGCGCAGACGCCCGCCTGGTCCGACACGACGACGACCTGCTGGAGGCAGTCGTCGCCGGGCTCGATGAACTGCAAATAGAACTGGCCCAGCTGCACCAGTACCAGTTCCTGTGGGACAACCCTGGCCCGGACGGCAGCCCCAAGGACGAGGACGTCATCTCTGACTGGGTCCGCCAGAAACTCCAGGCCAGGCTGCAGAACGCTTTCTTCCAGCGCGAGGCTCACGTAGCAAGCAAAGGACGGGGAATCGGCACCCGAATCGACATCGAGGCTACGGTCACCACGGCCACCCACCCTCCCGGCAAGGCCCGCGTCATCGCCGAGGCCAAGCTCGTCACCCACCGGGACCTCATGACTGCCCTGCCCGACCAGCTCGTCCGCCGGTACATGATCCCGACAGGGATTCGCCGGGGCCTCTACCTCGTCTACTGGACCGAGCCAGGCCGGGGCCGGCACAAGGGTCCGCGCGACCGGGCCACCCTCGTGCAAGCGCTCGCAGAGCAGGCCGCCCGGGCGTGTGACCTCGGAGTGGAAGTCAGCGTGTACGTCCTGGACATCAGCTACTCGTAACCGCAGTGACGGTCGCAGTCACCCAGGGCATCGGTGATGCGCTGGTTGGCGGCAGTGGCCTGGCCGTCGATGCAGTTGGCGTAGACGCGCAGCAGGACGGCGACGCCGTGGCCGGCGCGGCGGGCTACTTCGGTGGCTGGGACGCCGGAGTTGAGCCACAGCGACACGGCGGCGTGTCGCAGGTCGTAAGGCCGGCGGGCGAGCGGGCTGCTCTGCTGGGCGGGGGTCAGGGCGGCGCGGCGGGCTCGTTCCCAGACTTCGCCGTAGCCAGTGTCGTTCACCGGCCCGCCCCGCGCGGTAGCGAACACGCGCCCGTCGCTCGCGGCACCATACCGCTTGAGATGGTTGCGGAGCAGCTCGACCAGGACGGGCGGGATGGGGATGCTGCGGGTCTCCCCGGCGGGCCGGTGCTTGAGGCCGCGTTCCTGGCGGCTGGCGCCGTCGTCGGTCCACCATGTTCCGGCGCGGGGCGCGGAGGAGGCCAGGTCGATGCGTCCCCACCCGGCGTCGGGCAGGACCAGGTCGCCCTCACGGAGGGCGACGGCCTCGGAAGGGCGCAGCGCCGCGTAGTACAGGCAGCCGAAGAATGCCTGAAGGTGCTCGCCGCGCCGGCCTTGGGCGCGGACGGCTGCCAGCAGCCGGGCCGCCTGGGCGGGACCGGCGACCGACCGGCGGTCGACGGCCTGGGCGACCTCGGCCGGCTTCCACTTGATCCGGTCCAGGGGGCTGGCAGGCAGCAGCCGCCGCTCGACGGCGTAGCCGAGCGCGCTGGCGAGCACGGCGCGCTTGCGCCGGGTGGTGGACGCGGCGGCAGGCCGGCCGTCCAGCCGGCGGGCGCACGCGCCCAGCACGGCGCGGACGGTACCGGGGTCGTCGAGCGCAGCCACCGGCAGGGACGTCTCGGCGGCCCAGTCCAGCGCGCGAGCGACGTCCCGAGGGACAGGCCGGACGGTGCTGGTGTGGCTGAACGCGTAGCACAGCAGCGCCCGGCGCGCCAGCGCAGGCTCTGGCGCCCTGGTGCCGGGCGCGGCCAGGGCCAGGGTGATGGTGGTGAGCGCCTCGGCGACCGAGCGGCGGGATTTGGCGGCCAGGTCGGGCCATTTCATCTGGCTGTAGGCGCGGGCGTGCTCGTACCAGGTGACGGCGTCCGCGCAACCGGGCGACGGCGAGGCGGGCTGGCCGGTGGCCGGGTCGAACGGGATGCCGTCGCGGGCGGCGTCCTTGAGGGTGACCAGGAACGCATCTGCGAGCGCCTTGCTTGAGAAGGACTTGCAGTGCTCGCGGCCGCCGACGGCCCAGCGGACGCGGTACCGGCCGCGGGCGGTGTCGCTGATCTTCCTGATGTCCCAGAACCTGATCTGGTAGCTGGTCATGCTGCGTGCTCCTTCGGGGCGTCTTCCAGGCCGCGAAGCCACTCGGCCAGGGCGGCGCGGCGGATCCGCACGGCGCCGCTGGGGAGTTTCACCGCGCGGGGCGCGATGCCGGTCTGCCGCCAGCGGTAGAAGGTGGACCGCGGCACGCGCAGCTCTGCGATGACCTCGTCGATGGTCAGCAGTTCGTCGTCCTGGCCTGTCATCCCTGGCTCTTTCTTCTATCCGCCGCCTGGAGGCGGTGCGGTGTGCGTACGGGTTGCTGCGCTGTCCGTGCGCTGTGGCCGATGCACGCTCGGCCGGGCCCGGACGTCAAGTCGCGGACGAGGTGGCGCAAAGCCGCGGGACGCACGGCGGCCGGGTAGCGGCGCAGGCTGCAGCGCGCCGAATAGCTGCGGCGGACTTGACAGCGCCGGCCGAGCGGAGCGCTGATCGGCGCCGGCGCGAGGCCGGGCGGCCAGCTGCCCGCTGACCGTCCGGCATCACGCGTCACGAGCCTGGTCAAGCGCGCCCGGAGGCAGCCATGACAAGTGACCATTACGACCCCGGCAGCCCGGAACAGGAGCCGGCCGCCGGCGAAGCCGACATCTCCCGAGCGGCAGCCGCCGACCCGGAGGATGTGGACGTGCTGTTCCTGGCCGGGAAGCGGCCGCCCGGCGAAGGGCAGTGGCTGCTGGTCACCGAGGCGGACGGGCTGCCCGGTTCGGTGTTCAGCGCCTACGTCCTGCCGCCGGGCGGACGGCAGGGCCGGGGCGGCGACGTCCTGATCCGCCTCGCGCGCCCGGCCAGCGTGACCGCGGAGGCAGGGGCAGTTGACGTGAGCGTGTGGGTGGTCATCGCCGGGCGCCTGGTCCCGGTCGCGGCGTGGGCCAACACAGACGCGGTGGAGTGGCCCGAGGGGATCCGGCAGACCGCCGCGTTCGCGATGGGCATCGTGATCGAGCTGGAAGAGCACGGAGCCGACCTGCACCCGCGTGACCGCGTCGACCTGGACGCCGCGGCAGCCACGGCCACGCCGGGCATCCCGCCCCGGCTGACCTCCGGCCTGCCGTCCGCGCCGCCTGGCTGCTGACGCACCCGCGGTTCTGGCGATCGCAGCGTGAACCGGGGAGCTGCACCGCTGCAGGGTTCCGCTGTCAGGCCGCATGACCGACATCCCGCGCGTCTGGCTCACGCCACGTCATCGTGACCCGAGCGCAGGCGGTGATACTGGCTAGCAGGCGCAGCGCCGCGGCACCCTGGGCGGGCACGACGCCGTTGCCCAGCGCGCGGATCTGCGCCCCGTACGGCAGGCCAGGCACAGAGGTGACCCAGCCGCCGGGCAGGCCCATCACCCACTCGACGAACAGGGGGCTGAGCCGGAAGCTGTCGCCGCGGGCGAGCTGGCCGGGGAACGGGGCTGGCCTGCCGGTGACCGCTTCCCAGCGGCGGACCGCAGGAGCGTAGCGTCCCCAGCCGTCACGCGGCCAGCGCTCAGCCAGGCCGCGGGCGACGTCGTTGAGGTTGACCTGGTGCCCGGCAGCGCGGCGGACTTCAGGAAGCTGGCGCCGTGGTGGTCGCGGGCCTGCGGGGTCGGCAGCAGCGGTGATGAGCACGCGCGGGCGGGGATGCGGGGCGCCGGCGTCGCTGGCGCGAACGCGACACCATGCCGTGTCATACCCTGCGGCGGCCAGGTCCCCGAGAACAGTTCCCATGCCACGTCCGGGGTAGCACAGGGCGGCCACGTTCTCCACGACGACCAGACGGGGTCGTAGAACGCGAACGGCTGCCATGACGTGGTTCCAGGCACTGCTGCGGGTCCCTTCGGTCAGGCCGGCGCCGCGGCCGGCGAAGCTGATGTCCTGGCAGGGGAACCCGGCACTGATGACGTCCACCGCCGGGACGTTCTCCCAGCGGACCCGGGAGATGTCGCCGAGGTTCGGCACGGCCGGGAACCGGGCGGCCAGGATGGCAGAAACGTGCCGGTCGCTGTCGGCGCACCAGGTCAGCTGACCGCCGAGCGCCTCGGTGACGGCGAGATCGAGGCCGCCGTAACCGGTGCACAGGCTGCCGACCGAGGGCGGCGCGCTGGCGTCCGCGCTCGTCATGCCGCCTGCCTGCTGGCCCCGCCGGACCAGGTGGCTGGCCGGGCCGTCACCGTTCCCGTGCGCCCGGGTTCACCGTGAAGGCCCTGACGTTCGTCCGAATTCAAGGATTTTCCGGCCGAGGCGAACACGAGAACGTCCTCATGCACGATCAGGTGCCAGGGTCTGCCGCGGGCGCGGGCCTTGCGCACGGCATCGAGCTGGAAGAAGGACGGCCGCGCGATGAGCTGCCCGCCGCGGATCCCGGCGAGCAGCGCGACGCACCGCTCCACCGGAACCAGGCCTGCGGCGCGGCCGGCCTCGACGACGGCGGCGGGGAAGTCGGTCAGCTCGCCATGCTGGCGCCAGGGCCGGGCGGTGACCACCGCGATCCCGCCGGGGCGCAGCAGCCGTGCGCAGCCTGCCAGGATGCGGGTGAACCCGTCCAGCAGGCCGCTCAGGTCCTGGCGGGCCAGGTTGGCCACATCCGAGCTGTAAGTGTCGTCGAACTTGGCGACACGACCGGGCAGGGCGCGCACGTGCCCGTGCACGCTCGGCCCGTACGGCGGAGAGGTGACCACCAGCGCCACCTGGCCCCGCGCCCGTGCTGGGGCCAGGCCGGGTAGCTGCCGCGCGTCGCCGCAGATCACCTCGCCGTGCCCGGTCGCGCCCTGGCTGCGGGCCAGGGCGATGCCGTCGGCGGCGATCGCCGCCCAGCGGGGCTCGTACTCGACGCCGATCGCGTCCCGGCCGAGGTGGATGGCCTCGATCACGGTGGTGCCGATGCCGCACATCGGGTCGGCGACCAGGTCACCAGGAGCGGTGTAGCGGGTGATCGCGGTCGCCGCGATCGCCGGGAGCATCTTGCCTGGGTGGGCGGTGGCAGCGGGCGGGTACCGGCCGGCGCGCTGCGCGCGGGCGTCGCGCTGCGCAGTAGCCCACACCGACAGCGGCACTTCGCCGGCAGCGCCGCACGACGGACGCGGCCGGCCGGGATCGGGACGAACAGGCGAGGGCTCAGTCATCTGCAGTTCCTTGCGCGGTGAAGAGGATCAGGTCGGTATGCGCGGCGGCGTGCACCAGCGGGCGGTGTGGGTGCGGGAGTTGCGGCCCGTCGAGGCTGTCGCCGGAGACCACGGCGTGGACGAGCACGATGTGCTGGGTGTAGCCGAGTCCGGCGGCCCGCGCCCGCGCGACAACCCGGCCCGGCTGGCCGGGCGCGTGCGCGGCTGAGGTCAGGACTGCGAGCAGCCCGCGCGGGCGCAGCGCCCGCGCGCACGCCCGGATGGCGTCGCCCAGACCGGGATCGGCCGGGCCGAGTCCGGAAGGCCGGGTCGCCGGGCAGGGGCAGGCGGTCGTGACAGCCAGTACGGCTTGCCCGCGCGGCTGCGCGCCCGGGGTCAGGATGATGGCCGTGCGCCCGGCGGCAGCTGCCGCAGCAGCCAGCATCCTTGCCCCGATACCTGCGGTGGCGATGAGGTCGCCGCGGCGGCTGAACGCGGCGATGACCCGGTAGGCCAGGACCGGGTCAGCGCGTCCAGGGCACGGTGCACGGCCCTCTCGCGGGTCCAGGCAGGCCGGCGGGCCTGGGACGGCGGGCTGCACGCTGAGCGGCACCCCGGCACCGGCCGGGGATCCCAGCGCGCGCCGCGATGGGCCGACGGAACGAACGGGCTGAGGAGCCATGGGCTGGCGTCCCGCGACCACTGCGACCGACTGACAATCACCAAGTCGGGTCCGAGGCCCCGTTTTTCACGCCCCCCGACAGTCTTCTCAGCAGGGTGGACGTGCTGCCGACGTGTATGGATCCGTTGAAGATGTCGGTCCGACCGCCTACTTGCCGGTTGCGATGTCGGTTCGTGCAGCTAGTAGCGGCAACAGTGGCGACGCCGAGGGAGAAGGCCGCCCGCGGCCCCGCCGGTTCGACACCGCCGAGCTGGTCAACAACGAGATCGTTGTTCAGTTCATCGACCGTGAGTACCTCGACCCCGAAGATGACCGGATCATGGATGAGCTACTTGCCAAGCCCGTAGCCGCCGGCCTGACCGTCGGCGATCTCGTGTCACGCGAGCAGCTCCGCGACCAGCTCCGCCGGCGACGTGACGCAGCACCGGCTGAGGTTCCCACCCCAATTCCCGTATCGCCGCAGCGCCGCCGGCAAGCCGCCCGTGACCGGCCTGACAGGCCGGACCGGGCCGGTCGTGAACCGCGTGCTGACTGACCTGCGCCTCAGCCGGCCCGGCCGGGAAGTTGCCCGTGCTGGCCTCGGCGCGGGCGGCGGGTCGAACATGGAGGCCGTCACCATACTTCTCAACCGGGAGGTCAGGGACTTCAACCGCGGCAAGGACCGGGAAGACCTCACGGTCGAAGAAGCAGAAGCGGCATTCGCGAACCTCGACCAGCTCGCCGACACGGTCCGGGACCGGATCAGCACGGCGCTCGGGAGGACCAGCTGATGCCCAGAATCCGCAGCATCCTCGGAGCCTGCAGCATCGAGATAGCCCAGCACCGGCGGACCTGCCACCGCGACCGCGACAGTCACACCATCCCCAAGGGCACCCCCTGCCTGGGTCATCAAGGATGCGACAGCTGGAGCCAAGAACTACTGCCCGCAATGCGCCCTCGCCATCCTGGACAAGGCCGCCGATGATCTTGCATCCTTGCGGGAGGCCCTGGAATAACCGCCCGCTTGATCACTCGCTTCCCAAGACATGAATGACCTTTGCCACCTCCACCGACAAGTTCGGAAAAGCGCCGCACGCGGACCGCGTTACGCGCCGCGGCTAGCGGGCCGTTTCCGCTGGTGGTGGGTTCGAACCAGCGTAGGCTGGGCGGGCGGTCTTACAGGGAGTCGGCAGCCTTTCACGCCACGGGTCGCTGAGCTGCGGGTAAGTCACCGAGGGCTCCACGCTGCCTGTCGCTGTTTCGCTGTGGTTACGAACGGGCCGCTACGCGTGGGGTCGTCTGGTGCCGTTACCGTCCTCGCTCGGACGGTGTGCGGCGTGTCGTGGAGTCGGTGGCTCGCGCCTGTTCGTGAGGCTTGTGTCGTGCTGCGATCGGCAGCGGGCCCGAGGCTGCCAAGGGCATCGGGCTGTCGATGGAATGCCCTGCTGACGTGAGGTTGATTCTCTGCTGCCCTTGCTGCTCCAGCCACGCCAGGTCTTCGGGCGGGACGAGGCAGGCCACGGGCTTGGAGTGGCGGGTGAGGATCACCCGCTCATGGCCGTACGCCACACGGTTGATCAGTTCCGCCAGCTCGTCCCTGGCCTGAGTCACCGGTATCTCTAGCGTCATACGCACGAGCTTATGTACGCTACTGACGTTCTTCAAATAATGTACGTTTTATCTATAACGTACATTAGATGACTGAAAGCGCGGGGCGACGCATGCAGGCCGGTCCAGCACATCAGGCCAGAGCCCGGCTGCGCGGGCCGCTCGCCAGCCGCAACTTCCGGCTCCTGGCAGCTTGCGACATCATCTCCGCAGCGGGCACCGCGGTCGCGGTCGTAGCGCTTCCCTTCGCCGTCCTCACGATCGGCGGCTCCGCCACCGACGTCGGCCTCGTCGCCACCGCCCAGCTCGTCCCCCTGGTCGCATTCCTGCTGCTCGGCGGCGTCGTCGCAGACCGGCTCCCGCGACACCAGGTGATCGCGTGGGCAAACGTGTTCCAGGCGGCCGCGCGGGGCAGCTCAGCCGCCCTGCTTCTCACCGGCCACGCCACGGTCTGGCAACTCGTGGCACTCGCCGCGGCCGGAGGCATCGGACTCGGTTTCTACTACCCGGCGGCGCGCGGCCTGCTCCCGCAGACAGTCCCCGCCGATCAGCGCCAGCAAGCCAACGCGATCGACCGCACCGGCCAGAACACCGCTACCATCATCGGCACGGCACTCGGCGGCCTGCTCACCGGGCTGGCCGGTCCCGGCTGGGGACTCGCGATCGACGCGGCCAGCTTCGCCATCGCTGCGGCGCTGCGCACCGGCATGCGGTTCCCCGCCCAGCCCCTTGCGCAGGCAGCTGGCATGCTCCACGCTCTGCGCGACGGGTGGCACGAGTTCATCTCACACCGCTGGCTGTGGGTGAACGTGGCGCAATTCGCCTTCATCGTCGCCGTCTCGGCGGCCACCGCCGGTGTCCTCGGCCCGCTGGTGGCCCACTCCCGGCTCGGCGGCGCCCGCAGCTGGGGATTCATCCTCGCCGCCTACGGCGCCGGGGCAGTCATCGGCGGCCTGATCATGCTCCGGTACCAGCCGCAGCGGATGCTGCTCGCAGCCGTCGCATCCGTGCCCGCCTTCTCCCTGCTACTGTTCGCACTCGCTGTCCCCCTCACCGTCCCGCTCGACATGACAGCCGCCTTCCTGGCTGGCGGCAGCGTCGAAGTGTTCGCCGTCGGATGGGCCACAACCCTCCAGCAGGAGATCCCGCCCGCCAAACTCTCCCGCGTGTCGTCCTACGACGCCCTCGGCAACTATGCGCTCGCCCCCGTCGGCACGGCGATCGCCGGCCCGCTGGCGGCAAGCTACGGACCCGCGATCGTCCTGACCGTCGGCGGCGTCCTCCTGATCCTGCTCCCGGCATGCGTCCTCCTGCTACCACAGGTCCGCCAGCTACACCGCCAGCCATAGTCGGCGCGCGCAAGGCAGTGGGAGTGTCGCCGCCAAGTGCTGGACCTTAGTTTCGGCCATCCCCCAGGGCCGGAACGCCTTCGCGGCGCAGCGCCTCGACGCTGCCTCTGAACGGGGCGCGGCCTTCTGGCACTCCGAGTCAGATGCGGCTGCGACAGGCCCGCTCACCACGACGAGCGTTGCCCGGCCTTCGGTGACGCAAAGCCTGAGGGCCCGCCGTCCGGTGAGCTGTCCGGCACACCGCTGCATCATCAACTAGCTGCGGCGCCGGCGATCTCGAACTGGCCTTTAATCACGAGTTGACCGGCTACAGCCGCGACGCTACGGATGGGAAGGTCTGCGTGGAGCCCCGCTGGGGGCGCCCCCTGGGCAGGCGTCAGCCTTTGAAGGCGTTGTTCGCCCACGTCTGGTAGGAGGTCATCTCTGACACCGAGGGCGGGCTGACGATGGTGGTCTCGTACCACTCGATGGACTTGGCGCCGTAGCCTTCGGCGGCAGTGATGATGCCCTGCTCCTCCGACGCGGTGGCTGTCGGGTCGCAGGTCTGGAACTGGATGTACGCGTTCGGGTGGTTGGCCCGGACCCAGCTGTCGATGGTGGGGAAGTCGGCGTAGTTTTTGATGCCGCCGGGCGTCAGGCACTGCTGGCCGACGCCGACGTCGCCGAGATTGGTGGCCCACTCGGCCACGGCCACGTCCACCGGGACGCCGGGCGAGAGATCGTCCTGCTCGGAGATCGGGTAGATCACCTGGACCGGCGGCGGGAACGCCGCGTGGTAGGAGGCCATCATCGTCTCCTGGAAGTTCGCCCACGCCTGCGGGGTGTAGTGCCAGTTGGTCTCCATCCAGGACTTGTCGGCGTTGTAGCCGCTCTGGTTGGGGTACAGGAACCACCCCTCGCTACCGAGGCCGACCCCGACCCGCACGTAGCTGATGGAGCTGTAGTACGGCTGCGCGGACACGTGCGCCCCGAGCGCGCTGACGAACGTCTTGAAGTCGGACTGGAACGTGGAGCTGAACCAATCCGGCACCAGGCTGTTGAAGCCCTTGTCGCAGAAGGTGCCTATGCTCCCCAGGGCGTTATGCAGGTCGGTGATCACAAAGCCGGGGAGATACTGTCCCGGCCCGGCCGTGCAGCCGCCGCCGATGTCGTCGGTGGCCCGGACCACGAGCACGATGTGCTTACCCGCGTTGGCCCAGGCGGTCGCCTCGCTGTCCAGCGGAGCCCAGTCGAACGAGGAGGGGGAGAGCTGGAGGCGTCTCCAGTTCAGATTGATGTCGACGGCCTGCACCCAGGGGCTGTGCAGCGCGGCCGAGCTGTACTGGCCGTAGCCGCCAGAGGCGTAGTCGACATTGGCAAAGGTGCTGAGGGTAGTGGCCTGGTTCGTGCCATTTTTTGTGGAATTATGCCTGTTATGCTGGGAATGACGTGCGGCACGCCGCCGGGGACGCGAGACGCCGTGATGCTGGAAGGCTGGCTGCAGCAGCAGCGGACCGGCGTCGGCCTCGTGGCCGTACGAAGTCTGCTGGTGGTGCCGTGGCCCAGGCATAGCCGCGAACACGCCCGCTGCCAGCGCGACGGCAGGAAGCGCGACGGCGAGGACGAGACGGCGGGGCTTCATGGCGGCTTCCTTGTGCTCAGCAGTCGAGGTATTGCGCGAAACGGGGTCAGGGCGATTCGCACGAGAATCCGGGCATTCGCGGCCATCATCGCCGAGCATTATTGCACCTGGCCGCGCCGCTTGGGTCCTGCTTGCTGATAGGCGCCCGTCCAGCAGGACCAGCAAGCCGAGCACCCGGACCGTAGACCGCTAGGGCGGCGTCCCAACGTTGGTCGTGGTCTCGGATACGGCCCGGTCCTCCCCCACCGTGACCTCGCTGGTCACTTCCCGGCGGTCGGTACGCGACCGGGCGTTCTGCCGCCACAGGGCAAAGGCCACGGCCAGAATAAGAGCGACACCGTTGAACATGTTGTTCAGCCATTGAACGCCGGTCATGTACTCCAGGCCCTGCACACCGGTGGCGAGTACATAGATCGACAGCAGCGTCCCCCAGATGTTGAACCGGCCGGGCCTCAGCTGGGTGGAGCCGAGGAAGACGGCGGCGAAAGCGGGAAGCAGCAATTCAGGGCCGTAGGTCAGCGACGGGCCCGACTGAGAAGCGTACAAAACGCCGGCCGCGCCGGAAATGGCCGCGGAGCCAATGAGCGAGATCCACACGTAGCGCCCGACCTTGACACCGGACAGCCGGGCCGCGTCCGGGTTTCCGCCGACCGCGTACATATAACGTCCCATCGGGGTGTAGTCGAGCATCCACCACATGATGAACCCGAGGACGATCAGGTAGACGAACACGATCTGAAAGCCGCCCACGCTGATCTGGGTCAGATTCGACCACGCGGTCGAGGTCGGCGGGATCGGCTGGCTGTTGCCGGAGACGATGCTTTGCACCGCGGCCAGGATTGTGCCCATTCCGAGCGTCGCGATGAACGAGTTCACCCGAAGTTTGACGACGACAAAACCGTTCACCGCGCCGACCAGCGCCGAAACCAGCACGGCCGCGACGATGGCCAGCCACATGTCGCTGTGGTGGGTCACTATCAGCCACGTGACCACGATCGTCGACAGGTTGGCCACCGCCCCCACCGACAGGTCATAGGTCCCGGTGACCAGCGCGAACAGGACGCCGATGGCGAGGAAGCCGCCGACCGCCTGCTCGGAGGCGACGGTGTGCGCGTTCGCGGCCGTCAGGAAGAGCGACGGCTCCTTGATCCCGAAGATCACAATGAACAGGGCCCAGATGTAAAGGCCGCTGAAACGGTCGAGCCCGAGCCGGACCGCTGGGAAACGACTCTGACCCGTCATTGGCGCTCCTGGGCATCCTCTGCGATGCGCGCCTGCGCGACACACGCCTGCGCGACGCTGCCTTGCGTGACCTGCGGTCCGGAAAGGGATGCCACCAGGCGGCCCCGCTGGAAAATGAGGATCCGGTGGCAGAGCGCGGCGAGTTCGTCGGTGTCGGCGGACGACATCAGCACACCTGCCCCTCCCCTGACTTCGAACTGGCGGATCCGGCCGCGGTGACCTGGACCGGCGGCAACACCAGGGGCCCGGCCACGCTGCCGCTGCGGATCCTCAGAACGTCGGGGGCGTGATGATCCAGATGGCGACGACGTCTTCGGTGCCCGCGTTCTCCCACTGGTGCGGGATGTGGCTGGAGAAGTAGATGGCGTCGCGGGGCCCGAGCAGGCATTCGGTGTCGCCGACCTTGAAGCTCATCTCGCCGGAGATGACGATCCCGCACTCCTCGCCCTCGTGCTTGTGCGGGTGGCCGCCGCTGCCGGCGCCGGGCGCGGCCTCGACCCAGATGATCTCCATTTTGCGCTGCAGGCTCGGCGAGAGCAGTTCGTTGGCGATCGACGAGCCCGGATAGACGATCCGCCGGCGCTGACCGGCCCGCAGCACCGCGATGTCACTGTGCTCGGCCGGCTTGCCGCCGTTGCCGTCGGACCAGTCGCCCTCCTCGAGCAGGGCGCCCACGCTCGATCCCAGCGCCTCCACGAGCGACTTGAGCGTGGACAGCGTCGGGTTTGCCACCCCGCGCTCGACCTGACTCACGAAACTGGTGGAGACACCCGCCTCCTTGGCGACCTGGGCCAGGCTCATCTTTCTGGCCACCCGCCGAGCGCGGATCATCTCGCCCAGTTCACTGGCGTCCAGTTTCTGCACCTCCCGACCGCACTTTGAAGCTCAACATACACTGTCAGTTCAAGATTGTGGCCATCCGCCCTGGGCACCGCATCCTTGATTAGCCCGCTGTCGCAGCACGAACTTCTGGATCTTGCCCGTGCTGGTCTTGGGCAGCTCGCCGAAGTAGATGCGGTCGGGGACCTTGTAGCCCGCCAGCGCGCCGCGGACGTGTTCGCGCAGTTCCTCGGCCGAGACCGCGCCGGGCTGGCGCAACGTCACCCACGCGACCGGCCGCTCCCCCCACTTCGGGTCAGGCAGCGCGACGACCGCTGACTCCAGGACCTGCGGGTGCCTGGCCAGTACGGCCTCGACCTCAACCGACGAGATGTTCTCGCCACCCGAGATGATCACGTCCTTCTTCCGGTCACGGATCTCCAGGTACCCGTCCGGATAGACAACGGCCAGGTCACCCGTGCGCAGCCAGCCGTCCGGTATCGCGGCGGCGGTGGCCTCGGGGTCGTTGAAGTAGCCCAGCATTACGTTGTTGCCGCGCACCGCGATCTCGCCGACGGTGACGCCGTCGGCCGGGACATCCTCGCCGTCGGCGGTTACGACGCGGGTGGTGCACGCGATGACGTTGCCGACCCCCTGCCGGGACCGCAGGCGCGCTTGCTCGGCGGCGGGAAGCTGGTTCCATTCCGAGCGCCAGTCGCAGATGGCGAGCGGGCCGAACGTCTCGGTCAGGCCATACAGGTGCGTGACCTCGAGGCCGCGGGCCGCGCAGTCCTCGAGCAGCCGGGGGGTCGGCGGCGCACCGCCGACCGCGACGACGATGTGGCGCGGCGGCTCGGCCACTGCCCCGGTGGCCTGGCTGACCAGAGCCAGGAGCACGGTCGGCGCCGCGCAGAAATGCGTCACGCCCTCCGCCGCGATCAGCGGCCACACCAGCGCTGGATCTGGCCTCGGCACGCAGACGTGGGTGCCGCCGGCCGCGGTCACCGCCCAGGTGAAGCACCACCCGTTGCAGTGGAACATCGGCAGCGTCCACAGGTACCTGGCGTCGCCGTTCAGGCCGAAGTGGCTGACCATCGCCAGGGACTGCAGGTATGCGCCGCGATGGTGGTACATGACGCCTTTCGGCGTGCCGGTCGTGCCGCTGGTGTAGTTGAGCGCGAGCAGCGCGCGCTCGTCGGTGACCGCCTCGTGCCGTGGCGGCGACGCGGCCAGCAGCGTCTCGTACTCCTCGCCGCCGCTGACCAGCCGGAGGCCGGAGCGGGCGGCGGCCTGCACGGCCCGGGCCGCGTCGGCTAGCTCCGGCCCGTGGATCAGCACACACGCGCCGGAGTGGTCGACGATGGCGGTCAGCTCGGCCACGGCGAGCCGCGTGTTGAGCGCGACCAGGACGGCGCCGGCGTAGGCGACGCCGTAGTGCGCCTCGAGCAGCAGCGAGCCGTTAGCCGCGAGCACGGCGACCCGGTCGCCGGGCTCGACGCCCAGGCCGGCCAGTGCCCCCGCCTGGCGCAGGCAGCGGTCGCGCAGCTCACGGTAGGTAAAGCGGCGGCGGCCGTCGACGACCGCGGGCCGGTCGCCGTACACCGCCCCGGACCGGTCCAGGAAGCTGACCGGGGTCAGAGGCTCATAGCTGACCGGCACCGTCAGGCCGTCCTGGCGCGTAGTAGGTGACCCCGTCGGCCTCTCGCGGCACGAGCCGGCCCTGCGACACGAGCAGATACAGGTGGTAGGCGGTCTCGATCACCGCCAGCATCTGGTGGTAAGGAGGCAGGCTGGCGAACGTCCGCTCCCGGCGGGTCCAGACCAGCACCTGGCTGACGTCGAACGCCGTCCTGGCCCCCCGCTCGACGGCGGTCTCCACCGCTCGCAGCCGGGTGTCGTGGTGGTCGAGCAGTTCGTCGATCCGCGCGTGGCTGCTGGCGGCGACCGGCCCGTGCGCCGGCAGCAGCCGGAAGTCGGGCAGCGTCCTGACGTCGCGCAGCGAGCGCAGATAGTCGGCCAGCGGTGAGGCGCCGGGCGCCGGTTCCAGGCCGATCGACGGGGTGATGTGCGGGAGCAGGTGGTCACCCGCGAACAGCACACCGTCATCCGGCTCGACGTAGACCAGGTGGCCCTGGGTGCGCCCGGGAGTGGCGCGGGCTTCCAGCCGATGGCGGCCCGCCACGTGGAAGGTGCGCGACTCGATCCAGGCGTCCGGGGGCTCCCATGCGTAGTGCGGCACGGTCTCGTCGGCGAGCACCGCCAGCACCTCGTCGGCGACCTGCGACGCCCCGTTGCGGCGCAGGTCCATCAGCTGCTGGTGGTAGGCCGGGGCGGCCGGATCGGAAATCAGCTTGAACGAAGCCTGCTCCCCGGCGCCGAGGCTGACCTTGGTGCCGAAGTCCCGCCGCACGGCCACGGCCTGCGTGTAGTGATCGCGGTGCACGTGCGTGACCAGGAACTGCCGCACGTCCCCCAGCCCCGCGCCGAGTTCGGCCAGTGATCCCTCAAGCCGCTGGCGAGCCTCGGTTAGGACCTGGCCCGAGTCGATCAGGGTGAACCCGTCGCCGTCCTCGATCGCGTAGACGTTCACGGCGCGCAGCTCGTCGTGCAGGGGCAGCGGGATCCGGTAGACGCCGGGTACGACGGCGTATACGCCAGGCTCGTACCAGCGCACCGAGGGGTCGTCCCGGAGAACAGGCACCGCTCATTCCTCCTAGGGCAGAGCCGCTAAAACGAGCCGCCGGGAACTCAGATGCTGCCTGCCACCAGGATCTCATCGCGGGGGAAGTGGTCAATGAGCTGGGGGCCGTCGGCCGTCACCACCACCATGGACTCCGTCCGCACGCCGCCCTTGCGGTGGATTCCCTCGATGCCCTCGACGGCGATCACCATTCCCTCCTCGATCTCCTCCGGGTACTGCAACGACCACTGCCGGTTGATGAGGGGATAGTTGTAGTGCACGAAACGTGAGCCGACGTTCACCAGGCCGATGCCGTGCGCGTACTCGATGGTGAGCAGCTCAGCCTCGTCGGCGAAGCCGAACTTGCTGGCCGGCTTGAAGTGCTCCGCGGCGTCGGCGGTGCTCCGGCCGGGGGACAGCTCGGAGATGACGGCGTCCATGCGGTCGCGCAACTCGGTGTACCAGCCCTGTTCCTCTGCGGTGGGCTGCCTTCCCACCACGTACTGGCGGTAGAGGCACGCCGTGTAGCCGAGGAACGAGGTGCCGCAGGTGAGCACGTAAGCGAGATCGCCGTATTCCAGCCGCCGATCGCTGCCGCTGATCCCCCGCTCGAACCCGAGCGGCCCGGCCATCACCTTCGAGGCGCCGAACTCGGAGCCCGCGTCCTCGACCGCGCGCTTGACGTCCTTGGCCACCTTGCTCTGCAGCACACCGGGACGCAGCGACGTGAGGGCCTGCTGGAAGCCCGAGGTGCTGATCGAGGCCACCATCTTGAGGCAGCTGATCTCGTCGCGAGTCTTGATCCGCGAGCTCTCCATGAGCAACGGCAGCCCGGGTCGCACGTCGATGTCCCGCGCCTTAAGCGCCTCGATCGCGCGGGTGTCGAACTCGCTGACCGCGAGCGGCTCGGCGGCGAGCCCGCGCGCGCTCAGCTCGGCGACGACGCCCTCGGCGAACAGCTTGGCCTCGTCCTGCGCGGCGCCCTCCATGACCGTGCCGCCCATCCAGGACCTGGCGATCCGCCAGTGCGGGATCCAGGGAGCCTGGTCGGGCATCTGATGGTAGGAACCGGCCGGCGCGTAGACGACGGGATCGTGCTCGGCGAAGAAGAGGGCGTAGGCCGCCTGGAGCTGGAACTCCGACCACCAGAACCCCACCAGGTAGCGCACGTTCTCGGCGCCCGTGACCAGGAGCGCGGGAATCCCTGCGGCCTTCATCACCTGGCGCATCCGGGCGGCGCGGTCGGCTCGCATCCGGGCCAGGTCAATTCCTTCGTGCACGTCGTTCGAGGCGGGCCCGAAGTGGAGCTTGTCGGCGTAGTGGATGGGAGGCATTGGCTGCTGCGTCCTAATAAGAGTTAGCGGGTCCGCCGTACGGCAGACTCGGGGTGAGGTGGCCGCCGGCAGGTGAGCACTGTTGCCTCCCGGGCTTTGAGCCCTGACGAAAGACTGTGCCCCTGCCGGTGAC
>Ga0102924_1002377_pt1 | contig 20582 bp, 19 predicted proteins | sample PaiPotPPM11metaG_FD_80116 | JGI IMG/M metagenome (GOLD analysis project Ga0102924, IMG submission 80116) | Iron sulfur acid spring bacterial and archeal communities from Banff, Canada, to study Microbial Dark Matter (Phase II) - Paint Pots PPM... ...
CCTGCGTGAGGTTGGGCAGGTGCTCGAGCACCCGCGTCCCGGCGCCGAACCCGGTGGCGCCGATCGTCATCGGCGGCAGCGGTCCGAACCCGGTGGCCAGCGCGGCCAGCAACGCCGCCCCCGTGGGCGTGGTTAGCTCCACCGGCAGGTCCACTCCGTAGGTGGGGGCGCCGCGCAGCAGCTCCACCACCGCCGGGGCCGGGTTGGGGAGCAGCCCGTGGGCCGTGCGCACCATGCCCGTCCCCGTGGCGACCGGGCTGGCCCGCACCTCGTCGACGCCGAGCACCTCGAGGGCGGCGCAGGTGCCGACCACGTCGACGATGGCGTCGAGCCCGCCCACCTCGTGGAAGTGGACCTGGGCGGGGGGACGGCGGTGCAGCCGCCCCTCCACCTCGGCCAGGCAGTCGAACACGGCCAGGGACCGGTCGAGTACCCGCGCCGGCAGCCGGGCCTCCTCCAGCAGGCCCTGGATGTGGGCATGGGTCCGCACGATCCCCGACTCCTCGCAGCGGACGTGCAGCTGGGTGGCGGCGATCCCGTTGCGCAGCACGGGCTCGGCGTCGATCGACCACCCCTCGACTGGCAGCCGGCCCATGAGCGCCAGGACGTCGCCGAGCGGCGCGCCGGCGTCGACGAGGGCCCCGAACGCCATGTCGCCGGCGATCCCCGCGAAGCAGTGGAACCAGGCGACCGTCGTCACGGCAGCAGTCGGGCCACGGCGCAGGCGGCGCCGAAACCGTTGTCGATGCCGACGACGGTGATCCCCGCCGCGCACGACGCCAGCATGGCCAGCAGGGCGGTGATGCCCTCGAAGGCGGACCCGTAGCCCGTGCTCGCCGGCACGGCCACCACCGGGGCCCCGGTGAGGCCGCCCACGACGCTGGCCAGGGCGCCCTCCATGCCGGCCACGACCACGACGGCATCGGCCCCCTCGAGCTCGTCCATGGTGGCCAGCAGTCGGTGCACGCCGGCCACGCCGCAGTCCGCCGCCAGTTGCGGGACGAACCCCAGCGCCGCCAGCGTGGCGGTGCACTCGCCGGCCACCGGCAGGTCGGCGGTCCCCGCCGTCACCACCAGGATCCGTCCGGGGCGGGTGGCCGCCGGGCCCCACACGGCGGTCGCCCATCCGGGGGCGTGACGGGTGACGGTCCCGCCGGGAGGGACGGCCGCCAGCTGGGCGTCCGAGGCCCGGGTGAGGATCACCGGGCCACCCCCCGAACCGAGCTCGGTCACCAGGGCGGCGCACTGCTCCGGCGTCTTCCCCGGCCCGTAGATGGCCTCGGGCAGGTGCTGGCGCAGCAGGCGGTGGTGGTCGACCCGGGCGAATCCGAGGTCGGCGAAGGGCAGGCGGCGAAGGCGGCCCATGGCCTCGTCGGGGGTGACCGCCCCCCGGCGGACGTCCTCGAGCAGCGAGGCCACCACGGCGTCGTCCATGACGGTAACTATCGTGGCTGTCCATGGATCCCACCACCCCGTCCCTGCCCGCGGGCGCGGGTGGCCGCCGGCGGGTGGCATTCCTGGGGCCGGAGGGCACCTTCACCGAGGAGGCCCTCCTGTCCGAGTCGGACCTGGCCGCCGAGGACCTCGTGCCCCTGCGGTCGTGGCCGGAGGTGCTCGGCGCCGTCGAGGGGGGGGACGTCGACCTGGGCTTCGTCGCCGTCGAGAACTCGATCGAGGGCACCGTCAACCAGGTCATCGACGCCCTCGTCTTCGACACCGACCTGTGGATCCAGCGCGAGGTCGTCCACGAGATCGCCCAGTGCCTCCTGGCTCCGGGGGGCACGCGGGTGGAAGACGTCCGGCGCCTCGTCTCGTTCCCCAACGCCCTCGGGCAGTGCCGCCGGTGGGCGAGCGCCAACCTGCCCGGGGTGGAGGAGGTCGCCGCCAACTCGACCTCGGAGGCCGCCCGCCTGGTCGCCGAGGGGCTGGCCGGGGATGGGGCCGCCGCCCTCGGGACGGCGCTCGCGGCCAAGCTCTACGGCCTCGAGGTCCTGGTCCCGCACGTGGAGGACCAGCCGGGGAACATGACCCGGTTCCTGGTGGTCTCCGTCCCGGGACCGGGCCGGATCCCGCCCCCCTCGGGCCACGACAAGACCAGCATCGTGTGCTTCCAGCGGGCCGATGTGCCGGGGAGCCTGCACGCCATCCTGGGGCAGTTCTCGGCGCGGGGGATCAACCTGACCAAGCTGGAGAGCCGCCCCACCAAGCGGAGCCTGGGCGACTACTGCTTCGTGATCGACTTCGAGGGCCACGTGGACGACGAGGTCACCGCCGACTGCCTGCGGGACCTGCACGCCTCGTCGGCGTCGTTGAAGTTCATGGGGTCGTACCCGGCCGCCGGCGAGCACGGTCCTGGCATCCGGCGGGACGCCGAGGCCTCCTGGCGGTCGGCCGACGCGTGGATCGGCGACATCCGCTCGAGGATCGCCGGCCGGTAGCCCGGCGGTACGCTCGCTGCCGGAGGGATGGCAGAGCGGCCGAATGCGAGGCTCTTGAAAAGCCTTCAGGGGAGACCCTGCGTGGGTTCGAATCCCACTCTCTCCGCAGGTCAGAGGTGCTTTTCTTAGTTATCCACAACCCATCGAAATCGGGTTGGACCATAATTCGACCATAATTCATGGTCCAAAGGTGGTATCTTGGGGGGCTGTGCAGGGGAGTCTCCGACAGCGGGGACCGGACCGCTGGCAGGTCCGGGTGTCACTTGGCCGCGACCCCATCACGGGTCGCTTCCGCTATGTCCACCGGGAGTTCCACGGGACCAAGCGCGAAGCGCAGCGCTTCGCCGCCCAACTGGTCACCGAGGTGGATCACGGCGGCCACCAGCACCCAGGCAAGTTCACGGTGGCCGTGCTGCTCGACCGGTGGATGGAGCACCTCGATACCCAGGGCCGGGCTCCCTCGACGCTGACGCGCAACCGGTCGGTGATCAAGGCCAACATCGTCCCCAGGCTCGGGGCGATCCGGATCGACCGGCTCGGTCCGGCCGACCTCGACCACTACTACGCCACCCTGACCAAGTCCGGGCTCAAGCCGCTCACCGTCCGCAAGTCCCATGCCGTGCTCTCCGCCGCTCTCCACCAAGCGGTCAAGTGGGGATGGATCGACCGCAACCCGGCCGACCGCTCGTCGCCACCCCCGGTGCGAGGCAAGGAGATCGTCCCGCCGACCCTGGAGGAGGTCCGCCGGATCCTCGAAGCCTGTGACGCCTCCAATCCCGATCTGGGCAGCCTCGTCTACGCCGCCCTCACCACCGGGTGCCGCCGCGGCGAGCTGTGCGGCCTGCGCTGGGACGACGTCGACCTGGAGCGAGCGACGCTGGTGGTGGCCCGCTCCATCTCCGATGTGCCAGGTGACGTCTCCGTGAAGGACACCAAGACGCACGCCACCCGTCGTATCGCGCTCGACCCGTCGACCGTGGAAGTGTTCCGCCGGCACCGGGCCCGGGCCGAGGAGCGAGCCGACCTAGCCGGAGTCCCACTGGCACCGTCCGCCTACGTCTGGTCGCAGGAGATGGACTCCTCGGTGCCCTACCGGCCGGACCGAGTCACCGCCTCGTTCATCGCTATCCGAGATCGTCTCGGCCTCAAGCACGTCACCCTCCAGGCCTGCCGACACTTCGCAGCGACGTCACTGGCGGGTAGCGGTGTCGGGATTCGCACCATCGCCGGCCGTCTCGGCCACGCCAATCCGAGCGTCACGCTCAAGACCTATGCCCACTTCCTCGAGGTCGCCGACCGGGAGGCAGCCGGAACCCTGGGGGCGGTCGTTGCGGCTCTTGCCCCGAACCGCCCGCCTGACCATGAGAAGGCGCCGTCCGCTTGAACTGTGCCTTCAACGAGAACATTCGACCCGGACGCCCAGCTCGCGCAGGCGAGCGCGCCGCACTGGCCCCCCCCGCCTCGCAACCTGCGCGCCTCGGAGGACACCTCCTCCCGTACAATGGTCGACCCGCGTGGTCGAAGGAGGCCGTCATGGCCGAACCAGCTCACGACATAATCGAGGTGCCCATCGGCGCAGACGGCAGCCTCGTCGTGCCCGCCTCGCAGCTCGCAGAGCACGGCATAGGAGCCGGCGAGATCGTGCGCATCGAAGCGGTCCGCCGCCCTCGACGCCACTCCCGCCTCGGCGCCCAACGTCGCGAACTCGGCTTCACTCAGGAGCATCTCGATGAGCTGCGCTCCGAGATGGGCGAAGGCATCGGCGAGGATTTGGCCCGGTGAACCCCGCCACCCCCGTGGTGGCGGACACGCAGGTGCTCATCTGGTATGTCATCGAGCCGGATCGTCTCACTACCGAAGCGGTCGACGCCCTGAGCGCGGCGACTGACGCGGACCAGCCGATCTATTTGTCGGCCTACTCGCTCGTCGAGCTCGTGTACGCGGTCGAGAAGGCCACCAACCCGCTCACCGCGGACGACCGTCACGCCATTCTCGAGGAGTTGCGGAGGGACGACACGCCCTTTGAGGTCCTGCCAGTCACTGCTGGCATCGCCAATCGGGTGGCGGGTGTCCCCCGCAACGCCACCGCAGATCCCGGTGACCGCATCATCGCGGCCGCCGCAGAGGATTTAGGCGTACCCCTCGTCAGCGCCGACCGCCGGATGCCAGCCACGTGCCGCACACGGGTCATCTGGTAACCAGACGAGTGCGCGACGAAGATCGGAGCCCCTGTAGAAACAGTCACGGGGTCTGAGAAGCGCAAGACCCGGCCGCTCCTCGGATCGGGGGAGAAGGCCGGGTCTACTTCCTCGGCTAGTGCGTCGGCATCAGTCATCTTCGGACCTGCCGCACGGATGGTAAAGCCGGCGTTCTCCGCCGGCGCCCGGTCGAGGGGTCCAACTTCCACTCTTTCAACTGCCTGGCAGCGACGTGGGTCTTGGTTCCTGTCGGCACAACTCCGGTGATCCCTGGGTTCAACAGGTCCACGCGGGCCCTGAGCGTCTCGACGAAGAAGCTCATCGCCGAGCTCAGTGCCCGGGCCTACGTCCCGGTCAAGGGTGGGAAGGGGTCGCACATCAAGCTCAAGGCGACACCCACCGGACGGCCAATCATCCTGCCCGCCAACCGGGAGTCATTGTCCCTGGGGGTCCTGGCCACAGCGGGAGAGGCGCTCGCGCCGTAGTCGATCAACGATCTCTGGCCCTTGCTTGCCTAATCGCAGCCGATGCGCCCATCCGCCTCCACGAGGCGACTGAACATCTCCTCGAGGGCCCGGCGGGGAACGACGACCCGCCTGCCAAGCCGCACTGACGGAAGTTCTCCACGGCCGACCAGGTCGTAGGCGAGGTCTCGGGAAATGCCGAGGATCATGCCCGCCTCCTCAACGCTGAGAGCCAGACGCTCGGTGAGCGGGACCCCGCGCTCGCTCCCTGGTTCCTTGATTGGGTGGTTCATGAACGTTCCTCCCACGCGGTGCGCCGATTGAGGCGCTTGTTGCTGGCGGTGGACCAGGCGAGCCAGGCGTCGCCGTCGGTGCGATAACCCATGCCCGTGTAGGCCCAGTCTGCGATCGCGACTGTCTCGTCGCCGGTGCTCCCGTCTCCATCGCCGCGTTCGTGGTCTTGTCGCCATATGTGGCGGGCGTCGCGCAGGGCGGCGAAGGTGGTCGACCAGTGGCGGCTCTTGGTCAGCCAGTGCCCCCGGTACCCGAGGGTGTGGGCCCACAGGTGCAGGTTGAGCGGGGCGAGCTCGAGCCGGCCGCCCAGCTCCCAGGCGGTGTCCACCAGGCGACGGAGGTGATCGGGCAGCTGGAGGCGGCTGGTGTCTCCGTGGTGGAGGCGCCGGTCGAGGGCCCCGGCGTCGTCGCTGGACTTGGTGGCGTACTTGGCGAGGTAGTTGGCCGCCGCCCGGCGACCCTCGTTGTCGACGACCTCCACGTCGACCTGGCGTCCCCAGACGATCGGCTGAGCGGCCCGCAGCGGGTTGGGGGCCTTGGCCCGCTCGGCGGCCACCCGGACGGCGGCGACCAGTCGGGCGGCATCGATTGCCGGGGTCTCGCCGTCGCGCTGGTCGAGGCGCACGACGGCGTGGAGGTGGATGACGCCTCGTCGCTGGTACTCGACGACCTTGGCGAAGCTCAGGCGGTAGTCCTCGGCGAATTGACGCACGGACATGGCCAGGGTCCGGGCCAGGGCCCGACGGATGCCGTTGCAGGTGCGGGCCCACAGCTCGGTGGCCCGGGCGTTCCAGATCACGGTGCCCTCGTAGTCGTAGCAGTCGATGCAGATCGGCGTGCCGACCACGGGGTCGTCGGAGCGGTGGACGACGGAGCACCCGATGAGCCGGCGCTGGGGGCAACGACAGCCCGCTCCCGGGTGACAGGGCCGTCCGGAGGGATCCGCCCGGTGGACGGCGCCGAAGCTCGGCGCGGTGAAGGTGGCGAACACGGTCGGGTGCCCGGCCACGCTCTCGGGCACGCCCTTGCCCCCGGCCAGCCCGGCGATGACGAGGGCGCGGGCGTCGCCCTGGTACACCGCTGCGCAGGCCGGGCAACGCGTGGCCCTCCGGGTCTGGCACGCCTTGAGCAGGACCCGCCCGGGCTCTGCGGCGGTGGAGTAGGTGACCCTGGCCTCGCCCGTTGCCCGGTCCACGGCGGTGATCGTCCCGGCGAGGCGCACGGGCCGGGCGCAACACCCGGCGGCGTGGACCAGGGTGATCCAGCGGTCGAACGTCGGGCTGGCCACGCGGGCCACGGCCTGGGCGATCACCTCGTCGGGAGGGAGCTCAGCCATCGCCGCTCACCCCTGCTCGCAGCTGTCGGGCCCGACCAGCCAGGTCCGAGACCGCCGAGTCGTCGAGGTGGTAGGCCCGTAGGCGGACGGGCTCACCCGACTCGTGCAGCAGGAACCCGACGCCCCGGGCGGCGGGGCTGATGGTCGAGGCGGTGATCCCGTTGGTGGCCCACCCCGTGCCGAGGATGGTGTCGGAGGCCGCCGGGGTCGTGCAGCGCAGGGCCCAGCGGTAGCCGAAGAGGTCGCGCAGGCTGGTCGGGACCACGTCGGAGGACGGCTTCTGGGTGGCCGCCACCACGACGATGCCCGCCGCCCGGCCCCTCGACACCAGGTCCCGGAGCACGTCGGTGAAGGCGTCCCGGGCCTTGCGCTCGGGCCAGCCCACGTAGTGGGCCAGCTCGTCCACCACCACCAGCTGCAGCGGCGTGGCGGGGGCGACCTTGCGCCGGCCGCCGTCCAGCAGCTCGGCGTAGCGGGCGTCCATGACCGCCTGCACCTCGCGCAGCACGGCGGTGCCCTCGGCGATGTCGACGCCGGCGAAGCGCTCGGCGACGGGGCGCCAGGGGGCCAGCTCCACCAGCTTGCCGTCGAGCAGCCACAGCACGGCCGTCGGGTCGAGGGCGGCGGCAGCCACCAGCTGGGAGACGGCCACGCTCTTTCCCGCCCCCGGCTCGCCCCCGACGAGGATGTTGTGCTCGAACAGGGTGACGGCCACAAGCCGGCCGTCCTCGTCCAGGCCCACCGGGACCGGTCGCCACAAGCTGGTGGCCTCGGCATGGACCAAGGGCCACGGCAGGGGGGGACCGGCCAGAGGGTCGTGGCGCAGGGCCCGGATGAGGGCCACGCCGGCGTTGGTGGGGTGGCGACGCACCCGGACCTCGCCGACGGCGAACCAGGCGGCGAGGGCCTCGGAGCGGTTGGCCAGCTCGGCCACGGTGGCCCCACCGGCCACGCGCACCCGGGCCCACTCCCCGCTGGCGTCGGCGCCCAGGGCAATCAGCACCGGGGTGCCGGGCGGCGGAGCGACGGCGGCCAGAGCACCGGACCAGCGGCGGCGGCGCCGCCCCCCGAGGATCTGGCGGGCCACCCAGTCGCGGGGAAGGGGTGAGCGGAGGCCGACGACGACGGCGCCGACCATGGCCAGGTCGGCCAGTCCCCACCCGATGACGTGGGCGAACAGGGTGCGCCCCAGGCTCAGGCCGACGGCTCCGACGAGTTCCACCCGCCAGGCGCCGGCCCAGCGCCACATCCGCGTCGGGATCCCCGGTCTGGGGGTCGTGGTGGTGGTCATGGCTGGTTGGCCTCCCAGGTGGCGCCGACGAGGCGGATGAGCAGGAACAGGAAGAGGGCCGTCACGTCCCACTGGGGGGCGACGGCCGCCACCGCCAAGAGCAGGGCGCCCTTGACGGTGGCCGACCGCCGGGCGTTCACGACCCGGCCTTGGCTTCGGTCCGGGCCGGCGTGGCCGGCTCGAGGGCGGCGGCGCGGTAGGCGATGCCGGAGCGGTCGCCCATGGCCCAGGGCAGGGCCGACAGCCCGGTGATGCGCACCGGGCCACCCTGGGTGAGCCCGCGGGGTTCCCCGGCCACCTTGACGGCGATGACCTCGGCCACGCCGTCGGCCATGGCCACCAGCGCGACCTGGTAGAGCGGCGTCCCTCGCTCGTCGGTCTTGGGCCGGCGGGTGTCGAAGTCGACCACCGCCTCGGGCTGGCCGGCGCAGATGAACGCCAGGTTGGACGTGTCGATGGGGAGCCTCATTGGTCAGCTCCTCCTTTCTCCCGGCCTCGGCCGGGTGTCGGCCCGCCGCCCCCGGATGGGACGGCGGGGATCTCGGTGCCACTGGAACGGACCGCCCGGATCGGGCAAGATCCGCGCCAGCGCACGGAAGGGGGTGTGCGATGGGCAGACGGCTGGTGGGTGTGGCGGGGGCGCTGGCGATCGCCGCCGCCGTGGTGGTGGGCACCGGCGGCCGGGCGTGGGCCGACCAGACCCTCGGCACCGGCCAGGTCCTGCGGCTGTCGGACAACGTTCCGCTCACCAGCCCGGCCGACGGCCGGCTCAACGGCTACGGGTTCGCCTCGCGGGTGGCGGGCATCGGCTTCGTGCACACCGAGGCCCTGCCCACCCAGACCGTGACGGCGGCGCCCGGCGACCAGCTGGCGGTGATCGATCTGCGGATCTCGGCTTACGACGAGCCCTACCTCGACCCCGGCACCCTCGACGGTCCCTTCGCCACCTTCACCGTGGTGGCCGGCTCGACCCGCACCCCACTGCCCATCGACGCGGGCCCGTCGAACGTGACGCCAGGGACCGACGTCTACGCCGTGGCGGTGCCGGTCGGTGCCCCGGTGTACCTGCAGGCGAGCCGGGCCGGGTTCACCCAGACGCTGGACCTGCGCACCGGACGGCGCGTCGGGATGAGCCCCGACGTCCTCTACCGCGACCCGGCCCAGCCGTGGCTTGAGACGAGCGTCGGCACCACCCAGACGCTTGATGCCACCGAGTCCCCGGGGGGCACGGGCGTCGCCTTCGACGTCACCGTCGCGAACGTCTATCTGACCTACTTCCCGCCCGACCCCAGTCTGCGCCCACCGGTCCTCGACACCGGCTGGTTGATCCTCGACGCCACCACCGCCGCCCTGACCCCGGGGGGCGACCCGCTGCCGAACCTTCAGGCGAAGCCGCTGCCCGCCGCCGCCCTGCACCTGGTGCTGGCGGGCGGGACCCAGGTCCCCGCCGCCCACGTGGACCAGTTGGGCGAGCAGGGCCTGCTCGGGGGGATCTTCTACTTCAGCGTGCCCGCCGACCTCACCAAGGCCCAGCTCGTCGTCGAGCCGGGGGTCAACGTCGCCGCCACCGACAACGCCAGCCCGGTCGACCTCGCCTTCACCCAGCCCGCCACCTTCGACCTGAGCCTGCCCAGCGAGGCGCCCGCCTCCCCGCCGCTCGTCGCGCCCGGCGTCGTCCCGGCGGCGGCCGTGGACCACCCCCGCTTCCCGTGGGCCGAGATCGCCGTGCTGGTCGCCCTGGCGCTCATCGCCGGAGCCGTGTGCATCGTGTCGCTGCGCCGCTGGCGCGACCCGGGCCTGGCGGCCCTGCCCGTGGTCCACACCCAGGCCGCCCTCATGGCCGGCGCCGGTCCGCCGGCGCTGTCCGCTTCCCCCCGGGGTCTGGGCCCGGGCCCACCGGTGATCGATGCGAGCGCCGAGCCAGCTGCGGATGCCCCGGCGCCCCCGGCGGGCACGCGCCTGGTGGTGTCGGTGCTCGGGCCCCTCGTCGTGGAGGGCCTCACCCGTACCGTGCGGCGCAAGCCCGTCACCCGCCTGCTCGTGTGCCTGGCCCTCAACATCGACCGGGCCATGCCGTCCGACACCCTGCGCTACCTGCTCGCCACCGGGGAGGACGCCGAGCCGTCGGAGTCCACGCTGTACAACTACGCGCATCACCTGCGCCAGGCACTGCCCGAGGGCATCCTTCCGGCCAACAACCCGGGTGGCTACCGCCTCGGCCCCGGCGTCGAGGTCGACTGGGCCATCTTCGAGGGCCTTGTCGCCAGGGCCGCCGCCGAGCCCGCCGAGATGCCCCGGCTCGTCACCACCGCCCTCTCCCTGGTGCGGGGCCAGCCCCTGGCCCAGATGAGCTGGGCCGGCATCGAGGACCGGGTCAACGAGATGGTGGCCACCATCGAGCGGGTGGCCCACGACGCCGCCACCGCCGCCCTGGCGGCCAGGGATGCCAGGGCCGCGGACTGGGCCATCTCCCGGGGCCTGCTGGCCTCGCCCGGCTCGCCCGGGTTGCTGGAGGACCGCATGGTGGCCGCCGCCGCCGGCTCGGGTTATGGGGTGGAGCGGGCCTGGGCCGATGCGCAACGCATCCTCGGCCCCGACGCCGCCTGGCTCGAGCCCGCCTACCGCAGCCTGCGGGGCAGCTCCGTATAAGCGCCTCGGGAGGGCGGCAAGCGGGGTGGGCACGACCCCGACCCTGCGCCTCCGACCTCACCACAATCCTTGGCAGCTGCGGCGGGTCAAGGCGACTGGTCGAGTCGTGCTCCGGGCTCGGTAGCAGGGCGACGTCGCAGGTCAGCGGGGGTGCCCGGACCTTGCACGGAGCCGCGCAAGGGTTTTGCCAAGGTAAATTCTCGATCCTCGGCCCCATGTCGGACCCCGATCGGAGCGCCGTGGCGGGCCCGACGCGGCTCCCCGGCGAGCATCCCCGGCTGCCGGTGCTGCGGGTCGAGCTCCACGGTCCCCGCCCGGCCTCCCGCCAGGGCCGTGACGCCGTCGGGGTGCTGCCCGCCCATGCCCGGGTGTGGCTCAGCCCCGTCGGCGTGCTGTCGACGGCCGATCCCGCCCGTCTGCGCCGCCTGGCCCGCCAGCTCCTCGCCGCCGCCCGGCAGCTCGAGGCCCACGCTGGGCACGGCACCCCATCGCAGGGGCGGCTCTTCGATCCGAGCGTGGCCAGCGCCGAGGTCGCCCGGCGGACCGCTGACCATGGGGGTCGGGCGTGATTCCGGCGACGGCCGTCTCCTCCTCGCCAATGTCCCGGCACCTCGGCGTGAGCCGCCGGTCGGGGGTGCCACAGCGCCCCCCGGGCGTCAAGGTCGTTCGTCCGGTGGGGCGCTCCACCTTGACCCCCGAGGGGCGCTGTGGCGAAGGGCGCGGACATGGGGTCGAGCACGAGTGCTCGACCCGCCGAGCCGGCGGGACGCCCATCACCGAAGGAGACGGACATGCGCTGTGACGATCCCATCCCCCAGGCCCTCGTCGTCGTAGGAAAGCCCCACGGCACCCCGCCGCCCTGCATCGGCTGTCGGGAGTCGATCGACACCGCCGACGAGTACTGGGTACTCCTCGACGGCCCGCCGGGCGGTCGCCCCGCGGCGCTCGCCGCCGCCCACACCCACCGCTGGGACGACGCCCTCGGCGACTACGACAGCCGCTGCACCGACGCCCTGTGGCGGGACTGGGAGCAGGTCGTGGCCGGCGCCGGAGCGCGGGTGCTCCGCCTCGGCGAGGACGGCGGCGGGCCCCGGTTCTTCGCCGGCGCCGTCCCCATCCACGCCGGGACGCCGATCGAGGTGCTGGGGGCCGACGGCTGGTTGACCGGGCGCTTCGAGTACGAGACCCGCACCCACCCTTGGCAGCCGCTCGTCTACCTCTGCCTCGGCGGGTGGGACTTCCCGAGTGCCCGCCTGGTGCTGCCTGCCGATGCCGTCGTCCGCCTCCCCGATCGCTGACCACTCCGGTCCCCTGGCATGGGGGCCGCATCACCAAAGGAGCTCACCATGACCTTCGACGACCTCGTCGACGCTCTGACCACCGCTACCAGCCGATCCTCGGGGCCACCCACGTCGACCTCGACGCCTTGAGCGACAGCCAACTGGCGAACGTGGTCGCCCACGCCCAGGAGCTGATGGACGAGCTCGCCGAGCTCGAGGTGATGGTCACCCGGGTCGTGGCCTCGTAAGGAATCCTTCACAACGACCCATAAGCTCACGACGAGGCGTGAGCTGCCTACCGAAGTCCGCGTGCCCCATGCCAGCGCCGATCTCCCGAGGCTCCTGGATTGCGCTACGCCGGACGCTGCGAGGTGTGTCCACGTTGACAGCCTGGCCACTCGCCGCCGTCGAACTCCTGAGCCAAGGGGGACCGACCGGAAGCATCGCCGCCGCCGAGGTAGGCGCGACGCTTGCGAAAGCCTTTCGGCCCGCCTGAGCCGGAGGATCGCCCCGACCGGCGAGCCTCCCGATCACGGTGAGCAGGGGGGTTAAGCCGGCCCAAGTGGCTCGACCCGTTGGAAGGTCTCCGTGGGCACTAACTGCCAGTGTCAGAGGGTTGCCCTTATCGATCCTCTTGAGCCGGCCGGCACCTGCGGCGCCGGCCGTCCGGGGAAGACCGTGTGTCAAAACTTCCTTTACAAGTTCAAGTTCAAGTTCAAGTTCAAGTTCAAGCCGAGCGCCAACGTGGACGAGGACGGCACCGTCACCGGCGTGGATGAAGTCGTGGACGCCGCGGTGCAGAAGTACCCTACCTTTCGGCCAAGCCGTCCGGTGATTTGGACCCGGCGCTCACCGACAAGTTCCCGGCCCTGCTCCCGAGCGGACGACAGACCAGCGCCCGGCCGAAGGGTGGCGCCGGCCTGAACGGCGGCACTCTGGAGGCCAAGTTCCCGGCGCTGCGCCGTCGGAGTTGAATCCGAGCGCACGTGTGCGTGCGGCATCTTCCCAGCCTCGTGGCGTGGCCTGCGTAAACTCGGGCTGTCACCGCCCGCGAAGCGTGGGTCCAAGCCTGGTCAGCTGGGGGGGAACGGCGTTGCCGACTCAGACACCATCTGCGGCAAAGAACGCGAACCTGAACGCCGCGATGGCGACTAAGAACGATGAGTTCTACACGCAGTGGGTGGACATCGAGCGCGAGATCAACGCCTACCTCGACTACGACGCGAATGTCTTTCGCGACAAGGTCCTCCTGCTCCCCTGCGATGACCCCGAGTGGTCCAACTTCACCAAGTTCTTCGCCTTGCATTTCGTGGACTTCGGCCTGAAGAAGCTCATCTCGACGTCGTACGCGCCGGACAGCAACCCGGCCGGCTCGTACTACTCGCCCACTTTGTTCGAGATGGACGACCCGAAGTTCGACAAGACGAAGACGCGCAGTAATGGGAAGAAGTTCGTCCTCGAATCGACCGACATCTCTGGCGACGGTGTTGTGAACATTGACGACCTCCGGTGGGACTACGTGGACGGCGACGGTGACTTCCGGAGCGCGGAGGTGGTCGCGCTGCGCGACGAGGCTGACATCATCGTGACCAACCCGCCGTTCAGCCTCATCAAGGAGTTCCTTGCCTGGCTAGTCGAGTCGGGCAAGCGTTTCTCGATCATCGGCCCTCGTGGTGCGGCGCTGTACAAGGAGACGTTCCCCCTCATCCGCGACAACCAGATGTGGCTGGGGCGCGGTTTCCAGGCTGGCAACGCCTACTTCGGAGTCGTGGGAAAGGGCTCCTACGCCGACGGCGTCTACGACGAAGAGACGGGACTGGTGAAGTTCCGGAACTGCTGCTGGTTCACCAACATCGACCACGGCCGCCGCCACGAGCCGCTGCAACTGATGTCGATGGCCGACAACATCAAGTTCTCCAAACACAAGGAGGTCAGGGGCGTCGGGTACTACGGCTACTACAACTTCCCCGACGCGATCGATGTGCCGTTCGTTGACGCGATCCCGGCCGACTTCGACGGCATCATGGGCGTCCCGAGCACCTTTCTGGACAAGCACAATCCCGATCAGTTCGAGATCGTCGCGAGCGCCGAGGACATGGAGCAGATGGAGGATCTCGGCGTCGAGATGCTGGGCGAGGAGTTCGTCCGCAAGTACAAGGAGTCGGGCGGGACCGGCGGCGTGAGCCCCGGTCACCGCAAGCTCGGACTGACCGAGCCACGTTACTACTGGCCCTTCAAGCGCATCCTGATTCGACGGAAGGGCGCTTAGGTGGAGACGGAACTAAAGCAGTACACGGTTGCCGAAACGCTCGAAGGCTTCGTCTACAACGAGCTTGAGGGAAAGGGTTTGTTCGGGCTTGCCGGAAGGCTCGTCATCCAGCCTGAGTACCAGCGAAACTACATCTACAACGACGGCAAGAAGGATGTCGCGGTCATCGACTCGTTGTTGAAGGGCTATCCGCTTGGCCTGATTTACTTCAACGTCGCCGGCGACAAGCTGGAGGTGCTCGACGGCCAGCAGCGGATTACAAGCATTGGTCGGTTTATTACCGGCAAGTTCGCAATCAAGCAGGATGGCAAGGAGCAGACCTTCTCGTCGCTGCCGTCCGAGGCCAGGCAAGCAATCGTTGACAGTGTCCTTCTCGTCTACCACTGCAAAGGTACCGAGAAGGACATCAAAGAATGGTTCGACACCATCAACATCGCAGGCGTGCCCCTCAACACCCAGGAGCGCCTGAACGCCATCTACTCAGGTCCTTTCGTCACAAAGGCCAAAGCTGAGTTCTCCAATAGCCAGAACGCGAACATGCAGAAGTGGTCTGCCTACGTCAAGGGCAACCCGAAGCGGCAGGAGGTACTAGCCGAGGCGCTGGAGTGGGTGTCAGCGGCAGATGGCATCAGCACCGATGCCTATCTGGCCAAGCATCGCGGTGACACCGAGATCACTCAGCTCAAGGCGTACTTCACCTCCGTCATCGACTGGGCTGGCAGCGTGTTCACTCGGCCGCCCGACAAGGAGATGCGAGGCCTCGACTGGGGTCGGCTCTTCCAGACCTTCTACACGACGGCCTACGACGCCAGCAAGATCGATGCCAGGGTCAACGAGCTGCGCGGCGACCCAGCGGTGACCAGTCCTAAGGGCATCTACGAATACCTCCTAGCCGGCGAGACTCAGCCGCAGTTGCTGACGATCCGAATCTTCGGTGCGAACGACAAGCGCGTCGCCTACGAGAAGCAGACGACGGATGCCCAGGCGAAGAGTGTGTCGAACTGCCCCCTCTGTGCCCAGGGCAGCGACAACAACAAGACGCGCATCTATAAGTTGGACGAGATGGATGCCGACCACGTGACGGCCTGGTCAAAGGGCGGTGCGACAGGTCTCGCGAACCTGACCATGCTTTGCCAAACGCACAACCGGGCGAAGGGCAACAAGTAAGCCGCATCCGCTCGACCAACGCCGCCGCCGGACTACCCCCAGAGTGTCATGCGGCACGGAGCCTACGGGCCGACCACAACCGATCTGGCCGACGCGAGCGGGCTGCAAGAGCAGCCGGGTCGGGTACCGCCGTGTGCTGTCTTGGGCCGCTACGGCGCAGCCGGTGTCGGCGCGAGCGTCGTGGTGGTCGACTCAGGCAAGCCACCGTACAGCCCGCCGGAACGTCCTGTCAGGAGGTATCGCTGGTCGACTCATGTGAGGCACTGGTCGGTGCGAACCTGGGATCGACCCACGAGTCGATCCCCTCCCTCGGCACAACTGCTCCGTCGCGGAACTCAAACATACCGCTGAAGTTGACCACCGCTTCGACTCCCGCGCTTTCGACGGTGAACCTCCCGACATAACAAATGTCGTAATTGTCCCGCTCGCAATACAGCCAGTGAGGGCCAAGGTGTCCAAGTGTCTCATTCCGGGCCCCGGCGATCACATGGGGGTCCCAGTCGCCGACTGCAATCGCCACGAACCTCGGATGATCGGGTGGCCATTGGGGGAGGACGACATCACCAGCGCCCAGGGAACACCACTCGATCCCGTTCACGACGAGGATTGATGTCCGGCGGCCCGCGGCACCAGCAGCGACCTGGGCCAGATCGAAGTCATCCGCATCCGGAACGACCAGGGCGACTGACTCGGAGCCCTCGCCGACCAGATCGGCGACGGATGCGGCGATTGCGTGCGCAAGGGTGCCGTACCTCCCGATCGCTTCGTCCCCTCGCTCGCCGTCTTCCTCTCCCCGGTCGTTCACCATCGCTCTTGTGAGTGCGACGCGGACGAACTCGCCCTGATCTGCGTGGACGTGGTCCACCCAGGAGGGATAGTCCGGATCGTCGGATATCGATGCAGCGGCAGGCAGCATAGGTATGCATTATCTCTCGACGCCGGACGACGGCCGGATTGACCGCCAGCGTCCGGGCGCATCTAGATCCAGACCCGCGTCTGCCCCGCGCAAGAACCCTCGGTGTTCCGCACACAGGTCGCGTGCGGCAAGCCAACCTCACCTGACGGTCCCTCAGATATGGGCGGGGGTGGGCCATAATGTGGACCATAATTTTTCGCCGAACCGGGCCTACGAGGGCCTACTCAGGCCTGTGGGCAACCATGAAAGTGCTGCTCAAGCCACTTTCAGCCCACTCTAGAGTTAGCGGATTTCGGACTTGAAAAGCCTTCAGGGGAGACCCTGCGTGGGTTCGAATCCCACTCCCTCCGCAGGGCACCACCGCCGACCAAGGTCAGCCCAGCGCAGGTCGCAGCCGGCGCCACTCGTCGAGCGGCATGGCCGCCCGGTCGGGCAGCAGGACTTGGATGCACACGTGGTCGGCGCCGGCGGCGAAGTGCTCGCCGATCCGGGCGGCCACCGTCTCGACGTCACCCCAGGCCACCACCCGGTCGACCAACCGGTCGCTGCCGCCCCCGGCCAGGTCGTCGGTCGTGAAGCCGGACCGGAGCAGGTTGTTGGTGTAGTTGGGCAGCCGGAGGTAGATGGCCAACGCCTCACGGGCGATGGCACGGGCCCGCCCGGCGTCGGTCTCCAGGACCACCTTCTGCTCGGGCGCCAGCAGTGGTCCCGGCCCCAGCACGGCGCGGGCGACGGCCGTGTGGTCGGGGGTGGTCAGGTAGGGATGGGCGCCGGCCGAGCGGTCCCGGGCCAGCTCGAGCATCCTGGGGCCGAGGGCGGCCAGCACCCGCTCGGCGACCGGGACCGGCGGCGACGCCGCATCCAGCCGGTCGAGGTACTCCCTCATCTTGGCCAGCGGCCGCTCGTAGGTGCCGGTGCGGTCGACGAGCAGGGCGTGGCTGACCCCGAGCCCGAGCAGGAACCGACCCCGCGCCAGCCGCTGGTGCCCGGCCGCCACGTCCGCCGCGTCGTGCATCCAGATGTTGAGGATCCCGGTGGCCACGACCACCCGCCGGGTGGCGTCGAGCAGGCGGGCACAGTCCCCCAGCACGTCCCCGCCGGCACCGCCCGGGACCCACAGGGCTCCGTACCCGAGGTCCTCCAGCTCCGCCGCCGCTTCCCGGATGGCTCCCCGATCCCCGTAACGCAACTGCGCGCTCCACACGCCGACCCGTCCGAGATCCATGGCCACGTCAGTGGTGGAAGCCGGTGGCCGCCGCCGGATCGGACTGGGGGCCGGTTTGGCGCTCGAGGTCGGGCAGGGCGGCGCGCAGGTCGTCGAGGAGCATCCCGGCCATGTCGGGGGTGAACCCGTTGCGGCACACCACCCGGAGCACGGCCAGGTCCTCGCGGTCCGCCGGGAAGGTGTAGGCGGGCACCAGCCACCCCCGCTCGCGGAGCCGGCGAGAGACGTCGAAGACGTCGAAGGCGTCGACATCAGGCGCGGTGGTGAAGGCGAACACCGGCAGCTCGTCGCCGTGGCTGACCATCCGGAACGGTCCCAGCCCGGCGATCTCCCGGGCCAGCCCGGTGGCGACGCCGCGTGACGCCTGCTGCACCAGGCGGAACCCCTCCCGGCCCAGGCGCAGGAACGTGTAGTACTGGGCCACCACCTCGGCCCCCGGGCGGGAGAAGTTCAGGGCGAACGGCGGCATCTCGCCGCCGAGGTAGTTGACCTTGAAGACCAGCTCCTCGGGCAGGGCCTCGTGGTCCCGCCACAGCACCCAGCCCACCCCGGGGTACACGAGCCCGTACTTGTGCCCGGACGTGTTGATCGAAGCCACTCGTTCGAGGCCGAAGTCCCACTTCAGATCCGGGTCCAGGAAGGGGGCGACCATCGCTCCCGACGCCCCGTCCACGTGGATCTGCACGTCGACCCCCGTGCGGTCCCGCAGGTCGTCCAGGGCGCCGGCGATCTCCGCCACCGGCTCGTAGCTGCCGTCGTAGGTCGACCCGAGGATCGCCACCACCCCGATGGTGTTGTCGTCGCACCGCTCCACGGCCTCGGCCGCGCCGAGGTGCAGGCGGTCGCCGGAGACCGGCACGATGCGGGGCTCGACCTCCCAGTAGTTGCAGAACTTCTCCCAGCACACCTGGACGTTGGCGCCCATCACCAGGTTGGGACGGCCGCCGGTCGCCCGGGCCGACCACCGCCGCTTGAGGGCCATCCCGGCGAGCATGCAGGCCTCGCTCGAGCCGGTGGTCGAGCAGCCCACGGCGGCGGCCGGCGTGGGGGCGTGCCAGAGGTCGGCGAGGATCCGGACGCAGCGGTTCTCCAGCTCCGCCGTCTGGGGGTACTCGTCCTTGTCGATCATGTTCTTGTCGACGCACTCGGCCATCAGCCGCCCCGCCTGGGGCTCCATCCACGTGGTGACGAAGGTGGCCAGGTTGAGCCGGGCGCTGCCGTCGAGGAGGAGCTCGTCGTGCACCAGCTGGTAGGCCGCCTCGGGGGGGACCGGGTGGTCGCTCAGCCGGTCGTGCGGGGGGACCACATCGTCGGCGACGACGGGGTTGGCCTCCACCACGAACGGGTTGGGCCGGCCGGGCCGGTGGCGAGCCGGCTCACCGCCGCCTCGGTGCAGTGCCACGCGCTCAGCTTGCCCCAACCGGGCTCAGCTCGCGGCAGCCCCGCTCCGGTTGATCGCCGCCTCGTCCGTCCCCAGGTAGGAGGCGATCACCGCCGGGTGGGCGAGCACCTCCGCCGGGGTCCCCTCGGCGATGACCCCCCCGAGCTCGAGGGCGATCATGCGGTCGCAGACGGCGCTGAGCAACGGCATGTGGTGCTCGATGATGAGCAGCGAGCACCCGGTGCGGTCGCGCACCCGGCGCAGCAGCGGACCCAACGCCTCGGTCTCCTTCTGGGCGACGCCGCCGGACGGCTCGTCCAGCATCAGCACCTTGGGCTCCTGGGCCAGGATGCAGGCCAGGTCCACGATGCGCCGGGTGCCCGTCGAGAGCTCCCCGGTCAGCTTCTGGCTGAAGGCCACGAGGCCCATGAGGGCGATCAGCTCGTCCACCTCGGCCCACACCGCCAGCTCCGACTCGTAGGACGCCGGGAGCTGGAAGGCGGCGGCGATGATGTCCCGCGACGCCAGGTGCCGCTCCCGGGCCACGGCGATCGTCTCGGCCACCGTCAGGGTGGGGAACAGCAGGGCGTCCTGGAACGAGCGGCCCATCGCCCCCTTGGCCCGCTCGTGGGGGGCCCAGTCGGTGATGTCCACGCCCCGCAGGCGGATGTGACCCCGGTCCACCCGCAGGAACCCGGAGATGCAGTCCATCAACGTGGTCTTGCCCGCCCCGTTGTGCCCGATGAGCCCCACGATCTCGCCCTTGCGCACCTCCAGGTCGACCCCGTCGACGGCGACGATGCCGCCGAACCGCTTGGTGACGCTGATGCACTCGAGCACGGGCTTGCCGTCGTTGGCCACCGGCGTGTCGCCATGGCCGTTCGCCGGTTTGGACGCGGCCCGGCGGGTCCGCTTGCCGTTGCCGTTGGTGGCCGCCGGCGCGGCGGCCTCGTTCCCCGCCCCCGCTCCGGCGATGAACACCGAGCGCAGGATGTCGGGCCGCTCGAGCAGCTCACGGGCCGGCCCCTCGAACCGCACCTCGCCCTTCTCCATGAAGACCGCTCGCTCGGCCAGGTTGAGGGCGACGTTGACCGACTGCTCGACGAGGACGATGGTGGTGCCCCGCTGGTGGATCTCCCGCACCACGTCGAGCAGCTGGGCCACGATCGTCGGGGCCAGTCCGAGCGACAGCTCGTCGATCATCAGCAGCTCGGGCCTGGTCATGAGGGCGCCGCCCAGCGCCAGCATCTGCTGCTCGCCGCCGGACAGGTTGCCCGCCATCTGGCCCTGGCGCTCGGCCAGCACCGGGAAGAGCTCGAACACCTCCTGCCGGGCGGCGGCCAGCCGCGCCTGGTCGTCGCGGATGAGCCATCCGGCCATGCGCAGGTTCTCCGCCACCGACAGGGTCGGGAACACCCCCTTGCCCCCCGGCATCAGGGAGATGCCCCGCCGGGTGGTCAGGTCGGCGGGCAGGTTGGTGACGTCCTCGCCCGCGAACACCACCTTGCCCCGCTTGGGTCTCACCAGCCCGCAGATGCCCTTGAGCAGCGTGGACTTGCCGGCGCCGTTGGTACCGAGGAGGGCGACGATCTCCCCCTCGCCGACCGTGAAGTCGACGCCGAAGAGGATCTGCACCGGGCCGTAGGCCATGTCGATGCCGGTGCACTCCAGGAG
>Ga0102924_1002381_pt1 | contig 20553 bp, 22 predicted proteins | sample PaiPotPPM11metaG_FD_80116 | JGI IMG/M metagenome (GOLD analysis project Ga0102924, IMG submission 80116) | Iron sulfur acid spring bacterial and archeal communities from Banff, Canada, to study Microbial Dark Matter (Phase II) - Paint Pots PPM... ...
CCTCGGAATCGTGGAAACCGTGACGGTATTCCTCGATGAGGGGCTGGGCGGGCTTGAGTTGTGTGGCCATGTGTTATAAAGGTATGTCAGCGCTTAGCGATAGTCAAGATAATGAAGGGGTATCTTCACTTACTAGTGACAGGATGCCTGCCCAAGCGGTTGCACCTGGGCCTTTCCGCCCTCGCCGCCGCGGGCGTAAAATGTGTAGACTGGTCGCCTGACGCTCGCTTGGTTCTTCAGCGCTCCTCGCTTTCGGTGTACTGATTTTCGCTGCGGGCTTCAATACGCCGCACCTGGTTGCACGCGCCGCAGACGATTGCGCGATGATTCGATCGCAGAGCGGTTCCAACGACATGCCGAACACATGGCGGAGGAGCTGTCACGGCGCGGAATTTCAGCTTAAATCCTTTACAGCCGGGGCGATAGGGGCTATTCTACTCCCGAGCTCCATTTTTTAAGGAAGGAGCTCGCGGTTATGGGAGGCGCGCCCTTACGCGCCATAGCGGCGAGTCGCACGCGCACCGAAAGCGCCGGCAAGAGCTCGCCGATGGGTCGGGGACGTGACTGCACCGCAGGCGCCAGCCGACATGTCCGGAGGTGGGATTCCCCCAAGGCGAGGAGAGCTCAAAAAATTGAAAGCACTCGGTACGCATATTGTGTGCGAACTCTCGGGGTGTGACCCCGCGGCCCTTTCGGACCTGGACGGCGTCCAGAATATGATGATCGCAGCCGCGAGAATAGCGCATGCAACGATCTTGGAAAGTTCCTTTCACCGGTTCGAGCCGCAAGGCGTTTCGGGGACCGTCATCCTGGCGGAGTCCCATCTTTCGATTCATACCTGGCCTGAGAAAAAATACGCCGCGATGGATTTTTACACGTGCGGCGATCACACGGATCCCTGGCTCGCGTGTCAGCACGCCGCCAAGGTTCTTTCCGCAAAGCGAATGCTGACGACCGAATTCAAGCGAGGGATCGAAGCAAAGAACGGAACCTTCACCCACGTCGTAACCGCAACCGAAGCAAAAGATCGCCAGCGAACCGCGTAACCCGCGGTTCTTATTCTATAGCCATGCCGAAAACCGAAAATTGGCAGTGGTATGTTGAGGAATTCGCTCCGACCGAGCAGCACCACCACGCCGTAGCCCGCGTTTATTACGCCGGCCGTTCGCAGTTTCAAGACATCGGCATCATTGGGACGGCCGTCTTTGGCAAGATGCTGATCCTCGACGGCGACACACAAAGCTCCCAAGCCGACGAAAAAATCTATCACGAAGCGCTCGTGCATCCGGCGATCGCCGGCGCGTCCGATCGCTCCGAAGTGCTTATCCTTGGAGGCGGCGAGGGTGCGACGCTGCGCGAGGTCTTACGCCATCCGGACGTGCGACGCGCGACGATGGTCGATATCGACGGCGAAGTGGTCGAGCTTTCGAAAATGTACCTGACGGAATGGTCCGACGGCGCTTTTACCGAGCCGCGCGCCCGCGTGATCATCGGCGACGCGCTCAAGTTTCTGGCTGAAGACAAAGATCGCTACGGCGTGATCATCTCCGATCTCACCGAGCCGCTGGAAGATTCTCCGAGCAATCCGCTGTTTTGCGATGAAGTATTTCGCGACATCAAGAACCGGCTAGCGCCGGGCGGCATCTACGTGCTTCAAGCCAGCACGGCCGGCTTTCATAATCTCTCTTTGCATGCGAAGATGGCCCGCACGCTGCGCAAGTACTACAAATTTGTCGCTTCATATTACACGCACGTGCCGGCCTTCGACAACGATTGGGCTTTCATCGCCTGCAGTGACCGGGTCGATCTCTCGCGCCTGGGCGAAGACGAGATCGAAGCTTACTGCGCGCAGCTGCGCGGCGAGAATTTCTTCTACGATGCGCAAACGCACCGGCGCATCTTCGCGCTGCCGCTCTACTTGCGCCGCGCCCTGGCACAGGACGGCGATACGTTTTGAGCTCGATCGATCAAGATTCAGTGCGCCGCCAATGGGACAAGGAACGGTCGCACTTCGTCGAGCTGCTCGATCTGAAACTCGAGAGCGTCGAGAAGGGCCGAGCGGTTATGCGCATGCCCTACCGCTCGCAGATTTCAAACGGAACGGGCGCCGTACACGGCGGCGCGATCGTCAGCCTGTGCGACACGGTTTTCTACGTCGCGCTGGCTTCGATTTATGGACGGGAACAGGACACGACGACGGTTTCGCTGCAGTGCAACTTTCTGGCGCCGGCGGTGGGCCCGCACGATTTGGTCGCCGAGGCGACAGTGCTGCGGGCCGGACGCCGCATTTGCTACGGCGAAGTGACTGTGCGCAGCGGCGAGAAAGTCGTCGCCCACTCGACGCTGAATTATCTGAACACCTACCCGAACGAGAAGCCCAAAAAATGAAGCGCACGGCCCTGTACGGCGAGCACGTCAAGTTGCGTGCCCGGCTGATTCCATTCGGCGGCTTCGACATGCCCGTGCAGTACGAGAGCATTTTGAAAGAACACGAGGCGGTCCGCAAGCGCGCCGGTCTTTTCGATCTCTCGCACATGGGACAGTTCATCTTGGAAGGCGACGGCGTTGCCGATTGGGCGGATCGCCTGACCGTGAATGCCGTGCCGACGATGAAACCGTGGCAAGCGCGCTATAACATTTTCACCAACGAGCGCGGCGGCGCGCACGATGACGTGATTTTCTACAGGCTCGAAAACCGCTGGCTCCTCGTCGTCAACGCCGGCAACGCCGACAAAATGTGGAAGCACCTCAACGATAATGCGGGGGGATCGGGTGTGAAGCTGACCTCACTGCATGGGCGCAACTCACTGATCGCTATTCAGGGGCCGAGTTCCGTTGCGATGCTGCGGCCGCACGCCGATTTCGATCTCAATGCACTGAAGTATTACTTTTGCACGGAAGGCAAGGTCTACGGCAAGGATGCGATCGTCGCGCGCACCGGTTACACCGGCGAAGATGGCTTCGAACTTTTCGTCGACGGAGCCGACGCGCCCGAGATTTGGAACAAGCTGCTCGCCGACAATGCATCGAGCGGTTTGATTCCAGCCGGCTTGGGAGCGCGCGACCTGCTGCGCCTGGAAGCCGGCATGCCGCTCTACGGGCATGAGCTGACCGAAGAGATCACGCCGCTGCAAGCCGGTCTGGATTGGGTCGTGAAACTGGAGAAACCAGAGTTCCTCGGCAAGGCGGCGCTGGCGGCGCAAAAAAGTGCCGATGATTATGCGCGCATCGTGGGCATCGTGATGGACGGGCGCGCGCCGGCGCGCGAAGGCTACCACGTCTTTTTGGGCGAGAAACGCGTGGGCGAGATTCGCAGCGGATCGATCGGACCGTCCGTCGGGAACAAGAGCATCGGAACAGCCCTGCTGGAAAAGGAAGCCGCAACTCCCGGCACGGACGTAGTGGTTCACATTCGCGGGACCGCCTACGGCGCGAAAGTCGTAGAACTTCCATTTTACAAGAGGAGCTATAAAATTGGCGCAGCCTGAGGGCCTGCTCTACAGCAAGGAACACGAGTGGGTAAAGATCGACGGGGATCGAGCCACGGTCGGCATTACCGACTATGCGCAGGACTCGCTCGGCGACATCGTCTACGTCGAGTTGCCGAAAGTCGGCAAGCAAGTTGCGCAGTCCGCGGCGGTCGGCGTCGTCGAGTCGGTGAAAGCCGTTTCGGATCTTTTTACGCCGGTTGGCGGTGAGATTCTGGAGGTGAACTCCGCACTCGAAAACGATCCGGCGCTCGTCAATCGCGAACCGTTCGAGGGCGGCTGGATGTTCAAACTGAAGCTCGACGGCGATTCGCAAAAAGCCGGTCTCCTTTCCGCGGCCGACTACAAGACGTTCACCAAAGAAGGCTAGCCCGTGTACACGCCCCACACTAAAGCCGACATCGCGCAGATGTTGCAAACGGTCGGCGTCGATTCGCTCGACGCGCTCTTGCCCGTTCCCGACGCGGTTAAGCTGCGCGCCAAGCTCGAAGTTGTGCCGGCGTTGCCCGAGTCGGAAATCGTGCGGCGCTTTGAAGAGCTGGCGCGTGAGAATGCGGGCGCTTCATTCATCTCGTTCCTCGGCGCGGGCAGCTATCGTCACTACGCGCCGCCCGCCATAACGGCGCTGGCCATGCGCGGCGAATTCCTGACCGCGTACACGCCGTATCAGGCCGAGGTTTCGCAAGGGTACTTGCAAGCGATCTACGAGTGGCAAACCTACATTTGTCTGCTGACCGGCATGGACATCGCCAACGCCTCGGTTTACGATGGCGCCACCGCGCTGGCGGAAGCCGCAATCATGGCGATCAATGAAAACGGGCGGCAGAAAGTTCTGGTCTCGCGCGCGATTCATCCGAACTACCGCGCGGTCTTAAAAACGTATTGCGACGGCCTGGACGTCGAGGTCAAGGAGCTGCCGGTCGCGCCGGACGGCACTACCGATCTGAGCGAGCTCGGCCGCCGTCTTGCGAGCAAGGAATATGCACTCGTCGCTCTGCAGTCGCCGAATTTTTTCGGTGTTATCGATATGCCGGATTCCGCAACTCAGGCTGCGTTAAAAGATACCGGCACTATTCTCGTCGGGGTTGTCGCGGAAGCGCTCTCCCTCGGCGCGCTGCAGACGCCGGCCCAATGGGGCGCGGAGATCGTGGTGGGCGAGGCACAAAGCTTCGGTGTTCCCGTCGCCTATGGCGGGCCGTACGTCGGTTTTATCGCCTCGACCACGGAGCATCTTCGCCGCATCCCGGGACGCCTTGCCGGCAAGACCGTCGATTCAAACGGCAGAGAAGGATACGTTCTCACCTTGCAAGCGCGTGAGCAGCATATTCGCCGCGAACGCGCGACTTCGAATATTTGCACGAACCAAGCGCACTGCGCGCTGATCGCGACGATCTATCTGGCGTTGGTCGGGAAAACAGGATTGCGCGACATCGCGGCCGCGAACCTTCGGCGCACGCGCGAGCTCGCAGCCGTCGTCAGCGCGATCGAGGGATGCTCGCTGCAATTCGTCGCGCCGTACTTCAACGAGATCGTGGTAGACGTTCATCAGCCGGCAAAAGCTGTACTTGCGAAGCTCGAGCAGCGCAGCATCCTGGGTGGAGTCGATCTCGGGCGTTACTATCCCGAATATGCGAACTGCATTCTGATGGCGGCAACTGAAATGACGACGACTGACGAAATCGGCGAGCTTGCCAAAGCCTTACGAGAGAGCGTACATGTCCCCGCCGGCGTCTGACCACACGGCCTCGCCGCTGATCTTCGAATCGGGGCAAGACGGCCGCGCGAATCGCTATTTCGAAAGGGAAAAGCCGCTAAAGGGATACTTGCCCGCGGCGGTCTTGCGCAACGATCTGCCAATTCCCGACAACAGCGAGATGGACGTCGTGCGGCATTACACGCGGCTCTCGCAGCGCACGTTTGGAATCGACGTCGGTTTTTATCCGCTCGGCTCGTGCACGATGAAGTACAATCCGCGCGTCAACGACGCGATGGCGAATCTGCCGGCGTTGCGCGACCTGCATCCCTACACGCCCGACACCTTGGCACAAGGTGCGCTGCGGATCATGTGGGAGCTCGAGCGAAGCCTCTGCTCGCTCTTCGGAATGGCGGCTTTCTCGCTCAACCCCGCGGCCGGGGCGCACGCGGAGCTCGGCGCACTGCTGATTGCAAAAGCTTATTTTAAAGATCGCGGTGAAACGCAGCGCGACAAGGTCATCGTTCCCGACACTGCGCACGGCACCAATCCCGCCTCCGCGGCGATGAGCGGATTCAAAGTCATCTCGCTCAAGAGCGACAAGCGCGGGCGCGTGAGCGTGGACGAAATCAAAAAACATTTGGGACTCGACACCGCGGTCTGCATGATGACCAACCCGAACACGCTCGGCCTCTTTGAGGATCACGTGCACGAAATAACGCGAGCGGTGCATGAGGCCGGCGGCCTGTGCTACTACGACGGCGCTAACGCCAACGCGCTAATGGGCAATGCACGGCCCGGCGATATGGGCTTCGATCTGATGCACCTCAATCTCCACAAGACGTTTACGATTCCGCACGGCGGCGGCGGAGCCGGCGCCGGACCGCTCGGCGTCGCGAAGCATTTGGTAGATTTCTTGCCGACGCCGTACGTGCGCAAGAACGGCGAATCGTTTGCGCTCGATTTCGACGTTCCCAGGAGCATCGGGCCGATGCGTTCGTTTTGGTCGAACTTCGCGCACGTCGTGCGCGCGCTGGCCTACATCTATGCGAACGGCGCGGAAGGGCTAACGAAGGTTTCGCAGCTAGCGGTGCTCAACGCGAACTATTTGCGCGTGAAAATTCGCGAGTTCTTGGAGACGCCGTATGACGAGCTCTGCCGCCACGAGTTCGTCGCCTCGGCGCAAGAGCTAAAGAAGACGACGGGCGTGCGAGCTTTGGACATAGCGAAGGCATTGCTCGACCGCGGCTACATGGCCCCGACGATCTACTTTCCGCTGATCGTTCCCGAGTGCTTGATGATCGAGCCGACCGAGACGGAGTCGAAAGAGACGCTCGACGGCTTCGTGGATGCGCTGCGTGACATCGTTGAAACGGCGAAACGTGAGCCGGAGAAAATCTTGGCCGCGCCCGAAACAACCGTCGTCGGCCGGCTGGACGAAACGCGCGCCGCCCGTAACCCCGATCTACGCTGGCGCCCCGCGACTTGATCGCGGTCCTCTTTGCCGCGGCGATCGGGAAGAGCGGGCATGACGCTCGCGGCGCGTTCAGCGTAGCGAACGGCTCATACTACGTGCTGCACATCGCGCATCGAGGGCACTGAGCTACTAGGGCTTTGGATTCGGAAGGCCGACGTCCACGAACCAGTATTCGTACTCTGCAACGTCTATCTCAGCGCGGTTACGAGCTCGAAAGCATCCTGCCTTCGCTTCAGAAGGGTTCAAGAAGGCCCAATGCTGCACCGTGCATTCGTTTACGGCGGCATATCCCGGCGGCAATGCGCGGCGAACCACGCCGAGCAAGTCAAACTCGCCCGTCTCACCGTCCGGCTGACATTCGAGATATCTGGGCTCCGTGGGCGCGCCTCCCCTCAGCGAGCAGCGGCCGAAGTACGGCAACTCCGTGTTGGAATCAAAGCCTTGGAAGTTATTTGCGGCGGCCGCCAAGGCGATTTCGAGAAACTGCCGCATCGCCGCTGCTCGAGAAGCGGGATATGCGATGTCGTCCGCTTCGATGTGGAGAAACTCGCCGAAGTGCAATTCGATGTTTTTTGCATTGCGCTCGCATAACGAAGACAGCTCCGCGTATTTGCTGCCGCGTTCGACACACGTAGACCGATGAAAACCCTGCGGAAGCGAATCATGTACCGCTGCGGTAAGGTCCGTCTTCGTGAAAGACCAGAGATCTCGCAGCTCGCAGTCCAATACGGGCCGTCCTGTTGGCGGTCTGAGTACCTCGCATCCTTTGAGCAAAGCAGCATGCGCAGCTGCGAACTTGGCCCCGTCACTCTCGCCAAAACCACGCATTACCAGTTGCGTCATCGCTGCGAACAACGGTGCGAGTACCTTCGCTGCTTTCTCTTGCGCCCGCGCTCGCTCGTTCGGTGGTAGCGGCGGCGCCACGACGAAGAACGAGTAGCTCGAAAGTTGAGGGAAGGCCGCGCTGCCGTCTTCGGCCACCAGCACTTCGACGTTTTCGGAACTGCGAAGGCAGCCAAGAAAGCTCAAACCATCATAACTCTTCGGGCAGAACGCCGCTCGAGTGAAACCGGCCGGCAATGCGTTGCGCACGGCTGTGACAAAATCGGCCCGCCCTTTAAAAACTCCTAACCACGAATCTTCACATTCGAAGACGGGTCGCATTTCTTCGAACAGAGATCCCCATTTTTCACGAGGCGGCACCTGGCAGTAGTCGAAAACACGTTTCGCGCTCTCCGGCGCCTTCTTCAAATTCCGAAACTGCTGCTGTGCGCCGTTCACGGCAAACGACAGGATCGAATGCATCGCGGCGGGCCGCCAATCGGGAACGGCAGCCCGTGCAGCGGACGCACCGAGCAATGCAAACGCGACAATTAGGGGCACTACCCGCCGCATGAGCGAGCGGGGATTCACGCTGATCGAAACGCTGGTAGCGGTCGCGATAGTCATGCTGCTTTCGCTGATCGCATGGGGTTTCAGCTCGGGCGATCGCGCATTGGCAGCGCAATCGGCGGCCACAATTTTCGATGCGGAGCTCGCGCACGCGCGCGCGCTCGCCGCGACGAGCGGAGAGGCCGTTACGCTGGTCTTCACCCCCGCATCGCCTGATCCGGGCGTCGTTCTCGCGTTCTCGCCGGCGCCGGTGGACGTGCCGCCCGAGACGCTGAGGGCTGACGTTTCGGAGGCCTCGCTGGGCCAGCCGCCCTTCGCGATTTCGGTCGACCCGTACGGCCACGCGACCGGCCCCCAGCCCTGCCCAGCCGCGGGCGGCTTCACGCTCACGTTCTCCGCGGGGCCCGGCGTTCAGACGCGTTTTCTGCCCTGCCCGGCCGTAGCCGCCGGGCCACCTGAACCACCCGGAACGGTGCCTCCATAGCAGGCTCTTCTTGGGCCCGTCCGCTATAATCGAATTAATAGGAGGCGGCCCTCAGGGGGACGCCTTTGTGGTCCTCTAGGGGTTCTTTAGGGGCTTACGATGCGAATCAAATACGAGGTTTCCGCAGGCGGACTTGTGCTCCGGCGGCGCGAGGCGGCCTACGATGCGTTGCTCATCGGACGGGGCACGCCGCGCGTTTGGACGCTTCCTAAAGGCCATGTGGAGGCCAGAGAATCGCACGAGCAAGCCGCGCTGCGCGAGGTCCGGGAAGAGACCGGCTGCTGGGGCGAGATCGTGACCAAACTCAACGATATCTCGTACTGGTTTTACCACAATCATCTCAAGCACAAGAAATCCGTTACGTTTTACTTGATGCGCTATCTCTCGGGCGACACCGCGAACCACGATCACGAAGTGGACGAAGCGCGCTGGTTCGACGTCGCCGCCGCGAAGCGATCGCTCAAATACGTCAACGAGAAGCGCCTGATCGATATGGCGCAGGAATATCTCTTGGCCAATCCCGCCGCATTCGGCGACGTGCCCGTCGTCGCGAGGGTTGCCGAGCAGCGTTCATCGTAAAGTAAGCTCGTGAACGACTCGGGGGCCCCGGCGGTTCTACCGCCTGAGGGCGTCGACGACCATGCGCTGCGCGTCAGCGTCCAGAATTTCGACGGCCCGCTCGATTTGCTGCTGCACCTCGTAAAGGAACGGCAGCTCGACATCGCCACCGTCCCGCTCGCGCTGGTGGCCGAACAATACTTGGCCTACATCTCGATGATGGAGAATCTCGACGTCGAGGTCGCCGCCGAGTACCTGGTGATCGCCGCTACGCTGGTTTTCCTGAAGTCGCGTGCTTTGCTGCCGCCGATTCCGGCCGAGTTTCTGGAGGAAGGCGAGTCGCCCGAAGAGGTCGAGGAGCGTCTGCGCCAGCGGCTCATCGCCTATTCGAAGTATCGCGAGGTCGGCGAAGATCTACGCCAGCGGCAATTCGAAGCGTCGTCGTATTTTTTCCGCGATCTCGGCGATCCGCACAGCGAACTTCGCCAGCGTTATCGCGTCGATCCGAATCGCTTGACGCACGCGTTCCTGACGATGCTGCAGAGCGCGCGTCCGGAAAAGCGCACGATTGCCCGCGAGCGCCTGACGCTGGTAGCCTCCATGGATTACATCGTGCGGCGCGTGCGCGAATCGCGCGAGGTGCTCTTCTCGACAATCTGCAAAGAACTCGGCATGACGCGCGAATCGATCGTGGTAGCGTTTCTGGCGATCCTGGAGTTGGTGCGCCGCCGGCGGCTAGCCTTCGATCAGCAAGCTCCCTTCGATGACATCCGGCTTTTCCTGGTGGCCAAATCGTGAACGTCCTTCGACAGGCTCAGGATGACATAATCGATCGGCTCCAGCGCCCCATCGAAGCGCTGCTCTTCGTCGCGAGCGAAGCGCTGCCGATCAAGGAGATTGCCAAACTCACGCGCGCGGAGGAGACGGACGTCGCGACTGTACTGCAGCGCATCGAAGCTGAGTATGCCGAGCGGGGCATCGTGCTGCGCCAAGTTGCCGGTGGTTATCGATTTGCGACCGCGCCGTCGGCGCGCGACGTCGTCGAAGCGTATCTGCTTCCGCCGCGCAGCAATCTCTCGACGCCGGCGCTGGAGACGCTGGCGATCGTCGCGTACCTTCAACCGGTGACCAAGAGCGAGATCGAAGCGATTCGCGGCGTAGATTCCGACAGCGTCGTTTCGACGCTGCTCGACCGCGTGTTTATCGCCGAAGCTGGGCGGAAGGACGTCGTCGGCCGGCCGCTGCTGTACAAGACCACGCCCGAGTTTTTGGAATCGTTCGGCTTGCGCTCGCTCGACGATCTTCCCCCGATGGAACTGGAGCAAGGCCAGCCCCTCGAGCTCGGGTTGCTGGCCGCCAACCTCACGGCTGCCGCGCCGGCGGAATAACGCTGTGCGAATCGGCGTGCACGTGCGCGTCTCAGCCGGTTATGCGGCCGCGATCGAGTACGCGAAGCGCGTCAAGTGTACGGCCATCCAAATTTTTTCGAGCAATCCGCGCAGCTATCGCACGAGTCCGATCAATCGTCCCGCGCTCGAAGCGTTTCGTAAGATGCGCGCCGAGGCCGGCATCGAGCCCTGCGCGATTCACACGCCTTACCTCATCAATCTCGCGAGCGAAAACGAGAAGATCGCAGCGGGTTCACTGGCGCTGCTGCGTTCCGATCTGGAATCCGCGGAAGCGGGCGGCATTCGCTACGTCAACACGCATCTCGGCTCGTATGGAAAACGCGATCGGAACGAGGGTTTTGTTTCAGCCTGCCGGCTGCTGGAACAGGCACTCGAAGGGATCGCGCCCGGCGTGACGCTCGTCATGGAGAATTCGGCCGGCGCCGGGTCGCTCTGCGGCGGAACACTCGAAGAACTCGGAAATTTTCTCAAGGCGCTGGACCATCCGCAACTGGGCGTTTGCCTCGATACCGCGCACGCGTGGGCGGCCGGCTATGAGATTAACTCGCAGCGCGGCGTCGACGACTTCATTTATGAAGTCGCCGAGCAGATCGGCTTGGATCGCGTGCCGATGTTTCACTTCAACGACACGGAGGTGCCGCTGGGCGGCAACCGCGATCGTCACCATCACATCGGTGAAGGCAATATCGGCTTCGATGGTTTTCGCGCGTTAGCAGCTCGCCCGGAACTGCGCGATAAAACCGCGATCCTCGAAACGCCGGGCGACGAAGCCGACGATATACGCAACGTCGAGACGATTCGCGCGATATTTAAGGGCGCGGGTCATGAAATATAAATGCAGGCGTCAATAATGTGTCATGGTGAGCCTGTCGAACCACGGCCCATTGAGTGTCATCCTGAGCCTGTCGAAGGACGGCCGAGCTTGACGAGGCCCGCATGATCGCTCACTTCGATATCGATGCGTTCTATGCGAGCGTTGAAATTCGTGACAACCCCGACTTGCGCGGCAAACCGGTCGCCGTTGCGGGCTCGAGCCGGCGCGCGGTCGTGCTGACCGCTTCATACGAGGCGCGGCCCTACGGAGTGAAATCGGCAGTGCCGTTATACCGCGCGCTGGAGGCCTGTCCCGAGTTAATCGTCGTGCCGCCGAATATGCAGAAGTATCGCGAAATCTCGCACCAGATTTTTTCGATTCTCGAACGGCGCGGCGGAGCGGTCCAGGGCTTGTCGATGGACGAGGCGTTCGTGGACCTGGGTGACTGCACGACCGAAGCTGCCGGCGAATTGGCGCAAGCCATTCGTCGAGAGATTCTCGACGAAGTCGGCTTGACCGTAAGCGCGGGCGTCGCGAGCGGAAAAATGGTTGCGAAGATTCTCTCCGATTCGTGTAAACCCAACGGCATGCAAACGCTCGCGCCCGGACGCGAAGCTGAGTTTCTGGCGCCTTTGCCGGTCGGGCGTTTGTGGGGAGTTGGTCCGAAAACGCAAGGTCGCCTGATGGAACGCGGCATCACCACGATCGGCGACGTCGCCGCCCTTTCGGACGAACGCGTGCGCGCGATCTTCGGATCCTGGGGCATGGAGCTGCGCGACTTGGCGCGCGGCATCGATCGCCGCCCGGTCGAATCCGAGCGCGAGACTAAGTCGATCTCGACCGAAGAGACGTTCGAGTACGATGTGCGCGACGAAAAACAGCTGCGAGAAGTCTTGCGCGAACAAGCGCTCGAACTGGCCCAGACTCTCGAGCGCGAAGGCCTTTCCGCATGTACGATCGGCATTAAAATAAAACGCGCCGACTTCCGCATCATCGTGCGGCAGACGAATCTCGCCGAACCCACGATGGATGCCCGCCAAATCTATGTTTCGGCCGTGCACTGTCTGCGCCGCGCAGAGATTGAACGCACGCCGGTGCGCTTGCTGGGAACACGAGTAGCTTCGCTCGTGCCGGGCGAACCGAAACAGCAGAGTTTATTCGCCGGTAGTACATCGGCGGGAGGATAGCCATGATTGTCGCTACGACCGAAAATATCGCCGGGTACCGTGTGAAGGAGACGAAAGGGCAAGTCTTCGGCGTCGTCGTTCGAAGCCGCGGATTAGGTGGAAACATAGTTGCGACCCTGCGCTCGATCATGGGCGGAGAGATTTTTGAGTATACGCAGCTCCTTGAAGAGACGCGGCGCCACGCTATCGATCGCATGGTGCAGAACGCACAAGCGATGGGCGCGGATGCCATTGCGATGATGCGCTTCGATTCATCGGAGATGGGTTCGACGATGACGGAAGTCGTGGCGTACGGCACCGCCGTTACGCTGACGCCGGTTCAGTAGCCGAATGCTACGCGCACTAATCGTTCTGATTGGCCTCGTGCTTTTGGGGGTCGGGCTGCTGACTTTGAGATCTTATGGCGCCGCCGGTTTTCCGCCGTTGGCGGCCGGCGTGCTGTTGCTGCTTGGAACGTTGTTCGAAGGGCGTTATCGACCGCGCGCGCGTTCTGGCAGCGCGGGTTGGGAACCAACCGGCGAGCGCTTCATCGATCCGGGCACCGGTAAACTCGTCGACGTTGTTTACAACCCGCAAACGGGCGAACGCGAGTATAAGGAAGTTCCGCCGTAGTTATTGACCCGCGGCCCTCGACTACGCTCGGTCGTGGTTCGACAGGCTCACCATGACACACTTAAGTGGTTCGACAGGCTCACCATGACACACTTAAATATGATCGGTCGACCAGACGCCGTCCGCGGATCCGGTCGCTTTTGCGCGCTCCAAAAATTTTTTGCCGCGCGAGCTGAGCGGCGCGATCATGAGAATCGCATCTTTGCGTTTGCGCACCGACCCGCGTGGTAAGAGGCTGCGCACGCTGTCGGGAGGCAGCCATCCGGTGATTCGCCGGAAGTCGCCGGCGGCGGCTCGCAGCAACGGCGCTATCAACGCGCGGTCTTTTTCGCTCGCGAACCCAAACTCGTCCAAGACGTATGCGTCGTGCGCCGGTTCGCGCTGACCGAGAACGTAAGCGGTGATCGCACGTCCGCGGCGCACCACCAAGCGCACCGCCTGTCCGCGCGCGTGCTCGGACCCGTGCTGAATGCGCGTCTGCATCCATCCCCAGATCGCCGGTCCGCGTTCGAATCCCCAATCGCGGCGCGCTTCGGTCGCATCGAAGCAGCGGCGGATTCCAGGCCAATCCTTAGGCGAGAGCGTGGCGACGTCCAAACGTTTATTGGAAAGCGAATCGGCGCGAAATGTAATCAGCCTCGAGGGGAGCTCGACAAATCCCAGCGTTTTATAAAACTGCGGATGAATATCCGAGAATAAGTAGGCGAAGTCGAACTTCTGAGCACGCGCTGAATCCAAAGCCATTGCGAGCATCGCGCTTGCATAACCGCGTCCGCGCTGCGAGGCCGGCGTGTAAACCGCTCCGATGCCGATTGCGGCCAACGGCTGCGCGCCCAATCGCGCCATTCGTTGGTAGCGCTTGAACGACGAGACGACTTTCCCGTTAACACGCAAACCGAGCGTCTCATAGTGGCGCTTGCCATACGCCGTGCGTGCCAGCTCGAGCGTCTGCGCAACGTACGCGTCGAACGAACGCCCATTCGCCCAAAGAGCCGCGGTCTGCGGAAGAATCTCTTTCGCATAGGCTTCGGGCGAAAGCCGCGCCAGCGCGCCGGTCATTTCGCGCGGCGGACGTTTGCCGGATGCCATTTATCCGAAAGATCGACCGCACCGGGAAGGCGCGCCGCCTGCAGCTCAGCCAAGAATTCCGGCGCGGCGATCCCGCGCGTGGCCTTTTCGTGCGCCGTCACCAGCGCCGAACGTTTCGCGCGTCGTAAGGCATACACAAAAGCGCGGCGCTCTTCGCGATTGTAACGCTCGCGGGTCTTACTTCTGAACATGTAATATGTAAATTTTGCCGTACGGGCCGCGCGCGCGTCGCCCACGTTTTCCTTGGCAATCATGCCTAGGCTCGGACTGTAGAGAAACGCATCCGGCACGTAATAGCGCGGGAAAGCGCCGGCGCGGATGTTCGGGACGATGACGTGATCGAATTCGCGGCCCCTAGCCGCATCGATGCTCAAGATGCGGACGGTTTTTCCGCTCTCGACCGTTTCGCAGGATTCGAATTCGCTGTTCATGCGAGATTCGGCGTATTCGAGGAATTCCGCGAGTGACGCGTCGGGATGCTCGCTCGCAAACGCTTCGATGCGATCGTACAAGCGGCGCAGCGTGAGCTGCTGGTACGCCCATCGCGCCGACTCCGGTTCTCCCGCTCGCGCTAACCCTTGGCTCCACACCAAGCGTACGAGTTGCGGCAAAGAACACGTGCGCATCGCCGTCAGCCATGTGTTGCGCACTTCGCGCAAGTGCATCAAGCGGTCGCGCGCAAGATCCGGCAAAGTCCGGTCGCGATCGCCGCGCAAAACGTTCCAGCCCAAGCGCACGTCGCGCATCGGATCCCAGCGCGGCGCATGCGGACCCGTCTCCGGAAGCGGCTCCTCCGTGAAGAGCAGCGTCTGCGAATCTTCGGGTTCGGCGCAGAGCGCCGCCAGCGTCGAGTCCGCAAAGGCCATCGCTTCTCCCGAAAGCACGCGCAGCAGATATTCGTGCCGGAACGGATCGTGAAGCAGCCACAGTATCGCAAGCGCATCCAATGCCTCGGGCTCCGCGAAGACGTTGAGATCGCCGGCGATCTGAACGGGAACGTTGCGATCGAGCAAGGCGTCGCCGTACGCGCGCGTGTTCGCGACGGATCGAAACAGCAGCGCGATCTCGCTCGGCTGCGCGCCCCCGGCGAGCAGGCTGGACACGTGCTCGGCGATGAACTGCGCCTCGGCCTTGCGCGTGGACGCGCGGAAGAGCGTGAGCCCCACTTGCGGATCGGTACTCAGCGGCGGAGATCCGCCCGTTCCCAATAAGTGCCGGCAGGCGACATCAACAGCGAATGGACTGCGGCGTTGTTCGGCGAGCTCGGTGCGTTCACCGGAAATGGCGAACACGCGGTCGGGGCGCGCGCCGCGGAAAGTGGAGGTGGCCGAGCCCTCGTCTCCGGCCAGCGTCACGCTCTCGAGGTGCTCTCCGTAAATCGCTTGGAGCAACTGCAGCTGCGCGAGCGTCAATTCTTGCGCATCGTCCACAAACGCAGCCGCGTAGCGGGCACGAAATTCGCCCGCCAGAACCGGGGACTCGCGAAGGATTCCGACGGCTTCGGCGATTGCGTCGCGCGCGGTTAAGCAGCCTTGCTTCACGGGGTGATCGAGATACGAACGGTAGAGCTTTGACAGAATCTTGGCGAGATCGACTTCGTGACGGTATTGGCGCTGAAGTTCTGCAGTGTCTACGTCCAGCGAATTCTGATGCGTTTCCTTCGTGTAGTACAGCAGGTCGGGATGGGCGAGATTCGGGGGGTTGGCGTAAAACGACGCCGCCCCGCGCAAAGCGCTCTCCAAGAATTGCTCGGGCGTAACCATGGCGTTGCGAAACTTGCGAAAGAGCTGGAACGCCGCATCCAAGAAGCGCTGCGGTGCGCGCAGTCCCGGTACTTCAGGGTCGACTTGTGCTTCCAAGAACTCCGTCCACTCGAGCGACAGCAGCGGCTGCGCGGCATCTTCGAACAGTAACGCCGCTTGCACGTCGTCGATCACTTGCGGGCGCTCCCGATCCCGGTGGCTTTGAAACAAAATTTCGAGTGCGAGATCGTCGAGTGAGCGGACGGCAACGCGCGCGTCGCCGCAGCGCGCTCGCAAAACGTCCAGCGAATCCGGCGAGCCGGCCGTCAGCAGCACAGTGCGCCGCTCCGCCGTTTCGTTTGCGCGGCGCAGGAGCTCTACGGTTTTTCCGGTTCCGGCGGTGCCCGTAATGAAAGAACTCATCGCCCGAACCGCTGATCCGCGGGATACGGGCGATGCGCGCACGAGTTGGCGTATGCGCAATACATGCATGCGGACGGATCGGTCGTCACGCCAAAAGCCGTCGCATCACCGGCAGTCAGCTCTGCGCACAATTCGATCATACGCTCGCGCGCTCGTTCGAGCTCGGCGAGCGGAATGACGCCGGTAGTGCTATGCGATCTGCCCACTTCAGAAGGAACCGGAACCACTTCGAGTACGATCGGCTGCACGTCGAGCAGCGCATCTTTGAGCGGAAGCAAGGCCAGCTTCCAAACGCGATCGCCTTGTGCGGTTCGCGCCCAGTAATAAAACGGGAGTTGAAAATCTTTGAACTGCCGTATCTTTTCGCGGTACTCCGCCGCGCTCGTCGCGATGATGCCCGTCTTGTAGTCGATCACCGCGACCGCGCCGGTCTTGTCGTCTTTATCGAGACGGTCGATGTACCCGATGAATTCGTAGCCTTCCATCTGCAACTCGGCGGAGAGCTCGCACCCAACGACGGTGAACGGGTCGCGTTTGGCTTCGGCGAGCAGCCATTCGACGTATTTGCGCGCGGTGCGTTGGGCGCGGCGCCGCTGCAATTCGAATTCGACCGGCGTTCCGAAGTCGTTGCGATGCCGATCGAAGGCAGAGTTCACTAAGCCTTCCAGCTTTAATGAAAGCTGAGCCGGATTCGCATCGCCGGGACGAGGAAACTCGCTGTGGAGATTTTCCAGCGCCGCGTGAAAGGCGGTGCCGTAGAACGAAGCCGACGATCCTTTGTCTTCGACTGCGCCGCACAGGTAGCGGTAGAACCATTTGCGCGGGCATTCCACGTACGCGTTGAGTTGGGAAGCCGAGAAGCGCGGACGCGAGGCGCGCATCCCTTTTCTCGGCTCAGGCGTGGCGGGTGCACGCAACTCAAAGTGCCCATCTGATGCCGGCGCTGCGGTTTCGAGGGTGGGCGTATCGAGTTGAAAACGGCGGACGATCTCGGCTGGCGCCGCATCGTCGTCTTTAAGTTTGGACAGCTCGCTTAACGCCGAGCCGAACGGTGCCAGCTGACGTTCTTGCGCCAGCACATCCAGCAAACGGCCTTCGCGAGCTGAAAGCGCCGCATATGCTGCGCCCAATTCTTGCGGCACGCCGGAGAAAGGCGAGTGCAGCATACGGGCCGCGTGCCGTTCGTCCGGTTTCCGGCTCCACGCCAACGCGGCGGCGAGAAAAGCACGCTGCTCTGCGGACTGCACGCCACCTCATTCGGAAAATGCACGAAGGCGACCCTGCTCGGAGCGTATAACGGCGAAGCATGCGGCGAATCATCATCGGGGTAACCGGAGCAAGCGGCAGCGCATATGCCTATCGCGCGCTCGAAGTTTTGCGCGCCTGCGAGGGCGTCGAGACACATCTGGTGATCAGCCGGCAAGCCGCGCGAACGATCGAATTGGAGACCGGCAAGAGCGTGCGAGATTTCGAAGCGTTGGCCGGCGTCGTACACAACCACGACGACTTGGCGGCTTCAATTTCCAGCGGCTCCTTCATTACCGAGGGAATGCTGGTTATTCCGTGCTCGATCGGCAGCGCCGCCGCGATTGCTTATTCTTTGAATGCGAATTTGCTCGTGAGGGCGGCGGACGTCTGTTTAAAGGAAAGACGAAAGCTCGTGCTTGTGGTGCGCGAAACGCCGCTGCACGCGGGACACCTCCGGACGCTTACGCAGCTCGCCGAGATTGGCGCCGTCATCATGCCGCCGATGCCCGCAATGTATGCTAAGCCGAAGACAGTTGACGACATTATCGCGCACACGGTCGGCAAAGCGCTCGACCAGTTCGGGATCGAGCACGGTCTGTTTACTCGTTGGGCATCACCGAAGTAGTTTTTCGGCCAACGCGATATCGGTGACGCGATCGACGTTGATGCCGATCTCCGCGTATGGCGAAACGATCGCGCGAACCTTCGCGCCGATTACGTACGAAGCGCGTGCTTCGACTTGTGAAATCGATAGCCGCCGCAGCGCGAAACGCCACAGAACGCGCCAGCCGAAAAGCGATGCGAGCTTCAGCGGATTCTTGCGCGCCTCACCGAGCCGTTCGATAACGCCTTCGAGCGCCGGCCAAACGCGCGGGCGCAGCGTGATGAATCCCGTGCCGCAGAAGGTTCCCTCACGAAGGGGCGCCCACGTGTGAGGAGCCTCGGGATATTTTGCCATGTGCACGCGCTTTTCGATGCATCCGTATGTCAGGTCGGCGCCGGCTGCTCGCGCGCGCGCAACGAAGTCGTCGATCGCTTCAGGCGTAAGAACCGGCAGATCGGATGCACTGACCAAGAGGCCGGCGTTGGGATCGAGGCCCGTTAGCCCGTTGCTCAAGCTGTCGCGAATGCGCACGCCGTCGGGCCGCAGTTCATCCGCAAGCACGAGCGCCGGGCGTGAATGCGCCGCCGGCGGAGCGACGACGATGATGCGCCCGATCGACGCAGCCTCACGCAGAGCTCGTAACGTACGCTCGACAAGCGTAACGCCGGCAATTTCTACGAAGGCCTTGTTTGGAGCACCCGGCGTATGCGCGGCTACGTCGTCGAAAGGGCCGCCCGCAAGAACTAGCGCGTCCATGCTTCGCCGCTCCAAAAGGCGCAAGCGAAAACTTGGTATTCAGGTGCGGGAGCGATACGCTTTGCGAGTGCATCGCGATCGGGCGCGGTGCGGGCCAGCGCAAAGACCGCGGAGCCCGATCCGGTCAGCATGGGTTTGACGGCGCCGGCGCTCCGGAGCATATCGAGCGCTCGTGCGATCTCCGCGTTGCGTGCAAAGACCTCGAGGAAATCGTTGTTGAGCAGTTCGACCACACGATCGAACTCGGCGCGCTGCAGCGCTTCGCCGAGCGCAAGACTGACCGAACCTTTGCGCGGACGCGTAGCTCGCTCGCGTTCGTCGAGCGCTCGGTATGCTTCTGCGGTCGAAACCGCTACCGGCGGCTTCACGATAACCGCGTGCCAATCCGGCACGCGTCCCAGTGCCGTGATGCGCTCGCCCGTGCCTTCAACGAGTGCGGCGGTTTCAGCCAAGAAAAACGGCACGTCCGATCCGAGCTCGCGCGCGGTCGCCAAGAAATCGGTCTGCCGTACATCGCCGAAAATCCCGCGCTGCGCTGCGAGCAGAATCGCTGCCGCATCGCTCGATCCGCCGCCGAGCCCCGCTTGCGTGGGAATGTTCTTGCGCAGCGCGATCGTCGCCGCGCCGCGATCTGATCCCAGCGCATGGTACGCTCGCTCGACCAGATTGTCGGCCTGCAGCGCTTTGTCGCTGCACGAGAAATGTAAACCGTCTTCGCTGGGATCGATCTGAATTTCGTCGCACAAATCGACCGGTACCATGACGCTGCGCAGGGCGTGCAGCCCGCCGTCGACGCGATTGAGGACCTCGAGCGAGAGGTTCAACTTCGCCGGCGCCCGCAGCGTAACGCTCGCTTTCATTCTTGCTAGCTGTTGGGCTCGCGTTGGTGCTTCCCCTGGTTGGCTTGGGCGGGACATCGCCTAGCGAGGTCGTAGTGACAAGCCAATGCGGGCGAGCTACGACGCACAACACAACGAATATTGCGCCTACGTTTTGCCCGAAGCACAAACGCCTTACGGCCTTTTGCTCGGAAATTTTAAAACCTTCGCGCAGTCGACTGCCAAAGGCGGCGTTCGCGGGCTTTGGGATGCCGATAGCGATCAGATCATCTTCGGCACGCACCAGATTGCCTATCGTCTGCGTGAGCTCAAGCAGACGTTCTTTCCACACCAGATAACGCGCGAGTTCACTTTTCTTCCGTACGCGCAGATTTCCGAATTCACGCTAGCGGACCGGCTGCACATCACCGAAGCGTTCTACGTCCCGCACGGCCCAAAGCACGAGAGCGCGGTGAGTTTCGTCGTCGACGTCACGCTGTACAATCCGGGCGGCACGCCGATCGAAGTGACGGCGTTTCCGTGGGCGCTTCTGGTCGGGCAGCGCTTTTACGGCGAGCCCGAACACGAAGTGCACGCCTTTGTCGACGGCAACTACATCTGCTCAAAGAACCAACAGACCGGAGCGGAACGCTGGTGGGGTGCGTCACGCGCCCCGCACGCATCGGTCGTTGGAGTGCGCGAGCAAGTCATGCTGCACAGCATGCGTTTAGGATCGTTGCGGCCGGAAGAGCACTTAGA
>Ga0102924_1002382_pt1 | contig 20549 bp, 16 predicted proteins | sample PaiPotPPM11metaG_FD_80116 | JGI IMG/M metagenome (GOLD analysis project Ga0102924, IMG submission 80116) | Iron sulfur acid spring bacterial and archeal communities from Banff, Canada, to study Microbial Dark Matter (Phase II) - Paint Pots PPM... ...
CAACGTCGTAGCCTGTCGGCGGCACCCCGAGCGAAATCTGCGTTTGGCCTCCGATGACGACGACCGATGCGCCCGCCTCGGCGCAGAGCCGCAGCTCGTGGGCTGCCTGCTCCACTGACGCCGGCCGCACGATCGTTGAGGGCAGCATCCCGTCCACCGCCAGTCGCTGCTGCTCGTCGACGCTGATCCGCTGGCCCGGGACAGGAACCCGTGGTTGAGTCTTCACCGGGCCGCCCGCAGAATCAGAGATTTTGTGGCGTGGTTTATACCCAAATGTCTTCCCCGCCGCCGGCCGCAGCCGCCACCCCCGCAGCCCGCTGCGGCGGGGCAGCTCTTTGACGCGGCTTCACTCCACCAGCCGGAAACACTTTGCCGGGGTTCATCATCGCCCTGGGATCGAAGACGCGACGCACCGTGTCCATCACGGTGAGGTCGTCGTCGGAAAACACGTACCGAATGTTCTCGCGCTTCTCCAGTCCGATGCCGTGCTCGCCCGTCACCGACCCGCCTTTGTCTGCGCAGAGCTTAAGGATCTCGTCACCGATCGCGAGCACCTGCTCGTACTGGCCGCTCTTGAAGCCGTCGAAAAGCACGAGCGGATGGAGATTGCCGTCGCCAGCATGGAAGACATTGCAGATCTTGAAGCCTGTCCGCTCCGAGATCCGGGCGATGGCTTCCATCGTTTCCGGCAGCTTGGTCCTCGGCACGACGCCGTCCATCACGTAGAAGTCCGGCGACAAGCGGCCCATCGCAGAGAAGGCCCCTTTTCGCCCCTTCCAGAGCGCCTGGCGCTCGGCCTCGTTCTTCGCGACCCGAACCTCCGAGGCGCCGTGTTCACGGCAGATAGCCCCCATGCGCACCACCAGCTCGTCTGCCACTTCAGGGATAGTGTCCATTTCGAGCAAAAGCACGGCGCCCGCATCGAGCGGATAACCGGCATGGAACGCCGCCTCGACCGCCTGAATCGAGAGGTTATCCATCATCTCGATCGCGGCGGGGAGGATACCGCTGCCGACCACTGCGGAAACCGCGTTGCTGGCGCTAGCGATGTCCGGATAGACAGCTAACAGCGTCTTGCTTACTGGAGGCACGGGCGTGATCTTGACCCAGATTTTCGTGACAACCGCCATCGTGCCCTCGGATCCCACCAAGAGACCGGTCAGGTCATAGCCGGTGGCATCTGCGGCGGCTCGCCCACCCACCTGGACCAAAGCCCCGCTGGGCAGCGCCACCTCCAGGCCAGTCACATGATTGACGGTGACGCCATAGATCAGCGTGTGGGGGCCGCCGGCGTTAGTCCCGACGTTGCCGCCGATGGTGCACGCGCCCTGGCTCGAGGGATCAGGAACGTAGTAATAGCCGTGCGGCCGCAGGGCCTGGCTGAGCGCGAGATTCACGACGCCCGGCTCGACGACCGCTCGCAGGTTTTCGAAATCCATCTCTAGGAGGCGGTCCATCCGCGCCGACGTGATCACGACGCCTCCCTCGGCCGGCACTGTTCCGCCCGCCAGACTGGTCGCGCCTGAACGTGGCACGATCGGGACGCCCTCGTCGGCACAGATCTTGACGACGCTCGCCACCTCCTCGGCGGAGCCAGGGATGACCACGGCATCCGGGAGCGCCGTCTCTGGACTGGCGTCGTACTGGTACAGCCGGACCTCGTACGGGTCGGTAAACGCGTATCGGTCCCCGACGACCGTTTTGAGGCGTCGGGCGAGGCGGTTGCGGGTAGCTTGGTCCATTGCTACTGGATAGACTCCCGGGACGCGAAACTAACGATCGCGCTGGAGTTATTCCCGACACGAAGCAGGTCAAGATGCGCGGCGCCCTCGCGACGGGCTCCCACCGTGTTAGCGACGATGGAAGATAGGACACGGCCCGCATATTGGGCACAACGCGGAAACACTAAGCCTAAAGGCACCGTCGCCTCACCCAGAGTGGCCCTGCTGGGGCTGGGGGTCAATGAGAACTCCAGGGTTCATAACCCCTGCCGGGTCGAGTACCTCCTTGGCAGCACGCAGGGCATCGGCAAAGAGGGGCGGACGCTCGCGGTCGTACCAGGGACGGTGATAGCGTCCAACTGCGTGGTGATGCGTAATAGTTCCGCCCAACGATAGTGTCGCCTCAGATGCCGCATCCTTTATTGCAGCCCACTGCTGAAGTTCAGAACCTCTCCTGGCGGGCGCGACCACTGTATAATACGGCGCTGGGCCGTCAGGGTATGCATATGCAAGGCGGCAGCAAACTAGGCCAACGCCGCATACTTCCTTTACCGCAGCTCTAGTTACTTCAAGGACGCGCGCATTAAATTCAGGGAAATGGCTCCAGGGAATAGAGCTTTCGAAGGTGGAATTCATGATGCCCATACGAATCATGGCGTCACGCGTGTGCCCCGCACGAATGAACCATTCTCGCCAACGGCCACTCGCCCCATCCTGTCTCGTGCCCTCGGCAACCTCTTTCTCTAACGAGTCCCCTTGTGTTCTCCCCCCACTTGCACGACAAATCTCAAGCGCCTGAATCAATTCGGGCTGCATCTCGTGGTGGGCCGATTCGAACGTTACAATCAATAACGACATGGTCCCATCCCCACTGTTGGATAAGAGGACCTGGTCAGGATCGAGTAACCGACAATTGGCAGGGTAAAGTCCTGACTGCGCGATCTCACGAACCGCATCGGCAGCTCGTGCAAAGGAGTCGAATTCAATAGTTGCCGACGCACGGAAGCGAGGACGATCCAGCAACCGGACCCAAGATTCAGTGATAATTCCCAGAATCCCTTCTGAGCCCATGAAGAGCCGGTCAGGGGCAGGGCCTGCTCCAGAAGCCGGTACGCGTCGGGTCTCTACAATGCCACGAGGGGTCACAACCCTAAGACTCTCAACGTAGTCATCTATATAGGTATTGAGTACCGCGTGGTGGCCAGCGGCACGAGTCGCTATCCAACCTCCCAGGCTCGACATCTCAAAAGACTGCGGGAAGTGACGGAGAGAAAGGCCATGAGGTCTAAGTTGATTCTCTAGGTCTGGGCCCAAGACACCAGCCTGGATGCGTGCTGCACGAGAGTTCCGATCAAGTTCAAGGACCTTGTCGAGGTGACGCAGATCGATGCTGACGGTACCCGTGAAGCCATCGCCGACATCAGGTTCAACGCCGCCCGCTACGCTCGATCCACCACCATACGGAATAACTGCTACTCGCTCATCGCTGCACCATTCGCACAGGGCCACGATGTCAGCCTCATTGCGCGGGAAAGCAACGAGATCCGGCGGATGTTGATACTGGCCTCGCATACCGCGTATCAAGTCTTGATACGCCTGACCGAGGGTATGCTCTGCCCGATCCCAACGGTCGGTACTCAAGATCTCGCCGAACGATCTCGGCGGCGAAATCCTTGGTTCCCTTAGCTGGATGTCCTCGATCCGAGGGGCTTCTTCAAGCTTGGCGTGTGATAGACCGAAGCGACTGCCGAGGGACTTACGCAGATCGGCCACGTCGGCAGCAGTTAAGCCGTCTCCCTCATATCCCCAGCCCCAGAACTTCCGCCGTCTCGTCTTAAGCAACATTCACCTCCAGCACCAGTCCGTTGCTACGTAGAAAACAACCCGGCCATCGTTGATTGATCGTTCAGCCTCGGCAACAGCCCGTCATCGGACTCTGTCGCTTTTTGGAGGCCCCGGGCGTGCGTCACGCGACCGCAGTCTGAGCGCACCACGCTTGGGTGAGAATCTACGATTGGCTCCACGGAACTCCAACCAGCTTGCCCTCTTTAAGTAAGGCTCGGAGAAGCTTCTTATCAAACTTTCCTACGCTCGTCTTCGGAATGCTATCGACAAAAGCAAACTGCTCCGGAATCCACCACTTAGCAACCCGGCCCGATAAGTACCTGGCCAGATCTGCTCCGGTGTCAGACGATGTGGATTTCAGAACGATGCAAGCTAGCGGCCGTTCGTCCCAGCGCGCATCAGGCCGACCGATGACCGCGGCCTCGAGAACGTCAGGGTGGGTCATGAGCTGCCCTTCCAGCTCGACAGACGAAATCCATTCTCCGCCCGACTTAATGAGATCTTTTACCCTGTCGACGATCCGGACGTAACCCTCTCCATCAATAGTGGCAACGTCTCCAGTCTTTAGCCACCCGCCGTCGAACTTCTCGTCGGCGCCTTTGTCCCGAAAATATGCGCTTGCAACCCAAGGGCCCCGCACCTGAAGCTCCCCGATTGACTTGCCATCCCAGGGCAGTTCAGTTCGATCGTCGCCCACGATTCGAACATCGATCAGTGGATGGGGCCGGCCGGCGGCGCTGCGATAGCGCCACTGGTCATCACCTTTGATCCCCGAGGGTGGCCGGGCTACGAGAGCCAGAGGACTCGTTTCCGTCATGCCCCATCCCTGGATGACCTGAACGCGATGCCTCTTTTCAAAACCTTCGATCAGAAACGAGGGTACTGGCGCGCCGCCACACCAGATCATCCGCAGGCTGGACAAGTCCGGCCGCTCCGTATCGGCGTAGCGCAATAACTCAGCGCAAACGGTGGGAATTGCTGCGGTGAATGTGACTTGTTGCTGCGCAACAACCTGAGCTATCAGCTCAGGCTGCGTCGAGTGCCCAAGCATTATCAAGTCTGCGCCAACCATCGTAGCCGCGTAGGGCAAGCCCCAACCATTGACATGAAACATTGGAGCTATCTGAAGCACTCTGTCCGCATTGTGGATACCAGTGACATCCGGCATGCAGACTGCCATCGAGTGCATGACCAGGGAACGGTGCGAGTAAAGAACGCCTTTTGGATTACCCGTCGTGCCAGTTGTGTAGCAAAGACTGGCTGCAGACGTGTCACTGATAAGGGGATAGTCGAACTCTCGGGGCTCTTGGGCGGTCAGCAGATCCTCATAGCGATTTGCCCCTTCCAGTGAGCTCGCCTCGCCGTCTCCGATCACCACACAGGCGCGAACACTCTTCAGTCGGGCTAGAAGTGGCGCAAGAATCGGAACTAGCGAGTCATCCACAAATATCACGCGATCCTCGGCGTGGTCAATGACGTAGGCAAGTTGTTCGCTAAAGAGGCGAGGATTGAGCGTGTGAATTATGGCCCCCATGCACGGCACAGCTAAGTAAAGCTCGAGGTGCTCTCGCGAGTTCCAGGCCAGGGTTGCGACTCGGTCACCAGGCTCGACGCCCAGTTGTTTGAGGGCTTGGCACAAGCGATCTACTCGGCTAACGATGCTCTCGAAAGTTGTCTGCGTAGGACCGGCTGATTGACTGACCGTGATGAATCTGCTCCGCGCATGGTATGTTCGCATCCTTCGAAGCACGCGCTGCAGCGTTAGCGGGTGATCGTGCTGCATGAGCCCCTTCATCGCATGTACCTGGCGTTGTGCGAGCTGGCGAGACGGCCCATCGGCAAGGGTTGTGCTCTTCTCAAATTCAAAGATGCTCAGCCCCACTTCGCCATACTTGGAGTCGGTCAGCTGTTTGTGGAAGTGAAATGAGAGACAGGAAAGCCCGACCTTCTTCGCGGAGGCCTTCTGCAAGCGGCTTTTCTTCAGCTGCCAGAAGCGCACGCTTAGCGGCGATGAGACCAAGCCGGCCGTTCGCCGCGAAAGTCGCAGCGAGTTCGAGCGCAAACTCCAATGGCTTGTCAGCCACAACTTCTGCCAGCCGAAGCCGATAAGCCTCTTGCCCGTCAACCGTACGCCCGCTGAAAATTAGAAGGGCCGCCGAACCAAGCCCAATCCTCCTTGGCAATCGCTGAGTGCCCCCACCCCCAGGGATAATGCCCATACGGATCTCGGGCAGCCCTAATACGGCGTTCGGAGCGACGATCCGGAGATCACAGGCCAGCGCGAGCTCGAGACCACCAGCGGTTGCTTGATTAGAAATTGCAGCAACGACGGGTAGCGAATAGTTGTGAACGGCGGCTATTGCCTTGCCCCACGGGGAAAAGTCAGAGATCGGACGACCGTGACACATCTGAACGAGCTCATCAAGTTCCGCGTGTCGAATGTCAATGTCGAGGATGACAACCGGCGGGTTATCAGATGAGCTCAACTGCCCTAAGCGATTCGCCAGCTCATCCATCGCGGCGATTGTCAACGTTCGTCGCGTGCCGGCCGAATGGCGCAGCACGAGTACATCGGCGCGCGAGTCTTCTATCCAGTAGGCTGCCCGGTCAATTTCAGCCATCGACTCGATGCCCATGCTCTGTCAGTCAGCTGGGGCGTAGGAACCCTGCGCCGCATACGGATATTCGCTAAACAGCGACTCCCAGTTTGATTCGTTCTCGCGGCTGTAATCTAGGCTGAACCAGCGTGGATATCCGTGGAGTGTTGAGCCGCCATCGATCAGAATCGTTGTCCCGTTTACGTAGGCGGCATCCTCGGAGAGGAGGAAAGCCACCACCTTGGCAACGTCCACGGGGGTGCCACCTCGACCCATAGGGGTTTGACGTTCTACCATCCGTCGCCACTTGTCCTCCCGCAGCATGGAGGAAGTCATTGGCGTCTCGATCACGCCTGGCATTATTGCCGTCACCCGGATGCGGTATGGACCTAGTTCTGAAGCCATCTGCTTCATCAACATCACCACACCTGCCTTAGAGACGCAGTAAGCCGACAATTGGTCCGCCACGAACTCGGCACCCGACGAGGCGGTAAGAACAAAGGCCCCACCCCGACCTTCTCGTATCATCACCCGCGAAGCCGCTTGACAAACATAGAACGTCCCGTTGAGGTTTACATCCATGGTTAGGCGCCACTCATCAGGCGACAGGTCGATGAATGGTCGAAATTTCCCGATTCCGGCGTTGGCGAACACCATGTCCAATCCCCCGAGTTCACGCGCCGCGCGCTCCACACACTCGCTTGCGCTCTTGTAGTCCGTCTGCTCCAGTTCGATCGCTACGGCTGCAACCCCGATCTGCTCGCACTCCGCTGCCGTTTCCCTGGCCTCATCGATCCTTCGGTCAGCAACAGCGACAGTCGTGCCGCGACGAGCCAGCTCGAGGGCCGCAGCCCGGCCCAGTCCACGGGCCCCTCCAGTCACGAGGGCTCTTTTCTGTTCCATCCGGGCTATTTCCGGGAGCGGCTGGGCTTGACTGAGTACTCCTTCTCCCAGCCAAGCCCCACATCCAAAGTCACACCAAACCTTTCGATCATTTGGCCTGCATCCTCACGCATGGCTTGCCACTCAGCCGAGCGACTACTCTCATCAAGAGCCGCTGGTGACTCGAAGAACATCTCGGCAACCCGATGGAAAGGCGGAATAGCATTCTCAAGCCCTCCATCGGTACGGGTCAGCACGATGCGGGCAAGTTTGGGTACCGCCGCTGCCCGCGGAACATGAACGTCCCAGTAATGCTTTTCAAACGCGTCGATGTCAGAAGACTTCGGAGCCGACCAGGTCGCCACTAACTTGTACATAACCGACCCTCCTGAACTAGGTTCCAACAGCTCTTCATTTGACAGCTGCTAATTCCGATCGTCTGACTGTGAACGCGACAGCCAAGATCACGATGACTCCGAAGACAATTGACTGATAACGAGGGTCCACTTCCAGAAGCGTCATGCCGTTGGCCAGTATCGTTATCGTGAGGACGCCTAGAATGGTGCGCCCGGGACCCCCGGTTCCGCCGGAGAGCGACGTACCCCCCATCACAATGGCAGCAATGGCATTGAGGAGAAACGCATCTCCCATGGTTGGCGATGAGCCGCCACCCCTCGCGTCTAACATCAAACCCGCGATCCCCGCGAGTAGCCCAGACAGGAGGAAAATAAGCAATTTCCCCCGCCAAACAGGCAGGCCAGACAGGGTTGCCACCCTTTCGTTTCCGCCAATCGCGTAGATGTGGCGCCCAAACGTTGTGCCGTAAGCGGTAAATGACACTAGTGCGATGGCTACGAGAGCCCAAAAGCTGATGTTAGGGATACCAGCAAAAGCGGTCCCGTTAACTAGGTTATCCAGGGTAGGATTCTGAAGCGGTACCGCATAGCCACCTGTCAGTTTCACCGCGACACCTGAATATACGAATAGCGTACCGAGCGTTGCTAGGAACGAAGGTAGCCTCGCAAGTGCCACTAGCAAGCCATTCACGAGTCCGCAACCGAGTCCGGTCGGCACCGCAAGCAATAACGGCATCAGTCCGTGATTCTTGGCGCTCATCAATGCCACGATCGTGCCCGACAGCGTGGCCACTGCGCCCACAGATAGGTCCACCGAGCCAAGAACCACAACCAGAGTGGCACCAGCAGAGATCACCAGCAAAGTTGACGACTCGCGGAGGAGATTGAATGCGTTATTGACATTGAGGAAGCTTGGGGATGCCACTGAGAAGAAGATCCCAAGGCCTAGCAGCAACGCGTAGGGCACCAGGGTACGCGCACGACCCCCCTGTCGATGGGCCAGCTCTGCCCAAGAGAACCTTCGGCTTACGGTGACCGCTGTCCCAACCCGAACCACAGGAGCCTCGTTCTTATGCACGCCTTCCTGACTTGTCCATTTTCCTAGACGACGCCGGTGCCATTCTCCCGGGCCAGCCCGGCGATTTACTAGCCCCGATGCGGATGGAGCCGCTCTTTAAGCGCTTCTACTGCAAGGAATCGTGTACATAACTCCTTAGTCTCGACAAGAGGCTCAGCCATGGGCAGTAAGGGCCTCTGCGTCCCATGCGCACTCAGGCAATTCCAATTTGCTTGAAGATGCCGATGACGCCTGAACCCTTGAAGTTGGCTTTAGCCCGCACCGGTCCGTAGACATCCCTCAGCTTGCTGTCGTAGTCCGCGTTAAGTTTGTCAAGAGCCCCGGAGTCCAACGCAGCCTGATAGCCGTCCGGCCATTGGAAATCCGCGGGCCGCGGGGTCGGATTGACACCTGGTTTGGAACCCCAGTCAAAATTCGTCGGATCAGCAACGGTGACGCGGTGGTTGTACTCCCAATGATCCCCCTGGAGATACCGGGACATCTTCTTGACGTTGTACGGCAAGGGACCGGGGGCTGCACCAATCAGATCGAGCATGGCTTGCGCTGATGTCGGCGTGTCCACCATTATGCTGTCTGTGTTTAGCATCGATTCCAGAGGGTTGTACTTCACGCCATGAATATAGTCGTAGATTCTGACAGCCGCGAGAACTCCCGTGTGGTCAAGACGTCCAGCAGCGGTCACGACAGCTCTCTCGTCCGTAGTCATCGCCTGCAGCCACTCAGGATCGGCGTCCACGCCTGAAATGAACACGCCGGTCTTGCGGGCCGCCCTCACCGAGGCCAAACACCCAAGCGCAATCGAATCGTTTTGGCCCACGATGATCCGCACATTTGGATGCGCCGGAAGCAGCGCCTCAGTTGCGGTCTGCGCCTTTACCCGATCCCAGTTTGTCGGCTGCCCGCCCACAATCCTAATGTTCGGAAATTCTCTCAGCGCTAACTTGACTCCGTAGGTACGGGCCGTGTCGCTTGCATCACCAGGGACGCCGGTGAAGTGCAGCACTTCTCCTTGACCACCGGCCTTCGCAAATAGGGCCTTGCAAACAAGGTAGGACTCTTCCGCAAACGATCCATTCGAATGCGCCACGAAGAAGCCCTTAAATCCCGGCTCCAGCGGCGAGCGCCAAGGGACTCGATTTGCATAATTGAAGTATGCAATGCCCTGCCGTCCAAGTGACTGGCCATAGGGCGTCAAAAGGGCATCGCTCACCAGGTAGGATGTCACGCCCTTCACACCGATTGAGCCGAACAACTCGGCTTGCGAGATTGCCTTCTGTGGATCGCCGTCATACGACTGCTCGGTAAATGTTTCGCCCAGTTGCTCTAGCCCAAACCGAAAACCACGGTTACCGCTGATAAGGGACGTGACATTGGTAATAAAATGGCCGAGACCCTTGAACTGCGACGCGGTTGTTGCTGTTGATGTGCCACATGCTGCGAGTAGCGGCGAGGCCACCACTCCGGCTCCCAGAATAAGCCCGCCGCGAATGACCTGCCGCCGGCTGACCGGAACCCCATGCCAAGATGCAACTTGGTCCTCCCAACGATACTTTGACTCGTCTCGGTCGTCTTTCATGCTCGTGCCTCCTTGTGCTTGGTCGCACTTACCTCTTTGATTTAGCCTTCGGGCCGCTTGCCCGTCCACCACCCGACCGCGAGGAAGATCCGCCCGGCCCATATAGCTCGAGGATCGTGCCATCCGGATCGTAAAAGCAGCAGTAGCGTATGTCAGCCAGGTAGTTTTCTCCGATCAAAACGCGTACAGGCGGCGTGATGAATTTCACGCCTTTGCTTAAGAGCTCCTTGTAAGACTGGTCAATGTCGGAAACCTTCAATGCGATACGGGCAATTCCTATGTTATGTAGCGTCGAGTATGGTCCACCGATTGATCGTGGCTGTATGAATTCGAGCAGATCGATGAAGGCCTCAGTTTCATCGTTACCGAAGCGGAGGAAGACACCTCGAACCTTTACATCGCGCTCCGATCGAAATCCATATGCCTCGGCGCCGAGGCCGATCCCTCCCATCGGAGGCCCTTCACCAATAAATATGGGTTCCGCGATTCGCATTCCAAGAATGTCTCGGTAAAACGGCAAGGATCGATCAAGGTCGCGCACCACGATGTTTACGTGAAAGATCTTCTCAATTGGCATTTCGCTCTCCTCTAGTGCTCACGCTCAGTACCCCGAACGTACTCATAAAGCTGAAGAATCGTGCCATCCAAATTGGTAAAACAGCAGTAAGCGACGTCGGGGCCAATGTCCGTCACCTGTGGCGGGCTGATGAACCGCATTCCCATATCGGCGATCGTCTTGTACACCTTCTGTATGTCCTTGACGCTGAAAGCTACACGAGGAATCCCGGTGTGATTGGCAAACGATCCGCCGGTAGGTGTAGTCAGCGCATAGGGAGCTCCTGTACTGGGTGGCTGGATCCACTCCATTAGCTCGACCAGGGCATAGTCTCCTCCGCCGGGACGCAACCACACACCCCGCGCCTGAACGTTCCCCGAGGGCTGGATTGCGAACACAGCGAGTTCCGGGCCATTCAGTGCGAATGGACCGAGAACAAGCTCCATCCCAAGAACGTCTCTATATAGCTTCAAGGACTTGTCCAGATCTCGGACGCAAGTACTCACATAGGCGATTCGTTCAAATCCCGGATCGCTCGCATTGGTCTGGCCTAGTTCGAGCAATGCGAGATGGACTCCATCCGGGTCATCGAAACAGCAAAGACGCACTGGCTGACCCAGGTCAAGAGTCACCGGCGGTGTATTAAAGTTAACGCCCTTCGCCCGGAGATCCTCATAAACGCGGTCGACACCACGAACTTTTAAGGCGATCCGCTGGTGCCCTACGTTGTTTATCGAGGCATACGGGCGGCCCTCAGAAGGGGGTCTTTGCCACCATCCCAGATCCACGACGGCATCATCGTCATCGTCGCTCCACCGGAGGAAGGCGGCGACATCAACCGCATTGGGAACTTCCGTATTTGTGTTTGTTATGCCAAAGGCTGTCGCCATTTGACGACCGATCGCCGCGAAAGGCCCGTGAACACAGCGCATACCCAGCGTCTTGACGTAGAAGTCCATAGATCGATCGAAGTCTTTGATGACAACGTTGATATGCTTAATGTTTCTGAGCACCGGGGACCACCTCATGCGTTCTGGCGATGTCGGACTGTCCTCGCGCTCGGCTAGGCAACCCGATGAGGTCGCGGTATTCAGCCTGTGTAGCTATCCTTCTGCCAAGGGTTTGCACAAGGTTCGCCGCCAGCCGGACGTGTTGCGCGTTCGATGTTATGAGGTCGTCACGATGAGGCCAGAGCCATACGCTATCCTCCATTCCGACTCGCACATGCAAACCCATGATCAGCGCAAGGGCAGTTAGGTAGGTGGAGGCGCGTCCCGCGGCACAGACCATAATGATCGACCGCTCATCCACATCTCGGATCGAGTTAACCATTCGGGTAAGCCCCTCAATCATCTGTCGGGGATTGTGCATTGGGCTGCACCCTGGAAGAGCCGGCAGAACGATCCAGTAGAGCGGTTTCGCTACTAATCCACTGTCGACGAGGTAGCGCCTCGCGTTGTCCACGTCGGCGTCGGTGTACACAGCGATCTGCACTTTGGCACCGCACTCTTGGATCAGGCGTGCTTTTTCCAGCATCACGTGGATCGGCTTGGCAAATAGGGTATCCCCTGTATAGACCGCGGTTGTGTTAACCGGAGTACTGTCCAAAAGTCCCGCATCGAGGACAAGTTTTATCCTCTCCCACCAGCCCTCCAGCGCTGGGACAAGACAGCCATCGACTGCGAGATCAGGTCTTCCCGCTCGAAGCGGCTCGATCACTTCTCGAAACCGTTCTTGATCAAGAATGTTATAGCCGCGATCATCACGCACGTGGATATGAACCGTTGAGGCCCCTGCGTCTAGACACTCTTCTGCCGAGGCGCGTATCTCACCGGTAGTAAGCGGTTGTGCTGGGTTCGTCTTCTTGCTGAAGAAGGCCCCTGTAATGGCTGCAGACACAATCACGGGATCTGGCAATTGCCAGCGCGGAGCGACATCGAGACCATTTACGAATGCCGATGCGAAGGGATCTAAGACCTCTGGAAACCCGTACGGCTTCCACACAATCTTGCGTCCCTCGCGCTTGGCGGCTTTTTCGACACGGTCCCAGTTGATGCGATCGTCCACTTCTTCCCGCTCCCTGGCGATAGCCGCCGCCGCTTTGGTTCGTTTCTATCGATCGGAGGCGGGCGGCGTAAACCACCCGGCAACCTGAAACCAACGATCCCCAAAAACCCCGTCTGTATACGAAGTATACGGGGGATACCGGTACCGTGTCAATAGGCCTTCTAGATGAAGGTGCCGGGCATATTTCGGACGGCTGAATGGAGCCTCCAGGCCCGTTCGGTTGGAGCTCCGCCAGGAGCGCTAACGTCGCCTGGCTCGAGCTCGCTTCGGATTCACGAGGCCCGTCCACAGGCCGATTGCTGGCTCGGTCTGGACGTCGGCAGGCCGCCCCAGGGTGTCCACTTTCTATCCGGGAATTCATCTAGAGGCAGAAGGCACGAGGCCCTCATGCCATGCCATGACGGATCGCCGGGTCGGGGTGCCTGGGCTGCCGGCAGGAAGACTCCGCGGATAATTCTCGGCGGCCCCGGCTGAAGACGGCAGCCCCATCACCGACGTGTCCGGTGGCCGCGCCAGTAAACACGTGACCTGGCCAGCGTGCATCCTAACGATTGCGACGTAGACGTAGTGGACGCCTTGGCCGACCAGAATTATTGATTGCCAGCGGCGGTTCTACGTTCGACAGTGAGGGCATCGCAGTTGAGCGACGCTGACTCGGCTTCCCACCTGCCTGGCCGACCCAGTCGAAAACTCAGTGGTCCCCGGTCATGGCCCGCCCGGTCGACAACCAGGCTTACGTCAATACAGCTGGACCAGGCGGGGAACTAGCGGCGTGCAGCCCTCTGGGCTTCCAGGATACCCAACACCATGCCCTCACCAAGCTCACGAGCCTGGCGGTACCGATCGCCGGCCGCACGGTCCGGTTGCTGGTGGAGGAGCGTGTCAAGCTCTTGATCAAAGAGTTGCGAGAGGAGGTCCGTTGTGTGCACGTGCTGGCGACCATCGGCGTCCGGCAATCTGATCCCGTGCAGTACCCGTTGGGCAATCATGTACCTATAAATCCGGTCGGTGGCGAGATCCTCCATATAGCCATCGAGGAGACTGGCCCCGCTACCGTTCAGCACGCCGTTGCGGTATCTGATAACGGTGCGGATTGCAGCTCGGGTCCCTTCAAGGGTCTTCTTACCAATTTCCAAGGACTTTGGTCGCAGGTCGGGTTGTCGGTCGACTTCCGTGCGCCTGGCATTGAGTTGGTTCGGATAGGGGAACTGTTTAACGGCGATTTCATTCTGGTCCGGATGCCCGGTCCAGGCACCATCCATTAAGCTGCTCGACTCGTTCCTCTTATCCTCTTCTAGGACCTTCAGGGCCCGGGCGTTGAGCTCCGGATCCTCCCGGCTCGGGTAGAGTGCTGTCATGCCGCCGATGGCCAGCATGCCGTGCCGGTGACAGATCTCCGGCATGATTTGGCGGACGCGCTGAAAGAAGGGAACGCTGTGGGGAATCGTGTTACGGTCAGGGAGCACCCACTCGGCATCGTGCAGTGTGAAGTCGATTAGGCTCGCCATGTAGTCCCAACGACCCAGATTGAGACCCATTATGTGCTCGCGTAGGTTGTAAGCGAACTCTTCCATCTGGTAGGCGAGCGGATGTGACTCAACAAGTGCCATACATTTGATGTAATCCTGCGACCATCCTTTCGCCCGTGCGATGGCGCGGAAAAGATCGCGCCACCAGAGCGCCTCCTCCGCTGACTCCGACTTCGGGATGTAGATACACAGGGGATGCTTGAGCCAAGACGGCTCAACCTGATATGCAACGATAGCCGTGTCGAAGAGCGACGCTGGAGTGAGCTCACCCTTGATCACTCCCGCCTGATGGAGATGGAGCCCGCGAGGACGCACGAAAACCACCGTTTTGCTTTGCTGAATTGGCACGTCGCGGTTTCGCTTCGTGTCGTAATAGGTGAGCTCGCCTTTGAGCGCGGCAACAATATTGGCTGCCGCCTGGGTGGTGTTTGACCACGCATTGGCCACCGAGTCCTCGAAGTCCAGCATCACGCCCGGCGCGCCTGAGTTGAGCATCTTCACAACCAGCGCCGCATCGTCCCCGGGCCCGGTCATTTGATTGCGCTGGTCGAAGCACCAGTTGGGGAGTGCGACCCTCCAGGATGATGTCGTGGCTTCAGATGTAGGACGATAAGTCGGGAGATCGCCTCCGTGCGCCGCACGCAAAACGAGATTTCGCTGCGCGACTAGCCCAAGCTGTCGAGGCGCGAATTCCTTATGTAGCCGAAGGAGAAATTCGAAGAATCCACCCGGCAGGTCGTTTTCAGGATCGAGGTCTTCTGGCGCGACGCTAACTGGCGGGTCAATCGAAATGACAGTCTTCATTGAACCTCCTAACCGGTGTCAGACTGACGCACCAGCGTTCGAACCTGTCGCCCAATCTTGATGCCCGCTTGAATTGGCTGCAGGTTGACCAGACACGGCACGCGAGCCGATTTTGGTTCAGCGGCGTCCTCGAAGGATAAACTCGGGCCGTCATCCAGGTCTGAGCACCGCGATCCGATCAGCGAGCTCCTGGTCTTCCTCCGCCGCGCGGCCGCTGATCCCAACCGCGCCGATGGTCGCTTCACCGGCTTTGAGGGGTGCGCCTCCGGGAAAGAGGGAGAATGCCGGGTCGCCATAGACGAGCACATCGCGGCCTTCTTCTTTGAGCCGCACCGCCAGGGCCGCCGTCGTCGACAGCACGCGAGCCGCGGTGTACGCCTTGTTGATGGCGAGGCGCACCGACCGGACCGGAGCGCCATCCATCCGAGCGAAAGCGACAAGGTCCCCACTGTGGTCCGACACGGCAATCACTACCGGCTTGCCCCCGTCCACCGCCGCTTGACGCAGGCCGTCCTCGATGATCTGCCGTGCCTCGGCAAGGTCGATCGACTTCAGTGTTCGCATGACTGGCAGTCAATTGCGGGGCCGATATCGATGTTGCGAGGAAACCTCTGGCGCATCAGCCCAAACCTCTCAGCCGCCAGCCGGCTTTGCTCGAGTGCCGAAGAAACCATGAGAATGCCATGACATGGTCCTGCGGCAACAGGCGACACGCCATGGCTATGCGCACTTGGCCCGGCTTAGAAGTGAAATCGCAAGATGATTGGAGCAAGTCCCAATTCAGAGTCAGCGGACGCCCGCTGGTATCTGACGCACTCCCTTTGCGCCCACCAGTCGCAGGTAGGCAGCTTTTGTCTCCTCAGCGTGGTGGCGTGCAAGTCTCCCCGCCAAGTTTGAGTTGCGGCTTCGTACGGCGTCGACCAACTGTTCATGTTCCTTCCAGGACCCAGCCAAGCGCTGACTACCAACTGACGAAAGAACCCAGCGGATCTTGTCGCTCATCGTCGTTAGGATCTCGACCACCGCACGGTTTCCGCTCGCCTCGGCAATGACTCGATGGAATTCAGTGCCCACCCTTGAGCTTTCGGGGGCTGACGTGGTCCTTCTTGCCTCAGCAACCAACTCGGTAAGGCGGGCCAACTGAGTCAGCGAGGCATGCGTGGCAGCCAGGCGTGTAGCAAAGACCTCGAGCACCGATCGAACTTCGAACAAATCCGTTAGCTCTTCCTTCGAAGGCTCGGCAACGTAGACACCGAGACCGCTGTGCCCGACTAGCCAACCCTCCTGTTCGAGGGTTCGGAAAGCCTCGCGAACTGGATTACGACTTATGTTTAGCTGCGAAGCAATCTCATCCTCAACGAGGCGTCTTCCGGGAGGCAGGAGGTGCTCAATTATTGCTTCTCGCAATGTCGCTACCGCTGAACTCCTTAGCGGCACACCGAACTGCTGTCGAGTACTCGACAGCACCCCTGTCGGAGCGCGATTATGCGTGGCGGGCCTTGCCGCGATGGATCGCCGTTGGGACATCCTAACCCCCGCTCAGTTCCGTATACGTAGTATACAACAATGGGACCCGTCCGGGCCCGGCTGGGAAGACGTCGCCGGACTAGCGGCTACTCGACTTGCCTTTACGCCGGTGCCGAGTTGACGACATTCTCGACCTGATCACTGCAGCGTTGCTGCCAGGGACGGGGTACCCAACTGAAACCCGTCGCCACCGGCCGACTGGACACGGAGGCGGATGGTACCGGTCGGGGCGATGGCCGCTTCCGGCACCCGCGCTTGCGCGTTGCCATTGAGGTCGATTGGTATCCAGCTGGATTGCGACCAGTCCCACACGTGGCTGACGAATAGGCCGAACTGGTGACCGTTTAAACCAAGCGGTATGGGCCCCTCGAACCTCGGGCCGTACGGATTCGCGGCGCCCAAGCTGGCTGCGGCCAGCCGGACCCCTGGTGCCAGAGGTGGAGTGAACTCAAACGTCGCGCCGCCGCCCTGAATGTAGATACCTCCTGGCCCTAGCTCGACCTGGCCGGAGGCAGTGACGAGCCGAGCAGGGACGAAACCGGCAGGCAACGGTCCGGCATTGAGATATCCGATCGGCAGAGGGAGAACGACGGCGTTTTCAGACTGAACGCGTGAGGCGGGGCCGCTGATCCGCATGGGCTCGAGGGGCGAGTTAGTCCAGGCGACAAGCATGGGTTGAACCTGCACCGCCAATCCCTTGAACGGGACAAGCAACTGAAGGATCTGAGTCCGTTGATTGGCTTCACGGTCAGTCGGCGTCAAAGGACTGTCAGGAGGCGGTCCGCCCAGCCCGAATAGATCTGTCGGGTAGATGTCAAAGAGGCTGGATGGGCTGTCCGGAAAGGTGCCGACTGGCTTGAGCGCGACATCGATGACTGCATCAGCACCCGGCCGCAGCGAACCGAGCTTTTGGTAGGCATCTCCAGCAAGCACGACCGTATCGGTGAAATACACGGATGAGGCGTTATGTACGCGCCCCACCAGCTTGCCCTGAGACAGATCGACGCTGGCGATCAGTTTCGGGGCCAGCACGCTTGCCTCTTCGCCGAACGCCCATAACGTGAAGGCGGAGCTGCGATCGAGATCAACCTCGCCCTTTTTCGGGAGTACCCGCACGCCGCCCTGAATAACACCGGTTCCGCGATATTCGGTTCCAACGGGGGTGATCGCTGCGAGCTCATTTGACATCGTCGCAGAGTAGTCGCCGCTAATTCGCGTCAAGATGCCTGTATACGCCTCTTCGTACGCTCGATCAGAACCGGGAGCCAGATGGATGATGGAGATCTGATTAATCAGCAGGGTACCGCCTTTGGCTTGAGCGAGACTGTAAGCGATGCAGGCAAAAATGAGGGCGATGGCTGGAGCAGTGACCCACCCAAGCTCACGGCGCCGGATCGCACCCAGCACAAGGTAGTTAACGGGCCCAACTAAGACGACGTAGAGCAGAGCCAGCAAACCTATAAGCTGCACCGGGGGCAGGTCGAGTCCAGGAAAGTCGGTCAGCGCGCTCATCAAGAGGTCGCCTCGCTCTGTCACCGAACTGCCGGCGGGGCCGCCAAAGAACGGACCGGGGCCGCCACTGAATGGGATGCCCGGAGGCTTGTTGGCAAAGAAGGTCCGGATGGCGATCTGGCGAAATAGCTCTCGAGTTCCGCTCCAGCTGGCAATAGGTTCCTTGGCCCAGTCAAAGGTGGCCAGGGTGACGGAACCATTACCCAAGGGCTTCTCCACGAGCAAGGGCGTGTTCCCCTGATATAGCCAGACGTAGCCTCCTCTCAAACTTCCGGTTGCCACTTCCAAGGCGCCGGCGCCTAAAAGGTCGGCGCCCGGGGAAAGGGTTGCGGTGCCAGAGATCTGGAAGGGCAAGAGCATCGGCGCCAGCCCGGCCAGCGTCTTATGCCACGACGGCCCCGAGCCAACAAGGAGCGCGCCTCCGGCGGTTACGTAGTCGGCAAGCGCTGCCTGTTGGGCAGCAGATAGCCCATCTGTCGCGAAGTCATCGATGGCAATTAGATCGAAGGCCCGCAGTAGCACACCCGAGGTCGCGACTTCATCGCGCCGCACGTGGACCACCTGGGGCCGTAGGTTGCTCGGCAACTGAAGGGCTCCGAAGCCGTCAAACGCCGAACTCTCGTCTGAGAGTACGCCAACTAAAAGATTTGCGGTCGTGCCTGCCGCCACTGCGTGGCTCGCGACAACAGGGCCGCTGCGCATCACCCGAACACTAAGGGCCACTCCGTGGATGTTGGCAACAACGTAAGTGCGAACATGCTTTATCGTACCGCCGGCCACCGTCAAGGGGATTTCATAAACTGGGTCGGCGGACTGCGCGCGGCCAGCCAGCAGGCCGAGCGTTCCGTTGGGCTGGTTGCCGTGCTCGAGCGCGAGATCCAGAAGACCTCGGAAGTCACGGCCACGGTTGATCACATCGATATCGACGGGCATCCACTGACCCATTTTCACGGTGTTGTGGTAGCCGAGCTGAACGGCCAGCGACAGCTTGGGGTGCTCCGCTTGGTTAGGGACGCTGACCCTACATCCGGCGAGCACGCTTAGGACAGCGAGCGCTACCGCTGAACGGCAGCTTAACCGACTCGCAGCGCCCATGCTCCTATCCGGTTGCCTGGAGGCAGTGAAGGCAACGCTCAAACGAGTCTACGGCCCAGCCATCTGATAGTCAATTGAGGCATTCCCTCAGCCAAAATCACACCGAAGCCCCATCGTTCCCTCAGGAAGGAATCACACCGAGGAGGGAGGTGAGCGATTGCGGGTCAAGGAGAGGTACGAGCTGGCTGGAGAACTCGGGGATGGTATGCCGCCGCCCGGCGAGCGGAACGCGCGAGATCCTCAACGGCTTTTGTCTCGCGACCGGGTACGAGCGCAAGTACGCCATCCGGGTGCTGCGCGGGCGGCAGCGGCAGCCGGTGGCTCGACTCCGCCGATCCCGTCGGCGCCGCTACGGGCTGGCGTTCCGGCACACCCTAAAAGTCTTGTGGGAAGCCTCACGCTATGTCTGCTCCGACCGGCTCCAGCCCTTTCTCACGACCCTCGTGGTGAAGACGGCGACGCACGCTGCTCGTGCGCGCCAGCGTGGCCATGGTGGAGCGCAATCTAGTGGACTTGCGTCGGGGTCTAGTGGCGCGCGAGATGCCCCGCTCCTCGGGTACTCTTGTGCTGTCGATAGATTAACTCCGTTTAAAGAGTGAGAGGTTCGGCAAGCGCACTCTCAACTGATTCGGAGAGGCTCTACGCGCTAACCAGCTCGTGCGGCCGCAACTCACATGCTAAACCATGTGCGCCACTAGATCATGCTCCTGCAGGCCTTGAGCGTGTTCAAACTCAAGAACAGGCGCACCGTCTCTCATTATGATGATCCGATCAGAGAGACCCATCAACTCGTGCAAGTCGTCACTAATTAGGAGAATCGCTACATCGGTCAACGTCAAGGAGCGAAGATGGCTGTAAATCTCGGATTTTGCTCCAACGTCGACGCCGCGAGTCGGATTATCGAGGATCAATACCCTACTACCTGCCACTGCCCACCTTGCGAGCAACACCTTCTGTTGATTGCCCCCACTCAAAGTTGATACCAGGGCATCGCCATTAGGCGCCGCAATACGGAACCAGTCAATAGCCCACTTTACAATGCGTTGTTCCTTTCCTCGTGAGATCAATCCCCCAAAATGTGAAATTCTCCCAAGCGCTGCCAGTGGTATGTTGGTCATCCGCAGTGATTGGTAGAGAATCACGCCTTCGCGATGCCGGTCGAGAGGGACGTACCCTAGACCCCACTTCACTCTAGCGCGCAAATCAAGCTTGCGGATAGTACGGCCCCTAAGCAGGAGTTCGCCTGAAGCAATTGGAATATCGCCGATGAGCGCTCGCCCAAGCTCCGTTTTGCCTGAGCCCGTGACTCCCGCGATGCCAAGTATTTCCCCTGCACGAAGAGCAAAGGAAACACCCCTAAAGTAGCGCGGTGCCGAAAGATTTTGAGCCTCCAATAAGGGGGGG
>Ga0102924_1002389_pt1 | contig 20518 bp, 13 predicted proteins | sample PaiPotPPM11metaG_FD_80116 | JGI IMG/M metagenome (GOLD analysis project Ga0102924, IMG submission 80116) | Iron sulfur acid spring bacterial and archeal communities from Banff, Canada, to study Microbial Dark Matter (Phase II) - Paint Pots PPM... ...
AACTTCCTCGATAAGGGCGGGGCCAACTTGGCTACCTTGATCGCATAGCCCGACCGCAAACTGAGGGAATCTTGCCTCCTTTTCTTGCCTCCTTTTTTTTACCATCCTTCGAACGGTCACAATTGTGTGCTCGTTGGAAGCTAAAGACGCTGCACAATGGAACGCAGGTTAGTATCACATGCTTCTTCCCCTCTCGGCTATGTATTGTCACCTTCCAGGTTTCCTTCCCGGTCGTTTTCTGGTTGGTTTCTGCCCGGTGTCTGTCTGCTTCCTCATTTGGTTCTGCTCTCGGCTCGAGATCACTTGCTATGCTAGATAGCGAAGGTATGTGTGCACATGCCCAAAGCCAAGCAGCCGAACGGCAGAAATGAGAAGAAGACATGATTCCCACATTCAATCCACTTCAATGGCTCATTGATCGGATCGTGGAGGGTTTGCAGAATCTGACGGGTCCGATTGCGCCGCTGCTCAACTTGACGAGCACCACTCCATTGGAGTTCACCACGCACAACGCTATCGTGATGCAGGGGTGGAGAGCGATGACCATGGTGTCGGACCTCCTGCTTGGGCTCTTTGTGGTCATTGGGGCTATCCAGATGATGTATGGAGATACGACAGGCACCCTGCGGATGCCGGTAGGCCAGTTCATCACTAGAGTCATCCTGACGGCGCTACTCATCCATCTCTCGGCCCTGATCGGAGAGAATTTGCTCCTGCTCAATAACCTGCTCACTGGAGTGGTTGCGACCAATGTTGCAACCTTTGTCCGGCAGGTCAATAATGGGCAACTCTTCAATAATGCACAAACCCTCTTGCTGGCTGCGGTCATGGGCGTCGTGTTTGGCATTGGACTCTTTCGTGTCATCTTCCAGTCCATCAAGAGGATCATTCGGTTCAATGTCCTGTTTGTGCTCTCTGGGCCTGCGTTCTTGACCGCGTTGCATCCGGCTACTTCGCCGATCTTCTCGGTCTGGGCACGCATGTATGTCATCACCATCTTTGAACAATTTATTCAGTTCCTGACCTTCGGGTTGGGCGTTCAGTTCTTGATCGCGACCCAACAGACTGGGCTCACGGGCTTCATCCTGGCCGTTGCCATGCTCAACCTGACTGCTGAGATTCCGGCCCTGCTCGAGCGCTTTGGGGCAGGTTCAGGAAGTCGGGGTGGTGGCCTGGGTTCCCTGGTCAGTACGGCGATCAAGGTCGCGTTCTTGTTAGCATAGTTCTGTCTATTATGTTCCACAGAAAGGGATCAGTATGAACACACTGACCAATCTCAACGCCGTTATCAGCACGCTGCAACAGAATGCTGCCAAGATCGGCATTACAGCCGCCGGGCTTCTCGTCGCGGTCTACTGCGTCGGGATTATGCTGAATAACGACACCTCACCGGTAGCGCGTACCGAGCGCTGGGCACAGCTCAAAAAAGTCTTTGTTTGTGCCGCCATCATTGCCGGGACAGGAGCGTTCGTCCAGTTGGCCACCAGCCTTGGTGGCATGTTGTAGTGCCACCTTGGATAGCCCGACGGTTTGCCGCCTGATCATCTGATGAAAGGAGAACGGCAGGTGCGGTTTTCTTTCCTCATGAGTCGAGTCATCCTTGTGAGGAATGAGACACGCACCTGCCCACACCAGCAATGCAAGAGTATGACACTCCCACATTGATCAAAACAGTTCCCGGCCACCTCCTACAGTTCGAGGAAAAGATTTTCGGCATGTCGCTCACTCAACTGCTCTCTGACCTTGGAGCGGTGTTTGGCATCATCACTGTCACCACGTCTGTGCCCCTCGTGCCTCGGATCATGGTTGGCGTGCTCACCATGATCGTGGTCCTCATCCTCGTTCATAGCAAGGTCGGTGGCTACACGATGCTCTCCTGGCTCTTTCTTCTTGGTCGCTCCAGGTTTCTGCCCACACAGACCATCTGGCGATCCCAGGGGACACAGATCCCCAAGGGCGAGCCTGGCTCAGTCCAAGACTGTTGGATCCAACTCCACGAGTTGGACCACGGAGCGGCAGGTGTGATCACTCCCCGCAAGAAGCGGGATGAGCCCGAGGCCATCTACTGGGTCATCTTCGAGGTCAAAAGTCTTCAGCAGGTACGCTTTCTGGCAGAGGCCGAACAGGTTCGCATCTACGGACGCTTCAAGCTGTTCCTTGATGGTCTCGGCTTCCCGCTCAAATGCATCTCGCTCGTCGAGACGGCAGATGCCGAACGTGATCCGGCCCTCGTCGCACAGCGCCAGATGGTTTCTCAGCTTGCTGCAACACCGCAGCTTCAGAAGGTGCAGCAGGAGAGTCTTCAGCATCAACAAGGCTCGCTGCCGTACTGTACCACTATGAGGCACCTGATGGTGGTCTCTGCCTCAACCAGTGAACTTGCCCGTAGGTATTCAGATGGAGCGTCTCGTTCTCCTTTGATACGGCTCTTCAAGCTGGTCGTACCGCAGAAGGCTCCGGAGATTACTCGTGAGCATGTCAAAAACGAGCTGCGCATACGAGTTTCTATTGTCAAGAAGGCACTCCAACACCTCGACGTGCATGCGACATTGCTCGACGATGTCGCGATCTTGCAGGTCTCTGCCTCTTGCCTTGCACTTGGGGCGCACCTTCCGTCCTTTGAAGTTGAGGTCTTTGATGAAGGAGAACAGGTGAGGACCGGGAGAGCAGCACCAGATGGTGAGCATGAGGCCACCAGATCCAACGGGGCAGCAGTCAGAGGATCAACCAGCGTCCCGAGGCAAACATCCAGCTCACATGCCATCGAGCGCAGGTGGAAAAAATGTATCACAGGCCTGCATCGCACCTTTGACTATGACAGTACCAACCCCCAAGCACGCTTCGAGCAGGGAGCTCTACGCCTAGCGGATCTGATCGCTCCATCAGCGGTCACCCTCCTCAAGGATGCCGTCGCAGTGATGGTCCGTGACGAGAAACGCTATCAGCGCTACTACGAGATCATTGGCTTTGCTCCAGAACTCATGTGTGGGTGGCAAGAGGAGCTGACGTCACTGGCCTTGCCCATGATCATCATGTCACGCTACCATCCTATCGACTCTCGACTGATGATCAAAAAGCTAGAGTTGCACCTGACGAAGCTGGAAAGTCAAAAACTGGCGGACCAAAAAGCCTTCCGCCTCACCAAAGCCGACCACAAGATCGAAGCCGAGCAAGTCAGGGCCGTGATGGACGCGCTGGCGCGAAAAAAGCTGACCATCTTTGCCGTCCAGCTGGTCATCGGAATCCATGCCTCCAGTCCCGAGCGGTTGGAGCAGCGTGCCAATTACCTGCTCTCGCACCTCGCAGACCTGCAGCTGCGCGTCCGACCACTCTCACGGTATCATGACAAAGCCTGGCAGGCCTGTTTACCTGCCGACCTCACGTGGCTCGACGCCTTCACGAACCTGCCCTCAGATGCACTCTCGACCTTTCTCAACTGGTCGAGCGGGACCATTGGCACACCGACCGGGGCCTACATTGGCACCACCGGCTCAGGATTTTCAAAGCTGCCAGTGTACTTGAACCCATGGGATAGCCACAAGAGACTGCCCAACCCGCATGTCGTGATCTGTGGTGAGAGTGGGATGGGGAAGTCATGGCTCGCTAAGACCCTGATTATGGGCCTGCTCTGCGCCAAAATTGCCGATGCGGTTGTACTCGATAGGGACGGCGACTATGACGCCATCCATGACTATCTGCGAGGCGAAAGTCAACGTTTTAACTTAGCAGGTGCCTGCCCGGTGAATATTATGGACCTTCCCTATGGGCCAGCCGATGTGAGCCCAGATGATCCTATCGACATCCTGGCTGAGGGTATCGACAATCATTTGTTAATCGGGCTTTCTCTGCTCTATGGTGAGACGCTGACGAAAGCGCAAGAGGCCTTTCTCGCTCACGCGGCACGCGAGGCCTACACGGCCAAGGGCATGACCCTCGAAGCGATCCGGCGCGATCCACAGACGCTCTTACTGGAACCGCCAGTGTTTGCTGACCTCATCACAGCGATGAAGCAGGTACCAGCATCCTCAGAATCGATGCGGCAGACACTTCTCGAGCGCTTTGAGCATGTGGCATACCTCTTTCCTGGCCAGACGACGATCGAGATCAGCTGCCCACTGACCATTTTTAACATTCACAAGCTGGACGAAAAGTGGTATCCGCTCATGATCTACGTGGTCCAGAACTTCCTGCAGCGGCACCGTACCCTGCGTCGTGACGATCGCTATCTCGCCTACGTCGTGGAAGAGGCTTCCTATATGCTTAAGCATCCCGCTGGCAAACGCTACCTGGAGTCGGGCTCACGCGGCTTCCGCAAACTCGGTATCGCACAATTCACGCTTTCGCAACACCCAGCAGACTTCCTGGAAGAGGGGCAGGTTATCATTTCGAACGCTGGCACCTGTTTCTTCCTTGGTATGCAGCGTCATGCGGCTCAAAAGCTCAAGCTTGCCGAAGAACTGGAGCATGTCCTCGAAGAAGGTGTCTCGGGTCGAGCAGTCCTGCGGTGTGGGCGCGAATATGCCGCCATCGAGGTTGCTAAGCAAGGACCGCTTCACCATGCCATCTTTACCACCGATCCACGGGAACGCCGTCTGTTGCTGCAGCGTAAACGCCAGCATGCAGTGGTGCAGCCAAACGATACAGAAAGGACTGAGCAATGACCCCAATACCTCAGACGCTCTCCCAGGCAACGATGCCGACCATCCCGCTTGCCTCCTCATCTTATGCTAACCAGCAGCAGGCCACACTCCAGGGAGGACAGTTTCTTGCACTCATCGTGCCTTCCGACGAAGGAGAACGTCAGGCGCAAGCCATGGAAAACTGGCTTCAGGCCTGCGCAAGCGACAAACCGTTCGCGCTCGAACTCGTCGGCACCAGACGGGAACAAGGCTTCCTGCTCAGGGCAAGTTCGGAGGCACAGCTCGCCATGCTGTGCAAGCAGTTGGAAGCGCAATATCCCCAGGCAGAGATCCAGCGCGTCGCTCCATACGCCGACCCGCTCATCGTGCACACAGGAGAGCATGCAGTGATCGGCGAGTTCACGCTTTCGCAGCCAAGCTGGCTCCCACTGAAAACGTTCACAGGTAAGGCCTTGTCCGAGCCTGGGACGGACCCACTTGCTGGTATTCTCGCCAATATGGAAGCGATCGGATCTGGTCAGCGCATTATGGCCCAACTTGCCCTGGTGCGTGCTCCCGAGAGTTGGCTCTCGGCAGATATCCGCAAATCGGTCGAGCACGCACTTCAACCGGAGCGGGACGAACTGGCAGCCTCGATGAAACAGGCAACGACGCGCAGCGATACTTCCGAGGGGATCAAGCTGGTTGCCTTGATTGTCGCTGCCCTCGTCAGTCTCATCGCCTCCCACTGGTATCGAGAGCAGAACTGGTTGCCTCTCCTGCTTCTGGGCACAGTGCTCGTCGTAGGACTTGTGGCCTTGCTCTGGTGGAAGCTCTTTCAAAAGAAACCGCCAGTCTACGACATGAAAGTCGTCGCGGAAAAAATGGCGCGGGCGGGCTTCTATAGCCAACTACGCGTGATGGTGATTGGACAGGAGCGTACCAGCACGAAGCCCAAGTTGTCTGCTCATCTCTCAACAATGGAAGTGGTGTATCGTCAGTTCACCTTGGCCTCGTCAAACAGCCTGTACCTCAAACGCATCCGGTACCTGCGTGCGGATGACTTGCAGACTAGGCAACTTACCAGTGTGCTCCACGCCTTTCCGTATGCACCTCTCCTGCTTCGTCTGGTGCACGGCGGAGCCTATTCCTGGCAAGTCCTCAACTCGCTGGAGCTTTCCGGGATGTTCCATCTTCCCCAGGAAAGCACCGATGTCCCGCTTGTGCGCAGGACGTCGCACAAAGGTCTGCTGGCCTCGCCCGAGATTGCCCACCAGATCAAGCTACGGCCCGCACCCTTACCACCTGCCCTAATCGGGTATTCTCGCCATCGCCGTCACTGTGTGCCTGTGTATCTGCCGTTCGAGGTCCTGTTCTCGCACATGTTTTTCGCCGGGATGTCCCGTAGCGGCAAATCCGTGCTTATGCAATTGCTCACGAGAGCTGCCATGCAACCACTGCAATCGGCCTCTCATACGACGACCCCGCAACCAGGTGTGTTTGTGGCAGACCCGCATCGTGATCTGATCATGGACATTCTCAAGGTCATTCCACCGGAACGTGCTCAGGACGTGTTGCTCTTCGATATGACAGATACCCAATTTCCGGTGGCCATCAATCCGTTGGATGCGTCCATGGGCTTCACCCGCGATCAGGCGGTGAGCAACCTGATGTCCTCCTTCCAGAAGATCTGGTCCGAGTATTGGGGACCACGCATGTCCTACTTCCTGAATTCCGTCTGTTTGCTCCTCTACACGCTCAATGAACGCCTCGTGCAACAGAACCGCGCCGAAGAGCAATATACGCTGTTGGATATCAACCCATTACTGCAATACAAGGATTATGCCATTCAGGTCTTGAGCCAGCTTGACATGAGCGAAATCTGGCACCAGGAACAGCTCGCGTGGTGGCAAAATACGTACTTCACGCTCCCGACCAATAGTTCCTTTCGTCAGGAGATTATCATGCCCATCTTGAGCAAGATAGGCGTCTTTAACGATAATACGCAGCTCAGACGTATTGTTGGCCAGGCGACGACGAGGACTCCTGTCCATCAGGCCGTGACAACTGGCAAGATCGTCTTGTGTGCCTTGGCGGCCAGGGATATGGATGATAGTGCGGTCAACATCTTAGGCTCCACCCTGATCAACTTGCTGCACCGTTCATTCAACCTACAGCAGCACATCCCACTTAAAGAGCGTCGCAAGGTATTTGTCGCTATCGACGAGTTCCAGCATTTCTCGGGAAGTGATTTCGACAAGCTCCTTTCAGAAGATGCCAAATACGGGTGTGCACTCCTGCTCGCAACCCAGAGCCTCAAGCGCCTCAATACGATCCGTGACGGCCTGCTGGAAATGGTCCTTTCCAACTGCCAGCACCTGTGGGTCTTCCGCATCTCGGCGGCAGACGCACGGCTCATGGAGACCGAGTTTCAGGAGAAGGTGACTGTCAAGCATATCATCAGCCAACCCACCTTCCATTGCTATGCACGGCTAGCCATTCCAGGATATCCGCTCCAGATCGTCTCAGTGGCTCTGGTCCAACCCGCAAGCTGGAAGGACAATCCAGTACAGAATCGCCTAGTAGAAGATATCCGGCACACCAATCAGAGCCGCTATCTGCCCACAGCTGCTGTGGACCGTTGCTATGAAGGGCACCTCCGCCGTTTCCTCAACGTCAGCTCGTATGCAACCAAGCTCCAACGTGAGGCGCGGGTAGCACAGGCCAGAAAACAACAGCACGAGGCAGCAGAGCAGCTTGCCCAGGACCTCCAGGCAGCGCAACTGATCAAGACAACGAAACAGCCCACCGGTCCGACGCAGATCGTGCAGGCATCTGCTCGAGCAGCAGGTGGCCAGCCTCATTCTCAAAAAGAGAGGGCCGCTTCGCTCGACACACCAGAGCAAAAACCAACACGCAATCACCGACGCAGCAGACGCATGGGCAAGCGTCCAGTGGGAGTACCTCCTCCAGAGCCGATAACGGCAACAATGCCATCGGACCAGCCTTTCCCTGATGATGCCGATGGAGGAAGCCGCCCGCTGCTCTTTCCAGGTGGGACACAGTGAGGAACCTCCTTGGGACGAGAAGAACGTGAGCGTGGATAAGCACTTGTTAAAGAATACCTTTTGGTTACTGTCCCTCTTCAAGAAGGATCTCACACAGGAAGGCATGTCTTCATGTCTCCCAGGCAGCTTGAGCGCTGATCAGATGAGCAAAAATATCCACACACAAGGAATGCGAGGACTGATGAGTATTCTCCCGCCCCTTCCATCACTACCACTCACGCAAGAGCGCCTGACCGAACTCCTCCAATCGCAGGCTGTGACAGAACTCTCTCTTCACTTACTGCGCTGGTTGGTCTGGTTTCCCCTGCTGTCTGTTGAGGAACTGACTCGCCTGGAGCAGGCGCGATTGGCGAAACAGGCACAAACACGCAGCCCTCAGAGAATCGCAGCACTGCTCCAGAAACTGGAGACCCTCCAACTCATCGCGCATCTGGTTATCAACGAGCGAGGCTGGCCTCCTCACCAGCATCGCTACTATCTGACTGACGCAGGGCTGTACGTGTTCGCCGCTCAGGTAGACCCACCGCTCTCCGTCAAGAGGCTAGTACAGGCCTACGCGGTTGAGCGAGCTGATTTGATTGCTCGACTTGCTCGCATCGATATCCACCTTGTCTTGGCAGCATTCTCTACCAAGTTGGTGGCCGAAGGAAGTGCGCTTGGCTACCCGCTGGTGAGTTACCAGCAGCCCTGGATACAAACCGACACCATTTTTGGGCACCGACAAACGGTGCAGTGCGATGCCGCCTTCCTACTCACTCATCCACAGGGGACGGAACACGCCTTCTATGTCCGCGTCGATACAGACGAGCGCCGCCCATTCGACAGCAAGCGTGAACGCATCCCACTGCTTGGGCTGCTTAACCTCCGTCATGCCCTGCACCTGCATCAGGAAACCATGCCGTGCTTGCTCATCATCACCAGAGCATCGCGTCTGTGCACCTGGGGAGAACTCCTGGAGAAAACCAGTGAACAGCAAGGGACCGCTCTGCTCGGTGGGGCTATTACGACCCTGGAGCAGGTGCAACACGCTGGTGTTCACGGGCCAGTTTGGTGCACCTTCGCCCAGCTAACCCATTGGATGAAGAGCGATGCTCCTGTGGACCTGCCAGCACCACCTGTCCAACTCTCCATGTTGGTTGGGGCACCGACAAGTCAGGCCCTCGCTGAACGCTTTTCACAACGACAGAGCTTCGCACACCTGATGACGTCATGCACAAGCGACGCTGTGCGCCAAACCTCGAGGCCGCTGCCATCCTTTGTGGGCAAACCACTCTCCCAGGAGATCACCACACTTCGAGGTGGATTTCTGGCAGATGCTTTGCGTGGGACGAAGGCAGAACAGCAGGAGGCAACGGTCCTGCTCAATCTCGCCCTTTCTGCCAGCCAAAAAGATCTGTTGTTCTGGCTGACCCATCAGCAACTCCTCACCATCCACCAACTGGCTGCACTGCATAATCCAGGATCGCGAACTATTCAAAGCGCACAAAAGCAGATGAAAGGTCTCTCTGATCTTGATTTGCTGCACCAATGTGTCTGGACCAAGTCGCGATTGTGGCACGAACGCGAGCGCTATGCGTTATCCGAGTCAGCACTTCGCTATGTTGCACTCCGAGAGGGCAGACCAGCCGACGCGTATGTACTTCCCCAGGAGCAGCAAAAAAGTCATGAATTGTTCTTCTCCATTCAGCGCGGCTCTCTCGGTCTTTTTCGGCAGATGGATCACACACACGGTCTCTACCAATGTATGGTTCATCTCCTGGAGGGAGCACACCGCGAGAAGGCGCGGATTATCACCTGGAAGAGCGCACATGAGTCCATTCGCTGGTACCGTGACCCCATCACCAGCATACCCATGCAGATCAGACCGGATGCGGAAGTGATCTATCTTGCTCCTGGAAAAACTATGCCACAGAGCATCCTGCTCGAGTACGACCGCGCCACTACTTCGCGACGGGAGTATGAGGCAAAATACAAGAGCTATGCTGATTACCAGGATTACACCCACCTTTTGCTCCCTCCGATCCTGGTCGTCACGCAAGACAATCGAACAGCAAGGCTGATCCGTGCCTGTATCGACACGGTAGCCATGAACCTGGTCGTGATCATCGTCTCGGAAGACCAGATCCAGCAGCAGGGCTTGCTAGGCCTGCTTGCACCCCTCGCACCACAGTTGCACTTTTAAGCTCAACAATGAAGGTTTCTACAAAAGATATAAAAGCAAATTCAAGCCATATTAACTAATAAATGGATTTATAAAAGCAAGTTCATATTAATTTGAAATAACTATCTATATAATAAATGAATTTATTTTTGGTAAATTAAAATATTTTTAGAATTCCATCTCTTTTTAGCTATTTTCATAAGCGCTTTTTCAATGGACGGCTCTTTTCAGTGGATGACCGTCATACTTTTGAGCTGAATACGAAAAATCTAGACAAAAACAAAAAAAGCCTCATCACAATCTTCTTTCTGATGTGACATTCTATAAGAGCGAATAGCAATCACAAAGAATGTTCTCAGATCAGGAGAAAAAGATGAAGCCGCGTCATCATACCACAGACCATGAAGCCGAAACGACCACAGCAGAGATTGTGCAGTGGGTCCAAGCTCTCATGGATCTGCATACCCGCATCGCCCCTCGTTTCGCCCGACCAGAACCACGCCGCCGAGCACTGGCCTATTTGCAAGGGCTCATGAGTGAGATCGAGCGCAAAAATGGCTGGCAATTGGCTGAACATGCACGAGAAGCCACCCCATATGGGATGCAAAGATTGCTCTCCCAAGCTGTGTGGGATGATGGTCTGGTGCGTGAAGATCTGCGTGATTATGTTTCCCAACATCTTGGATCCTAGGTGTCATTCTCGTGATCGACGAAACCAGCTTTCCCAAACGAGGTGACAAATCAGCAGGCGTGCAAGAACAATATTGTGGAACATCAGGACAAATCGAGAACTGTCAAGTCGCCGTGTTTCTGGACTATGTCACCGCCCTTGGACATACCCTCATCGATTGTGAACTTTATCTTCCTGCGCAATGGATAGATGATCGTGAACGGTGCCACCAAGCAGGCATTCCCGATACCGTTGGTTTTCAGACCAAATGCGAACTGGCCCGAGAGATGGTTGAGCGTGTCTGGAACGCACAGATCCCCGTCTCATGGGTTGTTGCTGATACCGTTTATGGCAACAACCTGGACCTGCGTACCTGGCTGGAAGATCATAGCTACTTCCACGTGCTTGCAGTCGCGTGCAAGGAACCGGTCGGTATCCAAACCCCCAATGGACGCAAGTATGTCGAAGTTCGCCAGGTCGAAGCGCTCTTGCTCCATGCCCAAGATTGGCAACGGCTCTCGATGGGTGATGGAACCAAAGGTCCAAGGCTCTTCGATTGGGTCTGTGTCCCTATCTTGCATCGGTGGGAAGATGATGGAGAGCATTGGTTGCTCATGCGTCGGTGTATCAAGGACGCTTCTCAGAAGGCCTATTACTTTGTCTTTGCCCCGCCTACAACCACGTTGCAGGAGATGGTCAAGGCAATTGGGGCGCGGTGGCGCATTGAAGATGATTTTGAAACCAGCAAAGCTATGGGTCTTGCGGACTCAGAAGTGCGTTGCTTCATTGGCTGGTATCGCCATATCACGCTTGTCATGCTGGCTCATGCTTTCTTGGCTATCGTCTGTGTGCAGGCGCACACTGCCACTGTTGTAGACGCATACCCTTCTCCCACGTCTTGCACTCCTTCTTCGATCCGTGTGGGAGACGCATCTCCCCCTCTTCTCGTTTCTGGTCTAGCTCCTCCTCTGATCCCAGATCCCCAGGAAGCCTGTATGCTCCCTGCTCCCCAGGCAACTCTTCTTCCCGCTCCTCATCTGCCTCTCATCATCCCAACTTCTCAGCAAGTCTCTCTGCGTCCATCGGCAGTGGCATTGCCCTCTCCCCCCGTTATCAACCCAGCTCCCCTTACCATTCCAGAAGTTCGCCATCTGCTTGGACACCTTATCTGGCCTTCTCCTTGCAATGCCAAGCTGGTGCTTGCCTGGTCGAAGTGGCGAAGACGTCATCGCGGCATGGCCCAGTACTACCATACCAAGCGCCGCTTGGAGGCCGGGTAGCTGTCTTGCTCTTGCTTCACCTTTTCTGAAGCGGTGTGGTCGTTGTTTCTCACTCCCTGGGAATTCCCAGGGAAAAAGAGCCACTCCCCGGGAATTCCCAGGGAGTCGTGGTCGTCTTGTCAGTTCGCTTGAAAGGAGTACTGATCATGACTGCTGTTCCTTTTACTTTGTGTTGTAGCATGCTCGCTGTTGATGCTAAGACCCTGCGCCAGTGGCTCAAACATTCCCATCTCTCGCTGCATCAGAGTCCGACAGATGCACGAGTCAAGTGCTTGACCATTGAGCAAGTGCACCACTTAGCCATCTTGCATGGTCGTTCCATCCAACAAGATGCTTCTGCTGTCCCGCTGGTTCTCCCTGAGAAGCCAGCTCCGATGCCACTAGAAAGCCTGATGATACCCAACGTGCCCAACACGTTGCCCGCCACTGCTGAACTGGTCGACAAACTCTCCTCTTTGGAGGCCACCGTGACCATCTTGCAGCAACAGGTGACTCACCTTGCTCTGGAACTGCTTCATGAGCGTGAACGAACTTTCGAACATCGTCTCAGGACTCTTGAAGCCTTTGTCCAACAGACTCTTGAGCCCTCTCTTTGTCAACAAGAGGTCAAGGAATCGGCAATGTCAGGCCCATCTGCTGAACCATCGAGTCCAGGGCGCTGTCCCAACCCAGGGGAACTGAGAGGACGCTCCCGTCTGGTATCCTTGATCGAATATGGTGCTCATGGTTCCTATGTGATCATCAGCCCACAAGAAGGAGAACTTTCCTTCACCCCCGATTCCCAAGAGTGGTTTGAGTGGCTGGCCTCCCTTTCTTCCTTTCGTTTTGTGGGCCAGCTTGGTCGCTTTAGCGCTGCTCGAGAGAACCGCCGAGGGCAGCCAACTCGCCAATGGGCAGCTGTTCGTGGCAAGCAGAATCGGACCTACAAGTCCTACCTCGGAGTTACTGACCGCTTAACGATCTCTCGTCTGGAGCAGGTGGCGGCCAAACTCCAATCTCACATGACTTCGCTCTAACTTTTTTTTGAGCCGATCGATTGTGCTTACCTCCCTCCGTCTTCGACCATATGCAACTGTAGTGCCTCGACAGCCCTTCGTAGCCGCTTTCCGGTTTGCTTCCAGGGTATTCCGGCCTCGTTCCGGTGCTTGTCCTCTCCCTTTCAGGTGGCAAACCGGAGCACGATGCTCTAGTCACGATGAAATCAGTCAACACAAGCGGGTGTCTCTCGCAAACATGCGCCAAGAGACACCCAACAGACTTGCACCCCTCGACAGCCCTTCGTAGCCGCTTTCCGGTTTGCTTCCAGGTTATTCTGGTCTTGTTCCGGTGTGTGTCCTCTCCCTTTCCGGTGGCGAACCGGAGCGCAATGTTACAGTCACGATGAGACCAGTGAACACAAGCAGGCTGTCTCTCGCAAACAGGTGCCAAGAGACACCCAGCACACAGATCAGAAAGGAGTACCCTCTATGAAATCAATGGTGACACGACACTCACGGCACACACTCATCGGAATGATGAGTCTTCTTCTGGCATTGCTTCTCAGCTCAGGAATAGCTGTGCTGCTATCCACAAGGCCGTCTCCCCATATCTTGGCTGCTGCGGCCATCACCTGTGCAGAGCAGCCAACCGCAGCTCACTGCAATGGCCAGGACCCAGAAGTGCAGGGCTGCGCGACACCAGGAGATGTCCGCACGGTTGCCCAGGCCGATATTCTTGCCGGGGGACGAGCGATCGGCAGAGTCGAACGCAGATATTCGCTGTCCTGCCATAGCTGGTGGGGGCGAGTCTTTGACTACAGCGGAACCCATTCAATGAATGTCACTATCGCAGGCAAGTCCTACGCGGACAGTTTTCCTGGAGAGATTTACAGTCCGATGGTCTTCGATCCTCCCTATACCTCAGTTCCAGCAGTCACCGGGACCATTATCCTGAGTGCTGCCAGTGCTGATACCACCGTCTCGGCAACGCTTCCGGAGATCCCGATCACGCCACCTGCATAGTCATGAGCCCGACCTGTGGCGATGGGCTTGCCCGTCTCTGGAACGAGAAAGCAGAGGAAACCATGATGAATCTGAACACGATCAGTGGATTACGGATCAGTCTGGCATCGCCAGAGCTGATCCGCAGTTGGAGTCACGGTGAGGTGACCACACCAGACACGATCAATTACCTCACTAATAAACCTGAGAAAGGCGGACTCTTCTGCGAGCGTATCTTCGGTCCTGTGCAGGATTGGACATGCGCATGTAGGAGGTACCGCAGTGAGCGGTCTCCTGGCTTTGTCTGTGAAACCTGTGGGGTCGAGGTAGCACCAAGCCGGGTACGCCGTGAGCGCATGGGGCATATTGAGCTGGTCGTACCAGTTGTGCATAGCTGGTTCGCACATGGCGTGCCCAACATTCTGGCAATCCTTCTCGGTCTTCCCCCGCGCCGACTTGCCTCCGTGCTCGCCTATACCGGCTACGTGGTCACCCAGATCGACGAAGCCAAACGAGACGGTGCGCTGAGTCGCCTCGACAAAGCAAACAAGGCAGAGCACCAGTTTCATCGGCTCCTGTATACACTGGCTGTGGGAGATTTCCTTGATGAGGCACAGTATCGTAGCCTTGCGGTCTTCGCCAGTTCCTGTTTGCATGTGCAAACAGGAGCAGAGGCCATTTGCTATCTGCTGGACGCCATCGACCTCACTGAACTCGCGGCGTCCCTGCGACGAGCTATTGGCAAGGGGAATGGTAACCAGAAGAAAATGATCAAGCGACTGCACATCATTGAAGCGTTCCGTCATTCTGGCGTTGACCCGGCATGGATGGTCCTCTCAGTGCTCCCAGTGCTGCCTCCAGATCTGCGTCCTCTCGTTGACTTGAGTGGCGGACGCTTTGCCGCATCCGATCTCAATATCCTCTATGGTCGAGTCATTCACCGCAATAGGCGTGTGCAGCGCTTCATCGACCATGGTGCACCAGACAGTATGCTGAACTATGAGAAGCGCCTGCTCCAAGATGCATGTGATGCGCTCTTCGACAATACGAGAAGGTCTCACCCGTTGACAGGAGAGAGCCCTCGGCCTCTCAAAAGTCTCACAGACGCTTTGCGTGGCAAGCGCGGACAGTTCCGACGCAATCTGCTAGGCAAGCGCGTCGATTACTCCGGACGCAGCGTCATTTGTGTCGGCCTAGATCTGCAGCTTCATGAATGTGGATTGCCAAAGAACGTGTCACTTGAACTCTTCAAGCCATTCGTCATTGGCAAGCTCGTGGATCGCCACATTGCACGCAGCCCTCGCCATGCCAAGCGTATGATCGAGCGGCATGACCCGCTGGTGTGGGATCTGCTCGCCGAGTGCATGGACGAAAAGGTCGTCCTCTTAAACCGTGCCCCGACGCTCCATCGGTTGAGCATTCAGGCCTTCGAAGCCAAACTCGTTGAGGGTCATGCGATCCGTCTACATCCGTTAGTCTGCAACGCTTTTAACGCAGACTTCGACGGCGACCAGATGGCGGTGCATCTCCCGCTCTCGGACGAGGCACAGGCTGAGGCACGACGATTGCTCCTCTCGATCCGCAACCTGCGCAGCCCGGCAACAGGAGATCCTGCGATCTCCCTCTCACAAGACATTGTGCTCGGCTGTTTTTACCTGACCGAGGATCGACCGAGTAAGAAACGGGCCGGGCGTGTGTTTGCTGACGTGAATGAAGCACAACTTGCCTATGAGCAGGGTGTGATTGACCTGCACACTCGCATCATCGTTCGCATACCCGACCAGCAGATCTATCAGGCTCCTCCACCAGCTCAGGCTTCCTCTCCCACACGAGGAAGAGTTGAAACCACTGTCGGACGGCTCCTATTCAACGAAGTGCTTCCCGAGGGCCTGCGCTATCGTAATTATGCCATGACTAAAGAGTGCTTGAAGCAACTGGTGGCCGAGAGTTTGGCACTCTTGGGAGAGGACACGACAGCGAAAATGGCCGACGCCATCAAGCAGCTTGGGTATTGTTATGCGACCAAGAGTGGGATCAGCTTTGCCATCAGCGACATCCAGGAGCCACCGGAAAAGCAGGCCCTTGTTGCTCAGGGGCAAAGGAGTGCCGAAGCGTTCCAACGAGTCTACTTGGAGGGAATGCTCAATAAAGAGGAGTGCGATCGGCACCTCATCACACTCTGGACGGAGGTCACTGAGCAGATCAGTAATAAACTGTTGGAACTCCTCGACCCCTGGGGAACGATCTCAACGATTGTGAAATCTGGCGCAACCAAGGCCAAATTTCAGCAAATCCGCCAACTCTCAGGTATTCGCGGTCTGATGGCCAATCCGTCTGGGAGGATTATCCCCATCCCAGTGCTAGGCAACTACCTCGTCGGCCTCAAAACCTGGGAAGTGTTTATCGCCGGGTCTGGAGCAAGAAAGGGGTTCATGGACAGAAGCCTCAACACGGCGCAATCAGGATACCTGACACGAAAGTTGGTCGAGGTTGGGATGGAGGTCTGGACCACGATGGAGGACTGCGGAACACAGGAGAGTTGGCTCATTACGAATGAGGAGAGCTGTGCGCTTGGCCTTCCCGATATGGGCAGCCGGGTCATGGGCCGAGTCCTTGCCGAACCAGTCGGCGAGCTGGAGGCTGGCGAGGTGCTCGATGATCAGCTTGTCAGGAGCCTCCTTGCTCGTGGAGTGACAGCCCTGCGAGTCCGTTCTCCTTTCACCTGCCAAGCAGACTATGGCATCTGCTGCCACTGCTATGGCCAGGATCTGGCCACAGGCAAGCTCGTGAAGCAAGGCGTAGCCGTTGGCGTCATCGCTGGGCAGAGCATTGGAGAGCCTGGCACACAGCTCACGATGCGGACCTTTCACTCGGGCGGAATCGCCAATGCCCAAGGAGACATTACCCAAGGTCTCCCACGTGTGATTGAACTCTTCGAAGCCCGTGTGCCCAAGGGGGCGGCTCTACTTGCTGAGACCGAAGGAACGGTCCACATCGAAAAACGAGAGGACACCGGAAGAACGGTCATCTGCGTCGTCAGCTCTGCCTCTCCTACCGTCCCATCTGGTCTGGTCACGGAGTATGAGATTATCCCCAGCCAAGCGCTCACCGTCGAAGAGGGACAGGCCGTTGCCATCGGAACCCCACTCACTGCCGGGGCATGTGATCCCAAGCATATTCTCAACCTGCAGGGGCGCGACGCGGCAGCACGCTATCTGATCAATGAGGTTCAGCGGGTCTACCGTGGAACTGGAGTCTATATCAGCGACAAGCACGTCGAAGTGATCGTCCGCCAGATGCTGCGGTATGTGCAGGTTACCGATCCAAGAGATGCGAATCTGCTGCCGGGAGACATCCTTGACCGCTTCAGCTTCATGCAGACCAATGCACGAATGCAGGCGCAAGGAGGACAACCCGCAAGAGCCCGCCCGGTACTCCTGGGACTCACCAAAGCCGCCCTCTGTACATCAAGTTGGGTAGCTGCGGCCTCGTTCCAAGAGACGAGCAGGGTGCTCACCAACGCGGCGATCCGAGGTCAGGTCGATCCCCTCAAGGGTTACAAAGAGCGGATTGTCCTGGGCGCTCGTATTCCGACCAGCAGCGCATCTAGGTAAAACCCATATCCTTGATGGCAAGATTCAAAAATCGTGAGGAAGGCATTACGTGTGATGACATGCCTTCCCATCCGACAATGACGGTTCAGGTCCTTCGAGCAGGACCTCTCTGCTCTGTTCAGTGAGCGACCAGTATGGTGGGAGTGAAAAACGGATCGCAAGAGAGAAGACTCGCTCCTGCCACTCATCCTCGCTCTTCTTCTTCAGAACATTGTAGAGCGCATGCATACTGGGCACGATTCCTTGGGCCATATTTTGTACGATCGTATCTGCTTGCAGCAGCGTCACGCGCTGCTGCAGAAGGGGAAGTGCTTCCCACCGACCAGCATGCATATCCTCAATTCCCGATGTGTTGCGCCAGGAGGCATTGATCAACCCATTGGCCAGCCAGCGAACCGGGTTGGGCATGATCGCACCTCGTTTCTGCTCAAACCATTCTTGCCCGTACTGTTCCCTGAGCATGACCAAGAGGTTCTGACGTGATTGGGCCGAGTTCCAAAAGCTCATGAGTCGGTAGAAGGTGGGGTTCGTCTTCTCATCAAGGGGCGATGGAAGCAGAGGAAGATGCTGGGCGGCTTTGACCAGTTTCCGAAAGTGACCATCATCTGTCCGCATAAGTTCTATCCAGCGCGCGAGTGCTGCCGAGGCCTCAACATTAATACGTGCCATCTCCTCATCGGCAATCAGACTCACCCCTTGCTGCTCTGTCTGAGGCCAGAGTGGCTTGGTCTGGTCGGTCAAAACCGCGAAGTAGGTTCCCCAGCGCAGACAGATCGCGATGGTTGCCCATGCGACCTCTCCAAAGTTGAGCTGAGACTTTGGCGGAACCTTGGCATCGGAAAAGATGGTTTCCAGATAGCCAAGGATCTGGTCATAGAGGGTGGGTTCAGGTGGGTGAATGAGACGGCAGGGAAGTGGGTCCGAGATATGCCCTCCTCTTGTCTCTTCCCACCAGCCAGCGTTGAGGATAAAGGCATCACAGACGTCAACAGAGATCCGGTGCTGTTGTTGCATCATCTTTTCCCTCATACTCAATCCTCTTGGCTCGAGAGAGGCACTGCCATGTTGTCAGAGCCCCCTCCTGAGCCGAGGCACTATTCGGGCCACGGGTTGCCGAAATCGTCACAATTATTCTCGATCATCCACAACACGTGGCGCTCAGCCCAACTCATCTCCTCCTGGAGAGGCTGACGAACCCGTTTGAGCCAGCGTTGAACACCGGAACGACTCCGAATGGTATGGGTCTGTCCCTCAAACGTCACCAAGTAGACTGGGCGGAGAACTCCTTTTCTTTCCTCTTCTGCTTGTTGCAGCTCTGCTCCAAGCTCAGTTAGTTGGTGTTGGGTGTGCTGCCAGCGCCTTTCTACACGCTCTGCCGTACGAGCATTACGTGCTTCACGTTGTTGCTGCTTGTAGCGAGCGTTTGCCAAACGACTTTGCGCTCGCTGTTGTCGCTTTCTCTTGTTCACCTGCGTGCTCTTCTTCCTGTTCTCTGGCCTTTTCTGCAAGCAACAAGAAGAGTATCATGAGACATCCTTTTCTCCAAGGGGTGTAAATTACGGTTTCGGTTTCAGCATGTTTACGGTTTACGGTACAGCATGAATTTGGAGCGATGACGACAGAGCCAACTGTGTCTCATCGCCCGCGGCAGGCTCACTGAGGGTGGGCTAGCCCACCCTCAGTGAGCCTGCCGCGAGTGCGACACTCTAAACCGGAATCGTGCTACATTCCTAGGGTCTGTCTCACTTCGCGTGATTACAGAGTCTTTGAGGAGACCTCTATTGAGGGAAGTTTCCTCTCGAAGCTTGTAAATGCTTCCTTCCCTCCAGTATATGCTAGAGCTTTCACGCGAAGTGAGACAGAGCCCATTCCTAACCGCACTTTACAAGGGGTCCAGACGTGCTTCACCACCCTCTCTTTGATCTCGTCAATGATAATGCTATCACAAGAATGTGAGAAGAATCCGCAAACATCAAAAGCCGCCTCCAAGAGTTCTGGGCCCTTGGAGGCAATCGGCACTGGCCTCTCGTTCTGGTCATCAAGGAAGATGATCTTGCTGCTCTGTGAAGTCACTGGACAGCTGGGAGGCTTGGGTAGAAAACCGATAGGCATTGGTCTGCGCCTTGGCCGCTTGCACGTCGTCCTGCGTCTCTTGACTGGGCTGCCAGCGTTGATCAGAGATGGTCTTCATCTGGGTGCAATAGGCGCTCCAGACTTGGTTGACCAAATCCGTCCTGCCAAGAGATCCTAGCAGAACCACACAACGGCGGAGAGCACGCTCGCTCATGCCAATGCGTTCACCGTACTCGCCGTGTGCTCCGAAGGTGACTTTAGAATCAAACTTGGCGTTGCAGGCATACATGGCATAGGTCTCATAGAGTTGAGCTGCTCTGCCAAAGTGTTCTTGTTGCTTCTGCAAGCTTGTCTCTTTGGCCGCAGCATCCCTCTCGTCAGCATAGCGCTGGCCTTGCTGCCATTCGTATTCAGCAGCGTACCACAAAGCCTCAAGATAGTAATCTCTGTAGTGGGTATAGGGTTTGCGCACCCAGGAACTGTAACCCTGCCAGGGTCTGAACTCACTGGGATATTTTTTGATCATCATTTCCAGGAAATCGCCTGTATAAGCCGCGATGAGCTGATCACAGGAGTGCTTCACATGCTCCGGAATCTTGTCTATCAGTTTGCCATCTTTGCGTGCGAGCAAGATCACTTTGTAGCAGCGATCAATCTCTTCAAGATCATCCACGCGGCAAATGTCAGCCAGACCCCAGAACCCGGCATCGCTGATGAAGGGATCGATTTCTGGGTCGATGACCACCCTACCCGCTGGTTTATTGACGTGCTCAATCACCACTTCCCGGATTTTCTTGCGCAGTAACTTCTTGTGGGATTCAAACCGTTCAGAGAGCTTGTCCTCTGTCGCCTCCTCATCTGATATCCCCCATCCAAAGACATGTTCCAGGATTTTTTCACGGTTGATGAGTTCCCCCCGCCTCCATGCAATATACGCGAGGAGTTGGACACGCTTTGCATTCAACGTGAGCGGAACGATGACCTTGCCACCACTAGGCACAGAGATAGCCATGGTCACCTCCTTGAGAAGGCGGATTGAAATGAGTGGATCAGA
>Ga0102924_1002391_pt1 | contig 20500 bp, 16 predicted proteins | sample PaiPotPPM11metaG_FD_80116 | JGI IMG/M metagenome (GOLD analysis project Ga0102924, IMG submission 80116) | Iron sulfur acid spring bacterial and archeal communities from Banff, Canada, to study Microbial Dark Matter (Phase II) - Paint Pots PPM... ...
ATGCCGATCTGACCGTGGGCTCGGAGATGGTGGTGCGATTGGAACGCCCGCTTGAACTTTCAGCGGCCGGCACGCCGGCCAGCCGGCCCGGACTGCCGGCGCCATCGGAGGGCGTGTCAGCGCCCGTTCCGGCGGGGCGCTAGAGACGGCGACTCCAAGGTCGGCTAAGCTGGGGCCGCATGGGCGTTCCACTGCACGGTTCCGACCACTCCGTCTCCATCGAGATCCTCGGGGAGCGCTTCGAGTTGCCGGCCGGGAATTTTCTACTGCGGGGCCTGCAGACCCTGGCCCCCGACACGATTCCCTTCGGTCGCTTCTGCTGGAATGAGGATTGCCAGCATTGCCGCGTGCTCTGTCAATTGCCGCAGGAGACGGGAACGCGGGTGGCACTGAGCTGCAAGCTGCTGGCGGTGGACGGTTTGCGCGTCGTCGGGTTGGCGGCGGAGTTGTTGCGCCAACTGGGCCCGCTGCACCTGACTTTGACCGACGAGGCGCGCGCCTTTGCGCAGCGTCAGCCCTGAGCCATGGCATTGCATGGCACGGCACCATATCCGTCTCAGGGGCGCTGGCACCGTGCGCCGGAGCTGGGCTTAATCGCCCTCTGCTGTTTGGGATTCTGGCGCGTCCTGGGCAACGGCTATACGTTTGACGATGTCAGCATTGTGCTGGCCAATCGCAGTGTGCACCATTTACGGAGCTGGCCCCGGCTGTTCACCCAGGATTACTGGGCGCCCGCGCATCATTGGGGACTGTATCGGCCGCTGACCGTGCTCAGCTTTGCCTTGGAATGGGCGCTGCGGCCCGGCAATCCTGCATTGCCGCACCTCGTCAATTTGGCCCTGCATGCCGCCGTCGTAGTCCTGCTCTATCGCTGGATGAAATCCTGGGTCGTGCCGTGGGCGGCTTGGATCGGCGCCGCATGGTTTGCGCTTACGCCGCTGCATGTTGAAGTCGTTGCCGGGGTGGTGGGGCGCTCCGATCTCCTGGCGACATTGGGCGTGCTTGCCGCCCTGATGTTCGCCCAGCGTGCCGCCTTGCGTCCGGCACGATGGGGTTGGGGCGCCGCCGCGGCGGCGAGTGCTGCGTTGGCGTTGCTGGCCAAGGAGTCGGCGATCATCGTGGTCGGACTGCTGGGGTTGCAGTGGCTGACGCTCCAGGGATGGCATGCAATACCCCGGCTGGCACGTCAGCCCGTGTTGTGGCTGGTCGTTGCCGTCGACACGGTCTATCTCGCAGTCCGGATGCGCGTCGTGGGTCTTCTCCTTCCATCGATTCCGTACCTGGACAACCCCTTGGCATACGCCTCTACTGCGGAACGGGTCGGTACAGCGGTCAAGGTTTTCTTTTCCGCCTTGGGAGCCTGCCTCTGGCCGTTCCGCCTGGCGCCGGATTATTCCTATGCCGCGGTTCCGGTCCTTCGTTACGCGACGACGCCCATCGTGCCGGCACTTGTCGCTGGAGTGGTTGCCTTGGCCTGGTTGCTGATCGCCCTGCGGCGTGAACGGCTACTCCTTCTGGGCGCAGGTTTCTTCCTGCTCACGTATCTACCCACCTCCAACGTTCTGTTCCCGATTGGAACGGTGCGCGCCAACCGCCTGTTGTACCTGCCCTCGGTGGGGATCGCCGTGCTGATTGCTGGGCTGGCCGCATGCCTGGCACGGCGCAGACCAGGGAACCGGCTGCGGCGCATTGGATTCGCGACCGCGCTCCTGGTGCTCGTGGCTTACGCCGTGGTGGACCAGCAGGAAGTGGGGATGTGGCGCGACAACCAGACCTTGTTTGCCATGGCAGTGGCGCGATCACCGCGCTCCGCCAAGGCCCATTTTGCCTGGGGGCTGACCTTGGAAACGACGGCGCCGCGAGTGGCAGCCGTTCAATACCGCACCGCCCTCGCGATTTTTCCGCGGTATGCCGCGGCCGACCTGCAACTGGGACGTCTGTTGGTCAGGTCCGGGGATGGGGCGGAGGGCGTTCTCTTTCTACGGCAAGCCTTCGCCTTGGCGCCGGCGCCGCGTTCGTTCGAAGCCTTGGCTGCGGCGGAGTTGGATGTGGGACACGATGACGCGGTCATACGGGCGGCGCGTTCGTTGTCATCGGAGTTGCCGGGGCCTGCGGCGACGCTGCTGGCGGAAGCCCTGTTGCGGCGCGGCAACCCTCGGGCGGCGCTGCAAGCGCTGGGTCCGGCCTTGCACACGACCCCGGAACAACCCTTGCCGCACCTCTATGCCGCGCGGGCCCTGCAAGCACTCGGCCAACCCGGCCCCGCGGCCGACGAGTTGCGGCGTGCTCGCGCCCTGGCGTTGAGCCAGATGGCGGCGCCCGTTAGTCCGGCCGACGCGGACTGAGGGGGAAGCGCGCAACCCGCGACGGCCAGCGTCCGCCCGGGCACGGTCGTGCACGGGCGCCCGGCGCGCTAAGCTGGGGCGAGCCCGAGGAGGCAGAACATGTCCGACGCCGAGGTGACCGGGAAGGGAAGCGCGGTTAAATCACGGGTGGCCTTCGGAGCGCCGGGCATTGCTCCGCGCTGGACGCGGGGTGCCAAGGATGCGGTGGGCACGGCCTACTCCGCCTCCAGTTGCCTGTGGTTCACCTTGGCCCAGGGGGTCGTCACCGAGGTCTACTTCCCCACGCTTGACCGGCCGCAGATCCGCGACCTGCAGTTCCTGGTCAGCGACAACCGGAGTTTCTCGCACGACGAGCGGCGCAATACCACGTCATGTGTGAGCGCCCTGAGCGACCACTCGCTCGGCTTCAGCGTGTTGAATACCGGCCCGGGTTACCGCATTGCCAAGCGCGTGATTTGCGATCCGCACCAGGATTGCCTTTTGGTGCACACGCGTTTTGAAACCGACCCCGGTTCGGAGTCGTTGCGGCTCTACACCTTGTGTGCGCCGCACCTGGAGGTCGGCGGCGAGGGAAACAGCGCCGAGGTGGTGCAGGTGGCCGGGCGCCGCATCTTCCTGACCCACAAGGGCGCGACGTGGATGGCGCTGGGCGCCTCAGTCCCCTTTCTGAAGATGTCCTGTGGTTACGTGGGGCGCAGCGATGGCTGGACCGACCTGGAGGACAACTTCCAGATGGACTGGGAGTTTGACAGCGCGCCGGACGGCAACCTGGCCCTGACCGGCGAGCTGGATCTGGCGGCCGCGCGGCGTGACGATCCGACGGCGGAGTTTACCCTGGGCATGGCTTTCGGCGATACACGTCATGCCGCCATCAACACTTTGCTGCAGGCGCTGGGACCACACTTCGAGGACTCCGCCTGCCGGTATCTGGAGCAATGGGAGCGGGCGTGCAAGCATCACCTCCCGCTGGCAGGCGTGGCGGGGGACGGCGGGCGGCTCTTTCATCGCAGCATCAGCCTGTTGCTGGCCCATGAAGACAAGAGTTACCCGGGCGCCATGATCGCCTCGCTCAGCATTCCGTGGGGCGAGGTGAAGGGCGACGAAGAGCTGGGCGGCTACCACTTGGTCTGGACGCGCGACCTGGTCAACAGCGCCTGTGGCCTGCTGGCGGTGGGCAACGGCAACACGGCGTTGCGCGCCTTGATTTATCTGGCCGCTTCACAGCGGGCCGATGGCGGCTTCGCGCAGAACTTCTGGGTCAACGGCGAGCCCTACTGGCAGGGCATTCAACTGGACGAGGTCGCCTTCCCGGTCATCCTGGCCTGGCGGCTGCAGCATCTGCATGCGCTGCGGGACTTCGACCCCTATCCCATGGTGCGGCGCGCCGCCGCGTACCTGGTGCGCGAAGGGCCGGTGACGCCGCAGGAACGCTGGGAGGAGGCCAGCGGCTACTCGCCCTCGACGCTGGCCGCCCACGTCGCCGGTTTGATCTGCGCGGCGGACATGGCGCGTGAACACGGCGAACCCGCACTCGCCGCCTACCTTGCCGAGTACGCCGATTTTCTTGACCAGCACATTGAGGCGTGGACCGTGACCTCGCAAGGGAGCTTGTTGGCCGGCGTGTCGCGGCACTACATTCGCATCCATCCGGTTCCGGTCGACGCGGTGACGCCCGACGAAAATCCCGACCGCGGCATGTTGCAGGTGGCCAACCGGGGACCCGGGGAGACCAGCCTGTTTCCCGCCCGCGACGTGGTCGATGCCGGGTTCTTGGAACTGGTGCGCTACGGTCTGCGCTGGCCCGGCGACCCGCTGATTGAAGACTCGCTGCGCGTGGTGGATGCGGTGCTGCGCTGTGCGACCCCGCAGGGGAGCTGCTGGCGTCGCTACAACCACGACGGCTACGGGCAGCGCGCCGACGGGGGCGCCTTCGAAGGCTGGGGTCAGGGCCGTTGCTGGCCGCTGTTGGCCGGGGAACGCGGGCACTACGAATTTGCCGCCGGGCGCGACGTGGCGCCGTATCTCACCGCCTTGGAAGGCTTCGCACACGGCGTCGGCCTATTGCCGGAACAGGTCTGGGATCGACCCGATCTGCCCGAACATTACCTGCGCTGCGGCGGCCCCACCGGGGCGGCCATGCCGCTGATGTGGGGGCACGCCGAGTACCTGAAACTGCTGCGCTCGGTGCACGACGGCGTGGTGTTCGACCGGATTCCCGTGGTGGCCGAGCGTTTCCTGGAATCCAAGGTGGCGCGCCCACGCTGGGAGATCTGGAAGTTCAAGCGGCAGGTCGCGACGCTGGCCCCCGACACAACGCTGCGTGTCCAAGCCGAAGCGCCGTTTCGACTGGTGTGGAGCGACAACGAGTGGAGCAGCGTCAACGAGACGCCTGCCACGGCCACCGGCATCGGCGCATTCTACGTCGACCTGGCCCCGGCTCCCGGACAGGCTGCCCCCCTTCGCTTCACGTTCCGCTGGGCGCAGGACGACCGTTGGGAAGGGCGCAATTTCAGCGTGTCCATGTCCCCGCCACGCGGTAGAATCGGGGGGAAATGAAGGCACCCAAGAAACCCGGGCGTTCGCGCCAGCAGCCGGCCGGCACCGCGCCTTCCGCTACGCCGCTGCAGGTCCCGACCGAGGAGGAGATCCGGCAGCGTGCCTACGCCATCTACTTGGCACGCGGCGGTACGCATGGGCGGCATGGGGACGACTGGGAGCAGGCCGAACGCGAACTCCGGGCGGAGTACCGCGCCCGGTAACCGGAAGGCGAGGACCGGGCTGCAAGCCTAAGCCGTGCCCATTTCAACCTGCCTGAGAATGGCTTCCGTGAACTCTTGTGTGCCGGCGGTGCCGCCCACGTCACGGGTGAGGTGCTCGCCGGACTCGTAAACGGCAAGCAGGGCGGTCTTGAGACGGCGCGCGGCGTCGTGCTGCCCGAGGTGGAGCAACAGCATCTCGGCGGCCTGCATCAGGGCGGTGGGGTTGGCCAGCCCCTTGCCGGCGAGGTCCGGCGCCGTGCCATGCACCGCCTCGAAGACCGCCTGCTTCTCCCCCAGGTTGGCGCCCGCCACCAAGCCCAGTCCGCCCACCAGCCCGGCACACAGATCGCTCACGATGTCCCCGTAAAGGTTCTCCAGCAGCAGGACGTCGTACTGGGTGGGGTTCATGACCAGTTGCATGCAAGCGTTGTCGACGATGGCCTCGGCGTAACGCAGCTCGGGGTACTCGCGACTGACCTCGCGCGCGCAGCGCAGGAAAAGTCCGTCGGAGAGCTTCATAATGTTCGCCTTGTGGATGGCGTGAATCTGCTTCCGGTGGTGCAGGCGGGAGTAGGCGAAGGCGAAGTTCGAGATGCGCAGGCAGGCTTTTTCGGTGGCAATTTTGATGCTCTCGACCACGCCGGGAACCACCTCGTGTTCAATGCCGCGGTAGAGTCCTTCCGTATTCTCGCGGAAGATGACCAAATCGACGTTTTCAAAGCGGGTCTTGACACGGGGCAGGTTGCGCACCGGGCGGAAATTGGCGAACAGTTGGAAGTGCTTGCGCAGCGACACGTTGACGCTCGCGAAGCCCTCGCCGATGGGGGTGCCGATCGGACCCTTGAGCGCCACGCCGGTCTCCAGGATGTCGGCCAAGACGGCTGCGGGCAGCGGGTCGCCGCATTCATCGATCGCCGGCTGGCCGACCTTGAACTCGCGCCAGCGAATTGCCGCGCCGACGGCATCCAGTACGCGTTGCGTCGCGCGCACCACTTCGGGGCCAATACCGTCGCCGGGGAGCAGGGTTACGTCTTGCATGGGTTCGTGTCTTTCAGTGTGCCGCGGCGGGGCGGCGGGCTATGAGTGCGGAACCGGCACGGTTTCATCCGCCAAGCCGGCCAAGACAGCGCCGGACGTGGTCTCCACGTCGGCGTGCAGACTGTGGCCGTGAGCGTCCATGGTGACCACGGCCGGGAAGTCCTCCACGTCCAACTCCCACATGGCTTCCGGGGTGCCCAAGTCCAACCAATGCACGCCCTGAACGCGTTGGATGGTGCGCGCATAGAACTGCGCCGCTCCGCCCACCGCGTTGAGGTAGACCGCGCCCGTGGCCTGCAGTGCGGCCAGGGTTCGCTGCCCCATGCCCCCCTTGCCGATCACCGCACGCACCCCGTAGCGCTGCAAAATTTCGGCCTGGTAGGGTTCCTCGCGAATACTGGTCGTGGGACCGGCGGCCGTGATGCGCCAGCTTCCGTCGGGTTCGTGCCGGGCCACCGGGCCACAATGGTAGAGTGCGCCGCCGGCCAGCGGAACCGGCGGCGCCTCATGCATGAGCCGGGCGTGTACGGCATCGCGGCCCGTCACCAGGCGCCCGGAGAGCAGGACCAAGTCACCGACGCGGAGCGCGCGAACCTGCGCCTCGCTGAGGGGCGTGGTCAGGCGCACGGTGCGCTGCGGTTGCGGAACCTCCGCCGGTTGCGGCGAACGCACGGCGGGGGTGGGAGCCTCCGGCACATCCTTGTAGAGCCAACGCACGAGGTTCCCACTGCTTGCGTCCAAGTGAACTCCCAGCCGCCGGAACGCCCAGCAGTCGTAGGCCACGGAAACGAAGAAGCTGGCCGGGAGGCGATTGAGGGCCGTCACCTTGCAGCCGATCAGCGAGGCTACCCCGCCGAATCCCATGGCTCCGATGCCGAGCGTGTTGGCGCGTTCCAAGATATAGCGTTCCAACTCGGCAAGGCGCGGATCGGGATGGGTGTCGAACAGCGGACGCAACAACTGCTCCTTGGCCGCTTCGTAGCCCGAGGTGCGGTCGCCGCCAATGGCCACCCCGACGGCGCCCGGGGCACAACCCTGACCCTGCGCCTGCCAGACGGCATGCAGAATGCATTTGCGCACCCCCTCCAAGTCGCGGCCGGCGCGCCCGAGATGCTCCAGTTCAGAGGGCAGGGAATACTGGATGTTCTTGTTCTCGCAGCCGCCCCCCTTGAGCAGCAGCTTGACCTCGACGACATCTGAGCGCACCCATTGCTCAAAATGAATCACCGGGGTGCCGGGTCCCAAGTTGTCGCCGCTGTTTTCGCCGGTCAACGAATCCACGCTGTTGGGCCGCAGGGTGCCGCGCCGCGTGGCCGCTGCCACTGCGGCGCAGATCAGACGGCGTAACACGATCTGGTTGAGGCCGACCGGGGCCTGGACAAAGAAGGTCGGCATTCCGGTGTCCTGGCAGATGGGCCCAATGACGTCGGCCGCCTGGTCGATGTTGGTTTCGATGATGGCCAAGGCTGCGGCACTCTGCGTGCCGGGGGGCTCGGCGACACCAGCCATGCGCATCGCGGCCCGGACATCCGGAGGTAGGTTGGTCGCGGTTTCGGTGATCAGCATCACCAAGCCGTCGAAGAGAGCGGATTCGAATGCGGTGGGGAGCGAAGCAGCCACGCTTCAGTATAGAGTGCGGACCGTTACGGTTTGGTCGACAACCGTACCGTGTTGGTCGCGTCAGGCGGAGCGGCGCGTGGGCGTCGCCTTGGATCGGCCGGGCTTGGCGGCGGCGCGTGCCACGGGTTTGCGGGCGCCCTTGCCGACCTGATCAAGACTTTGCTTGAGGCTGGCCATCAGGTCGACCACCGGTGCCAAGTGGGGCCGGGGCGAGGGCTTGGCGGTCGGTTTGCCGGCCAGCTTGGTCTCGATCAGTTGTTGCAAGTTGTGCCGGTAGGTATCGTGAAACTCGACCGGCCGGAAGGGTTTGGCCAGGCCTTCCACCAGTTGACGGGCCAACTGCATCTCCGCCGGTTTGGGTACGACCTCGTCGGACGACTGTCCGAATCCATCCGCCACGCGCAACTCATCCCGGTAGTAAAGCGTGTGGAGCAGAAGGCCGCGGTGTTGGCCCTCGACTCCGGCCAGGTGCGAGGGCCGGATGGCGGCGTGGTACTCGCGATTGTGCATGGAGAGTCGCGCAATGGCGACGAAGCCGGTATCGTGCAGGACCTGTTCGAGCAAGGCGTATGGCCGACGGCCGGCCGCCTCCGGCAGTACGTAATAGGAGGCCTCGAACCAGAGCGGGTCGATCTCCTCGGCCCGACAAAACTCGACGACCTCCATCTGCTTATCGGTACTGGGCGCGGCTTGTTTGATCTCCGCGTCCGGAATGATCAGGTACGCACCCTTGGCGTACTCGTAACCCTTCACCGTCTCCTCGCGCGACACGACTTCGTGGTCGGCCGGACAAATCATCTGCTGCTTTAGCCGCACCTGGTCCTTGGCATGCAGCTGGTGGAACGAGATGCGTTCGCCACGGGCCCCGGAGTAGAGGCGAACCGGCAAGGTCACCAGTCCAAAGGTCAGGTAGCCGCTCCACACGCCTGCCATTTACAGGTAGATGAGGACAGGGCTCTCCGGGGTTGGTGTCGCATCGTGTCGAAATGGCTGGAGGGATCGACTTCCCGATCGCCAGACCTGCGCTGCAGGGCTGCTTCCGCATCCAACCAAAAAGCCATGGCATTGAGGCAGTATCGCGACAAACGCAGCTTTACAGTTACGCCGGAACCGCGCGGGAGCATCCGCCTGGCGCCGCCGCGCGCCAAGGCGTCGTTCTGCGTCCAACAGCATCAGGCCAGCCACCTGCACTACGACTTTCGGCTCGAGGTCGACGGCGTGCTCAAGTCTTGGGCCGTTCCGAAAGGTCCCAGTCTCGACCCGACGGCGCGCCGCCTCGCGATGCAGGTTGAGGACCATCCGCTTGAGTACTTGCAGTTCGAGGGTTCGATTCCGGCCGGAAACTACGGCGCCGGCGAAGTGATCGTATGGGATGTCGGGAGCTATGTCGTTTTGGGAGCTGAAACGGCCGCGGAACAACTCGCGAAGGGCGGCTTGAAGTTTCACCTTTCCGGCAAGAAGCTACAGGGCGAGTTTGCGCTGGCACGCATGCGGCCGCGACGCACAACGCCCCCGTCGACAAAAGCTGACGATGGTCGACAGTGGCTGTTGATCAAGAAACGGGACGGTGCGGCGGTGCCGGGCTACGTGCCCGAACAGCAGCCGGCCTCGGTATTGACGGGAAGAACCTTGCAGCAGGTTCCGGGGCCGCGAAATCCGGCCCTACGCTCCGCACGTGGTCACCGAGGGGTGACGCAAGTGAAGGCGGATCCCAAGCCGCACCCGGCTGCGAAGACTGCCCGACCAGGTCGGCGGCGGCGCGCCGCACCGCGAAAAGCGGTGGCGGGCAGCGAGGAAGAGGTCGGGAAGCGGGCCGCCCACCCTCAGTCACTTCTTCGAAATGTTCCGGGCGCGGTCGTCGGGCAGCCGGAGTTACCGCCCCATCCCATGCTGGCCACCCTCAGCCTGCACTCCTTTTCCTCCCCCGAATGGCTCTTCGAGATCAAATGGGACGGGGTACGCGCCTTAACGTGGCTGAAGGACGGCGAGGTTCGGGTCTGGTCGCGCAATGGTCGAGAGATCACGCCGGAGTATCCGGAACTGCAGGCCTTGGCCGACGTTTTTCAGGGCAAGGCGGCGTTGGTCGATGGCGAGATCGTCGCCTTGGACGACGCGGGGCGATCCAATTTTTCCGCCCTGCAGCCCCGCATGCACGTCGCCGGGGCCGCCGTCGCGGCCGCTGCCACCCGGCAACCGGTTGTCTATTACGCCTTCGATCTGCTGCACTTGGACGGCGTGCAGTTGTTGCATACGCCATTGGAAAAGCGCAAGGAACTGTTGCGCCAGCGGCTGCGCGACGGGTCACCCATCCGGTTTGGAGACCACGTGGTGGGCGACGGCGAGGGACTGTTGCAACTGGCGCGCAGCAGCGGGTTGGAGGGCATTGTCGCCAAGCATCGCCACGCGTCCTACGAACCGCGGCGTTCGTCTTGGTGGCTCAAATGGAAGCTGACGCACGAGCAGGAGGCGGCCATTGTGGGCTACACCGACCCGCGCGGTTCGCGGCGGCACTTCGGCTCGCTGCTGCTCGCCCTGCGCGAGGGGCGTGGCTGGCGCTACATCGGGCATGTGGGAACCGGCTTCGACCAAGGTACGCTGGCCACCCTTCACGCCAGCCTGCAGAAGGCGTCGGCAATCGGGCCGCCCAAGGGGGCGCCGCCCCATCGGCCGGCCGGCAAAGGCGCCTTGCACTGGGTTGAGCCCCGCCTGGTCGCCCAAGTCAAATACGCCGAATGGACGCCGGACGGTAAACTCCGTGCCCCGGTTTTCCTCGGCTTGCGCGAAGACAAGGCGCCGGATGAGTGCGTGCGCGAAAGGGAGGTAGCCTCGTGAAGTCAGGGCGTTCGGCGAACAACGCGGCGGAGAAAGAAGTCGTGGTTCGGCCGCAATGGCAAGGTTCGAAATCGCAGGAGCGCGACGCTCGAAAGCGCCGCACTCCGGGCTCCCGCCTGTTGGGGAAACTCCCGTTACCGCAGGCCGTCGACCGCGCGATGCTGACCCTGGATGAACAGCCGGTGGCACTCACGCACCTGAATAAGGTGATGTTTCCCGACAGCGACTTGCGCAAACGCGACCTGTTGGATTATGCCCATGACGTGAGCGAGTTCCTGCTGCCTCACATGCTGGACCGGCCGTTGTCGTTGAAGCGGTATCCGCACGGCATCGCGGGCATGTCGTTTTTCCAGAAGGAGGCCGGGGCAGCGATGCCGGCCTGGGTGCGAACCACGGCGATCGCCAGCCAGGGGGAGCGCGCGTCCATCAATTACGTCATCTGCGACGATTGCCCGACGTTGCTTTACCTGGTCAACCTAGGGTGCATTGACCATCATTGCTGGATGAGCCGGGCGACCACCCCGGAGGCGCCGGACTACGTTTTGCTGGACCTCGACCCGGGGCCGCGCGCCGGTTTCGACACGGTGATCCGGGTGGCGACCGCGGTTCGAAAAGTTCTGGATGACTGGGAGGTTCTCGGCTTTCCGAAGACCTCGGGGGCCACTGGCATGCACGTGCTGGTGCCGCTCGGGCCGGGACATACTTATCAGCAGTCGGCTCGCTTTGCCGAGCTGATCCTACGCGCGGTCGCGGAACGTCTTCCGGACCTGACGACCTTGGTCTGGGCGGTCAAGCAGCGGCCGAGCGACCGGGTCTACCTCGATTACCGTCAGAATGCGCGCGGTAAGACTATTCCTCCCGCCTACTCGCCCCGCCCCTTGCCCGGCGCTCCCGTGTCCACTCCCCTGCGATGGAGCGAAGTGCGTAGCGGGCTCGATCCGGCATCTTTCACGGTCGCCACGGTTCGACGACGTCTGGAGCGCCACGGCGATCTGGCGGCGGGCGCCCTGCCGCACGCCGACGGACCGCAGTTGCAGAATTTGTTGGACCGCATCGTGGCGATGGTGCCGGCCGTTCCGCAGCGAGCGCGTGCCCCGCTTGCGCCCTCTTAACGAGGGTGTTGCCATCGCGGTGGAATCCGATATGCGGCGCCCGCCTGCTAGAATCAAGCACTACGCATGGGGTTCCGCATTTACAACACGCTGACGCGCCAAATTGAAGCTTTTGAGCCCTTGGTCGCCGGTCAGGTGCGCATGTACACCTGCGGTCCCACGGTGTACGACTACGGTCACATCGGCAATTTCCGGACCTTCGTGGCGGTCGACATCTTGCGCCGCTTTCTAGCCAGCCAGAACTTGGCGGTGACGGCGGTGATGAACATCACCGATGTCGATGACAAGACCATCCGCCGCTCCCAAGAGGCGGGCGAGGAACTGGGCGTCTATACCGCCCGCTTTGAGAAGGCGTTTCTGGAAGACTGCGACCTTCTGGGCATCGCCCCACCTACACATTTAGTGCGGGCGACCGCGTTTATCCCGCAGATGGTGACGTGGATTGAACGCCTAGTGGCGAATGGGAATGCCTACGTCAGCGACGGTTCGGTGTACTTCAGGGTCGCCAGCTTTCCCGCCTACGGCAAGCTGTCCGGAAAGGACATGGCCGGACTGCTGGATGGCGCGCGCGTCGAAGCCGACGAGTACGACAAGGAACAGGCCCGGGACTTCGTGTTGTGGAAGGCACAGCGCCCGGGCGAGCCGGCTTGGCCCAGCCCGTGGGGCCCGGGACGTCCGGGCTGGCACATTGAATGTTCGGTGATGGCCACGGCGATGCTGGGCGAAAGCTTCGATCTGCACGCCGCCGGCACGGACCTGATCTTCCCGCACCACGAAAATGAGATCGCCCAAGCGGAGGCGCTGACCCATCGGCCGTTCGTCAAGTACTGGATGCATGCCGAGTTTCTGCAGGTGAACGGGGAGAAGATGTCGAAGTCGCTGGGCAACTTCTATACCCTGCGCGATCTGCTGGAGAAGGGCTATCGGCCGAGCGCGATCCGTTACCTGCTGGCCCAGGTACCCTATCGGCATCAGCTCAATTTCACCTTGGAAGGACTGGCGCAGGCGGGCGAAACGTTGGAACGGCTACTGGCCTTTCGAGCCCGGCTGGGCCGCGAGGCGACGTCCCCGGCGGGCAATGACGATTTGCAGAAGCGGGCGGCCGCCGCACACGCGGAGATGCAGGCCGCCCTGTCTGACAACCTGAATACGGCCGAGGCGCTGGGCGCACTTTTCAAGCTGGTGCGGACGACAAACTCCGCGCTCGACGCCGGCCAGGTCGGGTTGCCTGACCGTGCCGCGCTGGAGGCCGTGGTGGACTATTTCGACAGCGTCTTCCAGGTTCTGGAAGACACGGATCGTGCGAAAATGAGTTCTGTCGGGCTCACCGCTGGCGGGCTGAGCGATGCCGAGATTGAAGCCTTGCTGAGTGAGCGGGCCGCCGCGCGACAGCGCAAGGACTTCCGAGCATCGGACGAGTATCGCAGGCGCTTGGACGAAGGCGGGGTGCTGGTCGAAGATGTCAAGGGGGGCGGGATCCGCTGGCGTCGGCGTTAAGTGCCGGCTGCAGGCGGCTTGGCGCCGCAAATCGGACAGTTGCAAATGCCGTGGACCGTTCCATCCCGTGGTTCCCGAACGCCGCTCGCGGCGCCCGCCGCGGCGCGCCCCGGCCTGTTCGCCACCGACTAGGCATTGCGGCGTCCTCTCCCCGCTGCGCGGCACCCCATATTCCCGCCGCAGTCCCTTCCCGGACTGTTGCCTCCGCCACTTGATTGGAGGGTTATATGCCCGCTCTGGTTTCGTCCACGGTCTCGTCCGTCGCCCCCAAGCTGATCACCGAATTGCCCGGCCCGAATGCCCGCCGCGTGCTGGCGGGAGATCAACGCTGGATTTCACCGTCCTACACCCGTGGCTATCCCTTGGTGGCCCGCCGCGGCCGGGGACTGCGCGTCGAGGATGTAGACGGCAACGAGTTTCTGGACTTCTCTGCCGGCATCGCGGTTTGCTCCACTGGACACTGCCATCCGGAGGTGGTGGCGGCGATCCAATACCAAGCCGGCGAACTGCTGCACATGTCGGGCACCGACTTCTACTACGAACACATGGTCCAAGTGGCAGAACAGTTGGAGCCGCTCGCGCCCTTTGCCGGACCGATCAAGGTGTTCTACGGCAACTCCGGTGCGGAAGCGGTGGAAGCTGCCATCAAGCTGGCGCGGTATCACACCCGTCGGCCATTTGTGGTCGGCTTCTACAACAGCTTCCATGGACGCACCATGGGGGCGCTGTCGCTGACCAGCAGCAAGATCACGCAGCGGGCCCGCTTGGGCGCCTTGCTGCCGGGGTTCTTTCACATCCCCTATCCCGATCCCTACCGACCGTTGCATGGCGCCGTGGACACCGCCGCGGCCTGCTTGGAAGACCTTGACCGGTTGTTCCATACCACTACCCCTCCGGGCGAGGTGGCGGCGATCGTGATGGAGGCCGTGCAGGGTGAAGGCGGTTACGTGGTACCGCCCAGCGGGTTCGTGCAGGAGATCCGGCGTCTCTGTACGCAACATGGCATCTTGCTGGTGGTGGACGAAGTGCAGGCGGGCTGCGGCAGGACCGGAAAGATGTGGGCGATTGAGCACCACCAGGTGGAGCCCGACATCGTCTGCTCCGCCAAGGGCATCGCCAGCGGGATGCCGCTGGGAGTGATGTTCTCGCGAGCCGAGTTGATGGACTGGACACCCGGAGCCCACGCGTCAACCTTCGGTGGCAACCCGGTGGCGCTGGCCGCCGCCGAAGTCACGTTACGGCTGCTGCAAGGCGGACTGATTCAGAACTCGGCCGAGGTGGGAGCCTACCTCATGCAGCGTCTTCAGACCTGGCCGTCGAAGTTTCCCAACGTCGGACAGGTGCGTGGCCTCGGGCTGATGATCGGCATCGAACTGGTGGAGGATCAGAAGAGTCGCAAACGTGCTCCCGAACTCCGTGACCGGATCGTGGATGCTGCATTCTACAAGGGACTTCTGGTCTTGGGCTGCGGCCAGAACACCTTGCGACTGATGCCGCCGCTGGTCTGTTCGAAACCGGAAGCGGACGTGGCACTCGACATCTTGGAAGCGTGCCTGCGCGAGCAGAGCGCAACACCCAAGGCGTGACGGGGCGGGCGTCAGGCCGGGGTGGCGGCGGAAGGCACCCCACGAATGGGCGAAATGCGCCGCGCACCAAAGTGCAGTAGCGTTGCACCATGCAGCGCCATCGCGTGGTTCGCGGCATCTTGGTTCAGCTGGATGTGTGGGCAACGCGTCTCGGGCGCCAACCCGTCATACCCGCCAGCCATGCCTTGGGACGTGCCGGGGAGGAACTCGCCTATTGGTTCCTCCGGAATCAGGGGTATACAATCTTGGCGCGGAACTATCGGCGTCCTCCCCATCCGGGGGAGATTGATCTGATAGCGTGGGACGCGATGACCTTGGTGTTCGTTGAAGTCAAGACTCGAGCGGCCCGCGGAGAGTACCCGGCCGAACAGTCCGTCAACTGCGACAAACGGCGCCATCTGATCCGCTTGGCGCGCGCCTATGCACGACGCCGCGGCATCGCGGGGTACCGCTTCGACGTGGTGGCGGTGTACGGACCGGAGCTTCCGCGACCCGAGATTGTGCTGCACCGCGACGATTTTCGCGACGCGTGAAGCGCGCCGCCGGCAACTACAGGGGAGAGCGTGCCAGAATTGCGAAAAGATCCAGTGACCGGTCGCTGGGTGATTATCTCCAGCGAGCGAGGCAAGCGGCCGAATGACTTCTCTCGCGAGGCGGAAAAGCCGCGTAAGGGCGGACCCTGTCCTTTCTGCTACGGCAACGAAAGCAAGACGCCACCCGAGATTCTGGCCTACCGCGAGAACGGCTTTGCCCCCAACACGCCTGGCTGGAAGGTGCGCGTGGTCCCCAACAAATTTCCCGCCCTGGGAATCGAGGGGAACCTCGACCGCCAGGGCGAGGGAATGTTCGACAAGATGAACGGCATCGGCGCCCACGAAGTCTTCATCGAAACGCCGGATCATGATCGGGCCCTCGCCGACCTCACGGAAAAGGAGATCGAGGACGTGCTGTGGGCCTTCCGCGACCGCATGCTCGACCTCAAGAAGGACAAGCGTTTCCGCTACATCCTGATTTTCAAGAACCACGGCGAGGCGGCAGGGGCCTCGCTTGAGCACACGCACACACAGCTCATCGCCCTGCCGATCATCCCGAAGCGCATCCACGAGGAGTTGGCGGGCGCCAAGCAGTACTTCGAATACAAGGAACGCTGCGTCTATTGCGACGTCCTGCGGCAGGAGTTGGAAGCGGGCACGCGCATCATCTCGGAAAATGACGAGTTTGTGACGTTGGCGCCCTACGCGCCACGGTTCCCGTTTGAGACTTGGCTGCTGCCCAAGCAGCACCAATCCCTGTTTGAAGACTCCACGCGCTCCAGCCTCGAAACCCTGGCCCGCGCCCTGAAACAACTCCTGGTACGCATGGACGCGGTGCTGGAGCGACCAGCCTATAACCTTGTCCTGCAGAGTGCGCCGCTGCAGGAACCGGCCAATGAGTACTACCACTGGCATATCGAGTTCATGCCACGCTTGACCAAGGTGGCGGGTTTCGAGTGGGGAACCGGGTTCTACATCAATCCCACGTCACCGGAGGAAGCGGCCAAATATCTGCGCGAGGCTCACTTGGAAGCCGGGGTGCTGGGCTAGTTCTACCGGGTCGGCCACCCAGCCCAGCGCAATGGATTCACCTCAACTCCGTGGTGGTGCCGGTTTCCAAGCTGGCGTAGGCGGCATCCAACACCTTTTGGTTGATTAAGCCTTGTTCTCCGGGAACCGGGAACGGGGTGCCGTCCTCAAGGAGCGCGGCGAAAGCATCCACCTGCGCAGCATAGGCGCCAGAGTTGTCGACTTCCTCGGTGGCCGCCAACTTGCCCGACTGCCAGAGCTCGATCCGGACCGGAGCGTCCACGGTCAGCGCATTGTCGGCCCGAAGTACGCCCGTCTCGCCGACAATCTCCAGCGGTGTCCTATAGTCGGCGCGCAACGAGACTTGCAGGACCCCCAGCGTGCCCCGCGCAAACCCGAGGTTGACCACTGCGGCGGCTTCGACGCTTCCGGAATCGGCGTCCGCCCGTCCCATGGCCGAAACCTGTACGATCTCGTCGTCCAGGATGAAGCGCAGGGCGTCCAGGCAATGGACGCCGACGTCGGAGATGGGGCCCCCGCCGGATATGCTGCGATCGAGCAGCCAGGCGCGGGGATGGTTGCGCCCCTGGTAACTGAACTCGGCGCGTGCGAAAACCGGCCGTCCGATGTCGCCCGCCGCCACGCGCTCCCGCAATCGCCTTGCTCCAACTTCAAAGCGAAAGACCTGGGCGATCCCCAGGGGCAGGCGCGCCGCCTGCGACGCACGTACCATGTGTCCGGCCTCCTGCGCGTTCATGGCCATGGGCTTCTCACAAAGCACCGGTTTGCCAAACGACAGGGCGAGCAGAACGTCGCCGTAATGCTCGTTGTTGGGCGTGGTGACCAGCACCGCATCCACCTCGGGGCAGCGACAGAGCGCTTCCTTGGAGTCGAATGCGTGCGGGATGGCATAGCGTCGGGCCGTCGCCTGTGCCTTCTCCATGGAACGCCGCGAGATCGCACTCACCGTGGAACGGCTGGCCGACTGAAAGCCCGGCATCAGTCGCCGGTCGCCGTGATGGCCGAAGCCCATAATGCCGAAGCGAATCATGGGAAAACTATACTGCGTGCCGGCCGGCGGACTGTGGGCAAACGGGCGAACGTTGCGCTAGTCGAAGGCCAGAGCGCCAAAACTGACAACCGACTCCGGATCGATGTTCCATTGCTGGTACTCGAGGAGGCGGCCGCAGGATCCTGGAAACACGCGCAGAAACGTCATGATTGGGCTGTAACCGCACCATTTCAGGGCGTCGTGGGGTTGATTCACGCGCCCGGCGTGGGGTACCAGGGCGTCGGGGACCAGCGCTGGATCATAGACCGATTCACGCAGGCCCGCAGCGTTCCCCACCAGCACCTGGCCCAGACGCAGTTGGTCCAGATCACGGACGGCTTGGAGCCAACCCGCATCGGCCGTGGCATCGACGGGATCTCCATAACGGCGGCCGACGTGGGCAAAGTCCACCCCCAAAATCCAGACCAGACGACGGGAGTGTTCTGAGGCGAGCTGCTGCAGGGCGTTTTGGAAGCGCTCGACTTCCGGATCGGCCTCCCCATCAGCATCCAGCAGTGTGCCGCAAAGTATCGGCAGGATTCGCGGTGTGACGCCGCTGACGAATTGGGTGAAGAGGCACTGGAACTCGATCGAGTGCTCGACAGCGTGGCAGTAGTCTTCGCGGATGAGGGCGCCAGGAGCCAGTTGCTGCAGCCGGGTCAATGCCTCGTTGTCGCACTCCAGACGGCCCAGAGGGGTCGTGAAGGTTTTGGAGGTTACGCCGAACCGGTTGGGTGCTCCGTAATGCGAGGTTCCGAGGATTACCACCGTATCGTCCCGGGTCAACTCCGGCAGTGCGGAATAGGCGGCACCGTAGCTGGCCAGCCCGCCGTGCGGACTGATATGGGGCGCAGCGACCCCGCGCGCGGCGCGAGGTGCGGGTTTGGTCGCCTTGTAAAATGCGGAGCGCAGAAACTCGCGCAACGCGTCCGGGGCTTCCGGGTAGGCGTCGTCGGCGAACGCGGCGCTGCGCTCCGGGGCGGCACGGAACGCAGCTTCTCGCGTGTTCCGCAGTGCGTGGAACTCCGCCGTCTCCAGGAAACCGTGCGACTGGAGAACGGTCACGACTTGCGCGATGACCTCGCGAGACAAGGTGTAGCCGGCCAGCTGTTGCACTGCGGCCTGGCAGGCTTCGGCACTGTGGGCGGCGTCAAGACATCCCAGCACCGGAACCAGCGCCGGCGGCACGACCAGAACGCTGGCGGCGAAGCCGAAGGGGTCACGCAATAGAAGGCCGGGCTGATCGGTGTCCGGCGACGGCATGAAATCGAGGCCGTGGCGCAGGGCGGGAAGCAGCATGCCCCATTGTAGGGGCTTGCCGACGATGTCATCGCCCGCCGAGATGCGGCTGCACCCAACAACCCAGTGGGAACGCTCTTGGACGGCGCGGACCGGTCCCGGATCCTGCCGACCGTACGGTAGCAGCCAGCATTCATGCGGGTTTTCGCATGCTATAAACAAAAGCAGGAGCGGCGATTGGACTTTGAACTTAACGACGAGCAGCAGGATCTAAAGCGCACCGTGCGTGATTTCGCGGAGCGCGAGATCTTGCCACATGTCATGACGTGGGATGAGGCGCAGGCTTGGCCGGGCGACACGATTGCCGAGTTGGGCCGGCTGGGTCTGATGGGGGTGTTATTCCCGCAGGAACTGGGCGGCGCGGGGCTTGGTTACCTGGAGTACACCGTGGCAATCGAGGAACTGGCCCGGGTGGACGCCAGCATTGCCCTGATCGTGGCGGCACACAACTCGCTGTGCTCGAATCACATCTTTCAGGCCGGCAGCGAGGCCCAGCGACATAGGTATCTCTCCAAGCTCACCACGGGGGAGTGGATCGGCGCGTGGAGCCTGACCGAACCGGGGGCGGGCTCGGACGCCGGGGGCACGCGCACCACGGCGGTCCGCGACGGCGCGTTCTGGGTCTTGAATGGCGCCAAGACGTTTACCACCAACGGCAGCCACGCCGATGTCTGCGTGGTCATGGCCTTAACTGACCGGACGGGCGGCAAACACGGCATCTCGGCGTTTGTTGTGGAGAAGGGAACCCCGGGGTTTCGTCCCGGCAAGAAGGAAAACAAGCTGGGCATGAGGGCCAGCGACACCTCCGAGCTGGTTTTCGAGGAGTGTCGGGTGCCGGCTGAGAACCTGGTGGGCCGCGAGGGCGAGGGCTTCGTCGACGCCCTTCGGATCCTGGATGGCGGACGGATCAGCATTGCCGCATTGGCGGTCGGCCTGGCGCAGGGTGCCTACGAAGCGGCGCGCCGCTATGCCCTGCAACGCCGGCAGTTTGGGAAGCCGATTGCCGATTTCCAAGCCATCCAATGGAAGCTGGCCGACATGGCGACCGCGATCGAGGCCGCCCGCCTGCTGGTGCGGCGGGCCGCGGTACTCAAGGACGCGGGTCGCAAGGTGACCAGAGAATCAGCCATGGCCAAATTGTTCGCCTCGGAAACCGCGGTGCAGGTGGCCAATGAGGGGGTGCAGATTCATGGCGGCTACGGCTTCATCAAAGACTACCCGGCCGAGAAGTACTACCGCGACGTCAAGCTCTGCACCATCGGGGAAGGCACCAGCGAGATTCAGCGCCTGGTCATCGCCCGCGAGTTGCTGAAAGAGCTGTAACGATCCGGTAACGGACTTGGTACGGCCGCCCGGACGCCGCAAACTGTTCCTCGTGCGAGACTAGCGCGATGAGCAGCGCCGACACAGCGGAGTGGGGTGCCCGGGTACGCGCCGGCGACCGCCGTGCCCTGGCGCATGCGCTGACCGCGGTCGAGAACCGCACCGCCCAGGGCGTCGCTTTGTTGGAAGATCTCTTCGCGCACACCGGGCAAGCCCAGGTGGTTGGGATCACGGGGGCACCGGGGGCGGGCAAGAGCACGCTGGTCGATCAGCTGGTTTCGCAATACCGCTCCATCGACCAGTTGGTTGCCGTTCTGGCCGTGGACCCCAGCAGCCCGTTTACCGGCGGCGCCCTGCTGGGGGATCGCGTCCGCATGCAGGAACACCATGCCGACGCCGGCGTCTACGTCCGCAGCGTGGCCAGCCGCGGCAGCTTGGGCGGCATGGCGGGGGCGGCGCACGACTTGGTTCTGGTG
>Ga0102924_1002393_pt1 | contig 20497 bp, 20 predicted proteins | sample PaiPotPPM11metaG_FD_80116 | JGI IMG/M metagenome (GOLD analysis project Ga0102924, IMG submission 80116) | Iron sulfur acid spring bacterial and archeal communities from Banff, Canada, to study Microbial Dark Matter (Phase II) - Paint Pots PPM... ...
CGTCGCCGACGTCGGCGACGCGGACGTACGTGGTCACGAGCCGACGTAGTCCTCGAGCACCTGGTGGAAGTGACGGATCCGCCGCTCCTGATGCGCCAGGTACAGGCCGGTGTACCCGGCCGAGCGCATCCCGGCCTGCACCGGCGGCGCGGCGGCGGCGTCCTGCTGGAGGGCCAGGTGCAGCTTCTGCTCGGTGCCGTCACCGAACGTGCACACGATGGTCTCGGGCCGGGGCGGCGGATCGACGCCGGGCGGCAGCCGGGCGTAGGTCTGGAAGTCCCACCACATCCGCTCCGGGTCCGCGGCGTGGGGCCGGTGGCGGAAGAACCAGAAGTGGTCGGCGCTGATGTTCAGCGTGATGTTCGGGAAGATGAAGTAGTGGAAGTCGTCGGTGAGCTGCTCGTCGGCGAGGTCGTCGTAGCGCAGGCCGTGCTGGCGTCCGAACTCGCGCCGGGCGCGGAACAGGGCCGGGCGCACGTCCTCGGCTCTTCCCTCGAACTCCACCGGGTCGAGGCCCGCCCCCTCCATGATCACCCGCATCATCTGGGTGACCTGGTGGCGGTCGGCGTAGCCCTCCCGCTGCGCGAGCTCGTCGGTCCAGCGCGGGCTCGGGTAGCCGACCCGGAAGATGAACCGGCTGTGCTTGCCGAGGAGGTCGACCGGGCAGTCGACGTCGTCGGTGAACGACAGCAGCTCGGGGTGGATCCCCTGCACGTGGTACACTTCGTTGAAGGCGTCGACACCCACCTTCCAGTTGCAGTCCCACGCCATCGAGATGTCCTCGACCAGGTGGTAGTTGGTGGCGAAGTCGTACGCGGCCAGGTGCTCGGTGAGCGGGCCGAGGTACTGGTCGAGCGGCTCGGCGGCGCCGTCGAGGTTGACGAACACCCAGCCGTTCCAGGTGTCGCAGCGCACCTCGGGCAGCCCGATGCAGCCGGTCGGGTCGCCCTGCGGGAAGTCCTCGGCGTCCGGCACCCACGACAGGCGGCCGTCGCGCTCGTACGTCCACAGGTGGTACGGGCACTGGAACGCCGCCGCGTGACCGGAGCCGGGCTCCCGCAGGCGGCGGCCGCGGTGCTGGCACACGTTGTGGAAGGCCCGCAGCCTGCCGTCGTCGCCCCGCACCACCAGCACCGACTCCACGCCGAGCTCGAACACGAGGTAGTCGCCGGGCTCGGCGACGTCGGTGGTGGGGCCGACCAAGTTCCACACCCGCGGCCAGAGCCGGTCGCGCTCGCGCGCCTGGAACTCACTGGACAGGTACCGGTCCTTCGGGATCAGCGCCTGGCCCAGGTCCGGCTCGGGCAGCTTCGTGACCGGCGTGCGCGCCGTCATCGCCGTCCCCCTCTCGATGGTGCGGCCACCCGGTCGAAGCGGGGCCCAAGCAGCCGGCGGGCGTTCCCAGCCAGGATCGCGCGCCGGGCGTCGGGGTCGAGGTCCTCGCGGTCGCGGACCTCGGCGACCGAGCCCGGGAACTCGGCGTCCCAGTGCGGGTAGTCGGAGGCGTACACGACGGCGCCGGGGCCGAGCCGGTCGACCGCGTACGCGATCCCGTGCTCCTCGGGCTCGCACGAGATGACGACCCGGCCTTCGGCGACGAACTCGCTCGGCGGTCGGTGCACCGGCATCTCGTCGCCCCGCTTCTCGTAGTGCTCGTCGAGCCGCTCGAGGAAGGACGGGAACCATCCGCAGCCGGCCTCGAGCAGCGCCACCCGCAGCCGCGGGAAGCGCTCGAGCACCCCGCCGCCGAGCAGGGTCGTCACACCCAGCATCACGTCCATCGGGAACGCGCAGGCGTGCACGAGCGCGTACTGGTCGACGAAGCGGTCGACCGCGAGCCCGGTGCCGCCGGCGTGGACGCCCAGTGGGACGTCGAGTCGCTCGGCGGCCTCGTAGAGCGGGAAGAGCGACGCGTCGTCGAGGTTGCGGCCTGCGATCGCGCCGTGGACGGTCAGCGTGACGGCGCCGAGCTCGGTGACGGCGCGCTCGGCCTCGGCGACCGCGTCGTCGATCGACGCCAGCGGCAGCGCGGCGGCGGCGCGCAGCCGGGCCGGATCGGCGGCGCAGTAACCGGCGAGCCAGTCGTTGAACGCCCGGCAGCAGGCGACCTGGAGCCCGAGGTCGCGGATCGACCACAGACCGAGCGCGAGGGTGCCGTAGAGCACCGCGACGTCGATCCCGTCGGTGTCCATGTCGACGAGCCGCGCGTCGGGGTCGACGCCGCCCGGGCGGTGCAGCGACGCCTCCCGGAACCCCTCGGGCGCCCAGGCGCCCCGTCCGGTGCCGATCGGCATGAGCCGGTCCTCGAGGAGGTACCGCGTCGTGCCGCGGTCGTCGCGGACGATCCGGGGCCGGCGGTCGAGGAACGCGGGGTCGAGGTGCTGCTCCCACACCTCGTCGGGCTCCCAGACGTGGCCGTCGACGTCGATGACCTCGACGTCCTCGAGCGTGGTCGTCACCGTGCTCCCTCCCTGCGGCGCGCAGTGTAAGGGCCCGTACTCTGTCGGCTCATCGACGAGCCCGACGACGCCGCGTCCACGATCCTCGTGGTGTGCACCGGCAACATCGCGCGCTCGGCGATGGCCGCCGCCCTGCTGCGCGCCCGACTCGACGGCCGCACGCCGCCGACCCGGGTCCGCTCGGCCGGGCTCGTGCCGTGGCCGGGGCCGCCGCCGCCCACGGTCATCGCGGCCATGCGCGAGCTCGACCTCGACGTGTCGGCGCACGCCAGCCAGCCCCTCCGCACCACGCTCGTGACCGAGGCCGACCTCGTCCTCGGCATGACGCGTGACCACGTGTGGGGGGTGCTCGCCCGCGACACGGACGCCGACTCCCGCACCTTCCTCGTCGAGGAGCTGGTCCGGCTCGGGCGCGAGGTCGGCGCTCGCCGGGCCGACGAGTCGCTTCGCCACTGGGCGTCCCGCGTCGCGGCGCGCCGTCCCACCGGTCGGGTGGTCGGGCGGCCCGAGGACGAGGTCGCCGACCCGCTCGGCGAGTCGGCCGACGTCGTCCGGGCGACCGCGGCCCGCCTCGACGCCGCGACGGCGACGATCGCGGCGCTCGTCGCGCCTTAGCGACGAGCTATGACCAGCGGTCGCCGGTGCCGAGGTCGCTGTCGGGGGCGCCGGCCGGCCGCTCGAACGGCGGGTTCGGGAGCCGTCGGATGCCGCGCTCGGCGAGCAGCTTGGCGTAGCCGTCCTTGTCCGCCGGCACCGGCGTCACGTCGTCACCCCAGGTCTCGAAGAGCAGGCAGCCGTCCGGTCCGGCGGTGAGCGGCCCGAACACCGCGCCCCGCTCGAGGATGATGAGCGTGCCCGCCGGGCACGGTCGCCCGCCGACGTCGAGGTCGCCCTCCAGCACGTAGACGAGGTTGTCGCTTCGGTGGCCGTGCCGCTCGATGACCATCCCGGGGTCGTAGCGGCCGAGCACCACCATCCGCTGCGGCGTCCATTCGAGGAACTTCTCGTGGACCGACACCCGTCGGTCGCCGTGCTCCTGGGCGATGACCTCTCGCCAGGGGACGTCGTCGAGGTGCACGAAGGCCAGGCGCGGCCCGTCCGGCGTCTCGCGGTGCTCGTCCACGACCAGGAAGCGTACGCGCCGACAGTGGAACGTGTTCTCGTGGCCGTGGGAGCATGACTGGCCGTGGAGATCGAGGGCAGGGTCGCGGTCGTCACCGGCGCCGGGTCCGGCATCGGGCGCGCCACCGCGCTCGCGCTGGCCCGGGCCGGCGCGGCGGTGGTCGTGGCGGACATCGACGAGGCGGGGGGCGTCGAGACGGTCGGCCTGGCCCACGACGCCGGCGGGCAGGCCTCGTTCGTGCGCACCGACGTCACCGAGCCCCGGTCGCTCGAGGCGCTCTTCGCGGCCACCGAGGCCGAGCACGGGGGCCTCGACATCCTGCACAACAACGCGGGGCTGGTCAGCGGCGAGCCGGAGTGGCCCGAGATCACGCCCGAGACGCTGCTGCGAGTCCTGAACGTCAACCTCGGGGGCGTCGTGGTCGGGACGCGGCTGGCGGTCCCGGTGCTGCGCCGCCGGGGCGGCGGCGCGATCGTCAACACGGCGTCGATGGCGGCCCTGTTCCCGCTGACCCCCGACCCCATCTACTCGGCGACGAAGGCCGGCGTGACCATGTTCACCCGCGCCTGCGCTCCGCTCGCCGAGGAGGGCATCCGCGTGAACGCGGTGCTCCCGGGGCTGATCGACACTCCGCTGCTCGCCAAGTCGGGGGACGGGGAGCGGTGGGCGGGCTGGGCGTACGCGGCCGAAACCATGATGGGGCTGCTGTCGCCCGACGTCGTGGCCGACGCCGTGCTCGACCTGGTGCGCGACGACAGCGCGGTCGCCGAGGAGCGAGTCGTCGGCGCGTTGCCGATCCCATCGGAGTCGGGATCCTGACCGTGGCCGTCGAGGACGAGGCGCTCACCCCGAACCAGGCCGCACGACGGGAGCGGGTGCTCGACGCCGCGCTCGACCTGGCGGCGGAGGGCGGCTACGACGCGGTCCAGATGCGCGACGTCGCGACCCGAGCCCAGGTCGCCCTCGGCACGATCTACCGCTACTTCACGTCGAAGGACCATCTCCTCGCCGCCTGCCAGGTCGAGCTGTGGCGGGGGATGGCCGAGCGGTTCGCGCGGCGGCCCCCCGCCGGCGCCACCCCGGCTGAGCGGGTCGCCGACCTGCTGGCCCGAGCCATGCGGGCCGCCGAGCTCGAGCCGCGGCGGACCGCCGCGCTCGTCACCGCCACCGGGTCGCCCGACCCGGCGGTGCGGGACTGCCAGGTCGAGATCATGGCGATCATGGACGCGGCGCTCATCGCGGCCATGGACGGGCTGGAGCCCGAGCTGCGGGCGCCGACCGCCCGGACGCTGCGGATGGCGTGGTTCGGGTGGCTGGTGGGCTGGGTGAACGGCTGGCACGACACCGCCACCGTCAACGCCGAGCTCGAATCGGCGACCCGGCTCCTCCTCGCGCGGCGCTGAGGCCACCACTTGTGGACACAAAATGGAATGTGTTCTACTCCGGCCCGTGCCCGAGCCGCCCCGGACGACGCACACGATCGAGTTCCCCTACACCCGGACGCTCGGCCCGGTCATCGGCCCGTTCCTGACCGGGCTGCGCGACCAGCGGATCCTCGGCGCCCGCACCCCGAACGGCGGCGTCCTCGTGCCCCCGCTCGAGTGGGACCCGGCGACCGGCGAGGCGATCGAGCCCGACCTGGTCGAGGTCGGGCCGGGCGGCACCGTCGAGACGTGGGCCTGGGTCACGCAGCCGTCGCGCAAGCATCCGCTCGACCACCCGTTCGCGTTCGCGCTGATCCGGCTCGATGGGGCCAGCACCGGCCTGCTCCACGCCGTCGACGCCGGCTCGATGGACCAGATGCGCACCGGCATGCGGGTGACGGCCCGGTGGAAGGACGAGCGCATCGGCCACATGACCGACGTCGTGTTCGTCCCCGAGGCGGCGGCATGAGCGCCGCCGACACCGCGCCGGCCGAGGACGGCCCGGTGACGATGATGGACTACTTCATGCAGCTCGAGTACCACGAGCTGCTCTGCCCGGTCGTGCGCCGCTACGCGAGCCAGCTGCTCGAGGGGCGCCTGGTCGGGCACAAGTGCCCGAGCTGCGGCCTGGTGTACGTGCCGCCCCGCGGCTACTGCCCGATCTGCGTCGTCGAGACCACCGACGCCGACGAGATCGTCCTCGCCGACAAGGGCACGGTCACGAACTACACCGTCGTGACGCCCGTCCAGTACTACGGGCAGGAGGAGACCGAGCCGTTCGTGCGGGCGTCGATCCTCCTCGACGGCGAGGGCGGCATGATGAACCTGCAGGACATCGTCGACGTGCCGGTCGACGACGTTCACGTCGGCATGCGCGTCGAGGCGGTCTGGAAGCCGCCCGGCGAGCGCAACGTCGACGAGATCTCGAACCGCAGCTGGGGGAGCGCCGAGGGCTGCATCGACGGCTGGCGACCGACCGGCGACCCCGACGTACCCGCCGAGCAGCTCCGGGACAAGGCGTTCTAGGTGCTCGACGTCGCGATCGTCGGGTACGCGCAGTCGCCGAGCTGGCGCAACGCCGAGCTGACCGAGCCGCAGTTCCTCTTCCCGGTCATCAGCGAGGCGATCGAGCGGGCCGGGATCGAGCGCCGCGACATCGGCTTCACGTGCGCGGGGAGCTGCGACTACCTGTCGGGGCAGACGTTCGCCTTCGTGTCGAACCTCGAGGCGGTGGGCGCGTGGCCGCCGATCTCGGAGTCCCACGTCGAGATGGACGGCGCCTGGGCACTCTACGAGGCCTGGGTGCGACTCCAGCACGGCGACATCGACCTCGCCCTCGCCTTCGGGTCGGGCAAGTCGTCACCGGGCCGGCTCGACGAGGTGTTCTCGCTACAGCTCGACCCGTACACGCTCACGCCGCTCGGCGCCGACCCGGTGTCGCTGGCCGCGCTGCAGGCGCGGGCCATGCTCGACAAGGGCACGATCACCGAGCGCGACATGGCAGAGATCGCGGCCCGCAGCCGCCAGAGCGCGGCCGACAACCCGCACGCCCAGATTCGCAGCAGCCCCGACGCCGACGCGCTGCTCCAGGAGCCCTACCTCACCGCGCCGCTGCGGCGCCACGACCTGCCGCCGGTCAGCGACGGGGCGTGCGCGGTGGTGCTCGCCACCGCCGACCGGGCCCGCGCCACCTGCGAGCGCCCGGCGTGGATCCGCGGAATCGACCACCGGGTCGAGCCGCACCAGCCCGGCATGCGCGACCTCACCGAATCCATCTCGACCCGCCAGGCTGCCAAGCACGCTGGCGTCGACGACGCGCCGGTCGACGTCGCCGAGCTCTGCGCGACCTTCACGCACCAGGAGCGGCTGCTGCGGGAGGCGATGGGTCTCGACGACACGGTCCGGGTGAACCCGTCCGGGGGCCCGCTAGCCGCCAACCCCGTCATGGCGGTCGGGCTGGCCCGGATCGCCGAGGCCGCCCGCGCCATCTCCGAGGGCGGCGCCGGCCGGGCCGTGGCGCACGCCACCTCGGGGCAGTGTCTCCAGCAGAACCTGGTGTGCGTGCTGGAGGGGGCGTGACGCGATGAGTCGCCCCGCGGCCGTGGTCGGGATCGGCCAGACCAAGCACAAGAAGAAGCGCGACGACGTCTCGCTGCCGGGCCTCGTGCGAGAGGCCGCCCAGCGGGCCCTCGACGACGCCGACCTGACCTGGACCGACATCGACGCGGTCGTGCTCGGCAAGGCCCCCGATCCGTTCGAGGGCGTGATGATGCCCGAGCTCAGCCTCGCCGACGCGCTCGGCGCGACCGGCAAGCCGATCATGCGGGTTCACACCGCGGGCAGCGTCGGCGGCTCGACCGCGCTGGTGGCGACGCACCTCGTCCAGACCGGCGTGCACGACAAGGTCCTGACCGTGGCCTACGAGAAGCAGGCCGAGGGCAACGCCCAGTGGGGCCTGGCCGGTGGCCGCAGCGGCGGCATGGGCGCGGGCGGGATCTTCGCGCCGTGGATGCGCTCGTACATGACGCGGTCCGGCGCGCCCGAGCACATCGGCTGGATGGTCGCGGTCAAGGACCGGCGCAACGCGGCGAAGAACCCGTACGCACACCTGCAGATGCCGGACCTCACCATCGAGGACGTCAAGGAGTCCCCGATGCTCTGGGAGCCGATCCACTGGCACGAGTCGTGCCCGTCCTCCGACGGCGCCTGCGCGCTCGTGCTCACCACCGAGGACGGCGCCAAGAAAGCGCCCCACCCGCCGGCGTGGGTGCTCGGGACCGCCATGCGGAGCGAGCTGGGCACCTTCCCAGGTCGCGACCCGGTGCGCCCGCAGGCCGGGGTCGAGTGCGCGCACGAGGTCTACGACATGGCGGGGATCACCGATCCCCGCAAGCAGTGCGACGTCGCCGAGCTGTACGTCCCGTTCTCCTGGTACGAGCCGATGTGGCTGGAAGGCCACGACATCGCGGGGCCGGGGGACGGGTGGCGGATGGTGGAGAGCGGCGAGACCCAGATCGACGGCGAGTTCCCGGTGAACCCGTCGGGCGGCGTGCTGTCGTCGAACCCGATCGGTGCCTCCGGGATGCTGCGGTTCGCGGAGGCCGCGCTCCAGGTGCGGGGCCGGGCCGGCGAGCACCAGGTCCCGGACGCCAAGGTCGGGCTCGCGCAGGCGTACGGCGGCGCGGCCCAGTACTTCGCGATGTGGGTCGTCGGCGCGACGCTGGACGCGGTCGACCAGAAGCGGTGACCGCGGTCGCCGAGACGTCGGAGACCGCCGAGCAGGCGGCGTTCCGGGACGAGGCGCACGCCTGGCTGGAGGGGAACGCCCCCCGCCGGCGGCACGACAGCAGCGAGTTCAAGCGCCGGGTGGCCGCGACCGGTCCCGAGGACGAGCAGGCCCACGTCGAGGCGTCCAAGTCGTGGCAGCGCCGGATCTTCGACGCCGGTTTCGCCGGCATCAGCGTGCCGCGCGATTACGGAGGACGCGGCGACACCGCCGCCCTCGAGCGGGTGTGGCGCCAGGAGGTCGTGCGCTACGAGATCGACACCGGCGTGTTCTCGGTCGCGCTCGGGATGGTCGTGCCGACGCTGCTCGCCCACGGCACCGAGGACCAGAAGCGACGCTTCGTCCCCCCGGTGCTGCGCGGCGAGGAGCTGTGGTGCCAGCTGTTCAGCGAGCCGGGCGCGGGGTCCGACCTCGCGGGCCTGACGACCCGCGCCGAGCGCGACGGCGACGAGTGGGTCGTGAACGGCCAGAAGGTGTGGAACTCCTTCGCGCACCTTGCCGACTGGGGCATCTTGCTGGCCCGGACCGACTGGGACGTGCCGAAGCACCGGGGGATCACCTACTTCCTCGTCGACATGCACTCGCCGGGCGTCGAGCCGCGCCCGCTGCGCCAGATCACGGGCGTGGCGCACTTCAACGAGACGTTCCTCACCGACGTGCGGATCCCGGCCGACCAGGTCGTCGGCGCCGTCAACGGGGGCTGGGGCGTCGCGCAGACGACGCTGATGAACGAGCGAGCGCTCATCGGCGGCGCGTCGCCGCTCGGGTTCCGCGACTACGTCGAGCTGGCCCGTCACCACGGGAAGACCGCCGACCCCGACATCCGCCAGCGCCTCGCGGCCGCGTACACGCGGTTCCAGATCCTGCGCTGGCTCGGCCAGCGCGCCCAGGCCGCGGCGCGCTCCGGGCAGGCACTCGGGCCGGAGAGCTCGGTCGCCAAGCTCGTGATCTCGGACCACTCGGCCCAGAACGGCGACCTGGCCCTGGCGATCGAGGGCGCAGCCGGGATGCTGTCCGGTCGCGACGCGTTCGAGAGCGGCTTCTGGCAGCAGCAGTTCCTCGGCCAGTGGGGCGTCCGGATCGGCGGCGGCACCGAGCAGGTCCAGCGCAACATCATCGGCGAGCGCGTCCTCGGGCTGCCGCCGGAGCGGCGGCCTGACAAGACCGAGCCGTTCCGCAGCATCCCCAAGAACGCGTGACCGGCGAGGCGGGCCGACGGCGTCGGTGAGCGCCCTCGAGGGACTGCGGGTCCTCGAGCTGGGCGGTGAGATCGCGGCGCCGTATGCGACGAAGCTGCTCGTCGAGCTGGGTGCGGCGGTCGGGAAGCTGGAGCCGCCCGACGGTGACCCGCTGCGTCGCTGGACGCCCGCCCCCGAAGAAGACGGGCCGCCGGGGTTGCTGTTCGACTATCTGAACGGCGGGAAGTCGAGCGTCGTCGCCGACCTCGGCACCGATGGCGGCCGGGCGGTGCTGGAGGCCGCCGTCGCGGACGCCGACGTCGTCGTGGAGAGCCTCGGTGCCGGGGAGCTCGAGCGCCTGGGGATCAAGTTGGGGACCCCGGTCGCGGTGGTGCGGATCAGCGACTTCGGCCAGCGCGGTCCCTACGTCGGCCGGCCCACGAGCGGCTTGGTGCTCCAGGCGCTCGGCGCCTGGGTCTCGAGCCACGGTGTGCCGGAGGTCGACCCGGTGCAGGTGGGGTTGCGCCTCCACGAGTTCGTCGCCGGCACCTTCGCCGCCGCGGCCGCGCTCACCGCCGTGCGCGCGGCGCGCCTCGCCGACGAGGTCGTCACCGTCGACCTCTCGACCATCGAGTGCCTGGTCGGGACGCTCCCGTACCCGAACCTGGTCATGGAGGACATGCTCTCGGCGGGGCTCGCGCCTCCGCAGGCCCGGCACTTCCCGCTCCCCGGCATCGTGCGCTGCCGCGACGGCTGGGTCGGGATCAACGCCCTCACCGGGCAGCACTTCGCGGACGCGTGCGCGATGTTCGAGCTCGACGAGTACGCGGACCGCCAGCCCGAGCTGGCCGAGGGTGGGCCGCCGCTCACCGAGTTCTTCGACCGGCTCGAGCCGTGGCTCCTGGCCCGCGACGCCGAAGCGGTGGTGGAGCTCAGCCAGGCGTTCCGAGTGCCGGCGGCACCGGTCGGCGACGGCCCCATGATGCTCGAGTACGCGCAGTTCCGCGAGCGGCCGTTCTTCGTGGCCGAGGCCGACCGGACGCTCCCGGGGCCGCCCTACCGGCTGAGCGCGACGCCGGCGGCTCGGCCCGGGGCGGCGCCGGCGCTCGGAGTGACGACGCCGCGCCCGGTCGCGGGCGAGCCGGCGCGACCGGCGATCGGCACCCCAGGGCTCCCCTTGGCCGGGCTGCGGGTCCTCGACCTCGGGACGTTCTGGGCCGGCCCGTACTGCACGATGTACCTCGGCGCGCTCGGCGCGGACGTGATCAAGGTGGAGTCGACCCGGCGTCCCGACGGGTTCCGGTTCCAGGGCGCCAACCCAGCCTTGGGCGCCGACTGGTACGAGCGGGGCGGCGTGTTCGCGGGCACGAACCTCAACAAGCGGGACGTGACGCTCGACCTCACCACCGCCGAAGGCCGGGCGCTGCTGCGGCCGCTCCTCGAGCGGGCCGACGTGCTACTCGAGAACTTCTCGGCCCGGGTCGTCGAGCAGTTCGAGCTCGGCTACCAGCAGGTCCGGTCGATCAAGCCCGACATCGTCATGGTGCGGATGCCGGGCTTCGGGCTCGTCGGACCCTGGCGTGACTACGTCGGCTGGGCCATGGTCATCGAGCAGGCGACCGGCATGGCCAGCGTCACCGGACCGCCCGACCGGCCGATGCACCCGGGCGGGCTCGCCGACCCGGTCATCGGCATGCACGCCGCGTTGGCCGTCCAGGCGGCCCTGGCCCACCGCGAGCGCACTGGCGAGGGACAGCTCATCGAGGTCGCGCAGCTCGAGACGGGCGCCAACCTGACGGCCGAGCTCGTGCTCGAGTGGTCCGCGCACCATCGCGTGCTCCCGCGACTCGCCAACCGGGACGCCCATGCTGCGCCGCAAGGCGTGTACCCGTGCCCGGCGGGGGAGCGTGGCCCCGAGTGGGTCGCGATCACGGTCGCCGACGACGCCCAGTGGGAGGCGCTGGCGCAGACGACCGGACGTGAGGACTGGCGCGCCGACCGGGCGCTAGCCACGGCGGCCGGACGCCACGCCCGTCACGACGAGCTCGACGACGGGCTGGCGGCCTGGACCAGCGGGCGGCCGGTCGGCGAGACGGTGGCCGCGCTGGTCGCCGCCGGCGTGCCAGCGGCTCGGGTCCTCTCGGTCCCGTGGATGTTCGACGACCCCCAGCTGACGGCGCGCGAGTACTACGTCACGCTCGACCACCCGCGCACCGGCCCGCGCCGGTACCCGGGTTGGCCGATGCAGTTCTCGTTCGCCGAGGCCGCGCAGCGCTTCGGCGCGCCGACGCTCGGCCAGGACAACGCCGCCGTCCTCGGCGGCGAGATCGGGCTCGGCGCAGACGAGCTCGCCGCGCTCGCCGAGGCCGGCGTCATCGGGGACCTGGTTGCGGGCCCATCCTGAGCACGCGTCCTGCCGCCGCCGGACCCCACCGCGTCCACCGTCGGCCAGCCTGTGCCAGCGTCGCCGGGATTAGAGTAGAACACGTTCTATGTTTCTGGGCTACACCGACGAGCAGCTAGCCCTCCGCAAGGAGCTGCGCGAGTACTTCGCCGAGGTGCTGGGCCCACCCGAGGTCCGCGCCGAGCTCGGACACCCGGGCGAGGGCAACCCCCGCTTCCGGGAGGTGGTGCGCCGACTCGGCGCCGACGGCTGGCTCGGGCTCGGATGGCCGAAGGAGTACGGCGGGCAGGGCCGAGGCGCGATCGACCAGTTCATCCTGTTCGACGAGGTGCAGCGGGCCGGCGCCCCGTTCCCGTTCGTGACCGTCAACACGGTGGGCCCGACGATCATGGCGTTCGGGACCGAGGAGCAGAAGCAGCGCTACCTGCCGGGGATCCTGAACGGCGAGATCAACTTCGCGATCGGCTACACGGAGCCGGAGGCGGGCACCGACCTGGCGTCGCTGCGGACGCGCGCGGTTCTGGACGGTGACGAGTGGCGCATCAACGGCAACAAGGTGTTCACGAGCGGGGCCAACCAAGCCGACTTCATCTGGCTGGCTTGCCGTACCGACCCCGAGGCGCCCAAGCACCAGGGGATCTCCATCATCATCGTCCCGACCGACGCTCCCGGGTTCTCGTGCACGCCGATCGTGACGGTGGGCAGCGTCGTGACCCAGGCCTCGTACTACGACGACGTGCGCGTCCCGGCCTCGAACGTGATCGGCGAGGTGAACGCGGGGTGGCGCCTGATCACGAACCAGCTGAACCACGAACGGGTCTGCCTGGCCGCCCTCGGCGGGCTCACCCACCGCCTCTATGACGACATGGTCGACTGGTGCCGCGCCACCGACTCCGGCGAGGGGCTCGGCCGCACGATGATCGACGTGCCGTGGGTGCAGCAGGACTTGGCGAGCGTCCACGCCCGGCTCGAGGCGATGAAGCTCCTGAACTGGCGCATGGCCGCCGCCGTGGCGGCCGACGAGCTGACCCCGAGCGACGCGTCGGCGGCCAAGATCTACGGCGTCGAGACCCAGATCGAGGCCTACCGCCTCTTCCTCGGGATCCTCGGCGCGGCCGGCTACCTCCGCGAGGGCTCGCCGGGCGCGGCGCTGCGGGGCGAGGTCGAGCGCGCCGCTCGCGCCGCGCAGATCAACACCTTCGGTGGCGGGGTCCTCGAGGTGCTCCGAGAGATGGTGGCCGCCACCGGTCTCGGCATGGTCCGGCGGGCGCGCTAGTGGTGGAGGAGCGATGACGACAACCGACGTCGACGAGAAGGCCGCCTTCGTCGCCAAGCTGCGCGCCTTCGAGGGCCTGGAGGTCGGCGTCGAAGAGGGCGCCGACCCGGTGAACCAGCCGATGATCCGGCACTGGGTCGAGGCCATCGGCGACGCGAACCCGGTCTACGTCGACCCCGACGCGGCGGCGCAGTCGGTGCACGGACAGGTGATCGCACCGGCCGTGATGCTGCAGGCCTGGGTGATGCGCGGGATCCGGAACCGGCCCGCCGAGGGTGGGTCGCCGCGCGACGAGCTGCTGCGCCTGCTCGACGACGCCGGCTTCTCGTCGGTCGTCGCCACGAACTGCGAGCAGGAGTATGACCGGATGCTGCACGTGGGTGACCACCTGCGGACGCGCACGGTCATTGACTCCATCTCGGACGAGAAGCAGACCGGGCTCGGCGTCGGCCACTTCGTGACGACGCGGGTCGAGTACGAGACGCTCGACGGCGAGCCGGTCGCCCGGATGCTGTTCCGGATCCTGAAGTTCAAGCCCGGCACCGGCCGCCAGGCGCCGTCCGACGACGGCGCGAAGGCGCGACCGAGGCGGCCGCGGCCCTCGATCACGCCCGACAACGCGTTCTGGTTCGAGGGCGCGCTGCAGCACCGCCTGCTCATCCAGGCCTGCGACCACTGCGACACGCTGCGTCATCCGCCGGAGCCGCGCTGTGCCTGCGGGTCGTACGACTGGCACGTCCGCGACGCCAGCGGGCGGGGGACGGTCTACAGCTACGTCGTCAACCACTACCCGCAGATCCCGGCTTTCGACTACCCGTTGCCGATCGGGCTCATCGAGCTCGAGGAGGGCACCCGCCTCGTCGCCGACCTGGTGGGCGTCGACCCGTCCGCCGTGACGATCGGCATGCCGGTCGTCGTCGAGTGGCAGGACCTCGACGAGGAGCTGTCGCTCCCGGCGTTCAAGCCGGCGAAGTAGTCGACCGTGGACTTCACCCTCAGCGAGGAGCAGACGGCAGCGCGCGACCTCGCGGAGCAGATCTTCCAAGGCTCGGTGACCCCCGAGCGGGTGAAGGCGGTCGAGGCCACCGACGAGCGCGTCGACCGCGACCTCTGGGCCGCGCTCGCCGACGCCAACCTCCTCGGGCTGTGCCTCCCGGAGGCGGTCGGCGGCAGCGGCCTCGGCCTGCTCGAGCTGTGCCTCGTCCTCGAGGCCCAGGGCCAAGTCGTGGCGCCGGTGCCGCTGTGGGCGACGGTCGTGCTCGGCGCGCTCCCGATCGCGGAGTGGGGGAGCGCCGAGCAGCGCCAGGCGTGGCTCCCCGGCGTCGTGCGCGGCGACGTGCTGCTGAGCGCGGCGCTCGCCGGGCCGGGCACCAACGATCCCCACCGTCCGCCGGTCGAGGCTCGAGCCGACGGGTCCGGTTGGCGGCTCTTCGGGCTCAGCGTCGCGGTGCCGGCCGCGCACGTGGCCGACCGGGTGCTCGTCCCGGCCCGGACGCCGGACGGCGTCGGTGTCTTCCTCGTCGACCCCCGCGGCCCGGGGGTCACGCTGGAGCGGGCAATCACGACCAACCGCGAGATCCACCCGCACCTGCTGCTCGACGGCGCGCCCGGCGAGGTCCTCGGCTCGCTCGACGCCGGCGGCCGGGCGGTGGCGTGGATGGTCGACCGGGCACTGCTCGGGCTCTGCGCGATGCAGATCGGCGTGTGCGAAGCCGCGGTGCGTCTCGCCGCCGACTACACCTCGAACCGGGTCCAGTTCGGCAAGCCCCTGTCCGCGTTCCAGGGCGTCGCCCTGCACGCCGCCGACGGCTACATCCAGACCGAGGCCATCCGCGTCACGACGTGGCAGGCCGCGTGGCGGCTCGACGCCGGGCGGGAGGCCACCAGCGACGTGCTCGTCGCCAAGTGGTGGGCGTCCGAGGGCGGGCAGCGGGTGGTGCACATCGCCCAGCACCTCCACGGCGGGATGGGCGCCGACGTCGACTACCCCGTCCACCGCTACTTCCTCTGGGGCAAGCAGATCGAGGACACCCTCGGCGGCGCCAGCGCCCAGCTGGCGCGCCTCGGCCAGACCCTTGCTGGAGCCGCCTGATGAGCACGACGACCTCCCGGCACGCGTCCGACGTCAACGTCGGCGACGAGCTCCCGACGCTGGCGGTGCCGCTGACGCGCACGCTCATCGTCGCGACCGCGATCGCGTCCCGCGACTACCAGGACGTCCATCACGACCCCGGCCTGGCCCAGGAGCGCGGGTCCCCGGACATCTTCATGAACATCCTGTCGACGAACGGGTTCGTCGGCCGCTTCATCACCGACTGGGCCGGCCCCGACGCCGTCCTGCGCTCGGTGAAGATCCGGCTCGGGGCTCCGAACCACCCCGGCGACACGATGGTGATGTCGGGCTCGGTGACCAAGAAGGACGGGAACGTCGTCAAGGTCTCGCTCAAGGGCGCGAACAAGATCGGTGACCACGTGACGGGGACCGTCGACGTCGAGCTGCTCCCGTGAGCGAGTCCAACCAGCTCCGCGACGCGGCCGCCATCGTCGGGATCGGCGCCACCGAGTTCTCGAAGGAGTCCGGCCGCTCCGAGATGCGCCTCGCGGTGGAGGCCTGCGAGGCTGCCATCGCCGACGCCGGCATCGAGCCGGCCCAGGTCGACGGGATGGTCACCTTCACCGCCGACACCAACCCCGAGATCGAGATCGCCCGCAACCTCGGGATCGGCGAGCTGTCCTTCTTCTCCCGGGTCCACCACGGCGGCGGCGCCGCCTGCGGCACCATCCAGCAGGCGGTGCTGGCCGTGAACGCGGGCGTCGCCGACTACGTGGTCTGCTACCGGGCCTTCAACGAGCGGTCCGGCCACCGCTTCGGGTCCGGCGTGCAGGGCCGCCCGGCGGTGGCGACCGCGGAGGCGTCGCACTTCTCGTGGTACGCGCCGTTCGGGCTGCTCACGCCGGCGCAGTGGGTGGCGATGTTCGCGCAGCGCTACTGCCACGAGTTCTCGGCCGGCAGCGAGGACTTCGGGCGCATCGCGGTCGCCGACCGCAAGCACGCGGCGAAGAACCCCAAGGCCTGGTTCTACGAGCAGCCGATCACCCTCGAGGAGCACCAGGCATCCCGCTGGATCGTGGAGCCGCTGCACCTCCTCGACTGCTGCCAGGAGAGCGACGGCGCGCAAGCGCTCGTGGTCACGACGCCCGAGCGGGCCCGCGACCTCCCGCAGCCGTCGGTCATGGTGCGCGCCGCGGCCCAGGGCGCGGGCGAGGACCAGCACATGATGACGAGCTACTACCGGGAGACGATCACCGGCCTCCCCGAGATGGGCCTCATCGCTCGCCAGCTCTGGAACACGACCGGGCTCGGCCCGGCTGACATCCAGGCCGCGATCATCTACGACCACTTCACGCCGCTGGCCCTCCCGCAGCTCGAGGAGTTCGGGTTCTGCGGCCGGGGCGAGGCGAAGGACTTCATCGCCGACGGCACCATCGAGCTCGGCGGCCGGCTGCCCATCAACACCAACGGCGGCCAGCTCGGCGAGGCCTACATCCACGGGATGAACGGCATCGCCGAGGGCGTCCGGCTCGTCCGCGGCACCTCGTACAACCAGCCCGAGCAGGTCGAGCACGTGCTCGTCACCGCCGGCACGATGGTGCCGACCAGCGCGCTGATCCTCGGCGCCGCGTGACGCCGGACCGGCTCGGCACGCCGACGACCGGCGTCGTCGTGACCGGCGGCGCCTCCGGCATCGGGGCTGGGATCTGCGCCGCCCTGGCCGAGGCCGGCCGCCCGATCGCGGTCTGGGACCGTGACGGCCGCGGCGCCGAGCAGGTCGCGGCGGGCTGTCGTGAGCACGGCGTGACCGCATACTCGGCGACCGTCGACGTCACCGACGACGACGTCGTCGCCGCCGCGGTCGTCGCGACGGCGGCCGAGCTCGGCCCGGTCGGCGGGCTCGTCCACGCGGCGGGGATCGTCCAGGCCGCGCTCGACGACGTCATCGACGTCGACAGCTGGGACCAGGTGCTCGCCACCCACCTGCGCGCGTACGCGTTCATCGTGCGGGCGGTGTTCCCCGAGCTCCGGCGGGCCGGCCCGGGGGCGGCCGTCGTCGGGATCTCGTCCATCGAGGGCCTGGTCGGACACGGCGCCATCCCCTCGTACACGGCGGCGAAGCACGGGATGATCGGTCTCACCCGGTCCCTCGCCCACCGACTCGGGCCGGAGGGGGTGCGCGTCAACGCGGTGTGCCCGGGCTACATCGAGACGCCGATGCTGGCCCCCGCGATCGGCGACGCCGACGCGCGCGCCCAGCTCGAGTCACACATTCCGCTCGGTCACCTGGGTGCCCCGGCCGACGTCGCGGCCGTGGTTCGCTTCCTGCTCTCCGACGAGGCCCGCTACGTCCACGGCGCGGCAGTCGTGGTCGACGGTGGCGTCACCGCGACCGGCGGCCAGTAGCGCTCAGTAGCTGGGCGGGAGCAGCGGTCCGGAGGGTGGCGGCGCGGGACACGCGACCCTCGCCACGATCCGGTCGGCGTCGAAGGAGTGGTCCCACACCAGCCTTCCCGCCACCAGCTGCGGTCCGGTGACGAAGTGGTACACGTAGCCGCGCCGGAGCAAGTCGCCCGGTGACCGGCAGCTAGCCGGCGGACGCTTCCGCTTCGCGACGCGCCGCGACGGCGTCGAGGTCGACGAGCAGCGACTCGGCCGCGTCCCGCTCCGCCGCCCAGTACCGCTCGCTCCAGCGTTCGATGACCGCCGGGTAGGTCCACGCCGGCTCGTGCTCGGCGACGGCGCGGGCCTTCGACACCTCCTCGGCGCGCTCGGCGGCGAGGTCGCGGTGCTCCTCGACCGTTCGTCGCAGCGTCGCCGGGTCGCTGAGGTGCCCGAGCCAGACCCGGAGCGCGGCGCCGTGCCTGAGCACCGGCGGCTCCACCGGCGCCTCCCGCAGCCACGCGCGCAGCGCGTCGACGCCGGCCGGCGTCGTCCGGTACAGCCGCTTGCGGCGGGGCTCGTCCGGAGCGGCGGGGCGCGCCGACACGTACCCGACCGCCTCGAGGCGGCGCAGCTCCCGGTAGATCTGGCTCATGGCCGGGCTGCCGTAGAAGAAGCGGATCGAGGCGTCGGCCCACTTGCGCAGCTCGTAGCCCGAGAGCTCCCGCCCGAAGGAGAGGAGACCGAGCACCGCCCACGCCGTCGTCGGGAGCTCCTCCACCGGCCGCAGGCTAGCCAATATGACGAGTTGACATATGACTGATCGTCATATGTACTGGCGGCAGGGCGCCCGACCGGGCTGGCCGGTCGGGCGTTCGGGGCTCCCGCGGGGTGGAGGGACGAGCCGGCGTGCAGTTCTCGATGATCTTCGAGGCCCAGATGGCCGACCCGTCGGTCGGCAACGAGCGCCAGGTCATCCGGGACTGCGTCGAGCAGGCCGTCTACGCCGAGGCGATGGGCTTCGACCGGGTGTGGGCGGTCGAGCACCACTGCCTGCAGTGGTACGCGCACATGAGCGCGCCCGAGGTGTTCCTGACCTGGGTCGCGGCGCGCACCGAGCGGATTCGGGTCGGGCACGGCGTGGTGTGCATGCCCTTCCACTACAACCACCCCATCCGGGTGGCGGAGCGCGCCGCGATGCTCGACATCCTCTCCAACGGTCGCCTCGACCTCGGCGCCGGGCGCGGCGCCACGCTCCAGGAGATGTCGGCGATGGGCGTCGACCCCAAGCAGACCTACCTCGAGGTGGAGGAGGCGCTGCGGATGATCGGGTCGATGTGGCAGGACCCGGAGCGGTTCGAGTGGCACGGGGAGCTGCTCCAGGTCGCCGAGCACCCGGTGCTGCCCCGGCCGGTGCAGCTGCCGCACCCGCCGCTTTACCTCGCGTGCACGAAGGAGGACACCGTCACGCTGGCCGCCGAGTACGGGATCGGCGCCCTCGTGCTCGGCTTCTCGGGGCCCGACGACGTGGGCGCGCTCCATCGCCGCTACACCGACACGATCGAGCACCGCTCGAAGAAGCGCTTCGTGTCGACCGAGGTGAACGACCACTTCTCGGCGCTGTGCCCGACGATCGTGCTCGACGACGCCGACGAGGCCCTCCAGGTGGGAGCGCGCGGGCAGCGGTTCTTCGCCGAGGCGATCGCTCACTGGTACGGCGGCGGGCCGCCGCCCGAGGTCGGCGACGAGGACGCCGACCAGGTGGCCGAGATCGACCGGGCGAAGGATCGCATGATCGCCCACCTCCACGAGGCGAAGATCCCGGTCCGACCGAACAGCGGGGCGACGTTCAACCTGGTCGAGCACGCCTACGGGTCCTGGCGCGACGCGATCGCGTTCGCGGAGCGGCTCGAGGACGCCGGCGCCGACGAGGTCATGTGCCTCATCCAGATGGGCACCGTGCCGCAGGCCGCGTGCCTCGAGACGATCCGCCAGTGGGGCGAGCACGTCATCCCGCACTTCCGCGCCAAGCGCGCCGTCGCGTAGGAACGACCAGTCAGCCGGCCCGGAGCTCGAGGATCGAGATCGCGCCAGCCCGGTGCACCGTTAACGGCCGGAAGCCGGACGCTTCGGCCAGCGCGGTGAGCTCGTCGAGGCTGCGCTCCCGCCCCCCGAAGTAGGCGAGCATGCGCAGGTCCATCTCGGTGCCCGGCGACTCGCCGTCGACCCCGATCTTCTCGATCACGAACACGCGACCGGCCGTCCCGGCCGCTTCGGCGCAGCGGTGCAGGATCCGACCCGCCGACTCGTCGTCCCAGTTGTGCAGGACCGCGGTGAGCAGGTAACCGTCGGCGCCGGGCGGGAGCGCGTCGAAGAAGCTGCCCGCGACCGCGTCGGCGCGGTCCGAGAGCCCGGAGTCGGCGAAGCGCGCCGACGCCGCGGCCGCCGTCGCGGGCAACTCGACGACGGTGCCGCGCAGGTCCGGGTGCTCGGTCAGCAGGGCGATCAGCAGCGCGCCGTTGCCGCCCCCCACGTCGACCACGTGCCGGAGCGATCCCCAGTCGAGGGCCCCGAGGATGGCGGGGGCCCACGCCGTCACGTCCGAGCCCATCTGGGCGTCGAACGCGCCCGCCCGGGCGGGGTCAGCGGCCAGGTCGTCCCAGAACGAGCGGCCGAACTGGGCCGGGAACGCGGCCTCGCCGGTCCGAACACTGTGCAGCAGCTGAGCGAAGGACAGGTCGGCGCGGCCGACGCCGCCGTCGAGGTCCAGGACTGCTCGCAGGCCGCCGGGCTGCTCGTCCCGGAGCGCCTCGCCCGCGGCCGTGAGCGAGTACTGACCGGCGTCGTCGCGGCGCAGCACGTCCGCCGTCACCAGGTGGCGGAGGAGCCGGTCGAGCGTGACCGGATCGGCA
>Ga0102924_1002396_pt1 | contig 20489 bp, 15 predicted proteins | sample PaiPotPPM11metaG_FD_80116 | JGI IMG/M metagenome (GOLD analysis project Ga0102924, IMG submission 80116) | Iron sulfur acid spring bacterial and archeal communities from Banff, Canada, to study Microbial Dark Matter (Phase II) - Paint Pots PPM... ...
CACCTGCCCCGTTTCGGTGCTGGCCTGCCCAGTCGGCCCACGCAAGCAAACGTGCCCGCGCCAAACCCGCTGCACCGCACCAGGCTCCAGCCATCTCAGCCCGCACCAGGCCAGTTCTGGCCACCCGCTGAAGCTTCATCTCAGCAGCCGCAACCAGTGGGCGTTGGAGCAGGCGCAGGGCGCCCGAACGGTCTGTTGAGCCGCTACCGCGCACAGCAAGAGCAGGATGAGCGAAGATATTAACGAGCGGGGACCGAGGACGCCTATGGGACGCTGCTTGCCCGCGTAACCCACCTTGCTCACATGTGATTCATTGTGACATCGCTCTGCTTCGCCGCTTGCCACTTCCCAGACACTACAGTATAATAGCCTGGAAAAACATAGACTGATCTGCGTTTATACAATAAAAGCTATCATAGGAGACTTTTATATGGATGTGGGAAACAAGTCCCCAGTGCTTGGCTCGCTCAAATTCCTGACCGGACCACTGGCGGGTAGCACCCTGCCGATCAGCAAGCCAGTCACGACGATTGGCCGGGATGAGACGAGCAACGATATCGTGATCTCCGACCCGTCGGTTTCACGCCATCACGCGCGCATCGTCCTGAAGGGAGCGCAGTGGACGATTGAAAAGCTCGCGCCCCAGAATACAATGAGCGTAAACTCGCGTGACGTGCAACAGTCCCCGCTGGCTGACCGCGATACTATCGCGCTGGGAACGGGCACAACTGTGCTTTTCCAGATGGCAGTGGCCGCCGCGCAGCCGATGCCCTACGCCGCGCCCCCAGTCGCTCAGCAGCAGGCGATGGCGTACGCGCCGCCAGCAGGTGCTTCTTCACCGAGTCGGGCACCAGGACAACCGCCAGTGGGAGCCTCTTCGCCAGGTTGGGCACCTGGCCAGCAGCAGTCAATCCCGTACGCGCCATCCACACCGCCTATCAGCGCAGCACCTTCGCCCTCTCTGCCAACGCCTCAGGCCCCGTTTTTCATCTCGACAGAGCCAGCAGAAGGCGGCACACAGCTCGTACAGCCAGGCTCGCTGGTTGGCATGCCCGGTGGCATTCCTTCGATCGAGGTTAGCAGCAACGTCCACGCGGAAAAGCAGATTTTTCCGCTGAACAAGCCGACCATCAATATTGGCCGTGAGCCGTCCAACGACATTGTGATCAACGAACTTGTGGTTTCTGGCTTTCACGCGCAAATCCGCCAGGAGGGCAATCAGTATATTCTGATTCACCCGCATCCCAACGCGCGTAATCATCAAACGCTCAACGGCCTGCTTTACCAGGGCGAGCATATCGCTGGCAACCAGCCGTTCAGCAAACCATTGATGCGCGGCGATATTTTCCGTATCGGCGACGAGCATGGCACGCTGGTCACGCTAGCTTTCAACGACGGGAGCGGCGCGGCCCAGGAAGTGCTGCCTGAGATCCACCCGATCCCGCTGGGCGCGCCAGTGATTACCTTGGGACGCCTGCCGGATAACAACGTCGTGCTCAACCATCCACAGGTCTCCGGCTATCACGCCCGCCTGGAGAGAGTGCGCAACAATTATCGCATCGTGGACCTTGGCAGCACCAACCATGTCTATGTCAACGCTCGCCGCGTCAGCTCGCACATGCTCAAGCCCGGAGATGAAATCCATATTGGGCCTTTCCGGCTCAGCTTCACTGGCACCGAACTGACCCAGGAAGATCAGAGCAATGGCATCCGCATCGACGCCTTACAATTGAAGAAGGTCGGCAATAACCGCACCGTGTTGATCAACGACATCTCGATTGCCATTCCAGCGCGCAAGTTCGTGGCCCTGGTCGGTGGCTCCGGTGCCGGAAAATCGACGCTCATGGATGCTTTGAACGGCCTGCGTCCCGCCCAGACCGGCACAGTGCTCTTCAATGGCAAGGACTACTATCACCACCTGGCGGCCTTCAGCACTCAGCTTGGCTATGTGCCACAGGACGATATTATTCACCGCGATCTGACTGTTGAAAAGGCGCTCTACTTTGCCGCCAAACTGCGCCTGCCCAGCGACATGACGCGGGACCAGATCAAGGGGCGTATCGACGAAGTGCTGGACGATGTTGAGATGACGCACCGCCGCCACCTGCTGATCAGCAAGCTCTCCGGCGGCCAGCGCAAACGCGTCTCGATCGCACTAGAACTACTCGCCAAGCCCAGCATCTTCTTCCTGGATGAGCCGACTTCGGGCCTCGACCCGGGCCTGGACCGCAAGATGATGACTCTGTTGCGCAACCTCGCGGACAAGGGCCACACCATCGTGCTAGTCACGCATGCCACCAATAATATCAATTCCTGTGATTACATTTGTTTCCTGGCGCAAGGCGGACACCTGGCGTACTTTGGACCGCCGAACGAGGCCAAAACCTATTTCGGCAAAACTGACTTCGCTGAGATCTATAGCGCCCTGGAGCCAACCGACGAGAATCCGGATATTCCGGCACAGGCCGAAGCGCGTTTCAAAGCCTCGCCCGAATACCAGAAATTCGTCGTCGCGCCACTCAACCAGGGTCCAGCGGGACCAGGCGGAAGGGCTGCCGCGCAGGCCGCGCAGGCTTCCGAGGTCGTGCCTCCCAAACGTGGCAATCCCTGGCGACAATTCCGCTTGCTCTCCGAACGCTATGTCGATCTGCTCAAGAACGATCGCGGCAATCTGCTGATCCTCTTATTACAGGCGCCGATCATCGCGATCATCCTGCTCTTCCTGACAGCGGGCGATACCTTCCACGCGACTAACGTGGTTACCTGTCAGCCAGCAACCTACCAGGCCGCGCACATCCCGTTGCCGCCACCGGGAGGAATCAGTAAGTTTGATTGCGCCAACGTGACCAATTTCCTGAACAATCCTGGTCCTGATCCGCGCAACCAGGCGATCGCGCAACAAATACTCAGCGCCCACGGTCCCTCGGTCAGCCAGGCGGTGCAATTCTTTATCCAGCCGGGCTCTGGCGGCAATGCGGAGAAGATCCTCTTCATCATGGCCTTCGCGGCGGTGATGTTCGGCTGTATCAACGGCGCGCGCGAAATCGTCAAAGAGGAGCCAATTTACAGACGCGAGCGCACCGTCAATCTGGGCATTGCGCCGTACCTGTTCTCGAAGATCGGTGTACTCGGCTTCCTCTGCCTGGTTCAGAGTATTGTCCTGGTACTCATCGTGAACTGGAAGGCACCTTTCCAACAAGGCATCTTCCTGCCCTCGATCGTTGAGATCTACATTACGATGTTCCTTACGGCCATGGCGGGTCTGATGATGGGTCTAACTGTCTCGGCGCTCGCACCAAACAACGACCGCGCCACCAGTTTCATCCCGATCATCCTGATCCCGCAGGTGATCTTCTCGGGGATTATCTTCTCACTGGATAGTCCCGCGATGCAGTTCTTAGGCTCGTTCTTCGCCGCCCGCTGGTCCATGGCCGCCATGGGTTCGACGATTGGCCTGCACAGCCAGTTTTTCCTACCCGATGGCAGCAAGACCGGCGAGAGCTTCTCCTATCAGGGCACACTCTTCGCGGACTATTCGCAGGTCACTGCCGTCGCGCACCTGCTGCTCTGCTGGGGCGCGCTCGTGCTGATGAGTGTCCTGCTCGCCTTCGCCACCGCGTACTTCCTGAAGCGCAAGGATGTGCGCAGGTAAAAAGAGGAGCGAGCATATCAAAGCCCAGCCTTGATATGCTCGCCCCTCTCTCCTGGCTAGCTGAGAGCCGCATATGGTACTTCTGGTCATGAGGCTTGTTGCGTGTATCATTCTGTGCTATTGTAGCAGCAACCTGATGCGACGGGGTCCTTGTGGCCTCGATGGGAAGGATAGTGCAGTGGCAGTGCTATTGAACAGGCGAGTTGTCGTCGGTGTCTGCGGTGGTATAGCATCGTACAAAGCAGTTGAGCTGGTCAGCCGTTTGCAACAGGCAGGGACTGTGGTAGACGTGATTCTGTCGGAGCACGCGGAAGATTTTGTGCGCCCGCTGACGTTCTCTACTATGAGCCATCGACCAGTCTACAGTGACCTGTGGGAGCCTTCGGGGAAAGCTGCGGAGACTCACATTGCACTGGGCGAAGAGGCCGAGCTGCTGGCGCTGGTGCCTGCTACTGCCAATACCATTGCTAAACTGGCTCACGGGATCGCTGACAACATGCTCACTGCGGTTGCCCTGGCGACGAAAGCGCCGCTGCTGCTCGCGCCAGCCATGCACCACCATATGTATACTCATCCAGCCACGCAGGCCAATCTGGATGTGCTGCGTGCGCGGGGTGCTATAGTCGTCGAGCCAGAGATTGGACGCCTGGCCTCGGGTGAGGTGGGTATCGGCAGGCTACCGGAGACGCCGGTTCTGCTGGGAGCCATCAGTGTCGCGCTTGGCCGCAATGGGGATCTGGCAGGTCGGCGCGTGGTGGTTACTGCGGGCGGCACGCAAGAGCCGCTTGACCCGGTGCGCTATATCGGCAATCGTTCATCAGGTAAAATGGGCTATGCCCTGGCAACTGAAGCACGCGATCGCGGTGCTCACGTCACCCTGATCTCCGGTCCGGTTGCCCTCGATGCTCCGTATGGAGTAGCTGTGACACAAGTCGAGACCGCAGCGCAGATGCGTGACGCGGTAATCGCGGCGATGGATGAGGCGGATGTGCTGATCATGAGCGCGGCGGTGGCTGATTACCGTCCGGCGCAGGTCGCGGCGCAGAAGCTCAAAAAAGAGGGCCACGGTGGCGCGCAAACTACTGGGATGGGAGACGAATTCTCCCTTCACCTGGTGCGTACCCCCGATATCTTGGGAGAACTTGCCGCCCTGCTCGACGGGCAGTCAGGGAAACCAGGATCACGACAAGCCCCGGTGCGGGTAGGCTTCGCAGCAGAGACCAGCAATCTGGTCGCGTACGCGCGCGCGAAGCTAGTTGCCAAACACCTGGATTTGCTCGTGGCAAATGATGTGAGCCGCGCTGATAGCGGCTTTGGTTCAGATACCAATAAGGTTCTGCTCTTCCATGCAAATGGTGAGATGGAGGATCTGCCGCTGCTCTCCAAATTGGAGGTCGCAGCGCATATTTGGGATCGTATCGTACCTATGCTGCCGACAGCATAGGACGGCTTTCATCTGGGGGTGAGGCCTGTGTCGGGAGATATTGTTTTAGAAATGTTGGGTCTACGTAAATTGCAGGAGGAATCCATGATGGATCGCGCCGCTAGTGCTGGCTTTGAAGGCATAGCTCAAATGCTCCTTGAGCAGAAAAAATTGATGGACGCTCTGGAGGCGGAGAATCGCGAATTGCGCCGCCAGATCGCAGAACTACGCCGTGGCGTTGGTATCGCCGTGGTGATCGATGGCAAGACGCTTCAGCTTGCAGGCGATCAATCCGCCCAGGCCGCCGCGCTCCAGAGCTTGCAGAACATGCAGAACACGCCTGCTTCTGCCTCGGCGATTGGCAATGGCGGCTATGGCCAGGGACGCTCAACGGGCGGTCAGCAAACGGTTAGCCTGAACAGCGACAAGCGCGATGGCAGCAACGGCAATCGCAGTCCGCTCGCTGACAGCTTTGTGCTCTAAGCATATATGTATTAGCTGATTTTCTCTATTGCCAGGAAAATAGTAAAAATAATAGAGGGCGAAGCGTAAGACACTTAATCGATTATTCTCTTAAGATCGATGGATGTGTTTTGCGCTTCGCCCTCTCATTTTTCCTTCTATCAAGAGATCAGGTTTTTCCAAATTGTGCACTTCATCACATGCGGCATGGTTGAGATGTGATATGATCAACCCAACAAGGTTCACTGTTCGGCCCTGATGACGTGACTGCGGAGCAGCCGAGCACAGTAGCAGAAATTGCGAAGGAGAAGACTTGCATGATTTGCCCCCATTGTCAAAGCCAGGTAGCCGAGGGCGTGAAGTTTTGTGGCGTCTGCGGAAAGCCATTGGCCGCACCCCAGCCAAACGCCTATACGCCGCCACCGCAAAATCAGTATAGCGCACCTCAGCAGCCGCAGAGCCAGTATGGCGCGCCGCCACCAAACGCTTATGTACCGCCCAATCAGTACGAAGAGTATACCAAAAATGAGGTCCTCGGTGCCTCGGTGCCTCGTGCTGAGATTCACAACCCCAAGGGGCCGCTGAAGGTGGCTGATATGACCATCACCATCGATGGCGAGCTGGTTCCCGTGGTGGACGTGATGCTGGGCAATCAGCTCTCGATCTACTTTGAGCACCATATCCTGCTCTGGAAACATCCAGGCGTGCAACTGGGCTTTAAATCGCTCAAGGGCGCGGCCAGGCGCTTTTTCGCCGGTTTACAGGTCTTTATCAACGAGGCTCAGGGACCCGGCAATATCGCGTTCTCGCGCGATTCGGTCGGCCAGATCGTGGCGCTGCGTTTGCAGCCCGGCCAACTAGTCGAGGTGCGCGAGCACCAGTTCTTGTTCGCGACCAGCAACGTCGATTACAACTTCACCTTTGTCCAGGGCGCGGCCAACATTCTGTTTAGCCGCACCGGCATCTTTATCGATCAGTTCACCTGTCGTGGCGGCGAGGGCATGGTCTTGCTACACGGCTATGGCAACGTCTTCGAGAAGATGCTGGCACCCGGAGAGACACTGGATGTGGAACCGGGCGCGTGGCTGTGGAAAGATCCGTCGGTGCAGATGGCCGTGACCACTGTGGCTGGTTCTCAGCGCGGAGGCGGCATCCTTGGCGCGATCGGCGGCATGGTAGCTGGTTCGTCATTTATCCTCAACCGCTTCACCGGACCCGGTCGCCTGGGCATCCAGTCGATGACCTATCACCCGCCCCAGCCTGAAGGCGCGCAACAGGCTGGTGGACAGGGCAACCTTAACCTCGGTCAGTTTTTCAACTAAACAAGCAAGAAAAGTGCAGATGAGCCTGGGCAACGCTAGCGTTGCCCAGGCTCATCTGCACTTTTCTTGCTTGTTATTCCTGCTGATTCTTATCTTTATTGATGCGCAGGATTTTCAGCATATACTGTTCAGAGTTGAGATAGTGCGGGTTACGTTTGATGTATTTCCCTACCACCGCGATCGGGTGCAGCTTGAGCATTTCTACGACCAGGTTGGGCAAGAGCTTGCCGTGGTCGTAGTGCATCAAAGCAATGATCGGCGCATTTTGGAAGGTAAAGACTGCATCAGCCATCGCTTCGTATTTCAAAACCTGCTCAGGGCTCGCGACATCCTTGGTCAGCCAGGTCATATCGATCGCGATGCGCACTGCCTGCCAGCCTTCGCGCAAGGCCTGAGCAATAAATGTTTGGTGCGAGGCGAGGAGCAAATAGGGATCAAAACGCTTGCCGCCAGCCAGCAGAGGTTCGCGTTCCTCGTACACCACCAGTTGTCCAGCAGCGATCAGAGCATCCACGTCGAAATCTAATTTTTGTAGTTCATCGCGAAATTCCTGAACCTGTGCCGGGGCCGCGGCAAACAGACATTTCTCAGACAGAGCAAGGCCCACGCGCATCAGGTGCGCTGTCACCTTCGGAATCTCATTGACTTTACTATATAGTTGACAGATATGTGAGCCTGGTGGAATACGCTCAGATTTACCCTCAACGCTAAGATCCATAGCAACCTCCACTGGTCATGACCGACCGTTCTGGGCCTTCCATGCCTGGCGAATACGAGCAGCTCGATTGCTCATGACAACGATCAACAAACCTAACAAGCCAAAAATGAAGGCACCCGAGCAAAAAGCAAACAGGAAACTGGTAATGATCCCTTGTGCGCTTAGTCCCTCTAGCAGGGGAACCACCATGGTGCAGACGGAAAATGGCAGCGGGAAGACCAGCATCCAGGCCAGCACAACCCGCAGGCCCTGTTTCAGCGAAAGCGAATCTTCTCCACTATAGGGAAACAGGAGACGTTTGGCCAACGGGAAAAGCGACGGACTTTCCATATGGGTTTTGCTATCCTTCCTTTTGCTGGTAGCGCAACCAGCGCAACAACACATCTTCTGCCTGATAGAGAATATTAATCTCGTTTTGATATGTTAAACGGCGACAGGCCTCTGAGAGCGGAAACCACTCTACCAGATCATATTCATGATCGTGCAAGGCCATATCGCCACCAACTGCTTCAAAAAGAAAATGGCGCACCTGCTTATGATAGCGTATCTGTTCACGCACAAACGAATAGGAGATGCTGCCGACGTAACTGATCAGGCGAACCTCCAGACCGGTCTCTTCCCGAACCTCGCGCGATGCCACCTGCTCAACCGTTTCGCCAGCCTGCGGCGTCCCCTTGGGTAAGGCCCAGATGCCTGCATGGCTCCGGCCTACCAGCGCCACTTCAACGGTCGTGCTGCCGGGATCTTCCTCTACCTGCCAGTCATATGGCTCGCTCTGCCCGGTGAAGTTTATCGGAACAAGCCGAAACACGACTCCACCTGCGGAGTACGCTCGTATTGTTCGATATCGTTCCATAACGTTATAAATGCCTTCCTCTTCCACCACAAGTGCGGTTATGGCACTCGGAAAACGCGTGGGGATAGACCACCAATTCTGGCGTGGTGGTTCTATCTTGCGGACATGGGGTACCTGACCGCCTCCCTACCTGTTTTTTACACTATACAACATTTGCTGTCCTATGGGTAGATTTTTACCCATTGCGGGCTATCGCCGAGCGCACCGCCTCCAAGTTTTTCGTAGGTGTTTCAGGCGCAATTGCGCAACCTGGAGCCAGTAAGAAACGCTCTCCGCCAGTCTGCTCAATCGCGCCGGTAACCTCTTCGCGTACCTGGCTGGGCGAGCCGCTTTTCAGCGTGTTTTGCTGGTTAATCCCGCCCATAATCGCTTTGTTTGAGCGTCTTTTGCCGTCGCCCAGGCTGGGATTTCCCTCGGCATATGCGTCCCAGTTCAGAGCATGTACTGGATAGGCAGCTAACTGATCAAAGTAGATATGCGTGCCGCAGTTATGCAGGATGGTGAACTTTGAACGCTTTTTAATGGCGTCGAGGAACTCCAGGTCATACTGTTCGCCAAATTCGCGATACTGATCGGGGGTGAGCAGGTCCTTCGAGGCCCAGCCATTGGTGGCGTAGAAGATGCCGCTAGCCCCGTACTCCATACAAGCAATTGCAAAGGTGGTGAAGGTTTCCGTGATCACACGTAGAGCTTTGTGCATGGTCGCGCGATCTTCGCGGATGCTTTGCAGAACTGGCTCAAGACGATCGCCAACCAGATATTTCGCCACGCCCAGGGGACAGAAGATGGTCTGCACAAAGTACGCGTCAAAGCCTACAGAATGGTTGATCAGCTGGAGAGCCTTCAACTGCTCACCCAGCGTCCCATGGTCGGGCTCCAGAGGGCGCAGACGCTTCCAATCAGAGGGGCCCTTGATGGGTATATCCTCGAAGATCGGTGCCTGATATTTCTCGCCAGAAGGCCTGACCTTGACCTGCCAATCCTCGACGTGATAGCTGGCGCGCGGGTTCACTTTAAGATAATCCCAATCGTAGCGGGTGAAATTCTCCACCATCGCTTCGGACAGTCCTTGCGCGCTCCATTCACGCGCGAAGTCGTGTCCCCATAGGCTAACGGGCACGCGATCCACCGGCTCGCCGCGTAATGCGGCCTCTACGCGTTCTTTTTTATTCACGGTTTCTCCTTAATGGAAGCGATTTCTCATTCCGCCCCCGTTCACTATCCTTGTTTGCGCTGACACAAAAAGCATCAGGTCATGTGTATAGTGAGCTGATAATGTGCCTGGAGTGTCGTGTCCAGGGCATACGCTGAAACGATCAGCACGGCGCGCGTGACCTTTTCGCCAAAGTGCGGGAGGGTCAGGGTGCCTTGAACCGAGGCCAGGTCGACGTTCATCGCCTGCACTGTAAAGGTCGATCCGGTATAGACGATGGCCTGCACCAGATAATGTTCCGGCAGAATGTTGTTGGTGTGCACAAAGCCCTGGCTGGTCCAGCCGGAGCCAGGTGCGTTATCCTGGTAATTGATCTCTGGGATACGCACCTGATCGATGGCAAAGCCCTGCAAGGCGACAGCGTTATCCGTCACCTCTTCAAAGCGCAGCAGGATCTTCTTGCCCGCGTAGGGCGTGAGATCAATGCTCTCCTGAACCCAGGCAGGCGTATTGCCACCGCCGCTGACACCTGTATAGCCATTGCCCCAGCTCAGCCCGTTGGGATTGCTGCTGGTGCTAAACTTGCCTTTTAAGGTATTCCAACTCACTCCGTTATTGGTGGAAACTTCGGCATAGGCGTAATCGCGATCCTGCGCCAGATCGAACCAGGTGGAGAACTCCAGCGTTGCGTGTTGCCCTTGCAAGCTGCTCAGATCAACGCTACGCGTCAGCGTGTTATCCATATTATTCGCGCGATTGCCCCACCATTCACCAGCGCTGTCAAGCGGATCATTGCCCACCAGGCGTACTGTGGGCGAGCCATTTAAGTGAACGGCGAGCGTGCTTGCTTTCCCGCTATGGGGATGCAGGTCGTAATATTCCGCCGCGTACTGAGAGACCTGGCCGGACTCGCTCAAGGGATATGTGGTGATGACGTGCTGCGGCGTCACAGCGGGCAGATGAATGGTTGGATAGCCATATTCTCCAACGTCAATGCTTGGGTCTGCTACGAAATTTGCCACCAGCCACTTGTTCAGCACATCGGGAAAGCGGTCGGGATAATTGTGTTTGGCCAGCACATCGTCAAAATTCTTCGGCGGGACTGCTGGATCCTGGAGCAACTCTTTGAGCACACTATAGCCCCCGTAGTGTTCGGCGAAATAATCGAGAAAGAGATAGCTCGCTCCGGCATGAGCAGCTTGCAGATTGGGAACATCAGGCCAGTTGGTTAACTGGATATCGGGCGCTTTGAGAAAAGCTCGATCGACCCCATCCGCTGAATAGTTATTCAAGTGCTGCGCCAGGATCGCCAGTCCCCCGTTCATCCAGTCGAACGTGAGAGGATGCTCGTGCCAGTCGACCAACTGCTGGAACTCGTTGGCCAGCGCGCTATTATAGTCGGCGCTCCCAGGAATCTCCCCATCGAGGTTCATGTAGAGCATGTCGCGCTGATTGCTATAAGGGTAGATGCTGGTCGAGTATTCGTCCTGTGCCGAAAAAAAACCACCGACATTTGTACCCAGACCCACGGTGTTCAGGATCGCAATCGGCGCATTCCCGCCAGTACCCCCGGAGGTCGCGAGTCCGCCAGGATAGATTTGTTGGTCAAACGTATCAGCGGAACTCTGAAAGGCCTGCTGATTAAAGGGCTGGTTATCCTCAACATACATCAAAACATGGGACGTGAGCGCGACAAGGCGGGCGTGAATCTGGCTGTACGTCTCGGTGTCCTGGTTCTCGATCCAGAAGCTCTCCTCCTGGCCTACTTGCCTGGCGGGCTGGGTGGTATCGCTAACCCGTGCGAACGTCCCGGCGGCCTGCGATTTTAAACGCTGGGCCAGGCTGACCGGATCGCTCACCTGAGGCGGTGTCATCAGCAAGAGCTGTTCGGTTTGCAACAGACCCGGTAGAGCCTCGGCGGTAGGTGAAGGCAGATTATTGCCTGGTTGATCCTCATCTGGCGTAGCCTGGGTACTTGTATTGCCTGAAGGTGCGCACGATGAGAGGAGCAGCAGGCAAAGGCAGAGGATCACCACAATGCGTCCTTTCATACGTGCTCCCCCAATTCTTGAAAACGATAACCCAGACCGCGTTCGGTCAGAATATACTGGGGGTGCGCCGGATCTTGCTCTAATTTCTGCCGCAGGTAGGTAATATACAGGCGCAGGTAATGGGACTCGTCGCGATATTCGTGGCCCCAGACCTTCGAGAGCAGCGTCTCGTGTGTTAGCAGACGTCCGGCGTTGCTTACCAGATGATAGAGCAGGCGATACTCTGTTGGCCGCAGGACAATGTGTTTGCCGCGCACAATCACTTCGCGGCGCGAGAAATCAATGGTCAGGTCGGAATCGACTACGATCGTTGTTTTGCGTGCTGGGGGTGCCATCAGCGAGCGACGCAGCAGCGCCCGGATGCGCGAGAGCAGTTCCGGCGGGCTGAAAGGTTTGGCCAGATAGTCGTCGGCACCCAGGTCGAGTCCACGGATCTTATCCGCCTCGCTCTGGCGCACCGTGAGCATAATCACTGGCACAGTCGAAACCTCGCGGATATGGCGCAACGCTTCAAAACCATCCATTTCGGGCATAGAGACATCGAGGATAATCAGGTCAGGGAGAAGATCGCGTAGCTTTTCCAGCGCCTCTCTGCCGTTGCCCGCCTCTTCCACATGATAGCGTTCCAACTCTAGATTCATCCTGACGAGATCGCAGATACGCGGCTCATCATCGACGACCAGAATGGTCATATCACGCGCGGCAAATACTTCCTTTTGCATTAAAACACCACCATCGGCAATTGTGCCTTCTCCTCACGAGGTAAACTAAAAGCAAAGGTGGAACCGCTGTGCAGGACACTCTCCACCCAGATTCGGCCACCATGCGCTTCAAGGATCGCGCGGCAAATATAGAGTCCCAGGCCAGCGCCCTTGATCGCGCTCTGTTTGGCCTGGCCTGCGCGTTGAAAGCGCTCAAAGATTTCTGCCTGCTCGCGGAGTGGAATGCCCATACCCCTATCACTGATGCTCACAATAACTTCATCACCCATCGCCCGACAGGTCACAGCAATCTGCGCGGGACCCGGCGAATATTTGAGCGCATTCTCCAGCACGTTTTGTAAAACCTCTGCAATGCGTTCGCGATCCGCCATGACCGTGGGCAGATGCGCGGGCAGATCAAGCGTAATCGCAGCCTCTGGTGCCCTCACACGCAGGCGTTCGGCCACCCGCTCGATCAGTGGAGCAAGATCCAGCGGCGTGATCTCCATTTGCAGGCCGCCAGCCTGGATACGCGAGGCATAGAGCAAATTACCGACCAGTTTATTCAGACGATCTGCCTCTTCCTCTATAGCTTTTAAACGGATGCGCAGCGCTTCCGGGTTCAACACCGCGTCCAAACGGGCCAGGGTTGAGGCGTAGCCCTTGATAATCGCAATGGGCGTCTGCAGCTCGTGCGAAACCACCGAAACAAACGTTGAACGCTGCTCTTCCTGCTCACGCTCACGCGTAATATCGCGCACAGTGAGAATCCCGATCGTTGGCTCACCGTGCGCCGAAAGGATGCGGGCGGCGGTGACCGCAACCGTAAATTGCTGGCCATCGCGGGCCACAATGAGCATCTCTCGATTCGTCACGCGCTGCCCGGCAAACGCCTGCAGAATGGGAGAATCGTGCAGGCCAAGGTCGTGTCCCTGGCGATCTTTTGGGCGCAGCACCTCGAAATAGAAGCGCCCGACCACCTCGTGTTCGCGCCAACCGGTCAGCCGCTCCATGGCCGGGTTAAAATCGAGAATGCGCAGTGTCGCGTCCACTGAGAGAATTCCCTCGGCGCTCTGTTGGAAGATCGCGGCCAGGCGCTGCTGCTCTTTCACCAGCACTTGCGCCCGCAAAGCTGCACGCAGTCCAGCGGCCAGTTGCGCGATCACCAGATGTTGGTTATTCTCCAGAGATGCTACCTGTGTCTCCCCAGGCGCGAGACGCAAGCAGTGCAAAATCCCCAGCGCGCCAGCGGCATCAGAGACAAACGCCGAGTAGCGTTCCAGGTCGGCTATGGGTGCCGGAGCCTCATCTTCTTCCACCAGGGATAGCACGCTACTCAACTGAGCCGTGAGCAGCGGGGACAAGGTATCGACAACCAGCGGGCGAGCCGGGCCGGGCTGTGCGCGTTCGCGGATACTGCTTAAGAGTAGCGCCGCCTCTTCCTCACGTAACTGGTAGAGAGTATACTCTGAACTGCTCTGGGGGTCAAATGCCTCGTTAGCAAGCACAAAAATCCCGGCCTGACCGCCCAGAAGCCGCACGGCACCACCCACGAGGATGGTGATTTGCTCATACAGTTCCTCGGAATGGCGTTGTTGGGACCAGGACATGGCAGGCTCCTCATCGCGGTGCGCGCAAGGGGCACCGCTACATGCACGACGATCTGGCGCGTTTTTGTGAATGTAGCGCCGGCCCTTGCGCCCGGCGCGGCCCCATACGATTGTTGATAGAACCCTTCCACACACGACCACTTGCCAGGGCGTGAGAGATAGTGCTATTGTAGCACAGAAATTGGGATTGTATAACCCAGAGTGGCGAGGTTTTCCTAACTATGCACGTTGACGTTTTTACACTCTTCCCCGACATGTTCCAGGGACCATTCTCCGAGAGTATTCTCAAACGCGCCCAGGAGCAGAACTTGTTGAGCATCGCGCTGCACGATATTCGCGCTGCCACGACGGACAAACACCATATCGTTGACGACTATCCCTACGGTGGTGGCGCGGGTATGGTCATGAAGCCAGAGCCGATCTTCGCAGCGGTTGAAGCGGTCTATCAAGGCGGCCCAATCATCCTGATGTCGCCACAGGGCCGCCCCTTTACCCAGCAAATCGCCCACGAACTCGCCCGCGAGCCGCGCCTGACTCTGATCTGTGGCCACTACGAGGGCATTGATGAACGCGTGCTCGAACACCTGATTACCGACGAAATTTCCCTCGGCGACTACGTGTTGACCGGCGGCGAACTGGCCGCGATGATCATCGTCGATGCCACCAGTCGCTTGATCCCTGGCGTGCTGGGCAGCGATGAGTCCACCCTGGAGGAATCGCACAGCAACAATCTGCTGGAATACCCCCACTATACGCGGCCCGCTGAGTTTCGCGGCTGGCGTATCCCCGAAATCTTGCTATCCGGTCACCACGCCAACATCGCCCGCTGGCGACGCAAAGAATCGATCCGTCGCACACGCGATCGTAGGCCCGACCTCTTCGCGAAGCTGGATCTGAGTAGCAAGGGGGATCAGAAAATTTTGCGTGAGTTGGATGAAGAAGAATGAAGAATAAGGTGCTTACGGACTCTACGCAAAAAATTGCTCAACAGGTATTCGTAAAGTAGGCACAAGGCGCGATGACAGCACAGCCTGCCCACGATAGATGCCCAATGGTTGATACTTCTGGCCTGCCAGCACCAGCACTTCGACGGTGCGCGCCTCTGGATCAACAATCCAGTATTCTTGCACGCCTGCCGCAGCATAGGCCCGATATTTATGGTTGCGATCGTGGGTGGCTGTGCCTGGCGAGGCGACTTCTACAACCAGGTTGGGAGCACCAATCATACGGCTCTCTGTGATATAGTGTAAATGTTCGTTCAGCACAACCATTACATCGGGCTGTACCACAATGTCAGACGCGAGTTCTACATCGAACGGAGCAACTATTACCTCTCCCAAACCAGTCATTTTGATGTGTGCGCGTAAATAGGAAGCGATCTCAAAAGCAGCATGTTGATGTGACCATGTGGGTGATGGAGACATGAGTAAGAATCCGTTCATTATTTCATAGTGCTTCCCATCTTCAGGCAGGCGAGCATAATCATCATAGGTCCAATGCCCCTGCTCCGGGCTGGGGAAGTTCTGCGCCTCTGTCACCATTGGCAATGGTTCGGGAGAGAGTGCCATAATTGTGCTGCCTTTCGTAGGGAATCAGAGAGAGAATTTTATTTCTATATATTCCATTATATGATCCTGTCCAAATGCTCCGGTTTTTCCGAGGATGCTTTTTATTCTAATGGGCCTCGTCCGATTTCTGCCTATCCTGATTGCCACGCTCGTGTTCGCGTTCAGCCTGCTTTTTCAACGCTTCCTGGCGTAGTCGTTCCTCCTCCATAATCTCCGCAGCCTCGTCGGCCAGGGTGCGTCCCTCGCCGCCTCCGGCGTTGTGGTGCGAGGAGCCGCGTGGCTCCAGAACTTCACGCGAACGGCCTCCACCCTCGGCGCGACTGATAACTCCGCGATCCTCCAATAGATCAATCAGGCGGGCGGCGCGTGAATAACCGATTTTCAAACGGCGTTGCAGAAGTGAGATCGAGGCGCGTTCGTAATCCTGTACCACCTGCTCAGCCTGCTCCAGCAACTCATCCTCCAGCTCGAACTCGTCAGACACGTGCTCACTGACCTCCCAACCGGGTTCGACAGTGGGTGCGCTGGCCTGGGCCTGCCCCTCGGCTGCTGCGGCATGGTCGGCGGCCTGCTGACGCCAGTACTGCACTAACCGCTCTGCCTCTTCGTCGGCGACAAACGCGCCCTGGATGCGCTCCGGTTTACCCGCGTCCGCTGGCAGGTAGAGCATGTCACCACGCCCCAGCAGGCGTTCCGCTCCACCCATGTCGATAATCGTGCGCGAGTCCACTGCCGAACTGACCATGAAGGAGATACGCGTGGGGATGTTGGCTTTGATCAAGCCGGTGATGACATCGACCGAGGGGCGCTGCGTGGCCACGACCAGGTGAATGCCGGTCGCGCGCGCCAACTGCGCCAGGCGGCAGATCAGGCCCTCGACCTCCTCTGGCGCGGCCATCATCAGATCGGCCAATTCGTCGATGATAATCACGATTGCTGGCAAGTTTTTCAGCGTCTCATCGCCACGAGCGATCCGTTCCGCACGCAATTTGCGATAGCCGTCCAGATTGCGCACCCCCAACTGTGAGAAGAGTCGGTAGCGCTTCTCCATCTCCGCAATGGCGATCTTGAGCAGGCCCACGACGCGCTCAACCTCCGTCACCACTGGCGAGAGCAGGTGCGGGATGCCGTTATACATCGATAACTCGACCATCTTGGGATCGACCATCAGCATGCGCACATCATCGGGTGTGGCCTGTGTGATAATGCTGGAAATGATTGCATTAATGCTAACACTCTTGCCCGCGCCTGTCGCTCCAGCAATCAGCAAGTGCGGCATTTTCGCCAGATCACCCACGCGTATAGCGCCAGCGACGTCTCTGCCAAGAGCAACAGTCAGCTTTGATTTGGCTTTGGCAGCCGCGTATTCTTTGCTGTCCAGGATCTCGCGCAGAGTGACCAGGCGGCTATGCTTATTGGGAATCTCCACGCCGACGTAGGGCCGACCGGGCACAGGTGCCTCCATGCGGATGGTCTTCGATTCGAGCACCAGGGCCAGGTCGTTTTGCAGGGCCATGATACGGCTCACCCGCGTGCGCGTCTCGTAGACGATATTGCCCGCCGAGTCCTTGACCGGCACCAGACGACCCTTCTCGTCCTCTTTCATCATCGGCTTGCCCGTGGGACGGATGCCGAAGCGAATGACGGTCGGGCCAATACTGATATCCTCTGGCCGCACCTCGGCCTCGACCCGGAAGCTGCGCAGGGTGTCCTGGATGGTTTTGGCCAGGGTGGAAGTATCATCGCCCAACATCTGCTGTTTCGCGTCCTCAGGACTATTCAGCAGCGAGCTGTCCGGTCCTTTCCAGGGCGAGGCAATCTCCGGCACAGCGGAGCGGCGGGTAATCTTGAGCTGCGGGCCGCGCTGTGGATTGGGTGCCAGGGGTTCCATCTCATCCAGTTGATGCGCTTCCACCTCTTGCTGGAAAGGTAATTCCTGCTGGCGCACGCCTTTCACCGAGGCCATGTGCTCGGCGCGATTAAGCGACTGGGCTGGGCGCGCTCCCCTGGGCACTCGCCCGATCTGGTCAATATGCTGATTGATATTGTTGCGCGGATCGTCATGCGCCGCGTCAAAATCATCCTCAAACTCGACGACATCCTCATCATCCTCTTCGTCATCCAGCTCAACCTCGTTGGCCAGCATCTGCCTGCGTGGGAGATTCTTGGGCGTGTTATTATCGGCCAGTCCGTTGCCCGCGTAGCGACTAAAGCGCGGGCGCTGTCCCAGGAACGGAGAGACGCGTGGAGAGGTGCTGTCAGCGGGCTTACCACGCGGTTCTAGAAAGACCTTTTGCAGCAGGCTCGCGGTGCTCAGCAGGTGGCTCATCGTCACCTTGAAGGTCAGCAGTGCCACAATTACGAAGAGGCCAAGCACCAGGACATGCGCGCCAAAGCCCCAGGAGAGCATGGGTGTGGCGATTACTCCACCAACGATACCGCCAGTAGTGCGACCCAGCAACAACTGGCTCTCCACTAGTAGCAGAACCAGAAGCCCCAACAGGCCCAGAACCAGTGACCAGCGGATAAAGCGGATATTGCGCACCCCTTCGATAAGATGTGCGATGGCGAAAGCAATCAGCCCCAGGCTCAGCGGGATCGCCCCCCAGCTAAAGACGCTAAAGAAAAAATCTGCCAGCGGCTTGAACAGGGGCAGAGCGCGCCAGAGGGTCAGCGCGAGAAACAGGACGCAGGCTAAAAGCAGCAGAACGATGCTAAAGAAGCGTTGCTGCTCGTGTGGCTGCATCTCGTCCCATTTATCGCGTACCTGGCCGATCAGGCGCGAATCCACAGGCATAGAGGGGCTAGCTGCCGCGCCTCGTCCCTTTGCCGGAGAAGCCGCTGCTCCTTTTCTGGCTGACGAGCGCTGGGTATTTGCTCGCCCATTGGAACTGGCACGCTGCCTGGGGCCCGAAGGCGTTGCCCGCTGCTCGACGCGCGTGCTGCTGGAGCCCAGGCTGCCCGCCGCTTTACTCACGCGCGAAGCTTTACCGGCCTCTATCCCTGGTACAATGCGCGAACTGCGCTGCTCTTTTTTCTGTCCATTGCCCGCCATACAAATTCCTCTTTCGCGACAAGACACATAAAGACACCACTATGATAGCGCAGATGTTCAAGGATGCGCAAGAGGAAATTTTAGAATCGAGCGTATCCAAATAACAGGGGAGCAGAAACACCATGTATTTCTGCTCCCCTGTCATTTGTATGTGCTCAGTTACACTTCCATCACAACCGGCAAAACCATTGGTCGGCGATGCGTTTGCTCGTAGAGATACTCGCTGAGCGTATGGCGCATCTTATCTTTGACAAACGACCAGTCGGAAGAGTGACCATTCAGGCCGACAAACGAGTCCAGCACTCGCGTGCGCGCGTTCGCCAACAACTCCTCTGAGTCGCGCATGTAGACGAAGCCGCGTGAGACGATGTCGGGTCCCGCCAACGGCTGACCGGTCTCTTTATCGACGGTCAGCACTACCATTAGAATGCCATCCTGGGCCAGCACCTGACGGTCGCGCAGCACGATCTGTCCGATATCGCCCACACCGAGGCCATCGACGAAGACGTTGCCGCAGGGGGTGTGACCAACGGATTTAAACTCATCACTCGTGACTTCCACGACGTCGCCGTCCTCGGCCACCAGGATGTGTTTCTCAGGGATACCGAGCGAATAAGCCAGTTTGGCGTGCAGCACCAACTGACGATACTCACCGTGGATGGGCAGGAAGAATTTTGGTCGCAGCAAGCTGAGCATCAGCTTCTGCTCTTCCTGGGCGGCGTGGCCGGACACATGGACATTGGCAATGGCCTGATAGAGGACCTCTGCGCCCTGGCGGAAGAGGTTGTTAATCGTGCGATTCACCATGCGTTCGTTACCTGGCACCGGCGTGGCCGAGAGGATCACCGTGTCATTCTGCTGAATGCGTATTAAGCGATGATCCTGGTTAGCGATGCGGGTCAGCGCCGAAGTCGGCTCGCCCTGGCTGCCCGTACAGACAACCACTACCTGCTCCGGCTTGAACTGTTTAATATCCTCAGCGCGGATCAGCATCCCCTGCGGTACGTGCACGTAACCCAGTTCAATTGCCATCTGGACGTTGTTGATCATGCTGCGTCCAACCAGGGCCAGACGCCGATCGTAGCGCTCGGCGGTATCGATGACCTGCTGCACCCGCGAGAGCAGCGAAGCAAAGGTTGCGAGAATAATGCGTCCGGGTGCGTTCGCAAAGATCTTATCGAATGAATCGTTGATAACCCGCTCAGAAGGCGTATAGCCAGGCGATTCGATACGCGTGCTATCGCCCATCGCCACCAGCACACCCTCGTTACCCAGGCGAGCCAATGTGCCGAAATCGGCTGGTGCGCCATTGACCGGTGTGTGGTCGAATTTGTAATCGCCCGTATGCACAATGATGCCCAGGGGCGTGTGAATGGCCAGCGCGGTGGCGTCGGGCACGCTATGGTTAACCCGTACAATCTCAACTGAGCACTTGCCTGCCTCAATGCGGTCGCCGGCATTGACTACATTCACGACCGCTTTGTCAATCTGCCGGTGCTCTTTCAGTTTCACATTGATCAAACCCTGCGTCAGGCGCGTGGCATAGATTGGTGGGAAATCGAGTGCTGGCAGGATATATGGTAGGCTGCCGATGTGGTCTTCGTGACCGTGGGTAACAAAGATGCCGCGAATATTCTGCTTCTTATCGTGCAGATAGGATATATCGGGGATCACCAGGTCTACGCCAAACATCTCCTCGTCGGGAAACATCGAACCGGCATCAATGATGATAATGTCGCTATCATACTCCACAACCATCATGTTCTTTCCGACCTCCCCCAGGCCTCCCAGGGGAATCAGTCGAATTTTTTCTGTTGTCAAGGTAAAAAGAACCTCCTCACTACACTTTCACGCGTGTAGTGTTCTAAAATGTATTCGTGCGTTGTTTGTTTATATCTCCACTTCTGTCTGCATCTAC
>Ga0102924_1002397_pt1 | contig 20461 bp, 28 predicted proteins | sample PaiPotPPM11metaG_FD_80116 | JGI IMG/M metagenome (GOLD analysis project Ga0102924, IMG submission 80116) | Iron sulfur acid spring bacterial and archeal communities from Banff, Canada, to study Microbial Dark Matter (Phase II) - Paint Pots PPM... ...
ATATTTGCGCTAGCTCTTGCCGGATCTCCTGTTTGGAATGACCGGGGAGAATCCGGCAATTCACGACCGCTTCTGCCCGACCTGGCAGTGCATTGTTGGCGTGACCGCCAGAAAGGCGTGTCGCGACACAAGTCGTGTGCAGCCTGGAGTTGTCGGTAGGGTCCTGCGAGGTGCGATTGATTGCGTCGATATCGGGCGGCGTGCGCAGAATCGCTTTAAGGTCACCGGCACGCTGTCCGGTTGCCACGCTGGACAGGTGCTCATAGTAGGCGCGGGTGACACTGTTCAGCTCGAAGGGAAATTTGTGTTGCTCCAGGTTGAGGAGCGCATGAGCCAGTTCGTAAATGGCATTATCCGGACGCGGGAGCGAGCTGTGCCCGCCGGGGTTGGTGACCACGATCTGGTAATCCGAATAGAGTTTCTCGGTTGCATCGACTACCAGCGCGAGTGCCTTGCCGTGATCCATCTGTACTTCGCCGCCGTCATGATTCAACACGAATTCGGCATCGACCAGCTCGTGCTGATTCTTCAGCAGCCAGTTGACGCCGTTTGATTTGCCACCTTCCTCATCTGCCGTAAGCGCAAGGATGATGTCGCGATCGGGAACGAATCCTTCTTTCTTGAACCGGATTAGAGTTGTCGCCATGATTGTGTCGCCACTTTTCATATCCTCGGTGCCGCGACCGTAAAAGTAGCCGTCCTTCTCAATAAACTGGAATGGATCTGTAGTCCAGTCCTCGCGCCGCGCTTCAACCACATCAAGGTGCCCGATCAGCAGGACTGGCTTGAACTTTCCCGATCCGTGCAGGCGCACCACCAGGTTCTTCTTGCGGTCATTCGGGCCGCCAATATAAATGTCTTTTTCCGGAAAGCCCGCGTCCCGAAAGCGTTTAGCCATCGCCTCAGACGCGGTGGTCACGTTGCCGACAGAATCTGTGGTGTTGATCTCAATCAGCTGTTTAAAAATGTCATGCGCAAGCTGCTTTGTTGAGTTGTCGAGCTGCCCATTTGCGGTCGCCAAAAAAACAAGAGGTGCGATGAAAAGCGAGGACAAGCGTTTCAAGGGTTTCTCCCTTTCATTATGGAAACGCTAAACCTATCAGAAGTAATTGCGAATGGACAAATCTTCGCGCCGCCGAGCCTCTTTTGAATGTGGTACCGTGGTACACTGGTACACATGATCGAGGCATCGGAGTTCATCGTCGAGCGAGTGCAAACCGGAGTTCGGATGGAGAAGCGGCTCCTCAAAGTCCTGAAGGCCTTTGCCGAATATCACGATATGACCCTGGGGGATCTGCTCGAAGGCATTGTGCTGCACGCTTTCGATGGCAAGACGCCGTTCTCTCCGGCGTCGCTCGATCGGCTCCAGCAGTTGAAGAAGTTTTATGGCTTAGACCTCGATTCCAGCGCCAGCCATCGCCTGAAAGAAATCAGAGGCAGCCGCGCACGCAAATCAGGGGCAGCGAAATGACCACGCATCGCAATCCGGAATCGCGCATAGAGTTTGCTTTGACAGGGCTGCAGTGGTGTTTGGGAGTTGTGATTTTAGTTGAGGCTACCCTGTTCCTCTTTGGTCCAGGATCCGGTCATGACTTCACTTCGACCCACATGCCCAGCGCCATCCGCCTGATCCTGGGATGGGGAGAGATTGCGGGTGCAGTCCTGCTATTAATTCCGCGAACCGTGGCGCGCGGAGGCTGGCTGCTTCTTTTCATTTTTCTGTTTGCCGTCGTTATCCATCTTCTGCATGGAATCGCAAATGTCGGCAATCTAGTTATTTATTCCGCGGCAGCATGGGCGGTCGCGTACGGCAAGGGCACAGACGACCGCAGCGCGCGAGCCTCCGGCGAGTGAAGACGAGTATGATCGATCAAGAATTGATTGACCGCTTCGAAGGTGGTGCGGTGCCCGAGTTTCACCACGCTGATCATGTCCGACTAGCCTTCGCCTACCTGCAAAAATATCCACCCCTTACAGCGCTCGACAGATTTTCCGGCGCTCTGAAGCGATTTGCCGCCAGTCATGGCAAGCCGCAGCTCTATAACGAGACCATTACTCACGCATATTTCTTTCTCATTCGCGAACGGATGGCCCGCCGCGGTTCCATCGAATGGGGCCAATTCGCCGCACAGAACCCGGACTTGCTGATCTGGAAAGATGGAATCCTGAACCGTTATTATCAGGAGAGTACGTTGAAATCGGATCTCGCCCGGAGTGTGTTCGTTTTTCCTGATAGATTGAGCTGACGACAGCCTGCATAATGCAGCGGATGCGCTATGCTTTGCTTAGAAATTGCGGAGTGAAGTACGATAGTCGAACCGCAATGATTTGCAAGCGACAGCCTGGAGGAGACTCATGCCCGTCACGTCAGCAACTATCGGCGAGACCTTCAGCGCCAGTCGATTGACCCGCGGCAATCTGTTTTTCCCGACCCGCATCGTGGTCAGCCCACTTCACGTCAGCCGAGTCAAGTCGCGCATGTTCGGTGGCACGGAAGAGAGCATCGCAATTTCACAAGTGGCGTCAGTGAGAATTTCGACCGGGATCATCTGGGCGGAAATCACGATTGAGTCAACCGGAGGCGCCGACCCAATCACCAGCCACGGTCATCGCAAACGCGATGCCATTCGCATCCGTGAGCTCATCGAGAACTATCAGGGCAGTCGTGCCAGCCTACCCGCTACTTCTCGTAGCTGACTTTCAGCGTCTCCGTCGTTTCTTTCGATCCCGGTTCATAACGCCACTTCATCACCGCTGCTACCGCAGCTTGGGCACTATGCGCAGTTACATAAGGTCTATCGCGCTCCAATGGAAAATGAGACGCGCTATTCCCCGGCAAAGTGCATTGGCTGCGACATGAAGGCGGTGAGCGGGAACCCTGATTTCAAACATGTTTCGACCTCGTTTGTTGAAAGGCAAAACTGGACAGTCCGCACTACAATGCGACGCTACACGCGGTTGTCGAATGGGTTCTCTCGGAAGCTAGAAAATCACGCGGCTGCCACGGCACTAAATTATTTCGCATACAACTTCATCAAAATTCATCGTACACTTCGCATGAGTCCGGCAATGGCCGCCGAGGTCACAGATCGTCTGTGGGACGTGAATGACCTTGTAGCCCTGTGGGAAGCATACGAGCGGAGGGCGGAAAGAGCGGCGTGAATAGGCTTACTGCATTCGGACTTTTTGCAGTAACGGCGATGCTGGTGCTGTATGCGCTGGAGAAGCGGCACCACTGGTGCATTCTCGGCTTCGCTTTTGCCTGCGTGCTTGGCTCCGTTTATGGATTTCTTCAAGGCGCATGGCCGTTTGGCTTAGTCGAAGGCGTTTGGTCAATTGTCGCCGCCAGAAAATGGTGGATGACCCGGAAACTTTCAAAGTAGCCCACTACCAGCCCGGTCGGAGGGGTGTACATAGCGAAGACTCCTGTTAGAGTGTTCTTCGGCTGGAATTCAGTTCTTCTTTAACTGGAGCTATGGCGTCCGATCCACAAGAGCCGCAAAAGAAAAATCCCTGGGTCCACTTGGCCAACTACGCGCAACTGGCCATTGTCTTTCCGGCGGCGACCGTCATCGGGTGGCTGATGGGCGTGGGGCTCGATCACTGGCTTCACACCACTTGGCTTTATATCGTGGGACTGCTTCTCGGCATTGTCGCTGGGTTTGTAGAGTTGATTCGGACAGCGATGAAAGACAGCTCGTAATTTTCGTCGCGAGTGTGTGGTCCGATTTCCTTCGCGATTTTTAGATTTTCCTTCGTGAACCGGAGCCTGTCCTGAATTAGCCGAAACCCCGAGCGAAGCCGAGGGGGAAGTCGAAGGAGCCTGTCCTGAATTAGCCGAAGCCCCCGAGCGAAGCCGAGGGGAAGTCGAAGGGTGTCCTTCCTGGTTGAAAAATGACATCTCAGCCGCAACCCGGCGACGATTTCTACGCTCGCGCCCTCGACCGGACCCAGAAAATCATGCTGGTGCTGGGAATCGCGGGACTAATTACGGCATGGGCATTTTTCGGCTGGCGAATTGGCGCTGGGTTCGCCTTGGGCGGTGCCATTGCTTATTTAAATTTTCACTGGCTTGCGAAAATAGTAGCGGGAATTTCAGAGCTCACGACTGTTTCCGGCACAGCAACAAGTCGCCGCGTGGTGCACCGTTTTGTGCTTCGCTACGTTTTGATGGCCGTAATCGCGTTTGTTATACTTGCTGTTTCCCGCGAGGGCCTTTATGGATTGTTTGCGGGCTTGTTTTTGCCCGCAGCGGCGATCTTGTGTGAGGCCGCATACGAGACGTACAAAGTAGTCAGTGGCTAGTGTTCAGTGGTTAGGTGTTGAGGTCTCACTGATTACTAACAACTGACCACTGGCAACTGATTTTCCATGCCCGAACAACTCTGGTTTACGCAACTTTTGAACCACGCTTTCGCCGGCCCGGTGACCGCGTTGCTGCGCGCGCTGCACATTGAGCCGCAATATCCTCAGGCTCCGATTACCAATGCGGTTGCGATGGAAGTGTTGGTTCTCGGGCTTTTACTTTTGTCTTTTCTCGTCCTGCGCAGCCGGCTTTCCGTTGAAAGTCCCGGAGGGCTTCAGCACATTTTTGAGAGCTTCCAAGGATTCATTGAAGGTGAAAGTCATTGCATCATCGGTCACGGCAGTGAGCAATTTACGCCAATCCTTGCTGTACTCTTCCTGTTCATTCTGATCGGGAACCTGTTTGGAGTCGTACCCGGCCTGGAGTCGCCTACGGCATCGCCAGTCGTTCCTTTGGGCCTCGCCCTTTGCACGTTCGCTTATTACCAGCTGCAGGGTTTACGGCGGCACGGGGTCAAATATCTAAAGCAATTTTTGGGACCGGTGTGGTGGCTCGCTCCTCTCATGATCCCTCTCGAAATTATCAGCCATTTGGCCCGATTGCTCTCTCTTACCATTCGTCTTTACGCCAATATGTTCGCCGGAGATTTAGTCACACTGGTCTTTCTCTCGCTTATTCCGATTTTCATACCGATCATTTTTCTAGGTCTTCATATCTTTGTGGCATTGCTGCAGGCTTACATATTCGTGTTGCTAGCGATGGTCTATCTGGCGGGTGCTGTAGCTGAGGAGCACTGAACTGGCTTTGAAATTTTCAGTACAACGTTCGATTTTCTTAATTCATAAAATGTAGTCAAGAGGCACTCGGTCTTATCGCCGTTCAGCGTGAGGGCGTTTGCACGGTAACGTCAACCACCCACTGGCGGCAATTCATAACCAGGAGAAAGAAAATGCGTAGTCTCACCAATATATTCATGGCACTGGCAGTGATGTGCTTTGCCGTACCTGCCCTTGCTCAAACTACTGGCGCTGCCGCGGGCAATCCCACCAATTGGGTAGCCGCCGCCGCTGTCATCGCCATGGCAATTGCCTCCGCCGGTTGCGGAGTTGGGCAAGGTAGGGCAACCGCCTCCGCTGCAGAGGCTATGGCCCGGAATCCTTCGGCCCGGCCGGCCATTCAGTTCGCGCTCATTTTTGGTCTCGCCTTGATCGAGTCGCTGGCCCTCTACACGCTGGTGATTATCTTCTTGAAGGCGAAATAGCAGTTTCGTTCGTCATCTCAGCGTACGATCAGTGTTGGCGCGGGCCGAGACTCCGAAGCATTTCTGAACTACGCTGATATGACGTTTAGCTCTGTTTTCTCTGCGTACCCCTGTGGTTGGTGGTTTTCAGGGCGAGCGGAAGGTCTAGACGCCTCACGAAAGCTATGTCCTTTGCTCTTGACCATCTCGGCATCGCCGTAAGGTCGCTGGCGGATGCAAAGGCCATCTACGAAAAGCTAGGCCTCCCGCTTTCGCCTGAGGAAGTTGTCCCCGGTGAAAAAGTTCGTGTGATCATGGTTCCAGTCGGTGAAACTCGGCTGGAACTTCTTGAGCCCACCTCTGATGACTCGGTGATTGCCAAATTTATTGCCAATCGCGGCGAAGGCCTGCATCACATCTCGATTCGGGTCCCTGACCTGAGCGCTGCTGTGCGAAAGCTCAAAGCTGACGATGTGCGCCTGGTTTCAAACGAAATTAAGATCGGCGCCGGTGGTCATCGCTACGTCTTTGTTCATCCCTCCAGCGGTTCCGGCGTGCTGATTGAACTGGTTGAAGCCAGCCATTAGTCTGCTCTCTTATGCTGATACTGGGAGTGGACACCTCCGGCAAGAACGGCAGCATTGCGCTGGTGCGACTCGAGCAGGGAACTCCTCGGACCGTCGAAGTTGTGCCTCTCGAAGGTGGGACGTTTTCAGCGCAATTGGTGCCTCAGATTTCTGAGCTGCTTCAACGCCACAGATTGACGAAGCGCGATATTGACGCCTTCGGAGTCGTGTCAGGCCCGGGTTCGTTTACCGGATTGCGCGTAGGACTCGCTGCGATCAAAGCCCTTGCCGAGGTGCTGCAAAAGCCCATCGCTGCTGTATCGCTGCTCGAAGCCGTTGCCCGCGCGTGTGAGAAAAAAGGCGAGGTCCTTGCTGCGCTCGATGCCGGTCGCGGTGAAATTTACGTCGCGGAATACAGCGAGTTGGAAGCGCAGACCACCCTTCGCAAACAGGAGCAGCTGCTTACGTTTGCGGAGTTAGTTTCTTCTAATGGCGATCGGGAAATCGTCACGCCCGATGCAAAGATCGCCGAACTAGCTCGCGAAAAAGGTCTGCGAGTGACACAGGTTGCGTATCCGCGGGCCGATGTTATTGCCCGCCTTGGCCTTGAAAAAATCCAGGCTGGAGAAGTCGTTTCAGCCGAGTCACTCGGCGCCAACTACATTCGGCGAAGCGAAGCGGAAATCAAGAAATTGAGCATCTAGAAATGCCCATACGCCGAAGTCCATTCGGAACAATACCAGGCTTCGTGATTGTCTGGGAATTTCGCATTAGTAGCGCCAAGCGTCGCGCATTCGAGCGTGCTTACGGACCAGACGGAGAGTGGGCCAAATTCTTTCGAAAGGGAAAAGGCTTTCTCGGCACCGAATTGATTCGCGATGCTAACGACGCGGGACGGTATCTAACCCTCGATTTCTGGAAATCCCGCAAAGACTACGAGCGATTCAAACGCCAGAACCGGGAGATGTATCAATTGATCGACCAGCGATGCGAAGCCTTCACCACCAAGGAATCCGAAATCGGTCAATTCTCTCGCCGGACTTCGAAGGAGTAGCAGACGCCCCTCCGCCACGCCACTCCCGACGACATTCCTTCCATTCTCGCGCTGGAACGAGAAGTGCCGAGTCTTGTGCACTGGTCTGAGCAGCGTTACCAGGCGGTGTTTCAGTCTGGAGCTCCCGATCGCGTTTTATGGGTAGTTGAAGACGAAGGTACGATACGAGGCTTTCTTGTCGCACGATTTACCGCCGCCGAATGCGAGCTCGAAAATCTCGTTGTAGCCGTCGCGCACCGTCGTCGTGGTTTTGGATTGCAGCTGGTCCAGTCTCTGATCGAGGCCTCGCGACAATGCAATATCGATCGAATTTTGCTTGAGGTTCGTGAATCGAATGTGGCAGCCCGCGCGCTATACCAAAAGGTTGGTTTTCAATTAAACGGCCGGCGCAAAGCTTATTACAGCCATCCTGATGAGAACGCGTTGCTTTTTGCGTTTAAATGCACCGCTTCAGGTGCAGATGAACGTTAACCTCGGGTAACCGAGAGGTAAATTTTGGGTGAAAATCTTCGTTGAACCAGTTCTGGTCCTGTGCTAGCTTGGAAATACAATTTGACCGCAAGGAGGTCTGCAGGATGCTAGCCTCTAGAGATCAACTCCTGGCCACGCATGAGCAGTTCCGCAAGTTGGCCCAGGAGCACTCGCAATACGAACAACGCCTCTCATCCCTCACCCACAAACGCTATCTCACCGACGACGAAAAGCTGGAAGAAGTCCGGTTGAAGAAGTTGAAGCTTCGGCTCAAGGACCAGATGGAGTCTATTGAGCGCCAATATCGTGAGCACGTTTCCAGGGGCCAAGTAGCTTAAATTTTGTCGAAGCGCTCCGCCGTATCAAGCGGCACAGGATAGATGTATCCACAACAGCGCGAACAACTCTCCACAATAATCAAAATACCGCATTCGCCGGTACAATATAATCCCTTCAAATGGTTCGTGATGGCTACTACTACGGGGCCGTGCTGCTCGCGGCTGCTGTACTCGTGGGATGGCTGACCACCCCGCTTTGGGCCGTGATTCCAATTCTCCTGGCCGCGTTTTTTCTTTGGTTCTTTCGAGATCCCGACCGGGTCATCCCGTCTGAATCCGGAGCCGTGGTTTCCCCAGCGGACGGCAAGGTCACAAGCGTCGCAACCGTAAAGATGGACGGCCAAACATTTAAGAGCATCAGCATCTTTTTGAACGTATTCAATGTTCACGTGAACCGCTCGCCAGTTGCCGGCGTCGTCCGCGGCGCGCGTTACCAGGCAGGAAAATTCCTGAACGCCATGAATCCGGCCAGCGCCGAACATAACGAGCAGAATACGGTCACAATAGAAGGGGAAGGCCAGCGCGTTATCTTCAAGCAGATTGCCGGCTTATTGGCGCGCCGGATCGTCTTCACCAAGAAAATCGGAGATACCGTCAGGCGGGGAGAGCGTGTGGGCCTCATCAAATTTGGCTCCAGAACAGACGTGCTGCTCGATGCCGCAGCCGAAGTTGCGGTCAAGGTGGGCGATCACGTAAAAGGCGGCTCCAGCATCCTGGCCTTTCTGAAGCCTGTGTCGAAGGAGCTCGCCGGCGCCTTCGCCGGACGCGACCAACAAAGGAATAACTGATGGACGAACCGCGACAGCATCCGCTCCGGAGGAAAGAAGATCAACGTCCTCGCCGATTTCGCAAGGGCCTGTATATCTTGCCGTCGCTGTTTACTGCAGCTAACGTCTTACTCGGTTATTACGCGATTCTCCAGGTCATCAACGGCGCGGTGCAGTATGCCATTGCTCATGCAACTGAGAATCCGGTGCTCGAGGCCTGGCACTTCGACAATGCCGCCAAAGCTATCGGCTTCGCGGTTCTCTTTGATGGGCTCGACGGCCGAATTGCCCGCATGACCGGCACCACCAGCGATTTTGGGCGCGAGCTCGACTCCTTGGCCGACGTGATCACCTTCGGTATCGCGCCAGCTTTGCTCGCGTGGGCTTGGGGATTTCACCAGGTCTCAGCCGAACTCTCCCGTCCTGATATGGCAACCCTGCTGCCTCGTCTTGGTGCGATCGCCAGCTTTCTTTTCCTCATCGCAGGCGCCAGCCGTCTTGCCCGCTTCAATATTGCCGTGAACCCACAGCCCTCCAATCCCGGTCGTCCCGGGAAGAAGTATTTTGTCGGTATGCCCATTCCGGCAGGTGCTGGCGTCATTGCTGCGGTCGTGCATTTCCCGCATGGAGACCCGCTGCTCTGGTGGGGATCTTCGCTGACCTGGTTGATCGTGGTGGTGCTGGCTGCGTACCTCATGGTGAGCACGTGGCGCTTCTATAGTTTTAAAGATATTGATTTCCACGCGCGTCAACCCTTCCGCTTAGTCGTCATCTTTGGGTTGCTGCTGGCGGGAATATTGTTGTTTTCGGGGCCAGTGCTGTTTGTGATTGCCTTGACTTATATGTTCTCGGGAATTTTCTGGCGTTTACACTGGATTTTCCGCCGTAAGGCGAAGCCAACGTCTCCAACTTACACGGAGGCATCAGAACCCTCATGAATTCGAATATCAAATCGGTGGGGGTCACGCATCTCGAACCGGCGACCGGTTTCTACCGTGTTGCTATCGTCGGCGCGGGATCGCTCAAGGGCAAAGACGTCGCGGAAATGCTCGACCAACGCAATTTTCCATCTTCCGAAATCAAGCTGCTCGACGACGATGAGGCATTGGGTAAGCTCGAGGCATTGAAAGACGAGATAACCTTCATCCAGAGCGTCCGTGGTGAGCAGTTCGACAAGGTTGACTTCACATTTTTTGCTTCCGACGCCGACTCCACGGGCAGAAATTGGAAGCAGGTGCTGAAGGCCGGCAGCTCGATTGTGGATCTCTCATACGCATTGGAAGGCGAACCCGGAGCAGTGGTTCGCGCGCCATGGATCGAGCGTCAGTTGGGCCAGACCATCCCCCCGGAGCTTGAACCGGTTCCTGTCGTTGTGGCGCATCCTATTGCTGTCGTCCTGGCGCTGCTTCTGCTCCGTGTGAATGCTGCGGCACCAGTGAAGCGCGCGGTTGCTACAGTCTTCCAGCCAGCGTCCGAGCACGGGCAGAAAGGCATGGACGAGCTTCACGAGCAGACGGTGAATCTGCTCTCTTTCCAGCAACTCCCAAAAGACATCTTTGACGTGCAGGTTGCGTTTAACCTGGTATCGCGTTACGGAGAAAAATCCGCCACCACGTTATCTTCGATCAGCGACCGCATAATCCGTCACTATCGCAGAATCACCGCCGAGCAAGCTCCCGTACCTTCCATGCAAATTCTGCAAGCGCCAATTTTCCATGGCAATGCGGTTTCGCTCAATCTGCAGTTGGATCGCGTTGCCGACCTCGCGCAGCTTTCGAGTGCGCTTGCCGGTGAACACGTTTCGCTGACACCATCGTCAGAAGAAGCGCCCAGCAACGTGAATGCCGCCGGTCAGGGAGATATCCTCGTCACGCTGACTCCCGATGCTGCTGATCCAAACAGCGTTTGGTTGTGGGCCACATCTGACAATCTGCGAGTCGCGGCTTCTATCGCCGTCGAGTTGGCGGAGAGCATGGCCGCGGCCAGACCACGAGGGAAGATCCAGTGATTCGCACCGCCGGTCTTCTCGCGCTGGTCTGCGCTTTCAGCACTGGATGCGGCTATCACATGGCTGGACGCGCGAACCTGCTGCCTTCGAACCTTCGCGTTCTGGCGGTTCCGGCATTTGCAAACCAGACCCAGACTTACAAAATCGAGCAGACGCTTACCGCCGCTGTGGTCCAGGAATTTACCACTCGCACCAACTACCACATAATCTCCGATCCTCGTTCAGCCGACGCCACCTTGCGCGGAACAGTCACCGCCGCTGCCGCGACGCCACTTACCTACGACACCACGACCGGTCGCACCTCCACCGTCTTAGTAGTCGTCAGCATGAGCGTCGTGCTTACGGACGCGAAGGGACGAACTCTGTATCAGAACCCCACGTATGTTTTTCGCGAGCAGTATCAGGTCTCGCAGGAGTTGAGCACTTTTTTTGAAGAGGATTCTCCGGCCTTCAGGCGACTTTCATCCGAATTTGCCCGCACTCTGGTGTCGAATGTATTGGAGGCGTTCTAGTGCGCGCCTTTGCCCAAGCTGAGCGCTTTGTCTCTGAAGTAGAAGGCCGGAAGCTGCGTCCCGCGTACGTTTTCGTAGGAGACGAAGTATTTTTTCGCAAGAAGTGCCGCGACGCAATCTTGCAGCATCTTGTTCCGCCCGACCTGCGGGAATTCAGCCTGTTCGAATTTGATTTGTCGGAAACTGACTTGGCTGAGGTCCTCGACCGTGCTAGAACTCCCTCGCTGATGGCGCCGTTTCAGATTTTCTTCGTGCGCGGCGTGAAAACTCTATTCGGCCGCGGCTCGAATGAAGACAAACTTAATGCCATCGAGAAGTACTGCGGAGATCCGAATCCCGACGCCGTGCTGATCTTCGTTGCCGACCACATCAGCATTCCAGTCGATGCCCGCCGCATGGATCTGACCGACAAAGAGCGTTACGAGCGCATTCGCGAAACTCTCGGCCGCTACTGTGCGATTGTAGAACTCGGCCGCGTGGAAGAAAGCGATGCCGTGCGCTGGATCCAGGAATACTGCGTCACGCGTGACGTGAAGATCGATCTGGATGCCGCCCGTGAACTGGTCGATTCGCTTGGCGGCGACATGATGATGATTTCGAATGAGCTTGAAAAACTCATCCTCTATGTCGGCGAAAAAAAACGCGTCACCCTTGGCGACGTGGAAACCATGGTCCTTGCTGCCAAACAACGTTCTCTCTATGAACTCACCGATGCCATTTCTGCCCGTGACCGAACTCGCGCGTTAGAAATGCTCGATGCTATTCTCTCCAGCGGCGACGGCGATGATGCCGCCATCGGCCATCTTTACATGCTGGCCAAAACCTTTCGCCAGATGCTGGTAATTCTCGAACGGAATGTTCGTGACCAACGAATGCTGTGGGCCGCCCTCTGGCAGGGATTTCGCGTTCCGCCCTTTGCGGCCGATGACATCATTCGCCAGGCCCGCCGCTACAAATCCAAACGCGAACTCACCCGCGCGATCCGTCTGGTGGCGAAATCTGACCTCGCTTTACGCTCTAACCCTCCCAGCAAACGTATGGTCTTGGAAAAACTTGTGCTCGACCTAACCGCCGAACCCAAACCCGAACCCGAATGGATGCAGGAAGAGTTAGGGGTTTAAAACCTCCGCCTGAGCTATTCCTAATTGGACTTTTTCTGTGTTGGCGTCAAATAATGATTAGTTAACTGGACAGGTTAGCGTGCCCTGAGCCGATTAAAGTCGACTCGGGGCTTTCGTTTTTCACAGGCCTTTGTTAGAAAGCTCAGTTCATCGTAATCACTACTCTGAACCTTGCCTTCCCGCTGATCATTCGTTCGTAAGCCTCGGCAGCTTTCTCCAGAGGGAATCGCTCGATCATCGGACGCACGCCGGTCAGCGCGCTGAACTGCATCGTGTCTTCTGAATCCTTCGCCGTACCCGATGGCCAGCCCAGGATCGAGCGGCGCGGCCCGATAAGTTGAAGGGGCGTAATCGTTAGCGGGTTCTGATCGGCGCCAATCACCAACAGCTTGCCGCTTGGGGCCAGGCCATCCACCAACGCCGAAATCGATTTTGAATCCGGCGCGGTCGCCAGGATTACGTTGGCTCCTCCCAACTTCTGCAAAGCCTCAGCCGGAGGACCCGCGTCCGTGTCCACATATTCGTGAGCCCCAAGTTTCTGCGCGAGAGCCTTCTTGTCGGCGCCGCGTCCGATTGCGACGGTGCGAAATCCCATTTGCCGCGCGTACTGAATTCCCAAATGCCCTAAGCCGCCGATCCCCTGAACCGCAACCAACTGTCCGGCAGTAGCGTCCGAGTGCCGCAATACGTTGAACGTGGTGATGCCGGCGCACAATAGGGGTGCGGCCTCGTCTGCTGACAAACCTTCGGGAATTGCGGCCACCGCTTCTTCCGGCACGATGGTGTATTCCCCATAGCCGCCGTCGAAGTTAATTGCGGTGACCTTCTCAAACTTGCACTGGATGAAATCGCCCCGGCGGCAAGGGTCGCAGTGAAAGCAATGCCCTCCATGCCAGCCCACGCCCACACGTTGACCCGGCTTCCAAAGCGTCACATCGGCGCCTACCGCGTCAATTCGTCCGGCAATTTCATGTCCGGGAACTCGGGGATACTGGATTCCGGGCCAATATCCCTCCTTAACTAGCAGATCACTATGGCAAATCCCGCACGCTTCAACCTTAATGCGGACCTGCCCGCGGCCCGGCTGCGGCGTCGGTCGGTCGACGATTTCGAAATTCCCACCAGGTTTGCTCACTTGAACCACTTTCATGGCTACACTCCTAATCGTTATGCTTGAATGAAATTCGATACTGGCATGAAACCGTTCAGATTAATAAAACAGGATTTTGGTCGCAGAGATTCGACAATTAGGCATATCTCGAGCAATCGCCAGTTGAAAAAGGAGGCGCTTACGCCTTACTCTAACAACTGCAGCAATGGCTAATCCCGTTCGGGCCTTTCGCGCGCGGTGTTGCTGGTGAGACGAACTGGCGTACAGGGTGTACCCAAGGAGATCGGCAAAATGGAAACTAAGCCGGCGACGCAGAACATTCAGGACACTTTCCTCAACACAGCGCGTAAAGAGCGCAGCATCATCACAATTTATCTGATGAGCGGCGTCAAATTGACCGGCCGCATTCGGTCATTTGATAAGTACTCAGTTGTTCTCGAAACCAATAATCAAGAGCAGCTGATTTTCAAACATGCGATTTCGACAGTCGCGGTCGGCAAGGGACATGGCTTTTCAGACCGACCCAGAGTCGTGCCCGCACCCGCGGCCACCGATTCCGAGCAAGCTCCCGCTGCATCTGGCACTGAGGGATAAGTCTGTTTGAGCTTGCGCAGTACTGAATCCAGAGTATCGCGTCGAAGCGGGCGCTCCACCCAGCAAGACCTTCCGCCCGGAATGCGCAAGGAGCGCGCCTTTCTGGTCGGGCTCGACTACCGCACCCGCAAACGCCCTTCCGGATCAAACCTCACCAGCGGAGCACAAGTTGCTCGCGACACCGCTGTTGCCGCTAGGTCCAGACCTGCTTCCGAACCCCAGTTCAGCGCTGAAGAATCGCTTGCCGAATTACGTGACTTGGCCATCAGCGCGGGAGCCGAGATCGTCGGCGAAATCCTGCAGCACCGCGACCGGCCCGATCCAGCAACCCTGATCGGGCGCGGTAAGCTCGAGGAAATTGCCGGGGCCGTTGCCTCTGTTTCCGCCGACCTGCTGCTCTTTGATCACGATCTGACGGCCTCGCAGCAGCGCAACATTGAAAACGTTGTGCACGCGCGCGTGATTGATCGCACTCAACTCATCCTCGATATTTTTGCTACCCACGCCCGCACCCGCGAAGGTCAGCTGCAAGTGGAAATGGCCCAGTTGGATTACCTGCTGCCGAGGCTGACCGGGCGCGGCGCCGAAATGTCGCAGCTCGGCGGCGGAATCGGTACTCGAGGCCCAGGCGAAACTCAGTTGGAAACCGATCGCCGCAAGATCTACCGCCGCATTCGCCACGTCAAAGAGCAAATTGAAAATGTTCGGCGAATCCGTGCTCAGCAAAGGCAACGCCGCGAATCTGTTCCGGTCGCAACTGTGGCCCTCGTCGGTTACACTAACGCGGGAAAATCGACCTTGTTCAATGCGTTGACCAACGCAACCGTGCTGGAATCACCACGATTGTTTGCAACGCTTGATCCCACGCTGCGCTCTGTCGCTCTGCCGTCGAAGCGAAAAATTTTGCTTTCGGATACTGTCGGTTTCATTCGCAACCTGCCGCATGCCTTGGTGTCATCTTTTCGCGCAACCTTGGAAGAAGTGCAGCGTGCAGCCCTCATTCTGCACGTTTCCGATGCCAGCAGCCCGCTCTCCGCTGAACAGGACGCGCAGGTCGACCGCGTGCTGACCGAACTCGAAGCCGGCCAGAAGCCCGCGTTGCACGTAAAAAACAAAGTTGACTTGCTGCCTCCCAAGCAGCGCGACGGCTTGCGAGACGATGCCCGCACCGTCCACGTTTCCGCTGCCAAGGGAATTGGCTTGACCACGCTGCTCGACCGCATCGACCAAATGCTCTCCCAAGACGCCCTCAGCCGCGTGCGTCTCCGGGTTCCGCAAAAAGAAGGGAAGGCTCTCGCAATGATCGAAGCCCGCTCACGAATCTATTCGCGCAAGTACAAAGATGGTGCAGTGGAGCTCGAGGCCGAAGTTCCAGAGTCCCTGGCCCGAAGACTTAAACAATGGGTTATCGGCTGAGCGAAATGGCTGGCTGATTGCGAAGCGATCACAAAATTTAAATAGGCCGACGACCAAGAAGCGGTGACATTTCTTGGCTGCCGGCCCATTCGATCCTGAAGTGGATCGGAGGTGATACCTGTATGCTAGACCCCTCGCCGTGGATGTCAAGTCTCAATTCAGTGCTGCTGAATTAAATTTTATTGCCTCTTCTCACGATGCACCAAGCTATCCCGCGTGCTGAGCACACACCCGTTTTCGCCCACAACTCTGGTAACCGAAGTAATACATAATCTATTTGTCATCAATAAGTTACAACCGTCTGCGACTCCACTCCCATCTCAGTGTTTAACTAAGAAGGAGATCAGATGGATTCGAACCTCGATACGCAGTCTAAAAATTTGCCCGTCTCCCAGGAAGACCCGCAATATCCCACGATGGATTTGTGGGAAGCTCCGTTTGAACGCTGGTTGCGGCTGGCTGACTCGTTGCTCGGCAATGTGCCACCCACCCATCCCGGTGCTACTCGGAAAATCTAATCCTGTCGGAGTCCTGGCTTTTTTCATCCGGGACTTCGGTTTCCCCAAACATTTCTGCCCCCGACCGTGGAGTTGTGAGCTGCTGCCCAGTTACCGGCGTAACCCGCTCTGGCCTTGCTATTACACAACTATTACAGCCACATCTGAAGGCGACTGCTAGTTTAGTGATAGGCCAGTTATAACCGAACCTGGGGGAACTCACTTGGAAATCGAAGCGCTCGAACGCACACGCGAGGACGACAAAATCAATTGGATTACCGCCGGGTTTATGGCGGCCTTCCACGTAGGCGCGATCGCTGCGCTGTTTTTTTTCACCTGGAAAGCGTTGTTGGTTGCGGCATTCCTTTGGTGGGTTTCCGGCAGCCTCGGTATCGGGATGGGCTACCATCGCCTGCTCACCCATCGTGGATACAAGACTCCGAAGTGGGTGGAATATTTCCTGACTATTTGCGGTACTCTCGCGCTTGAGGGCGGACCGATTTTCTGGGTTGCAACTCATCGCATTCATCATCAGTACTCCGACAAAGAAGGCGATCCACACACTCCGCTCGATGGCAAATGGTGGGCCCACATGGGATGGATCCTAATGGGCAAGAGCCTGCACCAGGACACCAGCACCCTCTCCCGTTATGTGCCCGACCTCACAAAATCCAAATTCCATATCTGGCTCACGAAATATCACTATGTTCCGGTGATTGTCTCCGGAGCTCTTCTATTCGCGATCGGCGGTTTACCGTTTCTGATGTGGGGACTTTTCATGCGGACGGTAGTCGGACTCCACTCTACCTGGCTGGTTAACTCCGCCACTCATACCTGGGGATCGCGCCGCTTCACCACGCGCGACATGTCCACCAACAACTGGTTTGTTGCGCTGCTCACCTTTGGCGAAGGCTGGCACAACAATCACCATGCGCACCCGGTTTCAGCACGCCACGGGCTCAAGTGGTACGAGATCGATATCAACTGGTACGGAATCTGGACGCTGAAAAAGCTCGGCCTGGCGCGGCACATTTATCGCGTGAAGCTTTCGGAACTGCGCGAAGACGAAAACAAGCTGGTGAAGGAATCGCGCCGAGAGCTGGTTTCGGTCTAAGCACTAGCCACGCCGCCGCGTCGCTAAGGGGTCGGCCGCGGTTTCTCAAACCTGCTTTCAGGCATTGCGGCATTCGCCTGCGCGTCCTCCAACTGAATGGTGAACCTTCCAGTTGGAGTCGACGACGTCCAGTGAAACGGCAGCTTTATTCCCGCCACGTCCCCATAATCGGAATAATCAATCTGCGCCGGATTCCGTCCCAGCGGCGACTGCGCGTATCGCACCTCTCTGATCAGCAATCCGCTTTGCTTGTCGAAATACATTTCCACCGGCGGTACTCCCTGGCGCTGGCCGGAAATCAGCACGGCATCCTGATCGCCAATTTTCATCTCCTTCTCCACGCGCAGCCCGCTGAAAAGTTTTCCGATATCGATCGGAAAGTGGAGGTCAGCCTCGATCCGCGCGGCATCGATCTCCGCCGGACTCATCAGATGCTGCGGCCGCCCGGGGAAGGTTATCCATCCGGAGCGACCATCAAATGTGGTGCTGCCGTCGCCATTCGGCCAATGGGTGACGATTGCGATGCGGTCGGGAGACTGCACAAATATTTCTACCGGAAATGACCGCCCGCCGGCCTCAAACGTGCCCTTCTCATCCAGGCTGGAAAGTTTTGTAATGCCCGGTTCTCCGCCGACCGCCGCAACGTATTTCGCAATGATCTCCTCGGCTCGCGGCAAATTCGGCGGATTCGGTTGGCTAGGCGGCTCAGCCTCAGATAGCAAATGTGGCTGAGATTCTGGAATCAACGGGATCGCCAGTGGCTTGGGGTTTCCTCGGTGGCAGGTATTACACGTCACTATCTGTTTTCCTTCGAAGTTGCTGGCATCGATGTCGAGCATCATCTGCATCATTTTGCGCGCGGTCTGCTTGGTTTTCTTGTCGTCTTTATCGAACGCGTTCTCCACATGGCAGTAAGAGCATTGCACTCCTAGAGATGAAGTAATGAACTGCATGGCCGGGATCAACTGATCTGAGGGAACATCCTTCAGCACCTGTACGTTCTTAAACACTTCGCTCGCTTTCTTGTCGGAGCTGGGAACCGCCGGCGCGGGCGGCGTTTGGCTCAACGATGCCGCGGAGCACACCAGCATCACTGCAAGAATATTCAAGCTCCGATCGCGGCTGCTCTTGAATGACATTGAATCCTCTTTCTTCAATCGGGAAAAGAAGTTGGATCATGCACCACCCGAATGCGATGGTCGGTGAAAGTCGTGTGCATCTTGGGGATCTCGTATCTCGGCATGTGACAACTCGCGCAATTGCTGGTCGCGACCGGGCACGCCGCGCCCGGATGGTCCGCGGACTTTTTCGTCGCAGATGTCACATGGCAGCTCAAGCATTTCCCGTCGTAAGCAGCAAGCTCTTTCATGAGTGGCTGGTGCGGATCATGGCATGCGAAGCAGGTGATCCGCGCATCTCCCTTTCCCCAGCAGCGGCTGCCTTCCAGACGATATGCGGGGAAGCGGGCGTTATTGATTCCTCGATAAGAGACTTGATTAATGTCCCACCACGTGCGGTGACACGAGCCGCAGAAATCTACCGCCGTGCTGGGGTCGAAGTTGCGCGGATTGACGATCATTTCCGGGTTCGCGCCCGTGCCCGCGCTGGCGGCGGCCACGTGCGCGCCTCCCGGTCCGTGGCAGCCCTCGCATGAAATTCCCGGCATGGAGTGCGCTGGATCAAAGTGATTGCTGACGTTCGCAGCTGTTGTATGGCAGCCGAAACAGGCCGGGGCTTCTTCCGCCGGAATTTGCCGTCCCAGGGCGTTTTCCAGCGAGTCCGGTACACCCGCGGGATGGTCTGGCGTAATGGAAATGCCCAGGTTGCGAAAAAAACTTATGCGCGCTTCCTCGAAATTTCCTTTGCGCTCAAACAGAAAACTCTGCCCGCGGCTGCCGCTTCCGAAAACCCACAGAATCGGCGCCGAAAATGACTCGCCGTTTCCCGTGACTGTGTAGGTCATTGCGGTGTTTTTCTTGGCCAGGCCGTAGTGAAAAGGTCCTAGGTCATATGCCGCTTTCCCACCCGGGAGTTCCGCCTCTGCGCCAGGAATCGCGGTGTGCGCCATCGCGTGTTGTTGCTGACCCGCCGCTAGCGCGGCATGGCACTGTGCGCAAACCTGAGCGCCCACGTAGTCCTTTCGTGAAGCATCTCCCTTGCGCGGCCACCAGCCCGGTTTTGCAAGGTGTTCTTCGCTGCTGAACTGCTCGCCTATGGTTGCAGGCACTTGGGCCGCCGCCAAAGACACTAGAAGAATTACGAGAAACAGTTCACAAACATATCGCACAATGCAAGCCAGACGTGAGGTTGATGAGAATAGTATGAGGCTGCTCTCAATCAGTGTAAAGAACGGGTTTAGGCATCATGGGCGAAATCCGGCATCTAGGTTCTTTTCTGTCGCATGCTTGCCCGCGCTAGAATCTCTGCATGCGCGTTAGCCGTCGCGGCAAAATCATATTCTTTCTGACGTTTGGCGTTCTGCTGGCCTCGGTCGCAGTCGCGGTCGGCTTTGGCTGGATCATCCTCAACTGGCGAGAAGGAATTCGTGTTCTTCTCGGGATCATCTTCTTTGGAGCGATTGCCACTGGACTCATCCTTAACACCAGCTTTCTCGTCCGCGAAATCCGACGCAACGAACAGCACGACAGCTTCATCAACGCCGTCACTCACGAACTGAAAACGCCCATCGCATCCATTCGCCTGCACCTGCAAACGCTGGAACGCCAGCAGATGCACCTGGACGACGCGCAACGCCGAGATTTCTACCACCTCATGCTCGAAGATACAGACAGACTGATGGGCACCGTCGAGAAAGTCCTGAAGGCTGGCAAGGCGGGTGCCAAAGGACAAACCGTCAGTGTGGACTTCGCACAACTGGTTGAAGACTGCGTGGAAAGCGCCCGCACCAGCCATCATCTTCAGCCCGGTGCGCTTCGCTATCGGTCCTCGTTGAATGGCAGCAGTTCTGAAGTCAGCGGCGATCCCGAAGATTTGCGCACCGCTGTTTCCAATATTCTCGACAACGCGGTGAAGTATTCCGGCAATCACGTGGACGTTTCTGTCCAGCTCGCGTTAGACGAGCAGAAGCGGCTGGTCTTGCGCGTGCATGACCGGGGCGTAGGCATTCCTCGTTCTGAGTTGAAGACAATCTTCAAGCGCTTCTATAGAGTCCCGAGCCGCGCCCTCGCGCAAGTGCGTGGCACCGGGCTGGGCCTTTTTCTGGTGCGGACAATTGCAAAACGCCACGGTGGCCGAGTTCTCGCCGAGAGCGCGGGAGAAGGCAAGGGCGCTACGGTAATCCTCGAGTTGCCGCGGAGAGTTTCGTGAGTCGCGTGCTGATCGTGGA
>Ga0102924_1002398_pt1 | contig 20459 bp, 18 predicted proteins | sample PaiPotPPM11metaG_FD_80116 | JGI IMG/M metagenome (GOLD analysis project Ga0102924, IMG submission 80116) | Iron sulfur acid spring bacterial and archeal communities from Banff, Canada, to study Microbial Dark Matter (Phase II) - Paint Pots PPM... ...
CCCGTAGGGGGTGCGGCCGCTAAATATCCGGCACGTCAAGATCGGGCCGAAGCACCTGGGCGGCGCCCAAGTACACGTGCTCGATCACGCTGCGGTCGCGGTCTGATTCCACGTGCAGCAGCACCCGAATGCAGCGGCCAAGCGCCCCAGGTACAGGGATCTCCATCGTGCAGAGAAGCGGCACGTCGAGCCATCCCATGGCCCGCGCCGCCAGGGCAGGGAACGCGCTCGTCAGGTCGGGCGTCACCGTGAAAATGACGCTTATGATGTCGTCGGTTGCGATGCCGTTGCGTTCCACAATCGACGCCAGCAGCTCTCGAGTCGCGGCGTAGATGGCGGGCGGCTCGTCCCGCTCCACACACACTGCGCCGCGAACTGCACGCAGCCTGCGGGCAGCCGGCTCGATCTGCCGGCTTGCCTGACTGGCATTTTCGTTCCCGGTCGTCATGCGGTCTGTTTGTCCCAGTGCCCATATACTCTCCGAGCACTGACGCTACCGCCAGTGGCCTTCCACCCACGCCCATCCACCTTCACGGCGTTCCCAATGGCCGGACACCCACTCGGTGTACCCCTGTGGGGGTACCTGCCAGTGACCGGGCACCCACACGTAGGCAGATCCCTCCCAGCGATAGTGTCCGCGGACCCAGACATACTGCGGACCGGGCGACGGCGGAATCGTCTCGACCACTTCCGGCGGAGGCTCGCGCACGACGTATACCACGCGCGGGTGCGCTGGAGCGCATGCCGTCGCCGCGAGGAACAGGGCGCCCGCCGCCAGCCGTACATTTCGAAGAATCGCCATGATGTTTTCCTCGCAAGAGAAAAAGGCCAGCCCCGAATCCGGGCGGGGAGACTGTGTGTAAGACTTGCCTGCAGGCGATACGTTAAACGCGTATGTTTTGCTCTGGCGCGCGCGCCCGCACGTATCCCCCTACCCCTCTCTATGGCGAAACAAGAAGCAATCGAGCTGGAAGGTACTGTTGCTGAAGTGCTACCAAACGCGACGTTCCGCGTCGCGCTCGACAACGGCCACGATGTTCTCACGACGCTCGGCGGCAACATGCGGCGATTTCGGATCCGCGTGCTAGCCGGCGATCGCGTGAAGATCGAAGTGTCGCCGTACGACCTCACTCGCGGCCGCATTACGTACCGGCACAAGGCGTAACAGGCAAGGGCGTCAGTTTCATGCAGGCCCTGCCGCCGCCTCCACCGGCGGCCGTGGCACAGGTTCTCGCGGCGCGTGCCTATGATCGCGCGAACGTCCTCGACAGCGCACGGACGCTGTACGAGGCGTCCGCCAGGCAATTGCCATCGGTCGCCGACTGGCTCTTGCTTCGTGCCGCCGGTGTCACGAGCGACAGCGCCGCTCGAACACGCGACTACGCGGCCGTGCGCGAGCCGGTGGCCCGCGCGAGAATACCTTGGACCGAAGCACAGGCTCGCGAGCGCACGGGTGACTTCGCCGGCGCGGCACGCGTGTACGATTCCCTCGGTGCGCACGCGGACGCGCTCCGCAATACCGCAGCGCTGATATCCGCAACCGGTGACAGTGGCGGCCGCGTGGCGCTGAGGGCCGAGATCTTTGCCGTGATCGCGACCCACGGTGGCTCAGCGGACGCACGGGGGGCGACCGATCTAGCGGACCGCCTGTTTGCGCCGCTTACGCTCGCCGAAGAGCGCACGATTGCGCGCAGCGCCGCCGTCTCGGGGCCGCTCTCGCGAGCAGCGCTGGCGTTTCAACGACTGGGCGCCCCGGCGCTTGCGCCGCCCGGCTCTGACAGCGGCCTGTCCCCAGAGGAGCTCTTCACCTACGGCACGGTGCTCCAGCGCCTGCGTGACGACCCCGGCGCGGCCAAGGTGTACCAGGGCGTGGTCGCGGCGGCCTCACGCCGTCCCGCCAATGACGCCCTCACGCGCGCGGCCCGGTACCAGCTCGCGCGCGTGCTCGTGGCAGGCGGCGACCGCAAGCGCGCGCGCGCCACGCTGCGCGTTGTCGTCAGATCCGCCGCGAGGGATACCACGGTGGCCGATGCGCTCATCCTTCTCGCCGACATTGCTACCGATGACCGGGACGATCGGTCCGCGCGCGCGGCGTACGACGAGCTTGCGCGCCGGTTCCCCAAGAGCCCTCTCGCCCCGCGTGCACGGTTCCGCGCCGCCCTCATCACGTACCTCAGCGGGGGGTTTCGCGCCGCCGCCGTCCAGTGGGACGCCCTGGTAGCGCGCGACCCGAAAGGCGACGAATCCACCGCGAGCAGGTACTGGAGCGGCCGCGCGTGGGCGCGCGCCGGACGTCGGACACTGTCGGCTTCGCGCTGGGCGGCCGTGCTGCACGAGGACCCACTGTCATACTATGCCACGTTGAGCGCGCGACATTTGGGCCTTTCGAGATCGCTGCCCGCGGCATTTCCCGATCTCGTGCGCGCGGACTCCATTCCCCCCGCGAGCGATAGCGCGCTGGCCCGTGCCTTCGTGCTACAGAAGCTCGGAATGGCGCTGGAGGAGAAGTGGGAGGCGGACCGCGCCATGCGCGCGGCGGCAGATCGTCCCAGCAGCATGATGGCCGTAGGCGTCGCATGCGTGCGCGCCGGGGAGGCGCCCCACGCGATCGCCATCGCGTGGCGCTTGGTCAGTCGGCCCGGCGCGGCAGGCGACAGCGCGCGCCGCGATCCGCGCGTGTACGAGCTTCTGTATCCGCTCGTGTATCGCGACGATCTCGTTGCGGATGCCCACGCCAAGGGCTTGGATCCGGCGCTTGTCGCCGCCGTGATCCGGCAAGAGTCGCAATTCAATCCGAAAGCAGTCTCCGTCGTCGGGGCGCGGGGCCTGATGCAGGTCATGCCCGACATTGGGCGCGGTCTGACTCGCGGCTTGGTCGCAGCTCAGCCCAACTCACTGAGCGTCGTTACTCCCGCTCCATCGCCCGGGTCCGAGGCGGCGCACACGCAAGACGCTTGGGACGCGTCTGTCCTGGACGACCCCAAGATCAACCTCCTCGCTGGCGTCGCTCACCTGGCGACTTTCATGGCACAGGAGGCCGGCGACACCATCCGCGCCTTGGCGGCCTACAACGCTGGGCCGAGCAGGGTAGCTCTCTGGGAGGGGCGGCGCGGCGTCAGCGACCCCGAGGTGTTCATCGAGCGGATTCCGTTCGCCGAAACGCGCGACTACGTGCGCGCAATCGTGCGCGGGCGCGATGTATACGCCACGATCTACGGACCCTCGCTCTCGGGCGAATAGCCAGCGCGCGAGCCAACAGGGTGTGCACGCCGATCGAGTAGAGCGACCGCGCCGCTGGCCCAGGCAGTGCCGGCAAGCAGCGCGCCAACCGTGTCGCTCGGCCAGTGTGCCCCCAGGTAGACCCGAGAGAAGGCGACGAGAGCTGCCAGGAGCGCGCTCGCCGCAAGCGCTGCGGTGCGTACTCCGGCGGGTGCACGGCGGGTGAGAAAATACGCGCCCAGTCCATATACCAGCACCGCCAGCATAGCGTGGCCAGATGGATAGCTGTACCACCCGGCGTCGGTGAGCTTTGGCGATATCCCGACCGGCCTAGGGTGTCGCACAATCTCCTTGAGCAGCAGGTTGGCGCCCCAGCCACTGAGGCACGCCGCCGCGTAGCACGCCGCGTCCTGTTGCTGGCCAAGCCGGTACAGCCCGGCCGAAATCAACAGCGCGATTGGAATCGCGAGGTCCCCGTGCGCGACGAGAGAAACTCCACGCATGAGGGGCAGCATCCATGGCTCGTGCAACGCGCGCGCCGCGAGAATCGCGTGAGTATCCAATATCGTCAGCGCGTTCAACGAGACCGCGATGGTGAGTGCGGCGAACGCGACGCTCGTGACGACCGCCGCCTTCGCGGCCGCGGTCACCCTGGGGTCACCGGCAGCTCACCGCCTAATCAGCGAGGTGATCCGACGCGTCGATGATCACCGGTGATCACCGGTAGCCCGCCGCCTGCAGGTCGAATAGCTCGGCGTACAATCCCCCGCGCGCCACAAGCTCGGCGTGGGTCCCTTTCTCGACGACCGTGCCGCCGTCGACTCCCGGCGCGAGAACCACGATCCGGTCGACCATGCGCACGGTCGAAAAGCGGTGGGAGATCAGTACGGCCATGCGCCCGGCCATGAGCTCCGCGAAACGCACGAACACCTCATACTCCGCCCGCGCGTCGAGCGCCGCCGTCGGCTCATCGAGTATCAGCACCTGTGCGTCGCGCAGGTACGCCCGCGCCAGCGCGACCTTCTGCCATTCTCCGCCAGACAGATCGACCCCTTCCTCGAATCGGCGCCCCAGCATCTGCTTGTACCCCGCCGGGAAGCGGGGCAGCAGGGTCGCCGCGAGCGACTGCTCGGCCGCGCGCGCGATCGGCGGGAAGGTGCCATTGGCGTGCGGGTCGGATCCATTTGTGGAGGGCTGCGTGTCCGGGGACGCCGCCGCCCCGTCGAGGCCAAACTCCAAATAGTTGCGCGTCTCGTCGATAAGCCCGACAGCGATGTTCTCGTCGAATCGCATGTCGTAGCGCACGAAGTCCTGAAAGATCACACCTATCTCGTGGCGCAGGCGCGCGAGGTCGTACTCGCGTAGGTCCACCCCATCCAGGGTAATGCGTCCCTCGGTCGGATCGTACAGTCGCGCCAGGAGCTTAGTGACCGTTGTCTTGCCAGCGCCATTCTCGCCCACGAGGGCGATTCTCTGGCCGACCCGCAGATCGAACGAGACGTGGCGCACGGCCCATCGCTCGGAACCGGGGTAGCGAAACCCAACGTCCTCAAAGACGAATCCCTCCTTGATGGGTCGCGCCACCGGTCGTGTGCCGGACACGATCGTCGGGCGAATCTCTAGGAAGAGGAACAAGTCGCGGAGATACAGCGCCTGCTCGTACACCTCGGTCGCCTGCAGCAGCAAGCGTTGGATGATGTCGCGGCTCTGATTGAACGAGGCCGCCAGGAAGGTAAGACTACCCACCGAAATCGCCCCGACGACCGTCTTCACGAGGATTACGACAAACGCTCCGTAGTAGCCCAGCGTCCCGAGGAGCGAGAGCGTGCCGCTGACTATGGCGCGCCGGATCGAGAGGATCTTGTTCTCTTCGGCGAACCGATGCGCCAACGTGCGGTACCGGTCCGTGAGCCAACCCGCCAGGCCGAACATCTGCACTTCCTTGGCCGTGCGATCGCTGGCGCCCACGTAGCGCAAGTAGTCCAACAGGCGGCGCTCCGGCGTCCATCGAAAGAGCAGTGAGTAACTCAGCGCGGCGAAGTGGGTTTGCCCTATGAAACTTGGCAGAATTGCGAACAGCAGCAGCAACATGAGCCAGGGATTGAACGCCAATAGCGCCGCGCCCAGCGACGCTAGCGTCAGCGCGTCCTGCCCTATAGCGAGGAGCTGCGTAAGCAGCCCGATGCGCCCAACCGTCTCGCGCCGTGCCCGCTCGAGCAAGTCGTAGAAGTCGGGGTCCTCGAACTGGGCGAGGTCGAGCGTAGCGGCATGCTCCATGATGCGCACGCTCACCCGATTGGAAAACAGGTCTCCGAGAAGGCTTTCTACCAGGATGGAGGCGCGGGCGAGAACCTCCTGGAACGCGACGATGCCGATCTCTAGGCCCACGAGGTGCACAAGACGCGACCAGTCGAACGGCCGGCCGTGCGCGCGCATGGCGATCACCGTGTCGATGATCAGACGGCCAACCCACAAATACGCGATTGGCGTGAACGCCCTGATCGCGCGGAGTAGCGCCATGATCGCCGCGTACACATGGTGCGTGTTCCACACGAGCTCCACGAGCCGCGGCAGGTACCTGAGTGCGCTGAGCCGGTCGCGCCAAGTCGGCTGCGTGCTGGGCTCAGCGTCAGGTGTCATGGATTGCCCGGTCGGTGGCGCGGAGGCCATGGGCAGGAATTAAGCGTACTCGGCCGCGATGGGCGAGAACTTGCGAGAGGGGATATTACTTAGTAGAGGGCATTCGGAGGACTACAAGATATGCTGATGGAAACTACGTGCCGTCGCGCTGGCGTCCTTGCCGCCGCTGGGTTGCTGTTTGCGGCTGCCGGACTGCGAGCCCAGGGAAGCGAAGCCGTCGGGGCCATGAAAGGAGACCTCCGGCGACTGGTAAGCGCCAATGAGGTATATCACGCCAAGAACAAGACCTATGCCCCGAACACCGCTGCACTGGGCGGGTTTACGCCCAGCGCCGGGGTGACGATCACGTTCTCCAGCGTTAGCGCGACCGGATGGGCCGCAAACGCGGTCTCGGCCTCGCTCCCGGGTAAGAGTTGTATAATCTTTATCGGGCAGGTCAGTCAGCAGCCCAAGACGCAAGCGCAAGGGATCACCGGTCCAGAAGCGGTGGCTGTGTGCGATAAGCCGTAGCGACGGCGCAACAACCGAAGCCTCGTCGTGAGTGCGTACCCGGGAGGGGCGGCCCGGGTCCGACAATGATTGCCCCTCCGCCAACATTAATCAGGTGGTCAACGGATGAGCCGGGAATTCGACGCGCAGGTGGCTGCGCTAAAGAACGAGTGGAAGGCCGACTCGCGGTCGACTGGCGTGCAGAGGGACTACTCCGCGGAAGATGTAGTGTCCCTACGGGGGTCGTTGCCGGTCGAGTACTCAGTGGCTCGCCACGGAGCCAAGCGCTTGTGGGCGCTGCTCAATGGGCCTGAATACGTGCACACTTTCGGCGCGCTTACCGGCGCGCAGGCCGTGCAGATGGTCAAGGCGGGTCTGGAGGCGATCTATCTGAGTGGTTGGCAGGTCGCGGCGGACGCGAACCTCGCGGCGCAGACCTATCCAGACCAGAGTCTCTATCCGTCCAACAGCGTCCCTGCGCTCGTCAAGCGGTTGAACAACGCGCTGCAGCGCGCCGACCAGGTGGAATGGAGCGAAGGCGCGGTCAAGCGAGACTGGATGGCGCCGATCGTGGCAGATGCCGAGGCTGGTTTCGGCGGGCCTATTCACGCATTCGAGCTCACTAAGGCGATGATCGAAGCAGGCGCGGCGGGCGTCCACTTCGAGGACCAGCTGGCGTCGGAGAAAAAGTGTGGGCACATGGGCGGCAAGGTCCTCGTGCCTACCGGGCAATTCATCCGCACGCTGACGGCGGCGCGACTGGCCGCGGACGTCCTGGGAATACCGACCGTGATCGTGGCTCGAACCGACGCACGCGCCGCCACGCTCCTTACCAGCGATGTAGACACGCGCGACCGGTCGCACCTCACGGGAGACCGCACGCTCGAAGGGTATTACGTCGTAAAGGGCTCACTCGAGAGCGCGATCGAGCGCGCACTCGCATACGCGCCGTATGCCGACATGCTGTGGTGCGAAACCTCCACCCCGGACATCGAGGAAGCACGCCGGTTCGCCGAGCGCGTGCACGCGAAGTTCCCTGGCAAGCTGCTCGCGTACAATTGCTCTCCCTCGTTCAACTGGCAACGGCACCTGGATAAGAAGACAATCGCCGGCTTCCAAAAGGAGCTGGCTACGATGGGATACAAGTTCCAATTCATCACCCTCGCTGGCTGGCACTTGATCAATCTGGAGACGTTCGAGCTCGCGCAGGCCTACCGGGAGTCGGGGATGACCGCGTACGTGCGCGTGCAGGAGCGCGAGTTTGCGCGCGAACGCGACGGGTATACCGCTACGAAGCACCAGCGCGAGGCCGGCACTGGTTATTTCGATCGCGTCCTAGACATTGTCACTGGCGGCGTGGGCACGACTGGCGCTCTGGTAGGATCCACAGAGGAGGAGCAGTTCCATCCCGTGTCGCCTGCCTCCGGGCGCGCGTAGTCGATCAGTCCCGCTCGCGCCGAAACGCGCCGATAGCACAGCAGTAGCCTGCGCTTACCGCGGGCGGTCCTAGTGACCGCCCGCGTTGGCCCGTCGTAGTTTTCCAGAGTGCAACGGTGGACGTGGCGGGACGCGCGAACCATGGCGAAGCGGCGTCCAGCGAAGAAACGCACGCGCCTGGTAATTGTCGGCCTGACGATCGCGGTCGTCGCGCTGGATGGATGCGCGCGCGTCCAGGCGCTCGCGCGACCACTTGGTATCAGGCCCCATCCACACACGCCTCCGCCCGCGACACCGCCGGGAGCGCTGCCCGACCCGAACGACCCGTTCCTCGTCGATCTGGAGCAGAGAAGCTTCGAGTACTTCTGGCGAACGACCGACGCCAAGACCGGTCTCACGCCGGACCGCAGCCCATCGCCATCCTTTTCCAGCATAGCGGCGATCGGGTTCGCCCTCACGGCGTATCCGATCGGCGCCTCCGAGGGATACGTCTCGCGAGCCCAGGCGGCGGCACGCACGATCGAAACGCTCAAGTACCTGTACAACGCGCCAGAGGGTCCCGGTGAGCGGGGAACCGTCGGCTACAAGGGATTCTTTTACCATTTCCTGGACATCCAGTCCGGCCGCCGGTTTGGCGACGTCGAGCTTTCAACGATGGACACGTCGCTGCTGCTCGCCGGTGTGCTCTTCTGCCAATCGTATTTCGATGGCGCTTCGCCCCAGGAGGAGCAGATCCGGGCGTACGCGGATTCCATCTACAGACGCGTTGACTGGACCTGGTTCGCGCCGAATGCGCCCGCCCTGGCGCTCGCCTGGACTCCGGACAGCGGCTACGTCCCCTACGACTGGCGCGGATACAACGAGGGCATGGTGATGTACGTGCTCGCGCTCGGCTCGCCCACGCACCCACTCGCGCCCGAAGCTTGGGGCGAGTACACCCGGACCTACCGGTGGGAGGAATACTTCGGAACGGAGTACCTCAGCTTCGGTCCGGCGTTTGGCCACCAGTATTCACAGATCTGGGTTGATTTTCGCGGAATCCAAGACGCCTACATGCGCGCCCGCGGAATCGACTACTTCGAGAACTCCCGTCGGGCGGTGTACGCGCAGCACGCTTACGCAATGCTCAACCCCATGGGGTGGCGCGGCTACGGCACCGATCTCTGGGGCTTGACGGCGTGCGATGGGCCGCGCGATACGTCGTACGATGTCGACGGAACGTGGCGCGTGTTCCGATCGTACTGGGCTCGCGGCGCCGCCTACACGCGACTCGCCGACGACGGGACCGTGGCGCCGACCGCATTGGGCGGGAGCTTGCCATTTGCGCCTGAGCTGGTGGTTACGGCGCTGAAGGCCATGCGGGATGCATACGGCGACCGTGTGTATTCGACATATGGCTTCGTGGATGCATTCAATCCCAGCTACGTAGGCGCGGGTCCGACATCGTTCGGACACGTGGAGGGCCAGCGAGGCTGGTTCGATACGGACTATCTCGGCATCGACGAAGGACCGATTGTCTCCATGATCGAGAATTACCGCACTGGACTGGTCTGGAACACGATGAAGAAGAACCCGTACATAGTGCGCGGGCTGCGACGCGCCGGATTCAGCGGGGGCTGGCTCGACCAAGCACCGCCCACGCAGTGAGGTCGTGGCATGCTGCTCTCGTCGCGGCGTTGGCATGGTCCTGCACGAACGGCCAGCCACGCCCGACAGTCACGCTGCGCATGTGGGCGTTTGGGCGGGAGGGCGAGGTCGTTCAGGCGCTGCTGCCTGGGTTCGAGTCCGCACACCCGGGCGTTCACGTGCGCGTGCAGCAGATCCCGTGGATTGCCGCGCACGAGAAACTGCTCACCGCCGTCGTCGGAGACGCGACCCCCGATGTCGCGCAGCTAGGTAACACCTGGGTCCCCGAATTCACGGCGTTGCACGCCCTGACGCCGTTGGATTCGCTCGTGGCGCATTCTTCCGCGATTCCGGCAGCCGACTACTTCCCCGGGATCTGGGATACCAATGTCCTCGACGGCGTGCTGTACGGCATCCCCTGGTACGTGGACACGCGGCTGCTATTCTATCGAACGGACATCCTCGCGGCGGCCGGATACCGTTCGCCTCCCGCCACGTGGGCCGAGTGGCGGGCCGCCATGGAACGCGTCCGAGCGCGAAGTGGCGACAGACGCTACGGCGTGCTGCTGCCCGTGAATGAGTACGCGCAGCCCCTAACTCTGGGTGTGGCCAACGGAGCGCCGTTCCTCAAGGATGCGGGCCGATTCGGCGACTTCGAGGAGCCGCGCTTTCATGCCGCGTTCGTGTTCTACACGGGGCTCTTCGCGTCGGGACTGGCGCCGCCGGTCAGCAATGTGCAGGTAGCCAACCGGTATCAGTCGTTCGCGAACGGCGAATTCGTATTTCTCGTAAGCGGACCGTGGGATATCGGCGAGTTTGAGCGGCGGCTGCCCGACTCATTGCGCGGACGGTGGGCGACAGCCCCCATGCCGGCTCCGTCCGTCGGAGATGGCTATCCCGGAGCATCGCTCGCCGGGGGTTCGAGCCTCGTGCTCTTCGCGAGGTCGCGCCAGCGCGAGGCGGCCTGGGCACTTATCGAATACCTCGCCGACCCCGAGCGACAGGCCAAGTTCTACGGCCTGACGGGCGATCTCCCGGCTCGTCGAGCGGCTTGGCGCGACACGGCGCTCTCGCACAACGCGAGGGCGCAGGCTTTCTGGGAGCAGCTGCAGCACGTTCGTGCCACGCCCAAGGTGGCGGAATGGGAGGAGATATCGATGAAGCTGGCCGATTACGCGGAGGCCGCGGTGCGTGGGGCCATGTCGGCCGATTCCGCGCTGGCGGCGCTGGACCGGGATGTTGACCGAATACTGCGGAAGCGGCGCTGGTTGCTCGCGCGCGGACTGATTCGGCCTGATTAGCCAGAGCTTGCTTCCACGAGCGAACCTGGACGAGGGGATTTGCGCGAGCCAACCGGCATGGGCCGACTAGCGTGAAGCGAGCCGCGTACGCGTTCCTCGCGCCGGCGCTGCTGCTGCTCGGATTGTTTTTCTTCGTCCCCGCGGTCGCATCGTTGGTCCTGAGTCTGTCGGACTTCGACATTTACGCGATCGCCACGCCCGGCGCCGTGCGATTCGTGGGACTTCGCAACTACGCGGATCTGCTGCGCAATCCTCTTTTCTGGACCGCGCTTGGCAACACTCTGTATTTCGTCCTCGTCGGGGGACCTTTGTCGGTCGGAGTGTCTCTCGCGGCGGCGCTCGCGCTTGACGCCCCGCTGGTGCGATTCAAGGGCTTCTTCCGCACTGTGTATTTCGCGCCCGTGGTCACGACGCTCGTCGCGGTGGCGGTGATCTGGAAGTATCTGTACGACCCGCGGTTTGGTCTCCTCAACTACGGCCTGCATCTGCTCGGGATCTCCGGTCCCGACTGGCTCGGCAACCCGCGTCTCGCCATGCCGTCGCTGATCATCATGACCGTTTGGAAGAACTTCGGCTACAACATGATCATCTTCATCGCGGGGTTGCAGGCTGTTCCCACCGAGCTGTATGACGCGGCCCGGGTTGATGGGGCGGGACCATGGCAGCGCTTTCGCAACGTCACGCTGCCGACCCTCGTCCCGACATTCGTCTTCGTCAGCGTGACCACGATGATCGGCTACTGTCAGTTGTTTTCCGAGCCGTACGTCATGACGCAAGGCGGACCGCTTCACGCGACGTTGAGCCTCGTGCTGTTCATGTACCAGGAAGGGTTTCGCTGGTGGCACATGGGCTTCGCCGCGGCAGTGTCGTTCGTGCTATTTGTTCTTACCCTGCTCGGCACGGTGGCGCAGCTGCGCTTACGACGCGAGGCGGCCCCGGCGTGACGACGGCCACGTCGCCGACGCCGTATCGCGGTATCGCGTCGAGCGTTGCGCTGCATGCGGCGTTGGCCGCCGGCGTAGTCCTGACACTCGCGCCGCTTGTCTGGATGCTGGCAGCGTCGCTAATGCCAAGCGGCCAGGCGACTACGTATCCGCCATCGCTAATTCCGCGTGGTGCGACGTTGGACCACTATCGCGATCTGTTCACGAGGCTCTCGCTCGCGAGAAACTTCGCCAACAGCGCGATCGTGGCCGGCGTCACTACACTGTGCTCGCTCCTATTCAATTCAATGGCAGGCTACGCGTTCGCCAAGCTTCGCTTCCGCGGCCGGGACGCCATCTTCAGCGCCCTGCTCCTGGGGCTCGTGATACCACCGCAAGTCGGGATGCTGCCGCTGTTCGTGCTAATGAAGGAGATGCACCTTGTGAACACCTACTGGGGTGCGATCGCGCCGAGCGCGGCGAGCGTCTTTGGGATCTTCCTCATTCGCCAATACGTACTCTCCATTCCAGACGAGCTGCTCGATGCGGCGCGGATGGACGGGGCTACGGAATGGAGGATCTATTGGTCTGTCGTGCTGCCGCTGGCCGCGCCGATTCTCGTCACGCTGGCCGTCTTCGTTTTCATGAGCGCGTGGAACGACTTCATGTGGCCTCTCATCGTGCTGAGTGACGACGCGAAGTACACGCTCCCAGTAGCGCTGGCGAACCTCTCCGGCGAGCACGTGCAGGATACGGAGCTAATGATGGCAGGCGCGGTTGTGACTCTGGCGCCCGTGCTAGTGGCTTTCGTGGCGCTGCAGCGGTTCTACATCCGCGGCATCATGATGGGGAGCGTGAAGGGGTGACATCTTGCGTATCATGTCGCGGTAGACGCGGCCGCTTTCCTTGAGAGTGCGATGCTGTGTGGCATAGTCGACGTGATACAGGCCGAAGCGGCGGCTGAAGCCCGAGCTCCACTCGAAATTGTCGAGCAGCGACCACACGAAGTAGCCGCGAACGTCCGCGCCCTCCCCGATCGCGGCGCGCATGGCCCGGATGTGCGCGCGCAGGTACGCGACCCGCAACGGATCTTGCATCACAGTGGCGCCGTCGGACATCGGCGGGTCGTAGAACGCCGCGCCGTTTTCAGTGATGTAGAGCGGCACCTTGGCGTACCGGTCCGTTACCCACCGCAGCACGTCTGTGAGTCCTTGCGGAAAGACCTCCCAACCGGTGTCGGTGTATACGTGCTCGCGCTGCGCCACCCGCACGGCGCGCAAAGGGTAGGCACGCCGGTCATGCCTCATGACGCCCCGCGTGTAATAATTGATGCCGAGGAAATCCAGTGGCTGACCGATGCTCGCGACCTCGTCAGCTGGAAAGTTCGGCCACGCCTCGCCGAAAATCTCGGCCAGCTCGGGCGGGTATGTTCCGAGAAACACGGGATCGAGAAACTGGCGGTTGATGTAAGCGTCCGCGCGGGCGGCGGCGGCAACGTCGCGCGCGCGCTCGGAAGCCGGGTACTTCGGCTCGAGGTTCACTACGAGCCCAATCTGATGGCGGCCCGATCCGCGATAGACCGTCACCGCCGCCGCGTGGGCGCGCAGCAGTTTGTGCGCCGCGAGCGGGGGCTCGAACAGGCTGCGGTGTCCGGGCGCGAGCGTTCCGTGGAGGTAACCGCCGTCGGTAACTACCCATGGCTCGTTGAGCGTCGCCCACATGGGTACTCGATCGTCGAGCGCGCGAAACATGAGCGCGGCGTAGTCGGCGAACCAGTTGGCGATGTCGCGATTGAGCCAGCCGCCGGCGTCGTCGAGAGCGGCTGGGAGATCCCAATGGTACAGCGTCACGAACGGCTGTATGTTCGACGCGAGCAATGCATCGACCAGCCGATCGTAAAACGCGAGGCCGGCCGGGTTCGCGCGACCACGGCCAGTGGGAACCACGCGTGGCCACGACACGCTGAACCGATAGGCGGTAAGGCCGAGGTGCCGCATGAGAGCGACATCGTCGGCATATCGATGATAGTGGTCGCACGCGACGTCGCCGGTGTCGCCATTGCGGATCCGTCCCGGCGTGTGCGCGAAGCGATGCCAGATGCTCGGCCCGGCGCCGTCCGCGAGCGGGGAGCCTTCGATCTGGTATGCCGACGTCGCGGCACCCCAGAGAAAGCCGTCGGGAATTCTGGTCAGCGAGGAGGCACGTGGCACGAGTAACGCTCGAGAGTGTGCGAAAGGAGTATGGCGATGGTGGTCATGTCGCCGTGGAAGGCATCACGCTGACGGTGGAGGATGGCGAGTTCGTGGTGTTGGTCGGGCCGTCGGGTTGCGGCAAGACGACGACGCTGCGAATGATCGCAGGGCTCGAATCCATCACGTCAGGACAATTGTGTATCGGCGACCGCGTGATGAACGACGTGCCACCGAAACAGCGGGACATCGCGATGGTCTTTCAGAGCTACGCGCTCTATCCGCACATGTCGGTGTATGACAATATGGCTTTTGCGTTGCGCCTCCGCAACGAACCGAGAGCCGAAATCGACGCGCGCGTGCAACGCGCGGCCGAGGCGCTCGCTCTTCAGAGCGTATTGCAGCGCAAGCCGCGCCAGCTGTCGGGCGGTCAGCGCCAACGCGTTGCGATCGGTCGCGCGATCGTGCGCGAGCCGCAGGTCTTTCTGTTCGACGAGCCACTCTCCAACTTGGACGCCAAGCTGCGCCTTCAGATGCGACGCGAAATCGCCACGCTGCACCGTGAGCTGCGCGCGACGATGATCTACGTCACGCACGATCAGGTCGAGGCCATGACGCTGGGCGACCGAATCGTGGTCATGAACGCGGGCCAAGTGCAGCAGATCGACGCCCCACTCACCCTATATCACCGTCCCCGCAACCGATTCGTCGCGACCTTCATCGGCAGCCCGGCGATGACCATCATTGACGGCACCGTGCTCTCGGGCGAGGGAGGGCTGACGTTCCGCACCGCGACGGGCCGCCTCGTGATTCCCCTCGACGGACCGCTTGCCTCGCGGCTTGCTCCGCACGCCGGCCGTCAGATCGCGTTGGGGGTTCGGCCGGAAAACGTGGGCCTTGCCGCGCGCGCGAGCGGCCCGACCGCGCGCATCGCGGCCCGGGTCGATGCCGTGGAGCCCACGGGAAGTGACGCGCTCGTGTATGCGCGGACCGACGACTTCGATTTGACGGCTCGGTTGCCGGCGGACACAGCGCTCGTATCGGGCGCACCGGTCGAGTTGGCGTTCGCGCTCGATCAGGTGTATGCGTTCGACGGTACAACCGGCGACGCGCTCTAACGACAGGTCGGCTTTTTCGAGCGGCAGAGTGCTCGCCAGATACTAGGGAGCGTATCTGACTCCGATATATCCTCTGAGCTTGTACTTGTATGGCACGCTCAGGGAGTACGCGGCGCCGGCGTTCAGGAACGCGGTGGGCAATCGCACGAATCCGAGCGACGGAACGGCGGTGTGCCAGTCGAGTCCCACGAGTCGGTGCCACGTGCGAATCGAGGATCCGGCGCTCAGCCCCTCGTAGTACCACACCGGGCCCTCGCCATCCGTGGCGATCCGGTAGTCGAGCAGGGCAGTGCCACCCGCGATCCCAAGGGGAAGCGCCGGAGACGAGAAGCGTTGCGACAGCAGCAACGAATCCGTGAGAGGAGCCTCACCGCCGCCGGCGGCGAATTGCTCGAAGGCGGGAGCGTCTCGACCTACGACGCCGCCCGTCAAGCCGGCGCGAATGCCAAAGATTGGGGTGCCAGCGCCGATTGATAGCCCGGCGCGCACTCGGCGCCATCCCGTGCCCTCCGTCTGGCCGAGCGCTCCGTCCACGCGCAGTCGTCCATCGACATAGGCATCGCCTCTCGCGAAATAGTCGTCGGCGGCATAAGCCACGAAGCCGAGCGTGCGCGCGCGGCCAGGCCCGTCGTTGAGAGCAAGTGAACCCGCGGAGGCACCGATGCGTGCGACGTCAGCGCCCCAGCTGAGTGACCGCGCGTTGTCGATTGACACCTCCGCGCCTCGGTAGTCGGCGTCGAGCGCTCCGGCGCCGAAGGTTGCGGCCACGAACGATCCAGCGCTCTCGCGGGACGGGTGCTGCTCGATTGCGAACGCCGAACCGTTCAGCGTCAGCCTTCCATCGAGCTCGGGCAGACTGCGCCACGCGCCCGCGAGTGCCGCACCGCGCCACGTGCCAGGGTCCCCGAGGGCTCCCTGTAGCGTAACACCGAGGCGGGCTACCGGGTCCGTATTCGCGAGTGCCAGAGTGGCGTATCGGCCATCGGCGGCGATCGCGCCTCCGGGGAGCAGACGCAATGCTCGCGGCCCGATGCCATACGCGGCCACGCTGGGGGCTGGCGCCCGAGTTGAGCTGTCGGAGAGCAGCCGCGCAGGAGCCTCGCCCACGAGAGGCAGCCTAAGCGCCGGCGGCCCCTGAGCTTCGGCCCGAACGAGATTCACTCGGTTGAGCGTGCGGCCCTTCGCGTATACGGATAGAAAGTAGATGGAGGTGTCGGAGAGCGAGGGCTCGGGGGCGCTGAGCGCGCCGACGGATGCCGCGATCGCGCGGGCGAGGCCAGTGGTAAGATCGATGACATCGATATGCAGCATGCCACCCGCGTCAGACACGGCAACTACCGAGTCACCGCTGGGCAGAAACGCGGCCTGATAGCGATTGGCGCCATCATCAGGTCCAATCACGCGCGTGACCGGGCGACCGACCGCCAAGCTATCCAAGCTTACGTCTTCGAGATGCCAATGCCCGCTTAGCCCTGTGGTGTCGTGCGCGCTCAGCACTACCGAGCGGCCGTCGGGGGCAATACGTGGCCGATAGTACTGCAGCGTCGGAGTCCCAGGCAAAAGAACGCGAATGCTGCCCGTAGCGAGGTCGATGCGCACAAGGCCACACAGACCGACATCGCAGCGGATCCCGATCGCCGCACGCCCGTCCGGCGTGGGGTCCGCGCTCTGGATCCCGGCACCGTGTGTGATCCGCCGGACGTGACCGGTGGTTCTGTCCCACAGAAAGAGATCTGGTCGCAGTGCCCCATCCGCCAATGGTTCATCTCTGATCACGAGTAGTTGCCGTCCGTCGGTAAGAAACCGGGGCGAGTCGTACGGATGTCCGTCGGCCGCCAGCAGCGTCGCGACGGGCACCTTGGGCGCAGGCGCAAACGGCACGGCTGCTACGTCCTCGCTATCGCGCTCGATCAGTCGTCGGCGCGCAGCCGCGGCGGCGGAATCTTCCGGGCCAGCTCCAGTGTGCCACACGACCACCCGCGCCGGTTTGTCCTCCGAGCGGAGCGTGATGGCCAGCAAGCGGCCATCGCGCGAAATGGCCGGCGCTCCGGTATACCACGCAAGACGCTGGACGGTCTCGCCTGTGTCGATACCGCTGGCTTGGAGGCTCCGCGCGTACGTTAGGGCAGAGAAGGTGAGCTCCGCGGAAAAGCGACCGTACAGTTCGTCGGGTGGTCCTCCGAACACACCGGCGAAGGCATCGACGAAGCCGCGATCGGCGCGGGCCGTCATGCGCCGCCACAGGTGGGGAAGGCTTTCTGCGCCACTACGCGCTACGAGCCACTCGAGAAACGCCGACCCCGCGAGGTACGCCATGGCGCCGCCTTCATAGCCCCGTGTTCCGTCCAGTTGTGCGTAGGTGGGGAGCTTGCCCTCGAGCGCGAACTCGGACAGCACGGCCGCCCGCGCCACGCTGTTGGGCCTTCCGGCCCCCGTGACTTTGCCTTCCACGTATGTAGCGTAGCCCTCGTACAGCCAGCGCGGCGATCGACGCGCGATCGGGCCGAGATCCACCGAAAGGAGTCGCCAGATTGTGCGTTGCCACGGGTTGCGCGAAGGGCGCGTCAGGTGGGCAATGTGCGCGAACTCGTGTGTCGAGAGAAGCTCTCCCCATATCCTGAAGTCGCCTATGTCGTCCGCTGGCGCGGGCGGCGTGGGCCACAAAAAAATCGTAGGCGCGTCGATCAATGGAATGGCGAATCCGTTCGCCACGTTAGCCGGATCCTCGACTATGACCGTGACGCGTCGAGCCGGCCTGTTCTCCACGAGCGCCACGACCGCGTCGCGCTCGGCCTCCAGGCGTCGGGTCAGATCGAGCGCCCATGCGCGCATCGCCAACGGGTAGTGCACGACGAAGTGGGCAGTCTTTGCCGACTGCCAGCCGAGGCCGGGCCGAGTATATACCTGTGCGTGCAGCGCTGTGGCGAGCGCACAAGCGGCCATTGCGGCACACGGGGCCAAAGTGGACGCGCAGACTGCCGACGTGCATTTTGGACCATGGCGGCGTCGGCCAATCCAGTAGTCGCGCGCTCGCGTCCGATACTCATCGGCATTGTGGGCGATTCGGGGTCGGGCAAGACGACACTGACCAATGAGATTGCCGCGCTCATTGGTCCGGAGCGGTCGCTTTGTCTCTGTCTTGACGACTACCACCGCTACGACCGTGCCGCGCGACGGCGCCTAGGTATCACCGCGCTCGCACCGGAGTGCAACAGGCTCGATCTGATGGCCGAGCAGCTCCTGGCCCTTCGGGATGGCAAGTCAGTTGTCAAGCCGGTATACGACCACGCGACGGGCTTGTTCGCCCCCGACGAGGTGGTGAGCCCGCGTGAGACTGTCATTGCGCGCGGCCTCTTGGGACTGCACACAGACCTGCTCGCGCGCTGCTACGACGTGTCCGTCTTTCTTGACCCCGATCCAGAGCTTCGCATCCGCTGGAAGATCGCGCGCGACTGCGCGCTGCGTGGCTACTCGCCGGACGGCGTACGGGCACAGATCCTTCATCGCCGAGCGGATGCTGAGCGATACATCATACCGCAGCGCGCGCGGGCCGACGTCGTGGTCGGTTTCTATCCTGCACCGGCTAGCAATGGCGATGGCCCGCTGTTGATGCGCGCGGAGCAGCGTCCGGGTGCCCCGGGCGATCTGGCGGGCCTGATCCTCGCGGCGGCCGAACGAGCGCGACACATCCGCGGATTTTGTCACGCGGGGCCGGCTTCCACAACGTAGTTACGCCGGGCCGACCGGCGTTCCTGCCTGTTTTTGCGCTTGGTAAGCCATCGCTTTGAGGCGAGCGATGCGGACGGCCATCGGCGGGTGACTCGCGAGGCGATCGGCGAGCCAGCCCTCCCGCTCCGACGCACTGCGCCCGAGGGGGTCGGCGATACACAGATGCGCCGCGCCGCCTTTGATGACCGACGACGGAATGTCGGCGCGGTTGATCTTGTCGAGCGCGTCCGCGAGGGCCGAGGGATTCCTGGTGAATTGCGCGCTCATTGCGTCCGCGAGGTACTCCCGATCTCGGCTAACGCCGAACGCCAGCATTTGTGTGATGATGGGTGCGAGGATCCAGCTCAGCGCATACAGAGCGAGCAGCACGAAAAACAGCGGCCCCAGATCGCGCTCCGACTCGTCGCGAGAAGAGCGATTGCCCGAATTCCAGAACATGGTCCGCGCGAGCCCGTTCGACATGAGCGCGACGGCTCCCACCAAACCGGCCATGAGAGTCATGAGACGGACGTCAAGATTCTTGACATGGCCCATTTCGTGACCGATGACGCCCTGCAGCTCGTCGCGGTTGCAGATGGCGAGCAGGCCAGTCGTCACCGCGATGCTGGACGTTGACGGGTCATGGCCGGTAGCAAAAGCGTTCGGATCGCGGTCGTCGATGACGTAGATGCTCGGCCTCGGTATTCCCGACGCGATCGCCATCTCGTCCACCACGTTGACCAGCTGCTGCTCGGCGGGATTCGCGGGTCCCGTGATCTGGCGAGCGCCAGTCGCCCAGAGAATGCTCTGTGGCCCCATGGCCCACGCCCACCACACGACCACCAACGCGATTGTGCTGAGCAATAGGCCGAACCACGGCACGACGTGATGATAGTGGTTCGCGGGTGCGTTCCGGGTCGCTTCGTACAGAAGCCAATCGCCACCAAACCCGAGCCAGGCGAAGAATAGGACAAAGCCCACTACCAACCACCGAGATTTGCGGCGGTTGGCTTCCTGCTGCGCGAAGAGGTTGGCTGTCGTCTCCACGCGGCTCAGATGTTATGACTCGGGGCCCGCCGCGGTACTACGTTGCCGGCTTAACTGGCGCGGTGGTCGCGGCGTTGGCGCCCGGGGCCGCAATGGACGGCGGCACGGCCGGAGCTGCTCCTAACGCCGGCCGGGGAGCGCCAATCGAGAGATCGACGTTGACGTTATCCCGTTCAGCGCCGTCGGTAATCTCCCAAAGCTCTGCGGGGGCTGCTCCGACGAGTCCAGCGACGAGCACGGTCGGGAATTGGCGTTGGCGCGTGTTGTAGGTAGTCGCAGTGTCGTTATACAGCTGTCTCGCGAACGCGATCTTGTTCTCAGTCGAGGTGAGCTCTTCCTGCAGCTGAGCGACGTTGCCAGTGGACTTCAGATCGGGGTACGCCTCGACGACCGCGAACAACCTCCCGAGAGCGCCGGTAAGCTGCGATTCTGCCGCGGCCGTGGCCGCGACGCTCGTTCCGGCGGGCCCGCCGCCCGCGGACACGGCGACGGCCTTGTTGCGGGCTTCGACGACCGCCTGAAGCGTATCGCGCTCGAATTGCATCGCGCCCTTGACCGTGTTGATCAGGTTCGGGATCAGATCGTGCCGCCGCTTGAGCTGGACGTCGATCTGCTTCCAGGCGTTGGCCACCTGGTTCTTGAGGCTGATCAGGGAGTTGTAGGCAGCAACCACCCAGAACGCGATTACCGCGAAAACGACCAGGAGGGCGAGACCCATTAGCGTGCTCCCGAAGTGTGAAGTTCGGCCACGGGCTACACTAC